>WNFN01199381.1_pt1 | contig 15271 bp, 15 predicted proteins | sample 5400161 | NCBI WGS metagenome assembly WNFN01 (sample SAMN13153353, study PRJNA577476) | soil metagenome | isolation source: 80 cm saprolite on Douglas fir-dominated hillslope | place: USA:California | collected 2013-09-17
GTGGGTGGCCCGGGTGATCGAGGTCGCAGACCGGCGGCTCACCGAAGTGCGCCGGGGCATGCCGGACGCGGCCGGCCTGGTGATCGCCGGCGATCATGCTGACGCGCGCGCCTACGCGGCGCTGCTGCGCCGGGTGACCGGGGCCCGCCCGGTGATAGTACTCTCCGACGACCCCTCGGCCAGCAGGAAGATCGCCGCCTTCGCTTCGTCCGATGACCGGTGGATGGTCGCCGTGCGCATGGTCTCGGAGGGCGTGGACATCCCGCGGCTGGCGGTCGGGGTGTTCGCGACCAGCGTGAGCACGGCCCTGTTCTTCGCGCAGGCCGTGGGGCGGTTCGTGCGGGCCCGGCGGCGCGGCGAGACCGCCTCGGTGTTCCTGCCGTCAGTTCCGGTCCTGCTCGGCTACGCCGCGGAGCTAGAGGCCGAACGCGACCACGTGCTGCGCCGCCCCGACGACGATCCGGAGCGCGAGCTCGCCGAGGCGCAGCGCCAGCGGGACACCCCCGACGAGCTCGGCGAGGCGCCGTTCACCGCCCTGGGGGCGTCGGCGCACTTCGACCGGGTGCTCTACGACGGGGGTGAGTTCGGCGCGTCCGCGGAGGAGGACGACTTCCTGGGCCTGCCCGGGCTGCTCGAGCCGGAGCAGGTGGCTCTGCTGCTGCGCAAGCGCCAGGCCGACCAGCTCAGGAAGCGTTCTGGTGCGGCATCGGCCGCCTCGCCCGCGTCGGCCGGTGCGGCATCGGCGGCCTCTGTGCCCGTGTCGGGCTCCTCGCCCCGTCCGGCCCGGGAGACGCTCGCGGCCTTGCGCAAGGAACTGAACGGCCTGATCGCGGCGTGCCATCACCGCACCGGCCAGCCGCACGGCGTGATCCACGCGGAGCTGCGCCGCGCCTGTGGCGGGCCGCCGCTGCCCGAGGCCACCGCGGAGCAGATCCGGGCCCGCATCGGGATGCTCCGCCGCTGGGCATCATCCGGTCGCTGGCCAGACATCGCCGGCTTCCGGCATCGCCGGCCACCAGCATCGCCGGCGCGCTGATGTCGTCAGGGCGACAGCAGCGGGCCGGCGACGTGATCGAGCACCGGCTGCGGGGCCTCGTCAGGGCGTCATTCCCGGGCGCGTGTGCGCATCGATCAGCCAACGGGACCTACCCGGCTGCGCCCGGGCAACAACAGGTGTCACCACGACGTCGAAGGGTCACCGCATGAAGCAAGCACATCCGGCGGTCGCCGCGCCCCCTGAGATCACCGGGGATACGCCCGACGGGGAGGTCATTGCCCGATCCCGCTTCGAACCCGACCTGTTCGCCCTGCTGTTTCGGCGCCACGCGGGCGACATCGCCCGGTACGCCTCCCGCCGCCTCGGCCCGGGCCCGGCCGAGGACATCGTCGCCGAGACGTTCCTGGCGGCCTTCCGGCAGCGCGGCGGCTACGACGTGACCAGGCCTGACGCACGTCCCTGGCTGTACGGGATCGCGGGCAACCTGATCCGAAGGCACCACCGTGACGAGGTCCGCGAACTGCGAGCCCTGGAACGGACCGGCACCGACCCGGTCGCCGAGTGCTTTACCGAGAGGGCGGATGCCCGGATGGCCGCCGACGCGGCCAGCCGGGCCGTGGCCGCGGCGGTCGCCTCGCTCGATCCCGGCCAGCGCGACGTCCTGCTGCTCATCACCTGGGCGGATCTGACGTACGACCAGGTGGCCGAGGCGCTGGGCGTTCCGGAGGGAACGGTCAGGTCCCGCATGAACCGGGCCCGGGTCCGGCTGCGGGCCTCGCTCGGCGGCATCAATCCCACCAGCATCGTCGATGGACAGGAGCAGGGTCATGGATGAACTCGGTCTGGTCGCGCGGCTGCGGGAAGACCTCCCGGCCGGGGTCGACTTGGTCGGCCCGGAGCGTTGCCTGGCGGCCGAGATCGCCGCGGCCAGCGGCGTTGCCGGCGGAAGGAGCAGACCCCGCGGACCGCGCTCGGCTCGCGGGACAGGGGCGGGCGCGGCAGGCGGGAAGCGCGGGTACATGCGCCGGGTCGTGACGGTCGCCGCGGTCACCGCGGCCGCCGCTGCGGCACTCACTGCCGTGGCCGTCGTCCAGAACCAGCTTGCGCACCGGTTGCCGACGGCCGCCGGCTCACACCGTCCGAAGTCCGCTCCTGTTCCCGGGCCGGCGGTCACCGCGGCGCAACTGGTCGCCTACGCCACCCGGGCCGCGGCCGCGGCGCCGGCCCTCGACCCGAAGCCCGATGAGTGGATCTATACCAAGACCCTGGCGGCCACGTCCTCCGCGGGCGAGGGCGGGATGCTGTTCGGGCCACCGGACGGGCGGGCGGTCCAGCAGTCCTGGAACCGGGTCGACGGCCGCCAGCAGGCCTACCTCCAGCACGGCAAGCTCGTCTTCTCGTCGCTGCTGCCGGCCGGCGCCGTGGCTCCCACTCCCGGCGGCTGGCCCAATATCAGCTATCCATATCTCGACTCGCTGCCCTCAAGCCCGGCGAAGCTGACCGCCGTCATCGAGGCCGGCCTCAAGGCGCAGAACTACGTGATCGGCTCGGGGAACATCGGGATCTTCAATGCGATCGAGGCCCTGATGGAGAACGTTGTGCTGCCGCTCAAACTGCGCGCGAGCCTCTATGCGGTCCTGGCCAGTGATCGCGCGGTGCATTTCGATCCGCGGGTCGCCGACTTCGCGGGCCAGACCGGCGTGGCCTTCTACACGTACCAGGAGGGCTACCTCAAGCAGGAGCTCGTAATCAATCCCAGGACCTACGCCTTCATGGGCAGGAGGGACGTCGCCTACCGGTCGCGAAACCTGCCCGCGGTCGTCAACAACGGGGTCGCGTCGGGCCCGACCATACACATCAGGAAGGGCCAGGTCACCGGCGAGTTCGCCGTGCTCGAGTCCGGCATCGTGCGGCACGCCGGGCAGGCACACTGACCAGCACCGCCGTGACGCTCCCTCGCCGCCCCCGCCGGACGGCGAGGGAGCGTCCGCGTCCGTGAGCCTGCCCGGCAGGCCGGGGCCGAGCCCGGGCTGCCCGATACTTGCCGGGTGAAGCGGGTCTCGGTGGTCGGCAACAGCGGATCGGGCAAGACGACGGTGGCGGCGGAGCTCGGCCGCCGCCTCGCCGCGCCACATCTGGAGCTGGACGCGGTCTTCCACCAGGCCGGCTGGCAGCCGCTGCCGACGGAGGAGTTCCGGGCCCGCGGCCGACACCGTCGTCTGGCTGGACCCTCCGCGGCGCCAGGTCATGCGGCGGATCATCTGGCGGACGCTGCGTCGCGCCATTTCGCGCGCCGAGTTGTGGAACGGCAACCGCGAGGATTGGACCAGCATCTTTCGGGCCGATCCCGCCAGGTCGGTCATCGCGTGGGCGTGGACGCGCCACCGTGTCGTTCGGGAAAGATACTCCGGCGCGCAGGCGGATCCGGAGAACGCGCACCTGACGTTCATCAGGCTGCGCAGGAACGACGACGTGGCCGCGTTCACCGGGCACGCCGGGCGCGGCTAGGCGGCCGCGTTTTCCTTGAGGACATCCAGCGCGCGGTCGGCGTGGGCGCCCATGCTGACCTCGTTATGGATGACGTCAAGGATGCGCCGGTCGGTCCCGATGACGAACGTCATGCGCTTGGTGACCAGCGGCCCGAGCGCCAGCGCCCGGCGCACGCCGAACCGGCGGGCGATCTTCCCGTCGGCGTCGGAGAGGAGCGGGTAGCCGAAGCCGTGCTTGTCAGCGAACTGCTGCTGCTTGCTCACGCTGTCCCGGCTGATGCCGACCCGCGTGGCGCCGGCCGCGGCGAACTCCTTGGCCAGATCGCGGAAATGGCAGCTTTCCATCGTGCATCCCCGGGTCATTGCCGCCGGATAGAAAAACAGCACCACCGGCCCGCTGGCCAGGAAGTCACTGAGTTTGCGCGGCGTGCCCGTCTCATCGGGCAATTCGAAATCGTCGATCAGATCGCCTTTGGCGACTTGCTCGGGCACGGTGCATCCCTCCGGGCGTAACGGGCTACCCGCACTCTACGCCGGCCGTTCATTGTGTCTCAGAGCGCCGGCGGGACGGCGGGGGAGTAGGCGGCATGAAAGAAGCCGCGCACGGGCCGGGCCAGGTTCAGGTTGTGCCTGAACGTTGTGGCGTGCGCGGGAGATGAGGCGTCGAACGAGATGCCGACGCTGTCGTTCTGGCCCGAGTTCGGGTCATACACCCGCAGGGTGACCTCGCTGCCCGACAGCAGGTAGCCGAAGGCCAGGGCCTGGTGGTTGTGGCCAAGCTGCAGCGGGTTCGCCGAGGCCACGGTGACCAGCCCGAGGGCGGCCGGGATGCCGTGGTCGAGGCTGGCCCTGATCCGCGGCCATTCCGCCGCGATCGTGCGCCACGCCACGCCGCGCCGGGTGAGCAAGCGGCGGCCGCGGGCATAGACCTTGAGGTCGCCGTCGGGCAGGCTCATCCACTGGTAGTAGCGGGCGACCCCGCGCGGGATGCGCCAGGACTCGATCAGGCGGCGGACCACGTACCGGTACAGCGGCGAGCCTGGCGCGGGCTGAACCGTGGGCGGGCTGACTCCGGCTTGCCAGTAGTCGAGGGCCGCGAAGACCATGCCGCCGCAGAGGCCGCGGGCCGCGTTGCCGATGCCGAGGGTGCCGAGCCGGGTGGGTATCTCGACGGCTGGGGCTTGCGGCCACGAGTTCGTGAACGCGAATCCGTCCCGCGACGGCAGGAAGCCTGTGCAGCCGGGCTCTGGCCTGCCGCCAGTTTGATCACCCACCGCGGGGCCGAGTCAGCCTGCCGACAGGCCGTCGATTCTCGCTACCTCCGCGGGCTCGAGCGAGAAGCCGAACAGGTCCAGGTTGGCCGCGATCCGCCCGGGGTCGGCTGACTTCGGGATGACCACGATCTCGTGTTCCAGGTGCCATCGCAGAACCACCTGGGCGGGCGTCACGCCGTGCGCCGCGGCGATGCCGGCCAGAACGGGGTCGCGCAGGTTGGTGTCCTTCAGCGGGCTGTAGCCCTCGACCACGACGCCCCGCTGGTGCAGCCCCTGCAGCAGGCCGGCGTCGTAGCGCCGCGGGCTCCAGTGGATCTGGTTGACCGCCGGGGCCTCGCCCGTGGCCTCGACAAGCTCGTCGACCTGCCGGAGCGAGTAGTTGCTCACTCCCACCGCGCGGGCCAGGCCCTCGTCGCGGAGGGCCAGGAACTCCCGCCACACCGACACGCTCTTCATCGCGCGCGGCGGCCAGTGCACCAGCCACAGGTCAACGTAGTCCGTGCCGAGAGCGCGCAGCGAGGAGGAGAGGACATTACGCTCCCGCCCGGCGTCGCTCGCGCGCAGCTTCGTGGTCAGGAAGACCTCCTGCCGCGGCAGGCCGCTGTCGCGCAGCGCGTGGCCCACCTCGGCCTCATTCGCGTACATGGTCGCGGTGTCGACGTGGCGGTAGCCGGCCTGCAGCGCCCGGAGCACCGCCTCGCACGCCTGATGCGCGTGCATCGGCCAGGTGCCGAATCCGACCATCGGCATGGCCGCGCCGCCGGGCAGCGTGACCGCGGGTACCTTGCGCGCCTCAGTCATTCGCCCATTCTCCGCCATGGTCCGCCGCCATCGGGCAGTGGTACCGGGGCGGCATGCGCTGGGGCGCGCAGGTGCGCGTGTGCCGGCGCGGGCAGCCCGCGTCACGTTTGCAGCCCGCGGCACGGTTGCAGCCCGCGGCACGTAGAAGGCCGGGCACACTGCAGCGCGCGTCACGTTGCAGGCCGGGGCACGTTGCAGCCCGGGGCTCACGTGACCGGCGTGCCGGTGCTCGCGGTCAGCTCCGCCAGCAGTATGGTCAGCCGGAGCGTAACCGGGCCGGGAGAGCCGTCCCCGACCTGCCGTCCGTCGAGCGAGATCACCGGCGCGATCCCGCCCATGGTGCCGGTCACGAACAGCTCGTCGGCCGTGTGGAGCTGAGTCAGCGAGTAGTCGCCGACCGCGAGCTTGATGCCGGCCCCGGCGGCGAGCTCAAGCACGACTCCCCTGGTGATCCCCTCGGGGCAGGCTGCCGCTGACGGCGTCCCCAGCACGCCCCCGGTCACCAGGAAGATGTTGGTCGCGTTGGTCTCCGCCACGAAGCCCCGGTGGTCGAGCATCAGCGCGTCGTCAGCCCCGGCGGCGTTGGCCTCGATCTTGGCGAGGATCGAGGTCAGCAGGTTGTTGTGATGGATCTTGGGGTCGAGGCTGTCCGGCGCGGCGCGCCGCACGCTCGAGGTGATCAAGGTGATCCCGGACGGGTCATAGACCGGAGGCTTGTGCTCGGCCAGCACGATCAGGGTCGGCCCGGACTGGTTCAGCCGCGGGTCCATGCCGCTGGTGATCTTCACGCCCCTGGTCAGCGTGAGCCGGATATGCACCCCGTCGGTCATTCCGTTGGCCTGCAGCGTCCGGCCGATCTCGTGCGTGATCTCCTCGTCCGACGGCACCGAGTCGAAAGCGAGGGCCTTGGCCGAGCGCCGCAGCCGGGCCAGATGCTCGTCAAGCCGGAAGATCCTGCCGTCGTAGAGCCGCAGGCCCTCCCAGACGGCGTCGCCGCCCTGCACGGCGGAGTCGAACGGGTTGATCGAGGCCTTGTCCCGGTGCGCCAGGTGGCCGCCGACGTTGACAATCAGGTCACGGTTGCGCTCATCGAAGCTCTGCAGCACGAAAACTCCTCTCCCCGGCCCCGGGTCGATGCTAGGCCGGGCGACAGCAAAGCGCCGGCGATGCTGCCCGGGCGACACCAACGCGCCGGCGATGCGGGTCGGGCGGGGGACGCGGCGCTAGGGGACGAGGCGGTGGGCGGACATTTCATCGTAAAAGGGCTGGCACTGCGCGGCGAGGGGTTCCAGGGCGGGGGGCAGGTCGGCCGCGGGTTCCCGGTAGGGGCCGAACCCGGTGGAGCGCTGGACCCCGTCGTACCAGTACCGGGCCCAGACGCCGTCGGTGGGCCGCGGGCCGGCCGGCCAGGACAGCATCGCCGGATCGAAGAGAACGCCGAGCGCGTCGCAGAGCGCCGCCAGCATCGCCTGCGGCTGCCGGAGGACGTCGCCGGCGTCGACGACCGGGCCGCCGAACAGCCGGAAGATCTCCACCTGCTGCGGCAGGCCCAGGTCGGCCAGCACCGGCTCGGCGCGCACCCGGGCGTACGAGGCGAGCAGCTGGCGCGGATCCCGGATCAGGAACGCGTGCCGCAGCGCGCGCATCGCGCCGCGATCCACCTCGGGCAGCAGGTGGTGCGTCATGTGCTTCTGGTAGTACACGGTCTTGCCGGCCGGCAGCGGGGCCGAGCAGAGCTGATCGACTACCTCGCGCCAGTCGTCAGGCATGCATTGGATGATCTCGTCGCGGCCCGGGTGCGGGACGCCGCTGCGGGCCAGGTAGAAGCCGTACAGCGGCTCGTCGACGACCACCGTGTCCGGCCGGTTCTCCCAGGCGCGCATCAGCGCCGTGGAGATCGTTCGCGGCCCGGACCACATCGCGATCCTTGCCGGGGCCGCGGCCGTGACCGCCCCGGTCACCGCGGCACCGTCACAGAAGTACCACGGACCGCAGCACCTCGCCGCGCTGCATCCTCGCGAACGCCGCCTCGACCTGGTCCAGCGCGATGGTCTCGGACACGAACTTCTCCAGCGGCAGCCGCCCCTCCAGGTGCAGGTCGACGAGCGTCGGGAAGTCTCGCGACGGCAGGCAGTCGCCGTACCAGGACGACTTGAGCGACCCGCCGCGGCCGAAAACGTCGAGCAGCGGCAGGTCCAGGCGCATCTCCGGGGTCGGCACGCCGACCAGGACCACGGTGCCGGCCAGGTCCCGGGCGTAGAACGCCTGCTGGTAAGTTTCCGGCCGGCCGATGGCCTCGATGACCACGTCGGCGCCGTTGCCCTCGGTCAGCTCGCGGATCCCCTCTACCGGGTCGGCCCTGCTGGAGTTGATCACGTCGGTGGCGCCGAACTGGCGGGCCCAATCCAGCTTCAGCCGATCACCGCGACCGAGTCACCGCGGCTGACCCCGCCGGTATTCATCGCGGCGCCGAGGCCGGCCATCACGCCGCAGCCGAGCAGGCCGGCCACCTCGGGCTTGATCCGGGGATCGACCTTGGTGCACTGGCCGGCCGCGACCAGGGTCTTCTCCGCGAACGCGCCGATGCCCAGCGCGGGGGATAGCTCGGTTCCGTCGGCCAGGGTCATCTTCTGCCGGGCGTTGTGGGTCGCGAAGCAGTACCAGGGTCGGCCCCGCTGGCACGCCCGGCACTGGCCGCACACCGCGCGCCAGTTCAGGATCACGAAATCGCCCGGCTCGAGCCCGGTCACGTCCGGGCCCACCGCCTCCACGACGCCGGACGCCTCGTGCCCGAGCAGGTACGGGAAGTCGGCGCCGATCCCGCCCTCGCGATAGTGCAGGTCCGTGTGGCAGACACCGCACGCCTGCACCCCGACCAGCGCCTCGCCGGGCCCAGGATCGGGCACCAGGATCCGCGTGACCTTGACCTCGGCGCCCAGCTCGGCGGCGATCACGCCCGTTACGTCATGTGCCATCGGACCGGCGTCCTCTCATTTCGATTTCCCGAACGGATGATCCCTGCCCAATCCTGCGCCCGGTTGCCCCGGCTGGGGCGATGATACGGCGGCCGGGCCTGGTTCCGGCAGCCTGCCCGCCCGGCCATGATCTTCTCCGGGGCATGGCGTCGGTAGCCTGGGGGCGTCTCGCAGTCCGATTCCCGCAAGGATGGCCCGATGCCGGTTGCAGAAATCACCCGCACCGAAACGAGCGAGCGCGCGCGGCTGCTCCGCGTGGACGACTACGACATCGAGCTCGACCTGACCCGCGGCGGGGAGGTGTTCGGCTCCACGTCGGTGATCCGGTTCTCCTGCAGTCAGCCGGGGGCGTCCACCTATGTCGACCTGATCGCGCCCGCGGTCCGCGAGATCACGCTCAACGGCGTCGCGATCGATCCCGCCGAGGCCTATGCGGACGGGCGGATCGCGCTCACCGGGCTCGCGGAGCGCAACGAGCTGCGGGTCGTCGCCGACTGCGGCTACACCAACACCGGGGTGGGGATGCACCGGGCGGTCGACTCGGCCGACAGCAAGGTGTACCTGTACACGCAGTTCGAGCCTGCCGAGGCGCGCAAGGTATTCGCGAACTTCGAGCAGCCGGACCTGAAGGCCGCGTTCACGTTCCACAACCGACGCCGGAGCCCGAGGTCGCCCCGGAGCGGGACGGGGCGGGCGATGGGAACGGGGCGGGCGCGGGCGGAGCGGCCGCGGGCGGGACGGGCGCGGGCGGAGCGGCCGCGGTGTGGCACTTCCCGGCGACGCCGCGGATCTCGACGTACCTCACCGCCGTCGTGGCCGGCGACTACCACGTCGTCCGCGACTCCTACACCGCCCCCGGCGGCCAGGTGATCCCGCTCGGGCTGGCCTGCCGCGCCTCGCTCGCCGAGTACCTCGAGGCAGCCGACATGCTCGCGGTCACCAGGCAGGGCCTCGACTTCTATGCCCGGCTGTTCGGGACCGGCTACCCGTTCGCGAAGTACGACCAGGTCTTCGTGCCGGAATTCGCCGCCGGGGCGATGGAGAACGTCGCCTGCGTCGTTATTTCCGAGCAGTTCCTGTTCCGCTCCAAGGTCACCGACCTGATGTACGAGATGCGCGCGATGGTGATCCTGCACGAGATGGCGCACATGTGGTTCGGCGACCTGGTGACCATGCGATGGTGGGACGACCTGTGGCTTAACGAGTCGTTCGCTGAGTTCTGCGCATTCCTCGCCACCGCCGAGACGACCCGGTTCACCGACGCGTGGACAACCTTTGCCAACCTGCGCAAGACAATGGGCTACGCGCAGGACAAGATGCCGTCCACCCATCCGGTCGCCGCGGACGTGCCGACCCTGACCGAGGCGATCGCGAACTTCGACGGGATCAGCTACGCCAAGGGCGCATCGGTGCTCAAGCAACTGGTCGCCTACGTCGGCCGGGAGAGCTTCTTCACCGGCATCCAGGGCTATCTCGCCGAGCACGGCTGGGGCAACGCCACGCTCGCCGACCTGCTGCGGGCGGTCACCGCGAGTTCCGGCAAGAGCCTGGCGGACTGGTCGGCGGCCTGGCTGCAGACCGCGGGACCGAACACGCTGCGCAGCCAGTTCGAGGTCGATGCGAACGGGGCGTTCACGTCGTTCGGGGTGCTCCAGGAGGCTCCCGAGCAGCACCCGACGCTGCGGCCGCATCACATCGCGATCGGCCTCTACAACCGGGTCGACGGCGCACTGACGCGTACCCGGCGCGTGGAGGTCGACGTGGCAGGGGAGCGCACAGCCGTGCCGGAGCTGGTCGGCGACGTTCAGCCCGACCTCATCCTGCTCAACGACGACGACCTCGGATACGTGATCGTCCGCTTCGACCCGCGGTCACTCGCCACCCTGACCGAGTCGATCGGGCAGTTCACGGACTCGCTGGCCCGCGCGGTGTGCTGGAGCGCGGCGATCGACATGGTGCAGGAGGCCGAGCTCTCGCTGCCCGCGTTCGTCCGGATGCTGGCAGGCGGCATGGGCCGGGAGCCGTCGGTCTCGGTGCTGCAGGCCCTGCATATGGTGACCGCGCGCCTGTTCGGGACCGTGGCGGACCCGCAGTGGGTCCGCGAGGGCAAGACAGGGCTGGCCACGGCGGCGACGCTGCTGCTGCACTCGGCGGAGCCGGGCAGCGACCACCAGCTAGCCTGGGCCCAGCTGCTCGGCTGGACCGCGATCACTCCCGGACAGCTCGACCTGCTCGCCGGGCTGCTTGACGGCAGCGCCGAGGTTCCGGGCCTGGCCGTGGATACCGAACTGCGCTGGGCCCTGCTCGGCAGGCTCGCCGCGACCGGCCGGGCTGGCGAGGCCGAGATCGACGCGGAGCTGACCCGGGACGCGACGGATACGGGCAAGCGGCGCGCGGCAGCCTGCCGCGCGGCGCTGCCGGACGCCGAGCACAAGGCGGCGGCGTGGGCGCTGCTGGCCGAGAGCGAGGAACTCGGCGTCGAGGGCGTGATCGCGGTCGCCCAGGGCTTCATCCAGCCGGAGCACGCGCAGCTGCTCACTCCCTACGTGCAGCGGTACTTCGAGGTCCTGCCGACGGTATGGTCGTCGCGCGGCGAGCATTTCAGGATGCTGCTCGGCCAGCGGCTGTTCCCGTACCCGGCGGCCTCGCCCGGGCTCGTCGAGCAGATCGGCGCGTTCCTGGCCGCCGAGCCGCGCGACCCCGGTCTGGCGCGCGTCGTCATCGAGTGCCGCGACATTGTCGAGCGCGCCCTGCGCTCCCGCGCTCTCCCCGGCTAGCGCTGGCCCCAGGCCTGCGGAGACGAACCTACTTCAATGGGTCCGCTCGGAGCGGGTTCCGCGAATGAGGCCGTGCTGGCCCTAGGGGGGACGACCTCCCTTCAACCCCCCGCCGCGGAGCGGGCTCCGCGAATTAGGCCGTCAGGCTGCCGTGGTCAGCCGGGAACGGCGCAGCCGCCCGAGCGCCCGGGCGCGCCAGGTCCGCCGCACGGCAATCGGCACGGTCGGCGGCGTCAGCGGCCGCAGGGCCAGGCGCAGTTCCGCGGGAGTGACGTCGTAGAGCTGGATCCGGTACCGGGGCGGATCATACGAGCGCGGGCGGAGCAGGCCCGGCGTGCGGAACAGGTAAGCGACGGGAATGACCACCGTCAGGCCCGTCGCCGCGATCTGCCAGATGACGTTAGGGCGTTCGGCGATCGAATCACGATGAAGCAGGATGTCCAGGCGGGTGCCGTAGGGCCGGGATGCGATCTTGAGCTTCTGGACCTCCGGCCACGGCAGGTGCGTGCTCTGCCGCCGTCTGCGCCCGAACCGTCGCCGAGCGCCTTCCCTCAGGCCCAGCCGGATGCCGCTGTCATCCGCGACGAAGGCGTTGTTCCGCATGGTCGACAGGACCGCGATCAGCGTAAGGGCGGCCAGTAACGTGGCACCCAGTGCATAGGGGGCATACCAGGATAGCGGCTTGGCCTTGACCTTTACCAGAACGGCAATGGCCGCGTACCACACCGGGATCAGCCACAGGAAGCCCCGCGGAAAGACCGCGGAAGAGCCCTTGACCAGCGCTGCGTAGCGATTCTCCACGGCGGCCTCCCCGTAGTGCAGCTACCGGGATCATCCGTCCTGGAGCGGCGCGCCGCAAGGGCGTTATGGCTGTCGCTGGCCCGAGGAGCAAGGGCTGCGCGCCTCCTCGTCTCGCTGTCGTCATGCGCCGGGATGTGTGCCGCGCTAGGCGAACACTGCCGATGATGTGGCGGACGGCGCCGATCTTGCCGCATGATGTAGTGACCTTGCTAGCCCAGAGGCGTCGCGCGAGTGTCAGGGGTAACTCACTTCATGAGCAGCAGATGGCCGCAGGGACAGCAGCACCAGCGGTCGCCCTATGCCCCGTATGACGAGTCCGGCCCGCAGGAGAGCGACGGCGCCCAGCCGTGGCAGGACTCCGGGTGGCATGACTCCGGGTGGCAGGACCCTGATCGCCAGGGTTATGCGGAGCAGCGGGCTCCAGCTCAAGGATTCGGGCAGCCGCGGGGATCGGGGGTTGCGCAGGCCGTCACGGAGCCGCGCGCTCCCGGGCGAAAGGACCGCGTGAGTCAGCCGACCGCGCAGCAGCCCCGGGATCCTCGGGCCGGGGAGTACCAGCGAGAGTGGGAGCGAAGCGCCGGCGGCTTCGGTGACGACGCCGACTACGAGTGGTTCGAGTACCTGGGCGGGGGACGGTCGGCGCAGGCCAAGCCGGCTGCCGTCCCCGCTGAGCGGCCCAGCGCCCCAGACCGTGGTCAGCCCGCACAAAGGCCCGAACGCGACGGGAGGGCTCGTCGCGACAAGAAGGCCCGTCGCGGTGGCGCCCGCACCGAGCGGCTCCGTTCTCGCCGAGGCCCGGCCAGGCCCGCGTCGGCCGACCCACAGAATGGTCCGCCCGAGCGTACTGACCCGAGGCTGGCCGGGCCTGAGCGCCACGATCCGAGATTGGATTGGCCGGAACGCACTGATCCTGGGAATGGCCGACCTGAGCGTGCTGACCCGAGGCTCCGTAGGCCTGAACGCACTGACCCGGGATCGGAGTGGCGCGAACCCACCGACCCGAGATTGGGTCAGCCGGAGTTTCCTGATCGGGGGTATGGCCGTCCGGAGTTCCCTGACCCGGGGCTGGCTCGGTCTGAGCTCGCTGATCCGGGGCTCGGGCCGCTCGGGTTCCCCGATCCGGCGTTCGGCAGGCCGGAGCGCACTGATCCACGGCAGGGTTGGCCGGAGCGCACCGATCCGCGGCTGGGTTGGCCGGAGCGCACCGATCCGGGCTACGCCCGTCCGGAGTTCCCTGATCCTGGGTACGCCCGTCCGGAGTTCCCTGATCCGGGGTACGGGCCGCCGCAGTACACCGATCCCGGCCCTAGCCGTGATGCGGCCGCGGCACCCGGCCCCGGTGGCAGCGTTCTGCTGGGCCCGGGTCACGAGCGGCCCGCTCCCCGTCGAGCCGACCGCAGCCCGAACCGTCCCGCAGAGCCCGGCACTCCCCGCCGCCAGGCAGCGCAGGCCAAGACCCGGGAGGCCCGCCCGGGCCAGGCGCCAGGCACCCGGCCGGGCGGCGGGCAGTCTCCCAGCGGGCAGCCGGTCGGCCGGGACGTCATGGCCAGGCCCGCTCCCGGCCAGGAAGGTCCTGGCCGAACGCCGGGCAGGCGGTTTGCCGGTAAGCAGGCCGCGGACAGAAAGCCGGCCGGCACGCAGGCCCTCAGCAGAGGAGCTCCCAGCCGCCAGGCTCCCGCTCCCCGGCGCGAAGCTCCGGCCAGGCCGCCGCGGCCAGCGTCCCAAGCGCAGCCGGCTCGCCAGGCCCCGCGAGCGAGAAGTACCCGGAAGACGCGCAAGCGCGTAGCGGGGCGAATCCTCGCCCTGGCCGGCGCATCGGCCGTCCTCACCGGGGCCGCTGTCATCGTCTTGACGAGGCCTGGGGGAGGGGTGGCGCATGCCCTGACTGCGCCCGCCAAGATCGATGCCTACGTCCAGGAGCCCCATCTCGCGCAGGCGATGCAGGCGCCGGAACTGCAGGGGCAGATAGTCAAGCAGGGCGCCGGCCACGCGAGGAACGTGATTTACGCCGTCTACGAGGACGCCACCGGATCTGCTGCCACATCCGGTCCCCAGATCATCCTCTTCATTGGCGGAAACCTGTCAGGTTCATCGGCTGGGGCCTTCATCTCCACCTTTACCAGCAGGCTCCCCGGAGCCGTGACGGCCAATGCCGGATCGCTCGGCGGCGACGCCGCCTGCGTCCCTGCCGTGGACGGGCACCCGGCGGCCTGCCTCTGGGCGGACAACGACACCTTCGGCGTGCTCACGTCGGCGACCCTGAGCGCGTCGGGCCTGGCAGGCGAGATGCGCCAGATGCGGCCCATGATCGAGCACCAGGTCAGCAAGAGTTCCTGACAAGACGCGCCCGTGACCGACTGGCCGTCGGCCCGGCCAGGATCTACTTTGCCGCGTCGCCGCCATCACGAGGGCGCGGCCCGCGCAGAGACAGGCGCGCGATCGCGATGGCGAGCGCGGCGGCCAGAACGACAAGGCCGGCGAGCTGCCCGCCGATGAGGCGAGTATTGAGCGGGAGAGTCGCCGACACGTCCTTCACAGCGTAGCGGTTCAAGTCCTTCCTGGCCCGCCCGGCCGGGCGGGATGGCGAGCTCGAACCGTTCGGAGAGACGGTGGGAAATAGCCCGGACGGGTCACCATTTGGCGAGGTGAACGCGCCGGCGGGGAGCGGAGGCAGCGTCCCCTGCGGGAGCGTGCTGCTCGGCACGCTCGGCGTCGGCGATGGCGACGGCGTGGGCGCCACGACAACATCGATGGTCGCAGCGGAGTGGAAGGAGTCGGCCTTGCTGGCCCGCGCCGTGGCCGTGACCGTGATCTGCTCCCCGGAGGACGCGGCCTTGCGCACGAGGGAGCCCGCGACGAGTTCCTCGCTCTGGCCGGCCGGCAAGGTCCCCACGGTACAGACATCGCCGCTCGCCCTCGCGCACACCGTGAATCGCGGGGCATCGACGTGCGCGACGCGTCCGATGGCCGCGGTGACGGTTACTCCTTGAGCCTCCGCGACCGTGCTCCAGACCCAGATCTTAAAGCTGGCCGTCCCGCCTGGGCGGACGCTCCTGCTCGAGAACGGCTGGACGAGCACGCAGAGCTTCGCGGTCTTCGGCGTGGGCGTCGGCTTGGGAGTCGGCGGCGGCTTGGGAGTAGGCGGGGTCTTGCTGGG
>WNFN01132093.1_pt1 | contig 15258 bp, 9 predicted proteins | sample 5400161 | NCBI WGS metagenome assembly WNFN01 (sample SAMN13153353, study PRJNA577476) | soil metagenome | isolation source: 80 cm saprolite on Douglas fir-dominated hillslope | place: USA:California | collected 2013-09-17
GCCATGCAGGGGAGCTCTCCCCTGCATGGCGAGGCGCTCCTGTAGGGTACTACCATGCCTAGCCGTTGCGCCCCGCCTCGTCCACACTGCCCCCGCCACTACGCGAAGACCATGGGCGCACCGGCTCCTCAAGCGGCCTCACCATCAACTTTCGCCACCCGCTCCTGTTTAGTTGATTGCCTACAAACAATTCATATCCCCCCATTCTTGAGTTCGACGGGACTAAGTCACCCCTTGAGGCAGGACTGCATAGGACGAGCGCTTCAGGCTGTTTCAAATAGATACTAAAGCATATTTTCATGAGCCATTAGATGATTGCTTGAATAGAGACAACGCATAATACTTTATCCTGTGAAATTAAAATACATACTTTTACTGGTAAAGGAAAGGAGGCTTTATGGCAACGAAGATTCTGAATGAGGTTCAATCGATACCGGAGAATTGGCAGTTACAGCAAGCTGACGAATGTGCTGGTTGCAGCGTAGGCATTATGCCTCATAATGAAGAGGCCAATATTAGCCGTACCATCCAGGCTGTCCTCCAACAGCAAGGGCCGTCCATGCACATCGAGGAAGTCATCGTCGTTGCCAGTGGTTGCGCAGATCGCACTGTATCGATTGTAGCTGAGATTGCACTCCAGGAGCCTCGCGTGCGATTGTGTATTCAAGAGAAGCGTGAAGGCAAAGCCTCTGCAATCAACCTGTTTCTCAAACAGGCTATCAGCCCGGTCGTTGTATTAATTGGTGCTGATGTTCTTCCCGAAGACTCTGCTCTAGAGTACCTGTGTGCCCCTTTGAAGGATCCAAAGATTGGTATGGTGGGAGGGCGTCCCGTACCGGTGAATGATCCGGCTACTTTCATGGGACACGCTGTTCATCTGCTCTGGCGCTTACATGATCGCCTGGCTCGTATCCACCCAAAACTCGGCGAAGTGATTGCTTTCCGTAACGTCATTTCAGGGATACCAATCAACAGCTCTGTTGATGAAATCTCTATTCAAGCCCTTATTTCTCAACTTGGCTATCAGTTACTTTATGAACCTGCTTGTGTTGTCTATAACAAGGGTCCGCTCACCATCCGTGATTTTCTTAAGCAGCGCCGTCGTATCTACGCGGGGCACTTGCAAACACGGGATCGGCAGAACTACGAAGCCTCGACAATGCAAGCGAGCCCTATTGCCCGCCAGCTTATCGCCTGCCGCGACTTTACGATGAGTACCCCCCAACAAGTTCTGTGGACTCTAGGCGTAGTAGTCCTCGAAGGGTACGCTCGTCTGCAAGGCTACTATGACTATCGCCGTAAGCGTGAACATCACATCTGGCAAATGGTGGACTCGACGAAGGACCTGGAGGCAGGCAAGTATAAAGTGCGACGTATTTGTAACGCCCGCAGTGTCATCGTTTTCCGCTTCATTCTTGAAGATGCGCGAGGGTATGATGCCAACCCCGAGCGTGAAGACCGCGAGGCAACCGAGGCTGCCCGTAAGCTCTTACCAATGTTGCGTACCAAGATTCGCAAAGAAGACAAACTTTCAATCAATGGGCCTGGCATTATGACTGCCGTCATTCGCGCTGAACAGCATGGGGCTGAGCTTTTGGCTAAGCGTATCCAGGACGCAGTGCAAGCAGCACCTGTGCATATTGGCATGCGAGGTCGTAAGGTCAAAATTACGGTTACCTCTAGCTCACTTACCTTTGCCTTGCAGACAAAGAGTGGGGGGTAGCGATACGGATGGAGACAACGTTCAATGAAGACATTACTTATTACACCGACATATAACGAAATTGAGAATCTGCGTCCTTTGCTCGCAGAGATCTTTTCCTATACGCCAGAGACGGATGTGCTGATCGTCGATGACAATTCACCAGATGGTACAGGAAAACTCGCCGACGAGATCCACCAAGAGAACTCCCGGGTAAAAGTGCTCCACCGGCCAGGTAAGCTGGGTCTGGGCACAGCCTATATCGCAGGCTTTAAGTACGCTATTGAACATGGCTATGATGCTGCTTTTGAGATGGATGCCGATTTCTCCCATGATCCGCGCTATCTCCCTGATTTTCTAAAGGCTATCGAGCATGCGGATGTAGTGATCGGTTCGCGTTACATTCCTGGGGGGTATACGCCCAACTGGTCGCTATTGCGGCGGCTGATCAGCGGCGGCGGCAATATCTTTGCGCGTTTCACGCTGGGCATTCCTGTCCACGATTGCACTGCCGGCTACCGGTTATACCGGCGCCAGCTCTTAGAGAGTATCGACCTGGATACAGTCCAGTCGCAGGGCTATGCTTTCCAGATCGAAATGGCGTATCGGGCAGCGCAGCAGGGCTTCAAAATCGTCGAAACGCCAATTATCTTTATGGACAGGCGCGTTGGGAAATCCAAGATGTCCCGCAAGATAGTAATCGAGGGATTCATCTATGTCTTGAAGGCACGGTTCGGCAGGCAAGCATTAAAACTGGGGCTGATCGAGCCTGCAAGCAATACAACACAACCACAAGAGGCTTCTATGCAGGCTTCCGAAATGGAGGAACTCCCTTCGGTCGCACAGCAGTAGCAAGATGCAATTATAAGGCGGGATACTGATAATGCAATGAGCAAGCTGCCTGAGTAGGTCACGCTTTCTCTGAAGCACTATAGAGATGGCTAGAGAGGATCCCTGATGGACTTAAACGACCTGCCGGAAACAATTCAGCACACTGTGGCATTTGCCGAAGACATGACCGGAGATCAGCAAACCAATAGATCAACTCTAACCGTTCAACAGCCAGTACTGGCCATCCCAGAGGATGAGCGAAAAAGCTATCCTACCGATTTGACAGATTCCCAATGGCAGCGAATCGTCCCTTTGTTGCCACCAGCTGAGCCAAAAGGACGCCAGAACGGTGTCGAACTTCGCAAGGTAATCAACGGGATACTCTATGTCGTTTGTGATAGTCATGACTGGCGGTCGTTTCCTCGTGATTTGCCTCCTAGGAGAACCGTGTACTCCTACTTTCGACAGTGGCAGCCAGATGGAACGCTGCAGCGGATTCTCAATGCTCTCTGCTCCGATGAATGTGAGACAGCAGGTCATGATAACATCTGGCCTCTCGACGAACAATTCGAGGTTATGCGCTACGCTGAGTGGCTGACAGCCGAGGCTAAGCGCAATAGCAACGGTAGCCACCAGGAGGAAAGCAGGAAGTATGCCGAGGATGCCTTAAGAACCGTCACCGTTAATGGCCAGGAATTTCGTACTTTCGCCCCTTTTCGGCATGCACTCTCTGCGTACAAAACTCTGACGCGCAAGCAAGCTGTGGTCCTGAGCACAATTATGCTTGGGTGTGGGCTCGGCCTGCTGTTCTGTGGTATGAAGCTGGTCGTAGTGATTATTGCCATGATCACCTTGCTGTACTTTAGCTCTCTACTCTTGGACTTCTTGCTAACCATGCTGGCACTCAGCCAGTCAACGGAAGAACAGATCGACGATGCGATCGTACACGCGCTTGCTGATGCGGACTGGCCACAGTATACGATCCTCTGCCCACTCTACCGCGAGGCCGAAGTGGTGCCCCAATTTGTGCAAGCAATGCAGGCGCTGGACTACCCGGCTGACAAGTTGCAGATTCTCTTCCTCACTGAGGAAAACGATGAAGAGACGCGCAAAGCCATCGCAGCGCTGCACCTGCCGCAACATTTCAGCATCGTGACAGTGCCTGATGGTCAGCCGCGTACAAAGCCTCGTGCGTGTAATTTTGGATTATTGCAGGCTACGGGAGATTATGTGGTCATCTACGATGCAGAGGATATCCCCGATCCCCTACAACTCAAGAAAGCGGTCATGACGTTTGCGAATCATGACTCAGATGTGGCCTGTGTGCAAGCCAAGCTGAACTACTACAATGCCGAACAGAACCTGCTGACGCGCTGGTTCACCGTGGAGTATTGCTTGTGGTTTGATCTGACGCTTCCGGGGATGCAACAGACGAAGTTGCCGCTGCCGCTTGGAGGCACATCGAATCATTTTCGTATGGAGATGCTGCGCAAGGTAGGTGCATGGGACCCCTTCAACGTCACTGAGGATTGCGACCTGGGCCTGCGCCTGGGCCGTTCCGGTCTGAAGACTATCGTGCTGGATTCGATTACGTATGAGGAGGCGAACTCGCAGGTGAAGAACTGGATACGACAGCGGTCACGCTGGATCAAGGGCTACCTGCTAACATATTTGGTGTATATGCGCCAGCCTCTGCGCTATTTGCTCCAGGGGCGTCTGCGCGAGTTCCTCTCGCTGCAACTGGTGATAGGTGGCAAGACAGGGGTGTTGTTCGTGAATCCCTTGGTGTGGGCCCTGCTGGCGATCTACATCCTGTTCCGCCCGATTGTTGGCAATTTCTATCATACATTGTTCCCAGCGCCCGTCCTCTATATGGGCACGCTCTGTCTCATCTTTGGTAATTTTTTCTATACCTACACCCACCTTGTTGGTTGCATGAAGCTTAGTCGCTATGGCTTGATCAAGTGGGCGTTATCTATTCCCATCTACTGGGTGATGATGAGCATAGCAGCATCCCTGGCGCTCTACCAGCTCATCTTCAAACCACATTACTGGGAGAAGACTAAGCACGGTTTGCACCTGCATACGTCTCGCTCGTCCTCCGCTAGCACAACTGTGGAAGAGGAACCTCAGCCGGTGGAGACCATGCAATTACCTGCCTTCACCAGCACAAAGCATGCATCCCTGCCATTGCCCGCGTCTCGCTCGTCCTCCGCTAGCGCGACTGTGACAAAGGCTCTTGAGTCGAAGGTGGCCGTGCCATTAGCTGCTTTCAGGAGCGCAGGGCGTCCATCTGTGCGTCTTCCAAAGCGCCGGGCACAGCAAGGGTGGCTCAAAGATCCCTGGCTATTAGCCGCGTTTGTCGTAGCCTGCATTGTTAGCAGCGCCTCCTGTTGGTATTTTTTCCAACATCATCAGCTATTGCTCTACAATGATGCCATCTCACATCTGAGGATTGCGCGCAGAGTCTTCGATAATACCCCTCCGGGTCTTGCTCAACTTGGAGGTGTTTGGCTTCCTTTGCCACAACTTCTGATGCTGCCTTTCGTTTGGAATGATTACCTCTGGCGCACTGGTTTAGCAGGAAGTTTTCCCGCAATGTTTTGTTATCTCGTCACGGTAGTCTACCTGTTTCTTGCGGCACGTCGTTTGACGCAGGATAGCCGCGCTAGCTTTGTGGGCACGCTGCTTTTCATCCTGAACCCAAATATTCTCTATTTGCAAACCACAGCACTTAGTTAAATAGTATGCATCGCTACGTCTGTAATGGCCTGTTACTATTTCCTGGCATGGACACAGGACAATCATCCGAAGCACCTGGTGGGAGTGGCGGCAGGCACCTTCCTGGCGACCATGTCACGCTTTGATGGCTGGGGCTTGTTCTTAATATTGCTTGTCTTGCTTGTGGTACTCGGATGGAGCAAACGTCAGCACTTGGCACAGATCGAGGGTACGCTGATCGTTTTCGTCACATTAGCTGGTCTGGGAATAGGATTGTGGTTCCTTTGGTGTGGGGTCATTTTCGGTGATCCGCTCTACTGGCATCACTATCTGTATGGAAACGACCTGGCCACGCAAAATTATACGTATCATAACCTCTGGCAGTCTATCAGTGTCTACATGCTTCTCTCCCTGGAGACTGTTGGACCGATCCTATTTGTCCTCGCGGCCATTGCCATCGTCGTTTTTGTCTTTCGACGTCGCCTGGCGCCAGACATGTTTGGGGCAATGGCATTTCTCACACCTTTCGTCTTTTACATCCTTATATGCTACTTCGGACAAAATACCATCTTTTTGCCAGGAGTTGGTCCAGCCAATACATCGCGCTTCTTGTGGAATGTACGCTTTGGAGCAGAGATCGTTGCGCCTGCTGCACTCTTTTTAGCAACACTAGCACAAGGTTGGTCTATCAGTATATCTGCCCATATTAGGCCTCTAATAGGACAAATTGTCCTTGTAATAGCTATCGTCTTACAGACCATTTTAACTGCTTATGGAGGTATTATCTCACTGCAAGATGGCCAGTATGGTTTTTCTTGTGCACCAATAGCACCTATAACCATTTATCTTGCGCAACACTATAATGGGGAAAGGATTCTGGAAGATGCAAACGCCTTCCTTATTACTGAATCAGAGGCTGGAATTGACCTCAAGAATACCATCTATGAAGGCTCCACTGGGTTGTGGAAGAAGGCACTGAACGATCCGGCATCGATGGTGGAATGGATCATAGTGAGTCCAGACGCGCCAAATGATCCCATAGCAAAGCATATAGATCTGGAGAGCCCAGCATTTCTGTCACAATTTACCCTCGTAGTTCAGGAGCGGGATAGTATCTCGTACGGCGTTTATCACCTCAACCTGTATCACCGGAATGGGCGCTCTCCGCTGCCGGCTCGACCTATACCATCCAGTCTGCTCACTGACCATCGCCTTTGCGGCAGACTACCGGGATGATGGACCTGGTATTCAATCAGAATTTTCCCAGCCTCAGGGCGTATTTTGCCAAAACACTTTCTGTTGGATCACCGGGTCCAATATCGTCCTGAACACTCTCGCTCCCTTTATTCCAGATAATGTAACCCGCAAGTCCTGCGTTAAATCCAGCGCCCAGCTTTGCATCAAAAAAGGTTGCTCGCTGTTGGAGGGTGGTTGTCGTTATGGTTCCAGAACAGGCCTCGCTGGCCGTGGTATCAGCACAGATACCAGATTCACCCACAAAGGATGGTTTGTTGAGATTTTGACAGATGCCGATACGCTGCTGCATCTGCGAGGGCAAAGGTGTTGCGGCTTGTTCGTAATCATGCCACACATCACAGAGGTCGACCTGGCCACTGACAATCCTTGTGTAGTCTGTTGTATTATCACCCGCGCATCCTCCTGGAGCCCCCAGATCGACCATGTGATTGGGATCAACTGCTTTAATAGCAGCCGTCATATCATCGGCAAAACTTCGCAAAATTTGAGCGCCAGCAGCACCGCACGGATCAGCATCCGGTTCATTTACGAGTTGCCAGAAAGCAATGGTTGGTTCATTGGCATAATGTCGAGCTAGTTTTATTGCATAATCACGGAACGAGAGTGGATATCCATCATTCGGTTGTTTATATCCTGACTGATACCAGGAAGATGTTTTCGTCGCTGTTGAAGGTTCACAATTTGTCAAGTGATTTACGAGTATTGGAACAATATACAAACCATATTTCTTTGCATACGCAATGTAGCGATCAAAATCGGTATAGGCACCATTATTGCTGCCACTTTGATAAAATGCCGTTCTGACAACATTGCCGTGTGAAGCGGTTTTGATCTGAGAAAAAGTTGTAGCAATTTCTGTATCCGCTGGTGCTCGACAGCCGGTTCCTATCCAATGCCAATTATATCCTATGAGACGGAGCAGCGAACCATTCACCATCAAGTTTTGACCTGATTTGGTGACAAACGGACTTCCTGCTACATGCGGCACGAGGTCCTGGCGCTGCAAACTCGTAATGATTATTATGGAAATAATAATCAGCAGCAAAAGAAATGCAGCAATACTTAGTACATGGAAACGCTTTCTAGAAGATGACGCCATTCTCTCTCCCATAGCGGAACCATAGAGAGTCAGGATGATGCTCGTATGAAAATGGTAACAAGCCAGCTTGCGTTGCCAGCATACATCGTAAACTTATAGGTATTTCCTGCTGACACGCCATTACATTTTAAGTTTAGTATCTGAGTATCTCCAGAATTACCCGATGTTGTTAACACTCCCTGTGTCACAGCTTGTCCATTAGCTATAAATTGGATACGGTCTTTGGTGCTAGGATCATACGGCACCAGCGTCCAGTTTATAAACGAGTTACCTAAATTGGTCAGTATTAATGCCGTTAGTTGGCACGTATTTCCCGCTCCTAAAAGGGCGGTGACAGGATTAGGGCTGAAGACTATTTCAGATCGAGAATCGGCTACCTGTAGTTCTACAGGCAATGTCAATTGCTCCTGACCATTAATTGTAAACACGATCTGTCCAGTATAAGGATGCGCTGGCGGGTTGTTTTTCAAGCCAGCCATAAGAACGCTGATGCCAATGCTGTCTGAACCACTGATATCCAGGTTTCCGGCAGTGTGATTGTCATCAATCACTAACCAGCTGAGATTGTGATCTGCGTTTGCACTTGCCGTCCAATGCAGTAGTAAACCGCTGGTGTTGGTGAGAGTAACGCGTTGCTGTTTGGAATCCCCTTGCCCGACTACTGCATTAAATGTTAGCTTTTTTACAGGTTTGCCTTGCATGGAGAGTGCTAAGCTTTGACTCATGGCTTCGGGAGTACTTGCGGGACTTACTACTATATTTAGATAGGCGTCCTGCTTAGTCTCATTATCCACTGCTTGAATAGAGTGCGGGTCTGCCGGCCAATCTGATTCCTCTATAGGTATTAGCACATCAAATCCTCCAGAATTGGAGGCCCGCACAGATATGATTTTACCATTTTTATCCTTGATAGGAGTGGTAGAGTCAAGCAAAAACGTAATGGTATCGTTAGCACCAAAGTGCTCTCCGTGTAAGGTAAGTATTTGACCTTGTTTGATGGTTGCAGTTTGTGGCCCCTGTAAACTTAAAACTGCTTGTGATGTCTCGCCAGGAGATACAACATGAGCTCTATCAGAAGCGGATTTGGGGACATAGGTTGAAATGATATAGGCTCCTAATCCCCCAATCAAACAGACTCTCACAAAGACGGAAATCCAGAAGCCAAGTTTTTTGTTCCGTCCACTCTGTTTCTGCTTATTCGATACGATCGTGCGCCTACGCGCATCCATAATCTCTGCCTTTCCTTGCAGATATCTTGTTGCAGTCTGGCTACAACTCGCTTTGATTCCGCTTGATGTCAGCTTTCTTGAACCCCTATTATGGAGAATTTCTATCCTGAAAATGAAGTGGCAACGGTATCAAATCCAGATACTAAGGTATCATGTGACTCGAAGGTCTAATGCTGTGAAATCACCACCAGGACTGTCCTCGCGCTGTTGCCGCCCATGTGAGAGCAAGTGGCTAAGTAGAAGAAATGGGAGATGATACGAATATACCTTTCATTCATACCATCGTTCCTTGAGAACAGTAGCCTCTTTTTGCTACTATGTGTGATTGGATGCTCAGGTGTGACATCCTCGCGTAAATAGTCCGGGGTGACATCTTCGACCCCTCTTATCCCTACAAAGAGGCCCACAACTATGAAACTCAGTAATAATCCAAGCGGAACTGACCCAGCCGCTCGCAATGGACAAAGCAAAGAACAAACCCTATCAATATTGGAACGGGAAAACATCACGGCGCAGCCCGCTCCTCCAGCTAAATTATCACGACCCGGTGTCAAGCACCGTCTCATACTGCGCATACTGAGTATATTACTTCTCATTACGCTTATTTTTGCCCTCGTGCGTTTGAGCACGGTTTTGAGTACCAGCAATGATCATTTACTTGTACGGCTTGGCAACCAGGGGACGGCCATAGTAGACCTGCGCCAGAGCCTCCCGATCAGTCCCTCCCTCTTCGGAGCTAATGTGTTTCCAGAAGCAAGCACTAGTTCAGTGGACCGAGCGTATACCGGTTTTATGAGCTATAGCCCGCCCATCGCCAACGGACTTCAAAACGCGCATATAAACCTTCTACGCTTTCCTGGCGGCACTTGGGGTGAGGAGCACCTTCTCTCCTATGATCAGCTCAACGCCTTTAGCACACTCCTCTCACAGGTAGGTGCTGAGGGCATGATACAAGCGCGGCTCTCAGGCCCAATTGGTAACGGCCTCCACAACCTGGCATCAATGACAGCTCGGGCTAACCTGGCGGGTCGCTGGGTGGACTACATGAATAACCCTCACAGCAGTTTGCGTACAGGCAAATACGCCCATGCTCCTTTCCATCCTATCAAATTCTGGGCAATAGGTAACGAACCAGATCGCCTTCTCAATCCGGACACAGGGAAACCATTCACGGTTGCAGAATATACTAATGACTTTATCCAGTTTTCCCTGATGATGCACCAAAATAACCCCACGATTCAGGTGTTTGGACCAGAAATTAGCCAATTCGACGGGATAGGCGTGGGTCCAACAGACCCGAATGGACTACGCTGGATGGAAAGTTTTCTCAAGGGCGTGGGTACGTACGAAAAAACGCATCCCGAACTCAAATTCCATCTGCTCGATGGTGTTTCATTCCATTTCTATCCGTTCATCGATGCCAGTAAGGCTCCCAGCCTCCTCTTAAGTAGTGCTGATGAATGGAACTACCTGCTGCCGCCGTTGCGTCAACTCATTCGGCAGGACCTCGGCCGCGATGCGCCCATTGCGGTAACGGAAATCAACTCCAATCCCTCAAATCAAGTGCCCTCGCGAGGACTCGCCGCGCTCTGGTGGGCTAACACCCTGGGTGCACTCATGGAGCAAGAAGCAGAATTTGTCGCTTTCTTCGCCGCGGAGGGCGTCGATGCACCCTATCCCATGTTTACCACCGATGGGTTACGCCAAACGCCAATGCTTCGTGTGATGCAGGTGTTCTCACATCTACAGCACAACCTTGTTCCTCTGCAGGTACAGCCGAACCCGGTGAGCGCTTATGCTACGCAGGATGACACGCGCCAGGTGGTCAGCCTGCTATTTGTCAATACGTCAGCTATGGCACAACTCGCCCGGCTAAGTGCCCAGAACCAATTCTTTGGCTTCAGTTCCTGGCACGACGTGGATCTCACTCTCTTTGGCTTTAGTATCACACTCGTCACGCTGCACCGTGGTGGTGGAGCAGAAGCATATAGCTACATTGTGCCAAACAGCAATGTTCCAGACGTCGCCCCATTGCTCTATACCGTATGCGGCAATAACCTCGACCCATTAGCTAATGTTAAACCTTGTTAATTGAAAGAGCTTGGATAATCGCGTCCCACCCGGAGGAAGAAATTGTGTTTTCAAGTATGATCGGACAATGTTTTGAAATTCTTTACCTGCTCCTTAACCTGCTGATGACCATCCAGGCTATCTTCAATATACGTCTGCGCCTCTTCATCTGGGAGAAGCCAGATCATGCATGGCTCAATCATGCGCCGGCTGTTTATCGTGATCCCTGCCTCTCATTTACCATTTTACTGCCTGCCCGGCATGAAGAGCATGTCTATCGCGAGACTATTCAGAAAGTGTACAATCTCAACTACCCGAAAGAACTGGTGCAAATCATCGCCATCTGTCGCGAAGATGATCCCGGCACCATCGCCGAGGCCCGAGCCAAAATGGATGAACTTCGCGATCCAAACGTCCAACTGCTTATCTTTAATGACGAACCGATTAACAAACCCCATGGGCTGAACCTGGGATTGAAGGTGGCGCGTGGCGACGTGGTGACCATCTTCGATGCTGAGGATGAGCCACATCCCGATATCCTCAACATTATCAATACAACGATGCTTAATGACGATGTGGATGTGGTCCAAAGTGGCGTCCAGCTCATGAACCATAATACCAGGTGGTTCTGTTTCCTCAATGTGCTGGAATATTTCTTCTGGTTCAAATCATCCATGCACTTCTTTGCGCGCATCGGTATGACTCCACTCGGTGGCAATACCGTCTTTGTACGGCGCGAACTGATGAATCAGTTGGGCGGCTGGGACGAGTTTTGCCTGACCGAAGATGCTGATCTTGGTATCCGCCTGAGTCTCGCGCATGCCCGCATGCGCATAATTTATGATGACGAGTATGTCACACGCGAGGAGACGCCACATACCATTGAGCAGTTCATCAAGCAGCGTACACGCTGGAATCAGGGCTTTATACAAATCCTCTTCAAATGGCAATGGCTGAAGCTACCAAAGCTTTCTCAGCGCCTGCTGGCGCTTTACGTACTCGTCTTACCAGAATTGCAAGCGCTGTTTGCAATTCTGGTGCCTGTTGCAATCGCGATGATCTTTTTAGTCAAATTCCCGCTCTGGCTTGCTATGTTTACCTTCATACCGCTCTTTTGTTTCGTCCAGGCTGTCTTTATAGACCTGGCCGGGCTGCACGAGTTCCTGAAGGCGCACAACCGCAAGTGGAGATGGCGTGAAGCAGTGATTTTAGTGCTGGCTTTCTTCCCCTATCAATTCATTTTGGGAGTGGGGGCCTGCCGTGCTGTGTATCGTTACATTCAGGGAGCATCGAATTGGGAGAAAACCGCCCATATTGGACAGCATCGCGCTCTCCCTAAAACAGTGTAGAGATGGCTAGAGAGGAACCTCTGATGGACTTAAACGATCAGCCGGAATCGATTCAGCGCACAATAACATTTGCTGAAGATATGACCGGACATCAGCAAACCGCTAGCCCTGCTCTAGCTGCTCAACAGGCAGTAGTAGACACCCCAGAGAATGAGCGACAAAGCTATCCCACCGATTTGACAGATGTCCACTGGCAGCGAATCGTCCCTTTGTTGCCCCCAGCCGAACTAAAAGGACGCCTGAGAAGTGTCGAACTCCGCGAGGTCATCAACGGGATACTGTATGTCGTTTGCGGCAGTCATGACTGGCGGTCGTTTCCTCGTGATTTACCCTCCAGGAGAGCCCTGTACACCTACTTTCGGCGGTGGCAGTTGGATGGAACATTGCAACGGATTCTCAATGCTCTCTGCTCCGATGAAGAAGTAGTAGGCCTTGAGGAACCTGTAGGCGTGGCATCCAGGGATCCCGTTTTGGGAGAACCGGTGTCCGATGGTCTGGTCTCTGTAGGAGATGACATTCACAACATCGCCCCCCTTGCGGATGCTCAGGGTACTCGCATTCTCTATCGCCACGCGAACTTCTTTGTACTCGCTCCTTCCCATCAGAGCCGCCAACCCGCGCCGCGTTTTGCCCATGAGGACGTGGAGGCAGACCTTGATGATCGCCCTGCTATCGACCGGGAAACTATGGTACGCCGGAGAGCGATCGCGCTGGATGCCCACACCCGCTCTGAACGCGACCGCTCTGCAACTCTCCTCAGAGCCAGCCCATGGCATGTCCCTCTCTGGCTGGAGACGATCCTGGTCATTGTAGCCCTGGCGGCCTCACTCACCGCCCATGCCTATAACATGTTCAATTACCCGCGCTACGAACTGGACGAAGGCACCTACATGTCGAGCGCATGGGCCATCATGAATGGGATGATCACCGCCTATCCCTATGGGTATGGTCATCCTCCACTCGCCTGGATACAGATTGCTGGCTGGGTACAGCTCACAGGTGGCTTCTTTACCTTCGGCAACGCGCTCAATAGCGGTCGCGTGCTCATGCTGCTTTTTGCGCTTGGCTGCTCGCTCCTGGTGTACCTGATTGCTCGTCAGATAAGTAATAGTCGCAGCGTAGGCTTGCTCGCTATGGTTCTCTTCTCACTCTCACCAATTAGCCTGACTTACCAGCGCCAGGTGTTTTTAGATAATGTCGGCACCTTCTGGCTGCTGCTCTCGCTTTACTTGATCATCGCAAGCAAAAGTCGTCTGTCCTACCTCGTGTTGGCGGCCATCTCTTTTGGTATCGCCTTGCTCTCAAAGGAAGTCTTCCTGCTCTTCATGCCTGTCTTGATTTACGCTGTGTGGCTGCACAGCACCAGGTATCAGCGCAAATTTACCATTATTGCCTTCACCTATATTGTAGTTGCATGTGGTTTACTCTTCGTCCTCATGGCCGTTTTGAAAGGCGAGTTGTTCCCATACAGTTGGCATCTTCCCTGGGACCACCACCCACACCTGAGCATGCTCGATACCGTTATTCAACAAGCTCAGCGGGGTCAAGCACAAGGCAAGTTCTCCGACGCTTGGTACGAATGGACACATGCAGACCGCCTGCTGATAGAGGTGGGCATCATCGCGATCGCCTTTAACCTCCTCGTAGGATTGTGGAACCACAAGCAATTGCTCTTCTTGCTGCCTCCGTTCAGGTTCTTTAAAAGTTGGAAGGTGCGCGATGCTGTACCCGTACAGGACAAGCATTTGCTACTGTCGTTGTTTGCCATCAGCTTCTGGCTCCTGCTTGTGCGAGGGGGAGTCGTGCTCCCGTTCTACATCATTCCTATGATACCGCTTCTAGTGCTCAATATAGTCGCTGCCATCAGTCTGATCATGACTTTGATCGGTAAGCTGGTGCGCTTCAAGCTGGTGTGCGCCCTCTTAATTTTCCCCATTATTGGGGTTATTGTGCCATATGACCTGCAGCATACTCAGATCGCTTTTACCCTGCATCCTACGACCGCTCAAACAAATGCCATGGTCTGGGTACGTAATCATGTGCCACGTAGCGCTATGATCGTTATCAACAGCTATCTCTACATGGATTTACGCGAACCAGTTGGCCAGGGTGTGGGAGGTGGAGCGGCATATCCCTACGCTCACATTTACTGGAACGTTGCCTATGATCCAGAACTGCACGATCTACTCTTACAAGGCAACTGGGATCGTATTGACTATATCGTCGCCGACTCGGAAATGCTGCACGATATTGAGACCAATGGTGGACCGATGATGTTGATCCACACGGCGTTGCAGCACTCAATTTTACGTGCAGAATTTCGAGCCAACGATACTCATAATCAAATTGTCATTTCAGTCTACCAGGTAATGCATAAGCAAACACCACCAATCCTGTCTCAAGTACCAGGAGGCGCCTCTCCTACATTTATCGATCGTCGATGGGCAACTACGACATAAGGTATCTACTTTGGGGCAATGAGCCCTCAGGCTCACTTGCCCTCTGGTGCTCTCCGTTGCAGCCGCCTGAATATGTAATGTAATAGCAGAGAAGGGAAGCAGAATCATGATAGCAACACAACCAGCTACCGACTCCATCGCAATCACCCGCACCTTCGACGGCATCGAAGCCGCCGCCCATCGCCTCATCTCCCAGGTAGGCGGCATGGCCTCTGTCGTCAAGGATGCCAAAATGGCGCTGCTCAAGCCCAATTTTGTGGCTGGCAGGCCTGCCAGGACAGGCTCAACCACCAGTTTCGCCTTGCTCAAAGCCGTCTCCGAAGAGGTCCGGGCCTGCGGCGCGCAGCCAGTCCTCTGCGAAAGCCCCGGCACCGAGTTTGACCGCGAGGCCACCTATACTATTCTGGGCGTCGAAAAATTCTGTGCCGAGAACGGCATCCACATCATCCGTGTCGATCCGGAGGGTGGCGAACAGGATTGGATTGAACTACGGCCCAAAGGCGCCAAGCGCTTGCACCGCTTCCGCGTCCCTCGTTTCCTG
>WNFN01245251.1_pt2 | contig 15246 bp, 9 predicted proteins | sample 5400161 | NCBI WGS metagenome assembly WNFN01 (sample SAMN13153353, study PRJNA577476) | soil metagenome | isolation source: 80 cm saprolite on Douglas fir-dominated hillslope | place: USA:California | collected 2013-09-17
GGGGGTAAACAGGCTGAATCTTGGTTATGATTTTAGCAGCCTCAACGTTGCCGCCGATGCGGAGACGCGAAGGTTTCCCGGAAGTGGTTACCACCACCGTAGGCTTTTCGGAGTTGTCGGGTGTTACCTGGAGGCGTTCCGTAACGGAGCCCACTTGCAGCAGGATCGCTTGGGAAAAATCGCGGCCGGATTGGAGCGCTACTGGAGCGATGCGATAGGCTTCGAACCCGGGCTTGACCACTTGCAGTTCGTAGTCGCCAGCCGGAAGGGCCTTGAAGCTGAAATTGCCGTCACGATCGGAAGTGGTCATGTCGATGGTCTTGGCGGCGTGATTGGACATGATGATGGTGGCGTTGGCGACCCCCGCGCCGCTGGGGTCCTGAATGGTTCCGCTGACTTTGCCAGAGAGACTTTCGGCGGGTAGACGAAGTGCGGCGAGCGGAACAAGGACACAAAGAACGAAAAGTGGAATCAGGAATTTCGCCTTCACGGATAAATGACCACGGTTGATCGACGGACTTAGCATAGCGGCAAATCTCCTTTCAAGATTTGACGGACGCGCGATGGCCAGAGCAGTTGACCATCGGCGGCCGGAGTTTTCGAGTGTCCTTGCGAGATCGAGTAGCTGGCTGGCGTAGTGAGAGGCCGCGACGCCCGAGAGCAAGACGGCATCGTCGCAGGCGCGCTCGCTTTCATGGCGCAGGCTTGTGGCGGCTAGCCAGACGAGCGGATGAAACCAGTAAAGAGCGCGGGCGACCTCGGCGCAGATTTGCAAAAACCAGTCGTGGCGGGCGATGTGCGCGAGTTCGTGCGAGAGAACAATGCGGCGGCGCTCTTCAGGCCATTGCGCGGCGCCTGCGGGGAGGATGACGATGGGATGCAGGAGTCCGCAGGTAAGAGGCATGGCTAGAGTGCTTTGGCATTCAAGGAGGCGGACGGCTCGGGAGATTTTGAAAGAATGAGAGATGTCCAGAACGTCGTGCATCCAGGCGTCCGCGAACAGCGGCTTGGAGCGAGCAGAAACCCAGCCGAGACGGACGAGGCCGACGAAGAGCCTTAGAAGCGCCAGCGAAAAACCGAAAAACCAGAGGAGAAGAATCACCAAAGCGAACCTACTGGCGATGGGCCAGGAAGTGGTGGCGTCGACGGTGGTCGAGGAGACGAGCGGAGTGACCAAGTTCGACGCAGCACCGTGGGATGGAATCAAAACAGCCGCGGCCGTGCCGAGCGTTGCGGAGTGCCACCCTGGGAGAAGCAAGATGAAAACGGGAAGAAAAATCGAGCCAAGGATTGTGGCGGCCCAGACATGATGGCGTAGCGCAGAAGAGCAGCGGCGCAGGGCAAACACCATGACATTGGAGCTGGCGAGAAGGACGGTGAGTTTTACAGCGCAGGCGAGGAGAAATGTTAGCGAGGCTTCGATGGCGGCGGGTGCGAGCATGGTCAGCTCTCCTTTCGGCTTTTGGAAATAAGGCGTGCGATGCGGTCGAACTCTTCGGGAGGAATGCGGGCGGCTTCTCCCCCAAGCAGCGCGGCGACCAGTTTTTCCGAGGAGCCCTCAAAAAAAGTCTCGACCAGGTGATGAAGAGCGGAGCGCCGGGCTTCATCGCGCGGGACCGTTGGAATATACACATAGCGCAATCCGTGTTCTTCATGCCGCACATGCCCTTTTTCTTCTAGAACCCGGAGTTGGGCGCGCACCGTGGAATAGTTGCGCTGGCCGGTAAGTTTGCCGAGCACGTCTGCGACGGAAGCGCGCTCCAGCTTATAAAGCACGTCCATGATCTGCCGCTCGCGGCGGGTCAAAGTGTGTGGTTTTGGCTTTTGCGGCAATCCCATGCTATTTCCCTAGCACATCTGCTAGAAAAATAGCATCTAGGTTTCTCCGTGTCAAGCCCATTCTGGCCGGATCAGAGCAGGGCACTAATGCCTCTTTGTTGTATTTCACACAGCCCTGTTCACCAAGGGCCAACGATGGAGTCCTTTAGAAAAACGATTTTCGATGATTGTTTAGCCGCCACATCGTCGTATAATGCGGCGGAAACATTGCTGCTCATTCCCTTGCTGCGTTCGCCGAGGAGACGCGCATGAAGAAGCAACGCAAAGACTCCGCGCTCGATCGGAGACAGTTTCTTGCCGCCACCGGCGGGCTGCTCGCGGCATCCTTGCCGGTCGCGGGGAATATTCCCCGCGTCGTGGAGTCGTCAGCTCCATCACCGGTTCCTAGCGCCCCGAAGCCTTCGGGTAACCTGCGCAAGATCCCCATCGGCGTGTTCGATCCCGTCTACGACCATCTCTCGCTCGACGCCATGCTGGACAAAGTCACCGCTCTCGGCTTCGAAGCGATGGAAATCGGCACGGGCGGCTACCCCAACAATCGGCATTGCCCTCTGGACGAACTCATTGCCGACCGCGCCAAAGCAAAAGCGTGGGTGAAGAAATTTGAGGACCGCGGGATCCGCGTTGCCACTCTCAGTTGCCATGGCAATCCCGTTCACCCCGATCCCAAGCACGCGCAGAAAGACATCGACACCTTTCGCAAGACGGTCCTGTTAGCAGAAATGCTGGAAGTAAAAGTGATCGTCGGCTTTTCCGGCTGCCCGGGCGGCACACCACAGGACACCCAGCCGAACTGGATCACCTATCGCTGGCCTCCCGAGTACGCGCAGATGCAGGACTGGCAGTGGAAAGAAAAGCTCATACCGTACTGGAAAGAGGCGGCGAAATATGCGCGCGAGCATGGCGTCAAGCGCCTCGCGCTGGAGATGCACCCGAACTTTGCCGTCTATAATCCGCGCACTTTGATGAAGCTTCGGGAGGCGGTTGGCGAGGAAATCGGCGCAAACAACGATTTGAGCCATCTTTTCTGGCAAGGCTGCGATCCGGTCGAAGTCATCCACTTTCTAGGCAAGCAAGGCGCCATTTTCCATGCGCACATGAAGGACACCGTTTTCTTTCCCGAAAACGTCAATAAGTATGGCGTGCTGAACTTTGCGTTCGAGACCAATGAACTGGACTCGGCTTCGGAGACTTTCCGCGCCGTCGGCTATGGCCACGGAGCCAGCCTCTGGAAATCCATCATGAAAGCGTATATGGACATCGGTTTTGAAGGCATGATGAGCATCGAAAATGAAGATCCCATTCTTGCAGGAGAGGTCGGGGTCGAACGCGCCGCTTACGTTTTGAAAAACGCGCGCGAAGAGCTGCTCGGCGAATAAGAAAAGCGCCGCTCTGGAAAGTGTCGCGTTACAAAACTGCGTTGGGCGCACGGTCTGAATTGGTCGTCAGGGCAAGGAGGAACCATGCAACGGCGTGAAGCGTTAAGACTTCTTCTGGCGGGCGGCGTTTTGCCTGCCATCCCCACCGATCTTTTTTCTTTCTTCCATAATGCGCATCCCGCCACCGGCTACGCTCTGCGCACCCTCAACCCGCATCAGAACGACACAGTCGTCGCGATGATCGATCAAATTATTCCCGAGACGGACACGCCCGGCGCGAAGGGCGCCCGCGTCAACGAATTCATTGACGTCATCCTCACCGAATGGGCCTTTGACGACGAACGCCTGAGTTTTCTCGCCGGGCTCGTCGGAGTCGACAAGCAGAGCAACGAACTTTTCGGAAAGAATTTCGTCGATGCTTCGCAGCAACAGCAGATCACTTTGCTCCGCGCCATGGATGAATCCATGGCCGCGCAACGTTCCCGGCGCAGGCGTGCCGGGAATACCGTTCCGGACGACCGGGACAAGCAGTTGAAAGGAGAATTCTTCAACGTCTTTAAAGGCATCACCGTCCACGGTTACTACACTTCCGAGATCGCCTTCAAGCAGGAATTGAAAATGGAAATCATTCCGGGCGCCCAGCATGGCTGCATGCCTTTGCCCGAAGAGAAGAAAGCATAGGGGGATTCGAATGGCGGCCAATACCTACGACGCGATCATCGTCGGCTCCGGAATTACTGGCGGGTGGGCGGCAAAAGAACTGACAGAAAAAGGCCTCAATACTCTCGTCCTCGAAGCCGGGCGCACCATCGTTCCCGAAAAGGACTACGTCGAGCACGTTCCCGTCTACGACCTGAAGTTCCGCGGCTGGGACAATCGTTCCGAGCGTGAAAGTACTCAGCACGTTCAGCGCGAGTGCTACTACGCTTGCGACGAGTACTCCAACAAATTTTTCGTCAACGACAAGGACAATCCCTACTCCTTCGATCCTGGCAAAAAATTTACCTGGATTCGTGGCCGCCAGGTCGGCGGAAAATCCCTCACCTGGGGGCGCCAGAGCTATCGCTGGAGCGATCTCGACTTTGAAGCCAATTTGAAAGACGGAATCGCCGTGGATTGGCCCATCCGTTACGCGGACATCGCGCCCTGGTATGACTACGTGGAAGAATTCGCCGGCATCAGCGGCCAGGCCGAAGGCCTCCCGCAATTGCCCGACGGAAAATTTCTCCCCCCGATGGAGATGACCTGCGTCGAACAGGATTTCCGCGCCGCCCTCGCCAAGCATTTCGACGATCGCATCATGACCATCGGCCGCACAGCCATTCTCACCCGCGTCCACAAAGGACGCGCTCCCTGCCACTACTGCGGCGTTTGCCATCGCGGCTGCATTACCGGCTCGTATTTCAGCAGCCTCAGTTCCACGCTTCCCGCCGCCGAAAAAACCGGACGCTTCACCATCCGCCCGTACAGCGTCGTTCACAGCCTCATCTTCGATCCGCAAACGCGCCGCGTCAGCGGCGTTCGCGTCATCGACTCCCAATCCAAAAAGGCCCTCGAATTCAAAGCCCGCGTCTTTTTCCTTTGCGCCTCAACGCTCGAATCTACGCGCATCCTGCTCAATTCCGCCACTCCCGAATTTCCCGACGGCCTCGCCAACTCCAGCGGCGAACTCGGCCACAACCTCATGGATCACCACATGGGCGCAGGCGCCGGCGGAGAAATGCCCGGTCACGAAGACAAAAAGCCTTTCGGCAATCGCCCCAACGGCATCTATATACCCCGTTTCCGCAACGTAAAATCCAAGCAAAGAGAATTCATCCGCGGCTACGGTTATCAGGGGGGAGGAAGTCGCGACGGCTGGGCCGCCAACGCCTCCAAAGCGGGAATAGGTGTGGATTTCAAAAACTCCATCAAACTGCCCGGCCCGTGGCGCATTGGTTTTGGCGGTTTCGGCGAATGCTTGCCCTATCACAGCAACTACGTCGAAATCGACAAAGACAAGCTCGATGCCTGGGGCATTCCCACGCTCAAAATTCACTGTGAATGGGGCGATAACGAAAAAACCATGTCCAAGGATATTGCCGTGCAGGCTGCCGAAATGCTCGCCGCCGCCGGCGCCAAGGACATTTATGTCTATCAGGATATGTCCCCACCCGGCTTGGGCATTCACGAAATGGGCACCGCCCGCATGGGCCGCGATCCCAAGACCTCCGTCTTGAATGAACACAACCAGGCGCACGACGCGAAAAATCTTTTCATGCCCGATGGTGCGTGCATGACCTCGGCCGCATGCGTGAATCCATCGCTCACCTATATGGCGCTGACCGCACGCGCCTGCGACTTTGCCGTTTCCGAAATCAGGAAAAACAATTTGTAGGGAGATAGCGCCGCATGTCCCAAGTCATCCGTTCTCCAAAGCAGTACGACGTGTGCATCATCGGTTCCGGCGCCGGCGGAGGCATGGCCGCTAAAATTCTCACCGAAGGCGGCTTGAACTGCGTGCTTCTCGAAGCCGGCCCTAACGTCACTCCTGAAAAAGATTTCAAGATGCTGATGTGGCCCTACGAGCTCCCACATCGCGGCGCGGGCGTGGGCGGCAAAGCCGGAGAAAATTTCGGCGAGTTCCTCGCTCCCAATGGCGCCTGGAAAATCGAAGGCGAACCCTACACTTCCGCGCCCGGCTCGAGTTTCCAATGGTTTCGCTCGCGCATCGTCGGCGGCCGCACCAACCATTGGGGCCGCATCGCGCTGCGCTTTGCGCCGATCGATTTCAAATCGGCCACCCGCGACGGCCTCGGCGATGACTGGCCCATCACTTACGACGATCTCGCGCCCTACTACGACAAAGTCGAAGGCTATATCGGCGTCTTCGGCACGAAAGAAAATGTCTCCAGCGCTCCCGACGGCGTTTTCCTCCCACCTCCCAAGCCGCGCTGTACCGAAGTGATGGTCAAGAAAGCCTGCGACAAGCTCAACATCATCTGCATCCCCTCACGCCTCGCGGTCATCACACGTTCGCTCAATGGTCGCCTGCCTTGCCATTATTGCGGTCAATGCGGCCGCGGCTGCATCACCGCTTCAAATTTCAGTTCCAGCCAGGTTCTGCTTCCTCCCGCGATGAAAACGGGAAAGCTGACCATGATCACTGGTGCGATGGCCCGCGAAATCCTCGTCAGCAAAGAAGGCAAAGCCGAAGGCGTCTCTTACGTGGATAAAGCCACGCGCACCGACAAGCGCGTTTACGCGCGCGCCATCGTCGTAGCTGCCAGCGCTTGCGAATCCGCCCGTCTGCTGCTGAACTCCAAATCTTCGGCTTATCCAGGCGGCATCGCCAACTCTTCCGGAACTGTCGGACGCTACCTCACCGATTCCGTCGGCAGCAGCGGTGAAGGCTACTTCCCGCAGCTTGCGAAAATGCCGCCGCACAATCACGACGGCACTGGCGGCATGCACATGTACATGCCGTGGTGGAAGTTCGATCGCAAAAATGATTTTCCCCGCGGCTATCACATCGAATTCGGCGGCGGACGCGAGATGCCCGGCGTCGGCGAGTTCCACAGGCTTTGCCACGAAGAAGAAGGTTACGGCGCCAAATTGAAGCAGCGCGCTCGCGAAACATACGGCACGACCATCGGCTTCGCCGGACGCGGCGAGATGCTTCCCAACGCGGACACCTACTGCGAGATCGATCCCGACGTCGTCGATCAATGGGGCATTCCCGCTCTTCGCTTCCATTTCAAATGGTCGGATTACGAACTGCTCCAGGCCAAGGACATGCAGGAAACCTTTCGCGCCATCGTTGAAACCATGGGCGGCGAATATCGAACCAAAACTTCCATCCATGGCCAGTATCCCTTCGGCATTGAGGAAGGCGGCAAAATCATCCACGAAGTTGGCACAGCCCGCATGGGCGCCGACCCGAAAACCTCCGTCCTCAACGGATTTTGCCAGGCCCACGACGTGAAAAATCTTTTCGTCACCGATGGCGCGCCGCTAGTCACCAATCCCGACAAGAATCCCACTCTCACGATCATGGCCCTGGCCTGGCGCGCTTCCGACTATCTTCTCGACGAAGCCAAGAAAGGCAACCTCTGACAATGGCTAACGAATCCATCAGCCGCCGCGACATCCTGCGCACCCTGGCATTCGGCGCAGCCGCCGGCTCGGTATTGCAAATCATTCCTGCCGAAGCCGCCGAATACGTCCACCAAATGGTCCACAAGGAAAAATCAGCTGCCCCCGCTGGCTCCTACACCCCAAAGTATTTCACTCCCGCGCAATATGCCGCGATACTGTTCCTCTGCGACACCATCATCCCCAAAGACGAAAAATCCGGCGGCGCCGTCGAAGCCGGAGCCCCCGAATTCATCGATCTCCTCACCAGCGAAAACCCCGACTACCAACTAAAGCTCGGAGGCGGCCTCTACTGGCTCGATGCCACTTGCACCGACCGGTACAGCCACCTCTTCATGGAATGCACCCCCGAACAAAAGAAAGAAATCCTCGACCTCATCGCCTACCGCAAAAACGCCAAAAAAGATCCTTCCCTCAGCCAGGGTGTAGCCTTCTTCTCCTTCCTCCGCAACCTCACCTGCGACGGCTTCTACACCAGCAAAATCGGCATCGCCGACCTCCAATACATCGGCAACACCTCCCTCCGCGAATTCCCCGGCTGCCCACCATCCCCGGAATCCTGACCTTGTGGCGCAGCCATTCCTGGCTGTGCTCTTTCAGTCGAAATCGGAAACATCCCCGCCGAGCGAGAATGGTCAGGGGGCCGATGGGTGCCCCCACGAGAATAGGTGCTTAAGGCCGCAGCGATTAGGAGGATTTGATTTGGCTGGAGGCGGCGTCCCAGGTGACCGCGCTCTTCTGGAAATAGGATTCGTTGACCATGTGGCAGGCCAGAGCGGCGTTGTGGCCGAAGACCGCGTCTTCCGTCAACGGCTTACGCGACTTAACGCTGGAGAAATAAGTCCAGAGGTGGGGACGTTCGTCGTCCCAGGAATCGCCACGCCAGGAATACGCCTGCGAAAGAGGTTCCTGCCCCGGAGCGGCGTCGTGGTCCTTGTGCCATTGCTTGAGGTACGCTTCACGCAAGGCCTGCGGGTAACCGCTGGTGTAGTAGCTGGGCCCAGAATCTTCGCCGGATTGCGGATAGTGGTTGATGGTGAATTCCGTGACTTCCAAAATTCCGTGCGACCCTTGGAAGCGGTAGACTTCCGGCGTTTCACAACCGAGATTGAGGCGCAGGTACACGGGGGCGCCGGCGGCTGACGGGTATTCATAGAGCGCCGCCTGGACGTCCGGCATATTGCGTCCATCGGGGAAGCGAATAATGGCGCCGAGAGCCATGACGCGTTTGGGCGGTTCGTTCCAGCCGAGCATGTAGTTCATGCCGGAAACTAGATGCACGAGCAGGTCGCCGGCGACTCCCGTGCCGTATTCCTTCCAGCAGCGCCAACGCGCGAACCATTTGGGCGACATGTCGGGATCCCACGGCCGGGTGGTGGCGCCGCTTTGCCAGGTGTCCCAATCGAAGTTTTTTAGCGAGAGATCGGGAGGCGGGGGATACTCCCAGGCGCCAGTAGGATCATTGCGGCCGAGCGAGCCTTCGACGAGCGTCAGTTTGCCGATGGCGCCCGCAGCAATCATCTCTTTCGCCTTGGCACAGATGACGGAGCTGACGCGCTGTGAGCCGACTTGCACGATGCGGCCGGATTTTTGCTGCGCCGCGACCATGGCCACGCCTTCGGCGCCAGTGTGCGACATGGGCTTTTCAATGTAGATGTCTTTTCCGGCGGAGGTGGCGTCCACCACGACGCGCTTGTGCCAGTGGTCAGGCACGGCAGCGACGATGCAGTCTATGTCTTTTCTGTCGAGCAGTTCTTGATATTTCCGCGTTACGAAAAGATCTTTATTCCCGGTGAGTTCCTTGGCGAGGGTGTGACGGCCATCATAGAGATCGGCCGCGCCCCCGCACTGGACACCTGGAAGCGTAAGGGAGTCGTGAAGCAAGCCGGAGCCTTGCATCCCGATGCCAATGATGCCGAAGCGAACGGTGTCGCTCGGCGGAACGTAGGACATGGCGGGAATCGGGTTGGGATCCGTGATTAACTTTGGGGCGATGGTTGCCGCGCCGGCGATTCCAGCGGAGCGTTTAAGGAATTGACGGCGAGTGAAATCGTTTTTCATGGTGGGCTCCTTAAGAAAGTTGATAAGTCAAAAGCTAAAAGTCCAAAGTGCAAATCAAAAACCTTGGACAAGAATCGCCTGGCCTCACTTGTTCAATTGCGAGGGCCCCATAACACGTCGCAGACGGAAAGGCGGCGGCAAGCTGCCGCACTCCAAACTACTTCAGAGACTGAACGCTGACTTCCTTAAAAAAAACGATGTCGTTGTCGCTGTGATTCTGGAGACCGATGTAACCTTCGTTGGGGCGAGTGCCGCGCTGCGGCTCAAAGTCGAATTTGCGTTCGGGGACCGCCTGGCCTTCGGTGTAGTCGGTGACGGTGACATCATTGAGAACCACCATAGTGCGCGGGCCATCGAGCGTGATCACCATGGTGTTCCACTCGGGACCGGGTTTCCCGGGTTTAGCGAGAGGCTTGGTCAGTGAATAAAGTGCCGCAGTGATGTGGTATTCGTCTTCTTTCGAATCTTCGGGATGATTGTCAATTTGCACTTCGTAGCCATAGTGGACGGGCATCCATTCCTCGCGCGGCTCGATGGGGATTCGAATGAAGACGCCGGAATTGTCATTGAAGTCGCGCATTTTGTAGACCACGCGAATGCGGCAGTTGCCGAGTTTGCCGCCAGTCCAATAGAGAAGCCCCATGCCGCCGTGAGTCTTGACAAGGCCGTCTTCGACGGTGTCGCCGCCGGCTCCGACGTGCTTCCAGCCCGATAGGTCTTTGCCGTTGAAGAGAGGCTTCCAGTCGGATTTTTGCGAGCGCTCCTGGGGGAAATCAAGCCAAGCAGGGGTGCCCGCCGCTGCGGGCGCCCCTACAAGAAAACTTCAGAATTGGAGTTTGCTCAGGTAGTCGTAGCTGATTTTGATGTCGTCGAACGCTGATTTGGGCTCGTCGTTTTCGACGAAATAGTGCTTGATGCCGGCTTCCTTGGAGTGCGCGAAAATTTTCTTCCAATCTATGGCTCCCTGGCCGACGTCGGCAAGATGGCCCTTGAAACTTACGGACGGGCCAGTAGCGCCGCTAAAACTGCTGGTGGAGCTGGGATCGTTGACGTAGTCCTTGACGTGAACAAGGGGGAAACGGCCGGGGTATTTGGCAAAGTAGGCCAGCGGATCTTTTCCTGCGACGTTAATCCAGCAGAGATCCATTTCCATGGCGACATTCTTGGGGTCCAACTCGGCGAGCAAGTAGTCATAGGCCATCTTGCCTCCGATGGCAGGGTAGGTTTCGAATTCGAAGGAGTGGTTGTGGTAGGCAAACTGGATGCCGGCTTTTTTCGCGGCTTCGCCGGCGCGGTTGAAGAGCGCGGCGGCTTTTTGCCATCCGTCGGGAGCGGTTCGCTGGGCGACGTCGATCCAGGGGCAAACGATGTAACTGTGGCCTACGATGTGCGCGGCCGCGATTGTTTCGTCCCAATGTTTCTCTACGAAGTGGTAGCTCACGTGGCAGGACGGCGAGGCCAGACCGTTCTCGTCGAGGATCGCGCGGACATCCTTCGGAGAATGACGTTTTCATGGCGTCGCGCACGGTGTAGAGCTGGATGCCAACGCGGTCAATGTGATGGGTGGAGTCCGCCGCCCAGGAGGGCTCGGCGGCGGTTGCGAGAGTTGCTGCGATAGAAGTGCCGATAAATGTTCGTCGATTCATGGGCCGCATTTTACTCCTTCCGGGCGGGAAGAGAACAGGGTCTGGTGAAAAAAGAAGGGCGGACCGACGACCTGGGTCGGACCGCCCTCCCGGGGTTAGGGGCCTAGAACTGGAACCGCAAGCCGAACTGCATACGGCGCGGTGCATGGGCGCCGGTGGCGTGCAGGAAGGTCGAAGATCCGAGGGATGAATCTATCCCAGTGAATTGGGTATGGTTGAAGATGTTGTAGTTCTCCCAACGGAAGTCAAACTCCTTGTGTTCGCCGATTGCGAACTTCTTGAATAAGCCGAAGTCGAAGTTCAAGCGGCCCGGGGAATACAAAGTGTTTCGCCCGACATTGCCAAAGGTCAGGCCGGTGGGTACGGCGTAGGCCGCAGGATCAAAGAACAGCGGACCGAATACCCCGGGGACTTCGGTTTTTGACATATGGGGGTTCCCTACCAAATCTGGGCGGGAGCCCGTGCCGACGCCGTTGCCAACGCCCGCACTGTCGCCAAAGTCCGTGCCATTGGTGACGCTGAAGGGGTTGCCGGTCTGGGCGATGGTGATGCCAGAGAGCTGCCAGCCCCCGAGCAGCTTGTTCTGCATTCCGCTGCCCTTGAAAAACGGCAAGGCGTAGACGTAGCTGATCGCAAGGTTGTGGCGCTGGTCGAAGTTGGAGCTGGCGCGATTGGCGGCAGTGTTGTAGGAATCCACGAACGCCCCGTCAAAGCGGTCTGACGAATCGTCAATGGAATGGCTATAGGTGTATGCGACGCTTAACTGGAGATCTCCGAGAGTGCGCCGAGCCGAGAATTGCAGGGCATTGTAGATCGAATTCGCCGTATCCTCGAGACGGGTGATGTTGCCAAACCCTTGGAGTGGTCGCACGGGATTTGGGTCATTGCCGCAAGCAACGCTGAGATTTGCAGCCACCTGACCAGACACAGGCAGGCCGTTTACCGTTCCCCCGCTCAGTGTCGCATCCGGGCAAACAGTGTTAAAGGGAGCGGTGGGGTTGGTGGGATCTTGCACGATGATCGGCTCGCCCTTCGTGTAAGGATTTGCCGAAGCAAGTATGGGTTGCAGTTGGTTAATATTGCGCTGCAGCGTCAAGTGCGTCCCTTTGCTGCCAACGTAGGAAACAGTCGCCACAAAGTGGCCGGGTAATTCACTCTGGACGTCCAAATGCCACTGCTGGACGTAGGGCCAAATGGCCTTGCTGGGAATAGAAGTTACGGAGAGAGGAAAAAAGGGAACAACTCCGCCGCTGCCACCGATGCTTCCATATCCAGTGATGTTGAATTGCGACGCATTGAGCGCGAATGGGGCAGAGCCTTCCAGCGACTCGGTGTTCCCTTCGTTGCCATTGGTGTGTTCGAAGAAGATTCCATAACCGCCACGGATGGCCATCTTGCCGTTGCCTTTGGGATCGAAAGCGAATCCGAGGCGCGGTGCGGGGTTGAAGAGATGCCCCTTTAGGCAGCCAGCGTTCGAACTGGAACCAGCACTGGCATTGGGGAAACCATCCACTGGGAATGTCCCACCGGGACCACCGCACTGGATGATGCCGTTAAATGGATTTCCCGAACCGGGTACGAGCGAGCCCTGGAACGGTGTGAGGCTGCCGTCGGCATCGACAGTGGGGGCGCTGGCAGAGCTATAGACATTTGGTTCAAAGGTAAAGGCATGTCTGTACCGCTCCCGGTAGGTGCCGTAAAGGCTGAGACGTAGGCCAAGGTTCAGCGTGAGGCGCTTGGTGGCTCTCCAATCGTCTTGGAAATAGGGTTCGACAATTCTGTACCGGTTGTAGTATTTGGGCTCGAGATTCCACTGTTGGTACTGCGCGATGTTCCCCAGCAACAGGTCAGCGAAAGCGTTTCCCGTGCTGACGGTGGTATTGCTGGAATCGAACGTGAGAATACCCTGCAGGTTCGCAGAGCTTTGCTCATTTTTCTGAGCGAACACCACGTAGGCTCCAATCGTCATCGTGTGGGTGCCAAGAATCTTGGTCAAGTTGTCCCGATACGTATAGGTGGGGTTAGCGTTGTTCCAGGGGAAATACCCAGTGTCCTGGGCCATGCCGTCACCGCCGCCGTACGCGACGTTGTTGCCGAGGGCGATCGAGGGAAGCTTTCCGCCAAAGCCATTGCTAAAAATGGAGCCCATAGCGAAGCCCGCCGGAAGTGTAGTCTCAGCAGCCGGACCAACGGCAGTCAAGAAGATGTGGTCGCCCGTGTAGCTGGCAACGAATTCATTCAACAGCGTGGGACTAATGTTGGCGTTGAGACGCGCAACAAAGCTGGTCCCCGGCCCCACAAATTTTGTATGGATGTCCTGGAAATTGGAACCTCCCACTCCCCAGAGCGGGTTCGGCACTTCGGTTTGCCAGGCATCGTGAATGTAGCGAAACGTGAGGCGGTAATTGTCCGTGAGGTTGTGATCAATCCGCACCAACTCTTCGCGCCAAGTGGTTGGAGTCGAGATGATTTGTGAGACGGCCGGAATCGCGGTTCCGTCGTCAAACAGGCCCTTCGTTGTGTTGGCCTTGGGGATTAGCGCTAGGAGCGATTGTGCGGTAGCACTAATGGGCACGGCAGAGGTGTTTGCGACATTTGGGCAATTACTGGGCTGATGGGTGCAGAGAACAGAGAAATCTCCAGTACGCTCCAGGTCAGACGGGACGTTTTGAAGAATTGAGGAAGGATTCTTTTCGCGCCGCCATTCTTCAGACCAGAAGAAAAAAGTTTTCTTCTTGTCGGCGTTGTAATGATTGGGAATGTAAACGGGCCCACCAACGGTGTAGCCAAAGTCATGCTTCTTATATGGCGGGTTGGGATGTGCCGGATCGTTGCCGGACTCCCAAGGCCTGGCATTGAACATGTCGTTGCGCAGATACTCGAAGGCGCTGCCGTGGAAGCCGCTGGTGCCGCTCTTGGTTTCGACTTCTACGGTGCCGGAGCCGTTGCGGCCATATTGCGCACCGTAGTTAGAGGTAAGAACCTTAAATTCAGCGATAGCTTCGGGATTGGGATAAACGTTGAGGGTGGCATTGCTGCCGTTATCCATGTTGTCGAAATGCCCACGGTGCCTTCGTCCTGGCCGGTTTGATTGACGACGCCCGGCACCAGATTCACGAGCTGCGTGAAATTTCGGCCGTTCAAGACGAGTTGGTCGATTTGTTTGCCGGTGACGGTGCCGCTGAGCTCGGATGACTGCGTTTCGACTTGAACGACGCTTTCGCCAGTTACCTCCACAATTTCAGTAATCGCGCCGACCGTCAACTGTATGTCGACGCGGATCTTCTGGGCTACGTCCAGTACCACTCCAGTAGCCGAGTACTTTTGGAAGCCCTTCGCTGTTACTAAAATGTTGTACGAGCCGCCCGGCAACCCAGGGACGACGTAAGCGCCATCGGCGTTCGACGTAGTCGTTCGCGTCAAGCTGCCCCCCACACTGTTGACAGTGACATCAGCCGCGACTACCGCAGCGCCGGATTTGTCGGTGACCGTGCCGCTAATGTAGCCAGTATCCTGCGCGCGGGAAACGAGCGGAAGGGCTAGCGCCACGACGAGCACGCCTAGCCACAAGCATCCGACTCCCAAAATATTCTTTCGACGATTGGAAACGCCACAGTTTTCCTTCACGTTAAGACCTCCAAGAAATATTCGAATTTGGGGAGACGATGGAAGGCATGGGCCCGGCGCAAAGGGCTATAGCAGCTACCCCTGAAGTCACCTTGCGCAGAAAGCTCCCTGCTTGGATACAGCCTCCACCACTCGACGACCGCAGGCACCCAACTGAAACTGTCTATTAAAACGAGTTAATAGTGCATTTAAAGGCGGATGTCAAGCAGGAAATTCTTATTGAATTTGCAATATAGCACCTAGGGCGGGGGAGGCGGGGCGCAGGCAGCGTTTTTGCCAAGCGGCCCACAGAGGCTTCTTGAATTCTCTCCAGGACTGCCAGACACTGGTTGCCGATGCGCGCGCGAATCTTGAGTCTCCCGATGCTGCAATGCCTGCTGATAGCGAGCTTCCTTTTGATCGCAATTCGATCCACTTTTGCAAGGCCAACTGCGGACGCAGAGCGACAATCCACTAGCTCCCCAACCGCCTCGAACTCGCGGATCGATCCCCAGGCCTGGTTTGCGAAAGGGCAGGCGGCGCTTCAGTCCGGGGACCTGGATACGGCAGAGACGGCGTTT
>WNFN01087468.1_pt1 | contig 15213 bp, 10 predicted proteins | sample 5400161 | NCBI WGS metagenome assembly WNFN01 (sample SAMN13153353, study PRJNA577476) | soil metagenome | isolation source: 80 cm saprolite on Douglas fir-dominated hillslope | place: USA:California | collected 2013-09-17
ACGGACTGCAGCAGCCTTCGATGCGTCAGCGGCTTGCCCTGATTGGCGATCAAGTGCTTGAGAACGTCGAACTCCTTTGGGGTTAGGTGCACTTCCTGGCCGCGCACCACCAGTTGCCGGCTCTCAAAATCCAACGTTAGATCTTTCGAAACAAAAGGGGACAAGGTATCGCCGGGAGCATAGCGCCTTAATGCAGCACGAATGCGCGCGAGCAATTCCTCAATTCCAAAAGGCTTCACAACATAGTCGTCTGCGCCGGCGTCCAGCGCGAGCACTTTGTCGCGCTCCGCGTTTCGGACGGTGAGCATTATGATCGGGGCTTCGGACGATTGACGAATCTCCCGGCACGCTTCGATTCCGCCGATGCCGGGCATGTTCACGTCGAGAAGTACGAGGTCCGGCTTCTCTTTACGAACGGCTTCCACGGCTTCTTCACCCGTTTTGGCTTCGATGATTACGTACCCCCGGCTGGAGAGAGTAGAGCGCAACACTCGGCGAATCTGAGGTTCATCATCTGCGACCAGAATGGAAGCGTCAGTCATGTTGTTCACTCCACGTTTCTGGCAAGCGGAAGGGAAAAAGAGAAGACTGAGCCGTGACCGAGTTGGCTCGTCACACCAATTGTCCCTTTGTGCGCGGTCACGAGCGCTTTCGCGATCGGCAGGCCCATTCCGGTGCCCCGCACAAGATAGCGTTGATCTTTTCCGCGATAGAATTTGTCGAAGATCATTCCCTGCTCGAGATCGTCAATCCCGGGACCGCGGTCTGCCACGCTAGTGGTTACGTAAACCCCGTTGAGTTCCGCTGTGATGGTGATGGGCTCCTCTTTTGGCGAGTACAGATTGGCATTGTCGACGAGTTTCACCAAGATGTCCTGAGCGCGGCCGAGATCTGCCTCCACCAGTGGCAGATCCTTGGCCACTTTAACCTGAATCCCACGTCCTCCCAGCGACGACTTGGAAAGCGCGAGAGCCCCTTGAATGATTTCTTCAATTGAAGTCGGGGCGTAGGTCAGTTCGATTTCCCCGGCTTCGAGCCGGGCCATCTCCGCAGCCTCCTCAACGAGATGATTCAGCCGGTCACACTCTTCATTGATGATACTGAGTAATTCGTGCGCTTGCGGAGAGATCTGCTCGCAGTCGCCACGCAGCAGGCTGGTCACCGCCGCTTTCATAGAGGTGAGCGGGGTGCGGAAATCGTGGGTGACGGAATCCAGCAGCGCGGACTTCAGCCGTTCGCCTTGCCGCTCGGCCTCCGTCTGGCTGAGTTGTTCGACGGCGCGCGCGCGTTCGATGGCGATGGCCACCAGACCGCTTACGGCATCGAGCGTCTGGCGCGAAAGCGTTGCTCCTGAGATGCCGAGGCTCCCGATGGCCCTCACGCCCAGACGCACCGGAACAAAGTAAACACTCTGCAGCGGTTCAATGGTCAGTTCATCGCGAAGGTAGGCCGTCTTCATTTTCTCTTCGTCCAAATGAGAAGCGCCATATCCCGAGCGATAGAATTTTTCTTTTATCGGAAGGAATAATTCGGCGGCGCCGGCCTCAAAACTCTCCACGATATAATTTGGAATGGCATTCATCAATTGGATGACGTTGCCTTCGCCAAGCAATTTCTGGCTGAATTTGTAGAGCCGCTCAATTTCGCGCCGGCGGCTGTGCGCTTCGTCAGCTTGCCTGCGGATGCGCGCCGATAACTGGCTGCCCATGATGGCGGTCACCAGAAATGCGCCTAGCGCCACCCAATTCTGCGGGTCGGCGATCGTAAATGTCCTGACGGGTGGAAGGAATTCATAGTTGAATACCAGCATCGCCACCACGGACATGAAAACGGAGACAGCCATTCCCCAGACCGCTGAAACTGCTAGAATTGCGAGAAGCAGCGTCAGCGCAACGGTAGTCTGATTGACGAGCAGCACCTGGCGGTAAAGAAACGCGATTCCGGCGACGATGGCGAGGGACACGACAATGCCAAAGGTCCGGCCGGCAAGAAATCTCTGCATTGGTCTATTCTAGCCCAGGCTTTCGATTTGCCGAGGAGAAGATAGTCCTTGCCCAAGAAGCCGGAAGACTGGTTGGAGATCGCCTCTCCCCCGCAAAAAGCACGCGGCATTTTCAAACTCTTTCTCGGCTACGCGCCGGGTGTCGGCAAAACTTTTAGCATGTTGAGCGAGGCGCTTCGCCGCAAAAGCCGCGGAGAAGACGTGGTTATCGGAGTGGTGGAGACTCATGGCCGCAAAGGCATCGAAGAACTCCTGACGAACATGGAGTCAGTTCCTCGCAAGAAAATCGAATACAAGGGAACGGTCTTTGAGGAGATGGATGTGGACGCTATTATCGCGCGCCATCCTCAGGTGGTTCTGGTCGACGAGTTGGCCCACACCAATATCCCGGGGAGCAAGCATCGCAAGCGTTACGAGGACGTCCAGGAAATCCTGGCCGCGAAGATCGATGTAGTCTCCACCCTCAACATTCAGCACATCGAGAGCATTGCGCCGGTGGTCCGCTCCATCACTGGTGTCACCGTGCGCGAAACAGTTCCGGACTGGGTCCCTCTGACGGCCACCGAAACCGTGATGGTGGACCTCACCCCGGAAGCTCTGCAAAACCGCATGAAACGCGGCGATGTCTACAGTTCCGAGAAGGTGGAACGCTCGCTGAAAAATTTCTTCCGGCGCGGCAACCTCATCGCCTTGCGCGAACTTGCTTTGCGGCAGGTCGCGGAACAGGTTGACCGCAGCCTCGAATCCTACATGGAAACGGAGGACATCCGGAAAAATTGGGCGGTGCGGGAGCGCATTGCGGTGTGCATCTCGTCGAATCCCGCAGGACAGTACCTTATTGCTCGCGGTGCACGAATGGCGCGGCGCATGGATGCCGAACTCTACGTGGTTCACGTGGACCGCGAATTAGGCGTGAAAGAACCGAACCAGAACGCGCTGAATGCCAATCTGCGTTTTGCCGAGAGCCTCGGCGCCCGGGTGGTGCGGCTAAAAGGCAGGAGTGTGGCCGACAGTGTAGCGGAGTTCGTGCGCTCCAAGCACATCACTCAAGTCATTTTTGGCCGCGCGGCGATTCGCGATTGGCGCAAGTATCTTTACTTGTCGGCGGTGCACCGGTTTCTTCGCGAATCTCCGGCTGTGGACGTGCACATCGTCACGCAGGAATCAGAAGAGTAGCTCTGCCCTACGGTGCCGTGCCATTTTCCAATCGGCCCTTCAAATCGAGATCGATCTCTACCGCTCGGTTCACTTTGAGTAAGAAGCTGCTCGGATTCTTCAGGCCCCAGTCGATGAATGGAACATTGAACTTCGCGCTGCCGGTCCAATGATCTCCGGCAAATTCCGCTTGTACTGGCACGGTCAGTTCATGTTCGCTTCCGTGCAGCACAAAAATTCCATGTACTTGGACCGTGAACGGCCCCTGTGGCGCGATTTTCCCTTCTGCCCGGTCCGGTCGAAAGATGACATCTTGATACTGCGCACTTTCGAGAACTTCCTTGTGCATTTTCTTATCGCGCGAATCGTTTCCGCTATCACCGCTGGTCGCGAAAACGACGATCTCGCCACCAACTTTCCCGTTAGCAGGGTCAAGATGCAACGACCCATTCTTAAAGGCGAACGTGCCGTGAACAGTGTGGAGCGTTGTGCCAAGCGTCCAGTGCACTTTGCTCTGTGCTGGATCGATGCCGAGAATGATTTCATTTTCGGGAGGCGAGGGCGCAGCGTGCTGCGGCAAGGCGCTGAGCACCAGCATCGCCGCGGGTGCCGCTACCAGGAGATAGCAGATCGTTTTCAGCCGAATTCGCGAGAATCTCATGTTCGTTCTTGTAGTTTACGCGGTCAGAAACTGCCAGCCCATGCGTAAACTGGTGGCCGCCAGAAACTTCGGAGAAGCCTCCCCCAGATGCGCTGCCAGCAAGCGCGCAAACAGCTCTGGCTCTGCGGCCATGCCGCGAAATGCGCGTCTTCTCAAGGACGGATATCGATCCAGAAGGAGCAGGAACCGGCCCATGGTAAACGGCCGCTTGGCGATTTGCCGGTGGGCTCGTTGATAATTCTCAAGGTTGCCCTTTGCGATGGCCTCCGCAAGCTCGATCGCCTGGTGGAAGCTCAAGCAGAGCCCTTCCCCGGTTATGGCGTCGACGCTACCGGAAGCGTCTCCAGTGAGTGCAACGTTCCCGCGGTAGACGCGGCGCAGCCTGCGCGTCACCGTAACGGCGCCTCGCTCCACGCTGCTTGCTTCCGCGTAGCTCAATTTGCGGGCCAACTCGGGAAAGATCCGCCAGGCATCCTGCAGCCGCATCCGCGAGTCGCGGGAGATGAGCGAAACGCAAATCTCGTCTTTGGACAGCTGTGTGACGTACGCCTGCGCCGCCTCGCCCCAATGAATCTCCATGCAGTCGGTCCAGGGTGTCACGCGGAAATGTTTTCTCTGTGCAAACCGTTTCGCTGGCCGCCCTTTTGGATCCAAGCCAACCCATCGCCTAACGCGCGAGTGGACTCCATCAGCCCCGATCATCCACTTTGTCTTCAAGACGTGATTGCCAAAATGGGCGCCATCCTTAGACAAACCGGAGACTGGCGTATTCCAGAGCAGATTCACTCCGCACTCTTCCGCCCGTTCCACCATCCTCTGGTGAAGGACGGTGCGACGGATGCCAAAACCACGGGAGCCTGGGAAATCAGCTTCCATGGTGGACGCTTCATCTTTGAAACATACTCCACGAAGAGCCTGTCCATCGGCAGGACCAATCGCCACGCCCAGTGCGCGCAATGCCGACATGGTGCTCGGCATCAAGCCTTCACCACAAGCTTTGTCGATAGGAGGCTTCGCGCCGTCCACAACGGTCACATCGAAACCTTTCATGCGCGCGGCAATGGCCGTCGCTAGTCCTGCCGGCCCGCCACCGATGACCAATACCTCTGTGACTTCCGTCACACAATCTCCTCTGCGCTTCTGACTTCGATGACCGAAACGCATCCTAGTTAGATGTCGCGATTGCCGGGAAGATGCCCGCAAACCCCCGCTATTTCGCAAGTCGCCGGCATCGAGCCAAAAACCTTGGTCCGCGGGAGGCCGTTGCATAAGCTAGATTTATTTGATTTAGCATAACTATTAATTTGACTCATTGACCCCATTGCGTCATGCTGCTAATTTGATGGCGAACACTTATGCTTCGCCTCGCCATCACAAGCGGCTGGACACTCGCGAAGGAAAATACTGCTCGAATCGTATACTCAATTGGAGTGCGAATTATTCCCGTTCCCGTAGGGGGAACTACAGGCGGATGATGGCGGCCTAAGACAGCATCACCGGAAGGTTTCGGGGCCATCATTCAAACCTGGATGATGGCCTTACTTTTTTTGGTTTGCACTTTCAGGATGGCTGCAGTTGATGACCATCGAAGGGACTCTGATGTGCGTGACTCATCGCTCAAACCGCGAAGCAAGGCGCTGACCGATGGCGCAAGCCGTGCCGGTGCACGCTCCATGCTTCGCGCTTGCGGCCTGAAGGATGATGACTTCCAGAAGCCGCTGATCGGTGTGGCCAATACCTGGATTGAGATCGGCCCTTGTAACTATCACCTCCGCGAACTCGCCCAGCATGTGAAGGATGGCATTCGCGCCGCTGGGGGAACTCCCCTCGAATTCAACACCGTCTCCATTTCGGATGGCATCACGATGGGCACGGAAGGTATGCGCGCGTCTTTGGTGAGCCGCGAAGTCATCGCCGATTCGATCGAGCTTGTCACAAGAGGCAATCTCTTCGATGCCCTGGTTGTGCTCGTCGGTTGCGACAAAACCATTCCCGGCGGAATCATGGCCTTGGCGCGCTTGAATATTCCCGGGCTCATTCTCTATGGCGGCTCGATCGCTCCCGGCCAATTCGAGGGTCACTCCGTCACGATTCAGGATGTTTACGAAGCTATCGGTAAACACTCGCACGGCGGGATGTCTGACGCGCAGCTCAAGTCGCTCGAAGTCGCGGCCTGTCCTGGTGCCGGCGCCTGCGGCGGACAGTTCACCGCCAACACCATGGCCTTGGTCTGCGAGTTTCTGGGGATTGCTCCTATGGGACTTTCCAGCGTCCCTGCAACGAACGCCGCAAAAGCAAACGCCGGTGTGCGTGCAGGCGAAATGGTGATGGAACTTCTTCGCGGCGACGTTACGCCTTCCAAGATCATCACCAAAGCCGCCATCGAAAATGCCATCGCCGGTGTCGCTTCAACCGGCGGCTCGACAAATTCCGTTCTGCATTTGCTGGCCATCGCCAACGAAGCAAAGCTCTCGCTCTCGATTGACGATTTCGACCGCATCAGCTCCAAAGTTCCCATTATTGCCGATCTCAAACCCGGAGGACGTTTTGTCGCAACCGATCTCTACGCAGCAGGCGGCACTGCGCTCGTCGCAAAGCGCCTGGTTGAAGCTGGATTGCTCCGCGGCGATTGTCTCACCGTCACTGGACGCACCCTCGCCCAGGAAGCCGCAGGCGCCAAGGAGACGCCATCGCAGGAAGTTGTCCGCAAACTCGACACGCCGCTCAAGGCGACCGGCGGGCTCGTCATCCTCAAGGGAAATCTCGCCCCGGAAGGTTGCGTCATAAAAGTTGCCGGTCACAACATCCAGAATTTTCGCGGTCCCGCTCGCGTGTTCGACAATGAAGAAGCAGCTTTTGCCGCCGTTGAGAACAGCACGATCAAGGCGGGTGACGTTGTTGTCATTCGTTACGAAGGACCGAGAGGCGGCCCGGGCATGCGTGAAATGCTCGCTGTAACCGCCGCGCTGGTCGGCGCTGGCCTTGGCGATTCCGTCGCCCTTCTCACCGATGGCCGTTTCTCCGGCGCCACTCATGGGCTCATGGCGGGTCACCTGGCACCTGAGGCTGCCAATGGCGGTCCGATCGCGGCCCTCGCGGACGGCGACATCATCGACTTCGATATTCCCAAGCGGCAATTAAACGTGGAACTCAGCGCTGCGGACATCCAGAAGCGGCTCGCCACATGGAAACAGCCAGCGCCGCGCTTTACGAGCGGTGTCATGGCCAAGTACGCGTTGCTGGTTTCATCCGCTGCTCTTGGGGCGGTCACTGCAGTGCCTGCCTCTTTCTTGGGAAACGCTCAACCTGTGTCGAATGCGTCGGCCGCTTTGCGGTCGCCTGAAGTGAGGACTCTATGAAGCTCACCGGTGCGGAAATACTTTGCGAGTCGCTCACGCGTCTTGGCGTGCGCGACCTCTTCGGCTATCCCGGCGGCGCCATTCTCCCCGTCTATGACGCGCTCGGCAAATCGAAGCTGCACCACGTTCTCGTGCGCCACGAACAGGGCGCCACGCACATGGCCGATGGCTACGCACGCGCCAGCGGTGGAGTCGGTGTCGCCATGGCCACATCCGGGCCAGGCGCAACGAACATGGTCACGGGCATCGCCACGGCCATGCTGGACTCATCTCCGGTCGTCTGCATTACCGGCCAGGTCAGCAGCAAAGTCCTGGGCTCGGATGCGTTTCAAGAGATCGACATCACGGGCATCACCATGCCCATCACCAAGCACAACGTAGTGGTCACGAAAGCAGAAGACATTGCGCGCACCATCCGCGAAGCTTTCCTGATCGCTAATAGCGGACGTCCCGGCCCTGTGCTGGTCGACATTACCAAAGACGCGCAACAAGCCACCGCCGAGTTCAACTGGGAAGCGTCCGCGCCAAAACTTCCGCCCAAGCGCTTGCGGAATAATCATGATCAGGCGGAATTCGACCGTGCCGTTGAAATGCTGAACACCGCAAAGCGCCCCATCATTCTCGCGGGCCACGGCATCATGGTTTCAGGGGCCATGCGCGCCTTCGAACAATTCGTCCGCGCAGGAAATTATCCCGTCGCCATGACGCTTCTCGGCATCGGCTGCTTCCCTGCCAACGAACCGCTGAACCTTGGCATGATGGGCATGCACGGCGAAGCCTGGGTGAACAACGCCATCCAAGAGGCCGACCTGCTTATCGCGGTTGGAATGCGTTTCGACGACCGCGTCACCGGCGACCTTCGCACTTACGCCAAGAGCGCCCGCAAGATTCATATCGAGATTGACCGCGCCGAAATCAACAAGAACGTCAAGGTTGACGCCGCCCTCGTCGGCGATGCCCGCGAGGTACTTGAGCGGCTCACACCACACATCGAAACTCGCGACCATGGCGTGTGGATTCGCCACATCACAGAGCTGAAAGGCGATTCCGCTGTGCGCGATATTCAAAGCCTGCCCGATAGCGGGCACCTCTATGCCGCGCACGTCATCAATGATCTCTGGAAAGAAACTCGCGGTGAGGCCATCATCGTCACCGACGTCGGCCAGCATCAAATGTGGGAGGCGCAGTATTACCACCACAATCAGCCGCGCACGCTGATCACCTCCGGCGGACTCGGTACCATGGGTTTTGCACTTCCGGCCGCCATCGGCGCAAAGTTCGCCAAGCCTGACTCCGAAGTCTGGGTAGTCGTCGGTGATGGCGGATTCCAGATGACCATGAGCGAACTGGCGACCATCGTTCAGGAAAAGATCAACATCAAGATCGCCATCATCAATAACGGCTTTCTCGGCATGGTCCGTCAGTGGCAGGAGTTTTTCTACGACAAACGCTACGTCGCTACTCCACTCGTCGCTCCGGATTTCGCCGCGCTCGCCAATGCCTTCGGCATCCGCGGCGAACGCATTACCAAGCGCGCTGAAGTGCTGCCCACCATCCGCTCCGCACGCGAATCCGCCGAAACGGTGCTGATCGATTTCCGCGTCGAACAGGAAGATTCCGTCTATCCCATGGTCGCCGCAGGCGCTTCCTTGAGCGACATGATTCGCCGCCCGAATAATCCGCTGGTCGAAACGGCCACCGAGCCATAGGAGAAATCGAGAAAAACATGCAAACACTTGTCGCCTATGTCGAAAATAAACCCGGCGTCCTGAATCGCGTCTCTTCCCTGGCACGCCGCCTGGCCATCAACATCGATTCGCTCACCGTCGGCCCGACGGAGAATGAAGCCGTCGCTCGCATGACCATCGTGGCGCACACCGACGAGCGCGGCGCGCATCGCCTCGAGGCCAGCCTCGAAAAGCTCGTCGATGTCCTGCTGGCGGAAAATATCTCCACTCGAGCGCTTCTCGAGCGAGACCTGGCCTTGATCAAGGTCTCTGCCGATCAGCAGAATCGTCCCCATCTCATGGAATTGATCAAGGTTTTCCGAGCACGCGTGGTCGATGTCGCTCCCGAATCCCTGATCATCGAGGTTTCCGGCACCGTCGACAAAATCGATGGCCTGCTCGAGGTGCTTCGCCCTTTCGGTGTGCTTGAAATGGCTCGCACTGGCCGGATTTCCATGACCCGCGGCGGCGATTTGCTGCAGCCGCCAACTGTTCCAGCTGAATCACCGGAAGCCGTGGAGGCGAAGTCAAGGTAGGACAGACATTTTTGTCTGCCCGCTTTCGGTGCTGACTCCAGCGGCCAGGCATCCAAAATGTTTCCGAACCAACTAGTCTTTCGACCGCAAACCGGTCACGAGAGGAAGCAAATGGCAAATCTTTACTACGACAATTCCGCGGATATTTCGCTCATCCAGGCAAAGAAAGTCGCCATCATCGGCTACGGTTCCCAAGGTCACGCGCACTCTCTCAATCTCCGCGATAGCGGCGTTTCCGTCCGCGTCGGCTTGCACGAGGGGAGCGCCTCGCGCGCCAAAGCCGAGAAGGCCGGCTTGACGGTCAACTCGCCCGCGGAAGCCGCCGCCTGGGCTGATGTCATCATGATTCTTGTCCCGGACACCAAGCAGCCCAAGCTGTATCGCGATGCCGTCGAGCCAAATCTCAAGCCCGGCAAGACTTTAATGTTTGCACACGGGTTCAACATCCGCTTTGGCACCATCAAGCCGCCTGCTGCCGTAGATGTCTCGATGATTGCTCCGAAAGCTCCCGGCCACCGCGTTCGCGAAGTCTTCACCGAAGGCGGCGGCACACCCGCGCTACTGGCCGTTGAGCAGGACGCCAGCGGTACCGCGAAAGCGCTCGCCCTTGCCTATGCCAAGGGACTCGGCTGCACGCGCGCAGGCGTTTTGGAAACAACTTTCACCGAGGAAACGGAAACCGATCTCTTCGGCGAACAAGCCGTGCTTTGTGGCGGTGTGAGTGAATTGATCAAGGCCGGATTCGACACTCTTACAGAAGCCGGCTACCAGCCCGAGGTCGCCTATTTCGAATGTATGCATGAACTGAAACTCATCGTTGACCTGATCTACCGCGGCGGCCTCAGCTACATGCGTTACTCCGTCAGCGATACCGCCGAACAAGGCGACTATACCGCCGGACCGCGCATCATCACCAAGCAAACACGGGAAGAGATGCGCAAAATCCTTGCCGAGATCCGCAATGGCAGTTTCGCAAAAGCCTGGGTCGAGGAAAATGAAAAAGGCTGCCCGAATTTCCTGGCCACCCGCCAGCGCGAGCAACAACACCCCATCGAACAACTTGGCCCCAAGCTTCGCGCCATGATGCCGTTCCTGCAGCCGATCGTCGCGCCGGGACTCGAAAATAAAGCCGCGGCCTCGAACAAATAATGATGCGCCGTTTTAGTTTCGATTTCTTGATTTGCCGGACCTGCGCGGTTGACACGTGGCTCGAATTAGGCAATTCTCTCGCCTGATGAAACGCAAAGAGGCCCCCTCTCCGGCCACCACTCCGAACCTTGCTGAGCGCATCGATCACCTCAGCATCAAGCGCCAGGAAATTATTCGCCCGATCTTGGAGCACCCCCGCGAATACGTCCTCCTTAGTGTGCGCGCCATGGCCGCGCGCCTGCACACCGATCCGGCGACGATCGTCCGCACCGTCCGCGGTCTCGGATTCGGCAGCTACCGTGAGTTTCAGCGCCATTTGCACGAGGTTTCCCTTGCTTACGCTACCTCTCTGGACACCATGCAGTCCGGCGGTGGCGATGGCAGTATGCCCTCGCACGTGCGCGACTCCCTCGAGCAGGATTTGAAAAATCTGCAAGGCCTGAAAAATAGCTTGGATGCGCAGAGGCTCGTCGCATTGGCAAAACGTTTTTACGACGCTCGCCGCATTGTTTTGCTTGCCGGCGATCTGGCCATTCAGCTCGCCCACTACCTCGAGTATCAGATCAGCCTGCTAGGTCTGCCAATTTTTGTCGCCCCCTCCGCCGGCAGGGTTTTGCATCTGGTGCGCTCTGTCAACAAGCAGGACTTGGTAATCGCTATCAGCTTTCGCCGTGGGCTCCGCCAGACGATCGAAGGCGCACAGCAAGCCCGTGCTCGCGGCGCATATTGCGTCGGCATCTCTGACACTTATGTTTCCCCCTTGGCACGCGAGTGTGACGAAATCTTTCTTGCCTCCATCGAATCAACTTCTTTCAACGCTTCCTATGCCGCTCCGATCGTCTTGATGAACGCCATCCTCGCGGCTGTCGGCCAGTATCGACGCACGCAAACTCTCGCCTTGGCGAAAGAATTGGCCGAGGAACAGCGCAAGGGCGTTCGCTGGTATAACACTTGAGCCGGGACTGGTTCGTCTGGCATCTGTTATTGGAGGATTTTTTCTTGAAAAACTGTTCGCGCAAATTTCCATATAGCACTTTGCTGGTTTCCCTGCTCTTCTTATGCCTTCCGGCCGCGCCCGCCCGTGCGCAATCTGAATCCGTTCTTGCTCAAAGGATACAGAAAGTCACGAGCCGCCCCGAATTTGCTCACGCCAATTTCGGCATCGAGTTCTACTCGCTCGACTCCGGCAAAGTCATTTATGCGCTGAACGCTGACAAATTGTTCGTCCCCGCCTCGACCACGAAAACGCTCACGGAAGGCACTCTCCTCGCGAAGCTCGGCGCTGATTACCGTTTCCATACCCGCGTCTACCGCACCGGACCAATCGACAAGCACGGCACACTCAAGGGCGACCTCATCCTCGTCGCCAGCGGCGATCCCAATCTTTCCAATCGCATCCAGCCCGACGGCACTCTCGCTTTTGTCGACCACGACCACTCTTATAACGGTCCGGCCCTTCCAGGCGATCCACTTGCAGTCATCCAGGAATTCGTTTCGCAGATCAAGTCCAAGGGCGTTCGCAAAATCGAAGGTCACCTCTACGTGGACGCGAGCCTGATGCCCGATGCGGAACGCGAGGGCGGCACCGGCGTCGTGATGTCCTCCATCATCGTCAATGACAACGTCATCGATCTGGTGGGCAAACCTGGCAGCAAACCCGGCGAAGCAGTGCAGCTCTCTGTTTCCCCGCAAAATTCCTATCTTCGTTTCGTCAACAACGTCGTGACCGGAGAATCGAAATCAAAGCTCGCCTTCAGCGCTTCCGACCCAGTCACCGCTCCCGATGGTTCACTGACCGTCACACTCTCCGGCAGTATCCCGATGGGCATGGAACCGCAGACCGCCGCTTTTGCAGTTCCCTCCCCGACGAAGTTTGCCACCGCCGTGCTTAGCGACTCGCTGAAGTCCTCGGGCATCGTGCTCAACTCAAAACCACCCGCCTCCTTTGCAGACTTCACGCCATACCAGCGTTTCTACACCGCCGAAAATCAACTCGCCGAACATATTTCCCTGCCGCTCTCCGAAGAAATTAAAATTACTCTGAAAGTCAGTCAGAACCTCCACGCTGGCATGGGGCCCTATCTCCTGGGCCTGCTCGTTGCCAAGGACACGAAGGACCCGATCCACGCTGGGTTTAAGACGGAACAAGCCTTTTTACAGGAAGCTAACCTGGACCTCTCCGGCGCCGCGCAAGGCGACGGCGCAGGCGGCGATTGGGCCGACCTCTTCAGTCCCGACTTCATCGTCCACTACATGATTTATTGGTCCACGCGCCCTGACCATGACGTTTTCTTCAAGGGGCTGCCCATTCTCGGCAAGGACGGCACGCTCGCAAAGATTCAAGTCAATTCCGCAGCCGCCGGTCACGTTTTCGCCAAGACCGGCACCTTCGGCTCAGAAGACAAACTCAACAGCAAAATGATGCTCAACGGCAAAGGCCTCGCCGGCTACGTCATCACCAAAGACGGAAAGAAACTAGCCTTCGCCGCGTACGTCAATCACGTCTCACTGTCCGTCGATCCGGACGCCGCGCAGGAAGTTGCCGGGCAGGCGCTTGGCGAAATCGCCGCAGCCGCCTATGACGCCAACCTGGATGCCTCAGCGAGCGCCGGCAACTACGATCTCCTCATCCGCAACGGTCACATCATTGACGGCGCCGGTAATCCCTGGTTCGCCGCGGACGTCGCCGTGAACGGAGATCGCATCGCCGCCATCGGCGATTTGCGCCAAGCCCACGCCAAGCGCGAAATCGATGCCACCGGCCGCATCGTCGCCCCGGGTTTCATTGACATGCTCGGCCAATCCGAGGTTTCGCTTCTCCTCGACAATCGTTCACTGAGCAAACTCTCCCAAGGCATTACCACGGAAATCACCGGCGAAGGCGGTTCACTCTCGACGGCTATTTCCGCCGCCTCGAAAAGCAAGGCACGCCTCTTAACATTGGAACCTATGTCGGCTCCGCGCAGGTTCGCGAGGCCGTGATTGGCGATGACGACCGCGCTCCCACCGCCGCCGAGCTCGAGCAAATGAAATCTCTCGTCGAGCAAGCCATGAAGGACGGCGCTCTCGGCGTCTCCAGCGCCCTCATCTATCCTCCGAACATCTACGCCAAGACCGACGAGCTCATCGCTCTCGCGCAAGTAGCCTCCAAATACGGCGGCCTTTACGCCACACACATGCGTAGCGAGGGCGCTTCCGAAATGCCCGCGCTCGCCGAAGCCATCCGCGTCGGCCGTGAAGCGAATCTGCCGGTAGAAGTTTTCCATTTGAAAGTCAGCGGCAAGCCCCGCTGGGGGAGTATGAAAAATGTAGTTGCCGCGATCCAACAGGCGCGCGACTCGGGCCTCGACATTGCCGCGGACATGTATCCCTACACCGCCGGCGCTACGGCACTTGCCTCCGCGCTACCTCCATGGGTTGCTGATGGCGGTATGCAGAAACTGCTGGAGCGCTTGAAGGACCCGGCCATTCGCGCGCGCATCAAGAAAGATCTCGCAGGCGATCACTCCGATTGGGAAAATCTTTTTTACGATTGCGGCGGCGCACCAGGCGTGCTCATCTCTTCCGCTGAGAATCCCGACCTGAAGCAATTTGCTGGGAAAACGCTCGATGATGTTGCCAAGGCCTGGAAGAAATCACCGGAAGACACCCTGATGGATTTCGTCTTGGCGGACCAGGCGCAAACCGGCGCGATTTATTTCATGGCCAGCGAAGAAGACGTCCGCACCGGCCTGAGCCAGCCGTGGACCAGCGTCGGCCTCGATGCTGGAGAAATGTCTCTCGACGGCCCCACTTACGAAGCGCACACTCATCCGCGCGCCATGGGCTCCATGCCGCGATTCCTCGGCCACTACGTCCGCAACGAACATCTCCTGCCTCTCGAAGCCGCGATTCGCAAAATTACTTCCCTGCCCGCCCAGCGCGAGCATCTCGACGGCCGCGGTCTCCTGAAGCTCGGGTATTTTGCCGACATCACCATCTTCGACCCGGCGACTATCATCGACCACGCCAGCTTCACAAAGCCCGACCAACTCTCCGATGGAATCGACTTCGCCATCGTGAACGGTCAAGTGGAATACGAGCACGGAAAATTGACGGGCGCTGCAGCGGGAAGAGTTTTGCGAGGCCGAGGATGGCACCCGGCGGCGAATTAAATAGAAGAGTAACTAGTCTAATTTAAACTAGTTTGGACTAGTCTAAATTAGACTAGTTTTGAACTGGTTCAAATGAGACGCGTCGGAACCTAATTTGATGGAAGGTGCGGAGAAATATTCTCACGTTCCGGCGTTTGGAAACCGGCAAGCTGTTTTCAGCTCAGCGCCGTCTTCCCCATATCCACAACTCGGCGCTCATAGGTCATTTCCACCAAACCGTGCTTCCCCACGTAGCGCAATACGATCTTGTGTCCTGGCTCGATCTTCGCGCGCGTCTTGATCAGCGAATCGGAAAGCTCCACCCACTCCCCGCTCACCATGTAGCTGCCTTCCCAGCCGCGCAGTTCGAAGCGCCCATCGTTCTTTAGAGTCAGCGGCGCCGCCGTGCACGGAATCACTTTCCCGCGCACCTTCGCCTGAGCGCACTGGTAGCGCCCAGAAAGATCCACGGTTTGCGCTTGGCCTTGCGC
>WNFN01095019.1_pt1 | contig 15213 bp, 20 predicted proteins | sample 5400161 | NCBI WGS metagenome assembly WNFN01 (sample SAMN13153353, study PRJNA577476) | soil metagenome | isolation source: 80 cm saprolite on Douglas fir-dominated hillslope | place: USA:California | collected 2013-09-17
GATTCCATCGGATATTGCTGGATTAGGGAACCGGGGCCGTAAGGCCCCGTTCCTTTTTTATCCAACGCTCGTTACCCACCGCCGTGGTGAGAGCCGCCACGGCTCGCTTCAGCATGAGGATGAAAAATGGCCTTCGAATTGCCGCCGCTGCCCTATCCCAAGGATGGCCTCGAGCCGCATATGTCGTCGCGCACGCTCGAGTTCCATCACGGCAAGCACCATGCCGCCTATGTCGCGACGCTGAACAAGCTGGTGGAGAACACATCCTTCGCCAGCCAGCCGCTCGAGGACGTGATCCGCGCCACCGCCAAGGATGAATCCAAGGCGCAGATCTTCAACAACGCGGCGCAGAGCTGGAACCACACCTTCTTCTGGAATTGCCTGCGGCCGCGCGGCGGCGGCCAGCCCTCCGGTGAGGTCCTCAAGGCGATCGAGCAGGCCTTCGGCGGCTTCGACAAGTTCAAGCAGCAGTTCAAGGAGGCGGCGACCAGCCAGTTCGGCAGCGGCTGGGCTTGGCTCGTGCTCGATGGCGGCACGCTCAAGGTGGTGAAGACGCCCGACGCGGTCGACCCGGTGGCGCAAGGCCACACCGCGCTCCTCGCCTGCGATGTGTGGGAGCATGCCTACTACCTCGACTACCAGAACCGCCGGCCGGACTTCGTCCAGACCTTCCTCGATCACCTCGTGAACTGGGAATTCGTCGCGAAGAACCTGGCGAAACGTCGCTGAGCGCGCCGCTTTCGCACCGGAAGGGCGGGGTCTTCCCCGCTCTTCCGCTCAGTCCGTTTCCTCCCCGACAAAATAGGGCTTGCTGGCGAACGGTGCCGCTGGCAGTGAATCATCCTTGTCGATCGGGGAGGAAGAGCATGGCCGCTTACGTGATCGTCGATCTCGACGTGAAGGACGCCGGCGCCTTGGAGAGCTATCGCCGCGAGGTGCCGGCGACGGTGGCGAAATACGGCGGGCGCTTCATCGTGCGCGGCGGCGCCTGCGAAGTGCTCGAGGGCGATTGGACGCCGAAGCGCGTGGTCGTGCTGGAATTCCCCACCATGGAGGCGCTGAAGCGCTGGTATCGCTCGGAGGATTACAAGCCCCTGCTGGCCGAGCGCCAGCGCCATTCCAAGGGCAATCTCATCGCCGTCTCAGGCGTCTGACCTCAGCCGGCGGGCAGCAACGCCGCGGCGACGCGGCGCTCCTCGGCGAGGAGAATGTTGTAGGTGCGGCAGGCGGCGCCGGTGTCCATGGCGTCGACGACGATGCCGGCTTGGCGCAGCGCCTGGCGCAAGGCGGGGCGCACCGGCTGCATGCGCCTGCCGCAGCCCAGCAGCAGGATCTCGACGCCGCCATGCTCGATCACCGGGCGCAGGCTCTCGGCGGTGACATCCGCGAGCGCGGCCACCGGCCAGCTCTCGGTCTTGTCGGGGAAGACCAGGATCGCGCCGTCGTAGCCGGCGCCGCTCACATGGAAGCTGCGCGCGCCGTAGCTGTCGATGACCTGGCGGCCGGCCGGGATGAGCGGCGTGACGTCCATGGCTTACGAAACCGGTGCGGTCTTCGCCGGCGCCGCCTCGGCCTCCTTGTCCCGGGCCGAGCCGCTGCGCCGCGGGCGGATGTAGTAGAGCAGCGGCGCGGCGATGAACAGCGAGGAATAGGTGCCGACGACGATGCCCCAGAGCATGGCGATGGAGAAGCCGCGCAGCACCGCGCCGCCGAACAGCAGCAGCGACAGCACCGCAAGCGTCGTCGTGCTCACCGTCAGGATGGTGCGCGACAGCGTCTCGTTCAGGCTCTTGTTGATGAGGGTGCGGAAATCCATCGTCTTGTATTTCCGCATCGTCTCGCGCATGCGGTCATAGATGACGACGGTGTCGTTGATCGAATAGCCGGCGATGGTGAGGATCGCCGCCAGCGTCGTCCGTCAGGTTGAAGTCGATCTGCAGCAGCGAGAAGAGGCCGACGGTGGTGATGGTGTCGTGCAGCGTCGACAGCATGGCGCCGACGCCGAACTGCCACTCGAAGCGCAGCCAGACATAAGCCGCGATGGCGAAGAGCGCGAGCACCGTGGCGATGACGCCGGCACGGATGAGCTCGGCGCCGACGGTCGGCCCGACGACTTCGGTGCGGCGGTACTCGACATTGCCGCCGAGCGCACCTTTGACCTTCTGCACCCCCTGTTCCTGCGCCTTGTCGTCGCCGGGCTGGCGCGCCAGGCGGATCAGGACGTCGTCAGCAGCGCCGAATTGCTGCAGCGAGACGTCGCCGAGCCCGAGGCCGTTGAGCGTGCTGCGCATCTGCGCGAGATCGGCCGGCCCGCTGAGGGTGCGTACCTCCATCAGCGTGCCGCCGCTGAAGTCGATGCCGTAGTTCAGCCCCTGCACCAGGAACAGCACGATCGAGCCGACGGTCAGCAGCGCCGACAGCGCGAAGCCGACCTTGTGCCACCCCATGAAATCGATGTTGGGGATCTTGCGGATGATGATGAGCGGACGCAGCATGGGCGATCAGATCGGCAGCAGCTTCGGCTTGGCGCGGCGCACCCAGGTGACGATGAGCAGCCGCGTCACCAGGATGGCGGAGAACAGCGAGGTGATGACGCCGAGGCTCAAGGTCACGGCGAAGCCCTTGACCGGGCCGGAGCCCAGCCAGAACATCAGCGCGCCCGCGACCAGCGTCGTCACATGGCTGTCGAGGATGGTGCCGAAGGCGCGCTCGAAGCCGGCCTGCAGCGACGAGATCAGCGAGCGGCCGCCGCGGATCTCCTCGCGGATGCGCTCGTAGATCAGCACGTTGGCGTCGACCGCCATACCCATGGTGAGCGCGATGCCGGCGATGCCCGGCAAGGTCAACGTCGCCCCGAGCAGCGACAGGCTGCCGAGCAGCAGGCAAAGGTTGAAGAACAGCGCGATGTCGGCATAGATGCCGAACTGCCCGTAGAACACGATCATGAAGAGCACGACGAGCGTGACGCCGACGATGCTGGCAAGCGCGCCGGCATGGATCGAATCGGCGCCGAGGCCAGGACCGACCGTGCGCTCCTCGAGGATGGTGAGCGGCGCCGGCAGCGCGCCGGCGCGCAGCAGCAGCGCCAGATCCTCGGCGGTCTGCGAGGTGAAATTGCCGGAGATCTGGCCGCGCCCTTGCGTGATGGGCTCGCGGATCACCGGCGCGCTGATCACCTTGTTGTCGAGCACGATGGCGAAGAGCTTGCCGACATTGGCGCGGGTCGCGTCGGCGAAGCGGCGCGCGCCCGTCGAATCGAAGGTGAAGGCGACCACCGGCGCGCCGTTGTTGTCGAAGGTGGATTGCGCGTCGGTCAGCGTGTCGCCGCTGACCATGACGCGCTTCTGCACGACGATCGCCGCGCCCTGCCCGGAGCGGCCGTCCTGCAGCGGCAACAGCTCGTCGCCGGGCGGCAGGTGGCCGCGCTTGGCGTCCTCGACATCGACGCTCGCGTCGACGAAGCGCAGCGTCAACTTGGCGGTGCGGCCGATGAGCTGTCTCGATCGACTGCTCGACCGCCGAGCGGGTGCGCGCCTCGAGCGCGACGGGGTTGGGCTTCAGCGTGATATCGCCGCCCGCGGCGACGGCCATGTCGATCTCGGGATCGATCTTCTTGACGAGGGCGCGGACATCGTCGAGCCGCTCGGGCTCGCGCAGCGTGAAGGCGACGCGGTCGCCCTCGGCATTGAGCCCGGTATAGCCGATGCGCGCCGTGCGGAACTCGCTGCGCAGCGAATCGACCAGTGCGTTGAAGCGCTCGCGCCGGACGGCGCCCATGTCGACCTCGAGCAGCAAATGCGAGCCGCCGCGCAGATCGAGGCCGAGGCTCACCTGCTTCTTCGGGACCCACCCCGGCAGGGCATCGAGCGTCTGCGGCGAGAACAGATTGGGCAGGCTCAGGATCACGCCCAGCGCGCAAATCCCCAGGATCAGCGTCACCAGCCATTTCGGAAAGTAAAGCATCGGCGGATCCGGCTACTTGCCCCCGGCGGCGCGGCGGGCGCTTCCCTTGCCTTTGTCCGCGTCCGCGTCGTCCTGCTGTACGTCGTCCTTTTCGCTCTTGGCGGCGACCGGCTCGGTCTTCGCCAGGACGGTGGTGATGGTGCTGCGCACGACCCTGACGCGCATGCCCTCGGCGATGTCGACCAGCACCTCGTCGTCGCCGACCACTTTGGCGACCGTGCCGATGATGCCGCCGCCGGTGACGACGCGGTCGCCACGCCGCAACGCGCCCAGCATGCTGCGGTGGTCGCGCGTCTTCTGCTGCTGCGGCCGGATGACGAAGAAATAGAATACGACGAAGATCAACACGAAGGGTGCGAATTGCACCAGGGTATTCGCGCTGTCTCCGAACGCCTGCGCATAGGCGGGCGAGATGAACATCGATCACTCCTCGCGTGACGGGCCGGCACAGAAGGGCCGGCCGCGGCGCGCCGCATTCGTACTGGACTTGACCAGAAAGAGCAATGGCGGGGACGCAGCCGCGCCGTCGGCCCGCCGACCCTGCCCCCGAGGTTGACGGCTTCCGGAGGGATGCTTAGGGTCCGCCCGCGCCGCGTCCCACGGCGTATGATGGCGAGCGCCGAGCAAAAATCGATGACGGATACCCGTAAGCTGGAACCTTTATTGCAGCGCGTCGCCGAGGTTCTGGACCGGCTCGCCCCGCCGCCGCCGCCCGACAACGACCTCGACCTCGCCGACGCTTTCGTCTGGCATGCCGAGCGTGGCTGGCTCGAGCCGGTGCCGGCCGTCAACCGCGTCGATCTCGAACTGCTTCAGGGCATCGACCGGGTGCGCGACATCCTGCTCGATAACACGCGCCGCTTCGCTGCCGGACTGCCGGCCAACAACGTGCTGCTGTGGGGCGCGCGCGGCATGGGCAAGAGCTCGCTGGTCAAGGCGGCGCACGCCACGGTCAATGCCGAGACGCCGCGTTCGCTCGTCCTGGTCGAGATCCACCGCGAGGACATCCCCACCTTGCCGCGGCTGCTCACGCTGCTGCGCCGGACCGAGCGGCGCTGCCTCCTCTTCTGCGACGACCTCTCCTTCGATCAGCAGGACACCAGCTATAAATCGCTCAAAGCCGTGCTCGAGGGCGGCATCGAGGGGCGGCCGACCAATGTCGTGCTCTACGCCACCTCGAACCGGCGCCACTTGCTGTCGCGCGACATGATCGAGAACGAGCGCTCGACCGCCATCAACCCCGGCGAGGCGGTCGAGGAGAAGATCTCGCTGTCAGACCGCTTCGGGCTGTGGCTCGGCTTCCATGCCTGCGACCAGGAGACCTACCACGCCATGGTGCGCGGCTATGCGACGCGCTACGGCCTCGACCTGCCGCCCGAGCAGCTGCGCGCCGAAGCCAGCGAGTGGGCGATCACCCGCGGCGCCCGCTCCGGCCGCGTCGCCTGGCAATACATCCAGGATCTCGCGGGAAGGCTCGGCAAGGGTATCGGGAACGGCAACTAGTCTAGGGGCGCTTTCCGGGAAACCTACCCGTTGACCGACGGCGTTCCGCCCGGCGGGAGGTAGTCGGTCGGGTCGAGCGCCTTGGCGCCGTGGCGAACCTCGAAATGGAGCTGTGGCCGGGTGACCGCGCCGGTGGCGCCGATGCGGGCGATCGGCTGGCCGCGCCGCACCTTCTCGCCGCGCTTCACCAGCAGTGCCGAATTGTGCGCATAGGCGGTCATCCAGCCATTGGCGTGCTTGATGAGGATGAGATTGCCGTAGCCGCGGAGCTCGTTGCCGGCATAGGCGACGGTGCCGGCATCGGCCGCCAGCACGGTGCTGCCGGCCGGCGCGGCGATGTTGATGCCGTCATTGCGCGTGCCGCCCTCGCCGGTGCCGTAATCGCTCAGCAGCCGGCCCCGCACCGGCCACAGGAACCGCCCGCCCGCGCCTCCGGCGCGCGGCGGTGGCAAGGCGGCCAGCGCGGTCCGCGGCATGGGCCCAGCGGCGGGCTCGATCTTAGGCGGCGGCAGCGGCTTCGCTTCCGCCGCTGGCGGATTCGGCTCGGGCGCGGCGGGCGGCGCCGTGACGCCCTCCGCCAGCTGGACCGGCGCCGGCAGGACCAGCGATTGCCCGACGAACACGGTATAGGGCGGCGGCAGGGCGTTGCTGCGCGCCAAGGTGGTGGTGTCGATGCCATAGAGGCGCGACACGGAATAGAGGGTCTCGCCGGGCTGGACCGCGTGCAGCCGCACCTGCGGCACTGCGAGCCGGCGTCCGGCCGCCAGCGCATAGGGCGGCGCGAGCCCGTTGGCTTCGATCAGCGACCGCACCGGCACGCCATAGCGCCGCGAGATCGCATAGAGCGTCTCGCCGGCGCGGACAGTGACATGGTCGGGATGCGGCGCCGCCCGCCACGACGAGCCGGAAGGCACCGGCGCGGCGTCGGCATGCTGCGCGGGCGGCGGTGGCAGGCCGACGGGTGGTGGAATGGCCGGTGCCGGCGGCGGCACGGCAACCGTCAAAGGCGGCGGCAGCGGCGCCGATGGCTGCGCGATGGTAATCGGGGCCGCGCGCGTCTGGCCGGATTGGCCCCATCGCGCTAGTGTACTCGCCAGCGCCGCTGTCTCACAACCGGGCCCGGCGGGTCACTCGTGGCGCTTCCTGGTCGGGTGAGGCGCGCGCGGCAATCCCGCCACCAGCGGCACGAAGCGCACCGGCCCCAGCTCCTCAGTGATGGACGTGCCGTCCTTGAGGCGGATGCGGATAAGGCGCTGGTCGCGCCGTTCCTCGCCCACCGGGGCGACCAGGACGCCGCCCTCGGCGAGGCTGCCGAGCAGCTTGCCCGGCAGCTCCGGCGCCGCCGCGGTGACGATGATGCGGTCGAAGGGCGCCTGCTCCGGCCAGCCCTTGGTGCCGTCACCGAAGCGGCTGGTCACGTTGTGGAGGCGGAGCTTGGCAAAGCGCTTCTCCGCCTCCTTGAGCAAGGCGCGGTGGCGCTCGATGGTGAAGACGCGGCGGCACAGCCGCGCCAGCACGGCGGTCTGGTAGCCGGAGCCGGTGCCGATCTCCAGCACCTTGTGCCGTTCCCCGACTTCGAGCGCCTCGGTCATCAGCGCCACCACCAGCGGCTGGCTGATGGTCTGGCCATGGCCGATAGGGAGCGCCACGTTTTCATACGCCTGATCCTTGAAGGCGGCGGGCACGAAGGCCTCGCGCGGCACGCGCTCGAGCGCGCCCAGCACCCGCGTGTCGCTGACGCCGAGCCCGCGCAGTTCCATCAGCAGGCGCAGCACCTTGGGCGCCGCCGCGTCGGTCACGGGAACACCTTCTTGAGCTCGGCCAGCGCCGGGCCGTTGGTGAGGTCGAGGCAGATCGGCGTTATCGACACCTTGCCCGTGGTGACGGCGTGGAGATCGGTGCCGGGGATATCCGGCCACTCCTCGCGCATCGGCCCGATCCAGTAATAGGGCCGGCCGCGCGGGTCGACGCGCTCGACCACGCCCTCGCCGATCTTGCGCCGGCCCTGGCGCGTGGCGGCGATGCCGGCGACCTCGCCCGGCGGCACGGCGGGGAAATTGACGTTGATGAGGGTGTCGCGCGGCCAGCGCAGGCCGGTGAGCCGCCGGATCACCTCCGGGGCGTGCACGCCCGCCGTCCCCCAGGGGATCTTGCGGCGTTCGGCGTAATGCTGGCTGAAGGCGATGGCGGGGACCTCGAGAAGCGTCGCCTCCATCGCCGCGGCGACGGTGCCGGAATAGGTCACGTCCTCGCCGAGATTGGCGCCGGCATTGACGCCCGAGAGCATCAGCGTCGGCCGCTTGTCGCGCATGAGGATCTTGACCGCGAGCAGCACGCAGTCGGTCGGTGTCCCGTCGACGGCATAGCGGCGCGTGCCGAGGCGGCGCACGCGCAGCGGCCGGTCGAGGGTGAGCGAATGGCTGGCGCCGCTCTGCTCGCGCTCCGGCGCCACCACCCAGACCTCAGGGCATAGCGAGCGGGCGATCTTGGCGAGGAGCTTGAGGCCGGGGGCATTGATGCCGTCATCATTGGAAACCAGGATGCGCGCGGACGCGAGATCGAGGCCCGCCTCAGACATCGCCGCCGATCACCTCGAGCCCTGCCATATAGGGCTTGAGCGCGTCCGGCACGGCGACGGTGCCGTCGGCCCGCTGGTAGTTCTCCAGCACGGCGACGAGGGTGCGGCCGACGGCGAGGCCCGAGCCGTTGAGAGTATGCACGAAGCGGACCCCCTTCCCTTCCTTCGGGCGGAAGCGCGCCTTCATGCGCCGTGCCTGGAACTCGCCGCAGAGCGAGCAGCTGGAGATCTCGCGATAGGTGTTCTGGCCGGGCAGCCAGACCTCGAGGTCGTAGGTCTTGCGCGCGGCGAACCCCATATCGCCGGCGCAGAGCAGCATGACGCGATAGGCGAGGCCGAGGCGCTGCAGCACCTCCTCGGCGCCGCGGGTCATCCGCTCGTGCTCGCTCTCCGACTGGTCGGGATGGGCGATCGACACCAGCTCGACCTTGTTGAACTGGTGCTGGCGGATCATGCCGCGCGTGTCCTTGCCGGCGGCGCCCGCCTCGGCGCGGAAGCACTCGGTCCAGGCGGTGAAGCGCAGCGGCAGCTCGGCCTCGTCGAGGATCTCGTCGGCGACGAGGTTGGTCAGCGTCACCTCGGCGGTCGGGATGAGCCAGAGCCCGGTCGTGGTCTTGAATTGGTCTTCGGCGAATTTGGGCAGCTGCGCCGTGCCGAACATGGTCTCATCGCGCACCAGCAGCGGCGGGCTCACTTCGCGATAGCCGAACTCGCGCGTGTGCAGATCCAGCATGAATTGCGCCAGCGCCCGCTCGAGCTGCGCGAGCGGGCCATAGAGCACGACGAAGCGGGCGCCGGAGAGCCTGCCGGCGCGGGCGAAATCCATGAGGCGCAGCCCTTCGCCGATGGCGACGTGGTCCCTCGGCGCAAAGTCGAAGCGCGGCGGCGTGCCGTGCTGGCGCACGAGCTGGTTGTGCTTCTCGTCGAGCCCGTCCGGCACGTCGTCGGCAGGGAGATTGGGCAGCGTCGCCAGCAGCGCGTCGATCTCGCCGCGGCGCTGCGCCGCGCGCACCTCGAGCTCGGCCTGCTGCGCCTTGCCCTGCGCGACCTGGCGCATGATCTCGGCGGCATCGCGGCCTTGCGCCTTGGCGGCGCCGATCTCCTTGGAGAGCCGGTTGCGCTCGGCCTGAAGCTGCTCCGCCCCGGTCTGCGCCGCGCGCCACGTGCGGTCGAGCTCGAGGATCGATACCGACACCGGCATCAGGCCGCGCCGCCCCAGGCCGCGGTCGAACAGTTCAGGGTTGTCGCGGATCCATTTCAGGTCGAACATCGGCGCCCGTTATAAGCGCAAGGCCCCGCGGGCGTCCACTGGCAGCGGCGTCGCTGCTGCTAGGTCTTGCCCGATGCGCCCCCGCCGAGGTCGGCCTCCTCCGCCGCTTCGCGCTCGGCGCGGCGCTTCTCGACGATGCGGGCCGAGAAGATCGAGATCTCGTAGAGCAGCAGCAACGGCACGGCGAGCGAGCACATGCTGAAGACGTCGGGCGGCGTCAGCACGGCGGCGATGACGAAATTGACGACGATGGCATAGCGCCGCTTCTCCGCGAGCCCGGCCGCGCTGACGATCCCGACGCGCGCCAACAAGGTGAGCAGCACCGGCATCTGGAAGGCGAAGCCGAAGGCGAAGATGAGGCGCATCACCAGCGTCAGGTACTCGCTCACCTTGGGCTGCAGCTCGATTGCCAGCGCGCCCTGCCCGCCCAGCTCCTGGAAGCTCGCGAAGAAGCGCCAGGCGATCGGGAAGATCACGTAGTAAGCGAGCGCGGCGCCGATGATGAACAGCACCGGCGTGGCGAAGAGATAGGGCAGGAAGGCGCGCCGCTCGTTCTTGTAGAGGCCGGGCGCGACGAACATCCAGAGTTGCGTCGCAATGATCGGAAACGCCAGGCAGAACGAGGCCCAGAAGGCAACGCGCAGATCGGTGAAGAACGCCTCGGTGAGGTCGGTGTAGATGAAATGGCCGCCCGACTGCTGGGCCAGGATCTCCGCCAGCGGCTTCGCCAGGAAATTGTAGATCGGCTTGCTGAAGTACCAGCACGGCGCGAACATCGCCAGCCACGCGACGATCGCGTAAAGCAGGCGCGTCCTCAGCTCGATCAGGTGATCGAGCAGCGGCATCTTGCCTTCTTCGAGCTCGTCTTCCTGTGCCATGACCAGAGGCAGCGCCGCTCAATCGTGCGTGCCGGATTTCGCCGGCACGGGCGACGGCGCGGGCGCGTCCGGCTGGGCGGGCGGCAGGGCGGGCGCCGACGCTTCCGGTGCCGGTGCCGCCGGAGGCGACAGCGTCGGCTCGTCGAGGCTTTTCTGCAGCTCGCCGGCGGGATCGATGGTCCGCTCGATCTCGTGCGCGAGATTGACGTTGGTCGCCTGCTCGACCTGCTTGCGCATCTCCTCGAGCTCGGCCTCCCGCATCATCTGGTCAAGGCTGCCCTGGAACTCGCGGGCGATGGCGCGGGCCTTGCCGACCCAGATGCCGACCGTGCGCATGACTCGCGGCAGATCCTTGGGCCCGATCACGACCAGCGCGACCACGGCGATCACCGCCAATTCGGACCACGCAAAATCAAACATCGCCGCCTGTCACCGAAATGCCTGGCTCTCCACGCCTTGCCGTCCCGCCCGGCATTGCCGGGGCGCGGATAATGGCAGAAGCGGGAGTGTGCCGCAAACGCCAGCCGCCTGCGACGGCACCTCCTCTGCATATGGAATTGCGAGCGAGGCTGCGGGATCGAAGCGGCCATCAAGCCACGGCTCGTAGCGTTCGAATTGCGCCAGCTCGGCGCGCAGACGCCGCCTCATCCAGTCCATGATCAACAAAGGCCGGTGCCGTCCGAGCATCAGACGCGCAGCGGCTCCGTCCTTCCCCCGAGCGCCGAACCGGCACGTGCGCGCATCGGCGAGGAGGTGCGCAAACCAGGCCGCCGCGCCTAGTCGCTCGATCGCGCGAGCGATGGAAGGCGGCGCTGCCATGCTCACGGCGTCAAGATAAGCATCCCAACCGAAGGTCCGCATCAGCCGCGAGAACGTGTCTGCCGGCAAGCTCGCGCCGGCGACAACCACGTCAAGCAGCCGGTCGATGAAGCCTTCGTCGGGCGTCAGCGGCACGAAGCCCTTCGCCACCGCCTCGTCGAGCAACGCCAGCGCGCGGCCCGCATCGCGCTCGGTGAGCGCGCGATCGAGCGCGCCGAGCACCGGGTGCGTGTCGACGTCGGGAAGGCCGACCGGCTCGGCGAGATGCGGCTCGTTCTCGGTCGTCTCGGCGAGCGAAACGCCACGAGGCGGCGACATGGCGCGCGGCGCGATCGTCGGCCGAACGTCGCTTTGCTCGTCTCGCTCCAGGCTTGCGAATGCCGCCTCGAAGGCCTGGCGCAGGCGTTGAAAAGCCTCGGGGTCGCGGTCGGAATCGATGTTCTTGAGGCGCCGCGCATAGGCGCTGCGGATCGCGTTCGGATCGGAGGTGGGCTCTATGCCGAGTTCGTGCCACATGATGGGGGCGAGAGAATCAATGACCGGTGATGGCCGGCTTCGTGTCGGGTGGCGCCGTTTGGTGAGATATCGACGGGTCGAAGCATGCCCGCAAGAGATTGGTCACCACAACGATGAAGAACAGGCCGGTGAAAATCCGGCTGCGCTTGCCGCCGACCTTCTCCCGGGTCTTCTCGCGAAGCCATTCGATGCGGGCGGGATCGAAGCGGCCGTCGAGCCACGGACGATGATGATCGTACTGCGCGAGCTCGGCACGGAGGCGGTTCCTGACCGCCGGCCCGGCGAACATCGGTAACAGCCGATTGTGCCCGAGCATGACCCTCGCGAAGTTTCGATCCGCTTCGCGCGGGCCGAAGCGACGCTCGTTGGCATCGGCACGGAGCTGCGCATACCAGGCTGCGGCCTTGAGGCGGCCGATCGACGGCGCCAGCGATCGCGGCTGTGACGCATGGGCGCCGCCGGGATAAGTATCCCAGCCGAAGGTCCGCAGCAGTCGCTGGAAGGTTTCGGCAGGCACGCCAGGATCGCCGGCCACCACCTCCGTCAGCCGCTCGACAAAACGCTGATCGGGCGTCAGCGGCAGAAGGCCTTTCGCGATCGCCTCGTCAAACAGCGCCAGCGCGCGTTGCGCGTCGCGATCATCCAGGGCGCGATCGAGCGCATCGAGGACGGGTCTCGCCTCGGCCCGATAATGTTGGAGCGTCTCCGCGACGTCCTGCGGCGGCTCCAGTTGATCCTTCGGGCGCGGCGGTTGCCGCGGCGGGTCTTGCGGCCCGTGTCGCGCGCGCTGCTCGACAGCGCCGCCTCATAAGCCTCGCGGAGCCTTTGGAAGGCAGCGGGATCGCGATCGGGGTCGATGGCTCTGAGGCGCTGCGCATAGGCGCGGCGAATCACCGTCGCATCGGCGGTGGGCTCTATGCCAAGCTCGCCCCACATGCGCGTCAGAGAAAGAAATTATTGTCGATGCTGTCCAGGAGCTCGGCGAAGCGCTCGCGCGCTCTAGCGATCTCGCGCGGCTCCTGGCGCTCGAGCACGGCCATGAACTGGGCGAGCCAACCGCCGATCTCCTCCCGCGCGGCGCCGAGCCGCTCTTCATAGAGCCGCTTCGCTCGCGCGACGATGGCGGTGGCCTCGGCCTCGTCGCGGGGATGAACCTTGAGCTGCGACAGCTTGACCAGCCGCTGCTGGATTTCCTGCGGCGACAGCACGCCGGGATTGCCTTCGATGACGACGGACTCTTTGTGGCCGGTGCTGCGCACCGTCGCCTCCGCTTCCAGCAGCCCGCTCGTGTCGTAGGTGAAGCGGACCTCCACCGACTCGTGGCCGGCCGGCGCGCGCGGCACGCGGAGCTTGAGTTGTCCCAGGAGAACATTGTCGCGCACGAGGCGGGATTCGCCCTGATAGATCTTGATCTCGAGCTTTGTCTGGTTGTCGGCGATGGTGCTCATGACCTTCGAGCGGCTGGCAGGGATGACGGTGTTGCGCTCGAGGATCGGCAGGAAGAAGCCTTCTATGTGGCCGCCGCTGCCGTCGCGCTCGGCCACCTCGGTGCCGAGCGTGAACGGCGCGACGTCGGTCAGCACGACCTCGTCCAGGCTTGCGTCGCGCATGGCGAGGCCGGCGCGCACCGCGGCGCCGTGCGCCACCACTTCTTCCGGATTGATGTTCTGCACCGGCAGACGTTGGAACAAACGCGCGATCAGGCGGCGAAACATCGGCATGCGGGAGGCGCCGCCCGCCAGAACGATCTGCGACAGCAACTCCGGGTCGACCCGCGCATCGCGCAGCGCCCGCTCGATCGGCGCGCGCAGGCGCGCGAGCAAGGGCTCGGAGATCTTCTCGAAGGTGTCTCGGGTCAAGCTCCAGCTCAGGAGCTTGCCGTCATGAGCCAGCTCGATCGCCGCCTCGTCGGCATCGCTCAGCTTTCGCTTGGCCAGTTCGGCCTGGCGGCGGAGCGCACCGTGGACGGGCGCGCCGCTCGCCGCGGGCGGCAGGCCGGCGTCGCGGCCGGGCCCGGCCATGAACGCGGCGACGATGGCGTCGACGAAGTCCTCGCCGCCGAGCCAGCTGTCGCCGGCGGCGGCGCGCACCTCCATGACGCCCTCGAAGCATTGCAGGACGGAGACATCGAACGTGCCGCCGCCGAGGTCGACGACGAGGATCGTGCTCTCTTCGCCCATCGTCTCGAGGCCGTAGGCGAGCGCCGCCGCGGTCGGCTCGGTCAGCAGGCGCTTGACCTGCAGCCCGGCCAGCTCGCCGGCGGCCTTGGTCGCCTTGCGCTGGGTGTCGTTGAAATAGGCGGGCACGGTGATGATTGCCTCGTCGACGGGGGCGCCGAGAAAGGCCTCGGCGTCGGCCTTGAGCGAGCGCAGCACCAGGGCGGAAAGCTCTTCGGCGCGGAACTGCTTGCGGCCAAGGGCCACAACGCGGTCCGTCCCCATGTAGCGCTTGAACGCGGCCGCGGTGAGCGCCGGATTGGTGACAAGGCGCTCGCGCGCCGGCAATCCCACGAGGATCTGCCCATCGTCGCTCATCCCGACGGCGGAAGGCGTCAAAAAGTGGCCGAGCGCGTTCGGGATGAGCGTCGTGGCGCCGTCGCGCCAAAAGCCGACGAGGCTGTTGGTGGTACCGAGGTCGATCCCGACGATCATTTCAAGTCACGATCCGGGCTGGAGGACGTGGGCCGCCGTACGGCGCGTCTTGCGGCGCGGCACGGCGAATCCTAGTCGGCCAGAGATGAAGATTTTCTTGCGCTGTCCACGGCAGGACACCATCGGGTATGGAAGAAACTGCCTCCAACCGTCGCCTTGGCGGCCGGCGCTACCCGCCCGGTCGTGCGCATGAACGTGCCGCGCGAATTTACGGCTACTAAGGTTACTTCTATAAGCCAAGCGGTCCTAGCGGGACAGGATGGACGACCTTGCCATTCATAGCCAGGATCGCCTTGATCCTATTTGTGATTACGGAATGCGGCGGATGTGCCACCGCCATCACCCAGACCGAGCGCGAATTGGCGCGTTCGCCTGACCAGGAAATTGACAGCGATGGCGCCTTGCTACACGCGCGCTATTTGGGCGATAGCAAGACAGACGGCTTCGATGTTGCCCGAATAATCGTAACGGAATCGCGAAAAGGATGCAGCGATCGCCCGCCGGTGGAGATGCTCCTGCCCCTAACGATACGGCAATCGGCGCGACCTCGTCTCATCGAAGCGGGAAGCCTCGGTCCCTTGGAAGGGTCCCCGGTTCGCATCGTCATCGACCGCGGCGGGAACTCGAATGCGGCTGAAAACGATCAACCGCGCTGGGAGGGGTATCCGAGCGTGATAAGATTGCGGCATCGATGGGACGCGGCGCCGGAGATTTCCTACCGGTTTGGCCCGAAAGAGATCGACCTGCGCCACGACGATATGGAAGTTGAGCTCGACTGGGTCTGCAGAAGCCGGGTGATGTATGCCGGCTTTACCGCGCTTCTTCCGGTGGCCGTCGCACTCGACATCGCCACGTTCCCGGTGCAACTGATCCTTGTGATCCTGGGCGGGCATTAGCCCAGGCCGCAGCCAAGCCCCTTCAGTCTTTCTCCAAGCCAGGCTCGGACACTTCCTCCGCGTCCTCCTCCGTTGTCTCCTCGTCGTCGCTCTCTTCCTCCGCGGCCGGCGCGAGCGCTGCCGCCTCGGCGAGGGCGAA
>WNFN01194897.1_pt1 | contig 15207 bp, 14 predicted proteins | sample 5400161 | NCBI WGS metagenome assembly WNFN01 (sample SAMN13153353, study PRJNA577476) | soil metagenome | isolation source: 80 cm saprolite on Douglas fir-dominated hillslope | place: USA:California | collected 2013-09-17
TCCAAATGGCGCCAAGACTGTGGGCGCCCCTCACACCCTCGGGTCGCCGAGGAATAGAAAATGAAAACGTGGCTCCCGGACCATCGTTCGGCGCTGCCCATAGCCGGCCATGATGACTCTCGATGATGGAGCGGCTGACGGAAAGGCCGATCCCCATGCCGCCACTCTTGGTGGTGTAGAACGCTTCGAAGAGTCTCTCCACATCTTGAGTTTCGAAACCCACCCCCGCATCCTGCACGGTCAAGAGTACACGATCGCCTTCGTCCCGTTCGGTTCTGATCACCAACTGCCTCGGGCGGTCGTCGACGCCGCTCATCGCGTCTGAGGCGTTCAGGAGCAGGTTCAGGATGACCTGCTGAAGCTGGACACGATCGCCGCTGACGGGCGGGAGGTGGTCGGCAAGGTCCGCCCGCAGAATCACCCGGCTTCTCTGAAGCTCACTCCGCAACAGCGTAATCACCTCTCGTGCAGCCTCATTCAGGTCCACCGATTCGGTCGTGGCGCTTTTCTTGCCAAAGAGCGCGCGCAATCGCGTGATCACATCAGACGCACGGTTGCCATCGCGAATCGTGCGCCGAGCGGTTTCGCGCGCTCCGTCGACGTTTGGAGGATCGGCGGCCAGCATCCTCAGACAGGTGCTGGCGTTGGTGATGATGCCCGACAGCGGCTGGTTGACTTCGTGCGCGATCGACGCCGTCAATGCTCCCAGGCTCGTGACCCTGGCCACGTGTGCGAGCTCCGATCGGATCTGGCCGAGTGCCTCTTCCGCGCGTCGGCGCTCCGTCACGTCCTGAATCGCGCCGATGTACTCCAGTCGACCCTCCTGGTCTCGGGTCCCGTGAGCGACCACGTGCAAGTACTTAACCGAGTGGTCGGGCATCTGCAGCCGGTGCTCGAATTCAACGTCGCTGCCGTCGCCCAGCGCCCGTTCGATCACTTCACGACACATGAGGGCGTCTTCCGGGTGGACGCGAGAATCGATCAGCTCGTGCGTCATGCGCACACCCTGGTCAAACTCGAAAATGCGATAGAGCTGCTCCGACCAGGAGATTTCATCTGCCGCCACACGCCACGAAAAGCTGCCGATCGAACTGAGGTGTTGGGCTTCTGCGAGAAATACCTCACTTCGCTTCAGTGCGGCGTCACTCTGCACACGTTCGACGGCGATGCTCGCAATGTGCGTGAACTGCTCGATGAGGCTTTGTTCGAGTGACGTGGGCGTTCTGGGCTTGTCGTAGTAGAGCGCGAACGCGCCCAAGACCTTACCGACCGCGGACGAGATCGGCGTTGACCAGCACGCCTGCAGCCCATGCGCCAAGGCCATTGGGCACCACTCGTACGCGGCCCATCGTGTCTCTGACGTGAGGTCAGCCGCGATGACTTGTTCGTTCAGGTACGACGCCATCGCGCATGGACCCGAATCGACGTTTACGGGCCGGCCAATAATGGAGGTGATGAAGCTGGCCGGAAGGCTCGGTGCGGCTCCGTATTCGAGATGCGTGCCGCTCGGATCGACCAACACGACGCTGCAGTAACACCCGCTGGCCGTGCTTTCGACAAAGTGACAGAGCGCTTCGAGTATTCCCGACATCGACTGGCCGCCCGCCACCATTTCGAGCAAGCGCTTTTCACCGACGAGCAGAGCGTCAACCCGCTTCCGGTCGTCGATATCAGTGTGCAAGAGGTACCAAAGGACGATACGCCCTTCCGTATCTCGCAAGGGGAATCCGCGCATGTGGAACCAGCGGTAGACCCCGTCAGCACGGCGGCGACGGCATTCAATGTCGCACGGAAGGCCGGTTTCGACCGACCGCCTCCACGCGGCGAGGACACCTGCGCCGTCATCCGGATGAAAGTTGTCGCCCCACGCCCACCCTTTCAGTTGCTCGAGCGTCGCGCCGAAATACTCCAGGTAGCGCCGGTTGGCGAATTCGAGGTCACCGGTCGGTGTCCTGAGAGTGACGAGGGCCGGAAGGCCGTCGACGATCAAACGAAACCGACCCTCGCGCGCTCGCAGAGCTTCCTCAGCCCGCCTTCGGTCCTCGACGTCGATACTCATTCCGCACCATTTGACGACCTTTCCGGATGCGTCAGCTGACGGACAAGCCCGGAAGAGGAACCAGCGATACTCCCCATCGAAGCGCCGCAGGCGTGCTTCCATTTCACCTGGCTGGCCGGAAGCCCGAATGGATCGCCAGCGCTCGAGCAGCTCGGGCAGGTCTTCGGGGTAGATCGCCCTCTGCCACCCGCGGCCGTAAGCTTCGTCAACGACAAGGGCTTCCTTAACGCTAAGCCCGGTGTATTCGCACCAGCGTTGATTGAGGAAGTCGATGCGCCCGTCAGGGAGCGCAGTCCACACCAATCCGGGAAGCGCATCGACGACGCGGCTGAACTCGTTCTCCATTCCCGGTCCTTTCAGGACAGTCGCCGTGACAAGAAGATGAACCACTCTATGGGCGAACGTCCATCATACCTTGGTGTCGGCCTGCGGGCGAGACGGAGGCGTTCGAGAAAATAACGGCACGCTCGATGACATTCTGCAGTTCCCGGATGTTCCCCGCCACCCGTACCGCTGAAGTCGGTTCCCGTCGTCGTCCGTCACGCGCGTTTGTTGACATGCTTCTCGAAGTGCAGGACGGCGATGCGCTGCACGAGGGATTCGCGCGCTGTCCGAGGCGTTGATGGAAACGGACGTGTGAACGCTGCTCGTCGCACCCACTGATACCAAAGTATCGACGACACCATCGTCCAATAGATTCGCCGTCACGCTTGATGGCATCTGTGTATCGCATCCGGTTGAATCGGATATGACAATTCTTCGAATAGAGAAAGAAAGAGTCATGCTGGAGGTGGGACTGATCGTTGGAAGCACCCGGCCGAACCGGTTCGTCGACACACCGGTGCAATGGCTGTTCGAGGGTGTGGTGGGGCGAAGCATTAAGAGCGGCTCGGCAAAGAACAGCCGCTGAAAGCAGCGTCGCGGCCTGACGCGGTAAATGACGTTGGTATCGGGTACGCGAATGGCATGGAGGTGACTATGACCACCACAATCAAGGTCAACGGCGTCAATCGGATGGTCGATGTCGACAGCGACACCCCGCTCTTGTGGGTGTTGCGCGACGTGCTCGGCATGACCGGCACGAAGTTCGGCTGCGGCATGGCGCTCTGCGGCGCCTGCACCGTGCACGTCGACGGCGTTGCAGTGCGTTCCTGTATCACCCCGATCGACAGTATAGGCTCCTCCGCGATCACGACGATCGAGGCGATCGGCGCGACGGCGGCTGGCGCCAGGATCCAGAAGGCCTGGCTCGACCGCGAGGTCGTTCAATGCGGCTACTGCCAGTCCGGCCAAATTATGTCCGCGATGTCCGGCAACATCTGCCGCTGTGGCACCTATGTCCGCATTCGCGAGGCGATCAAGCAGGCCGCGCAATCGAGCGGGCAGGGAGGCTAACAATGGCTCACAATCACCTCACTTCCGAAACCACCGGCTCGGGTCGATCGCCAGCGAACGGTGTTTCGCGGCGCGGGTTCCTGCAGGCTGGAGCGGCTGCAGGCGGAGGCCTGATGCTGAGTCTGAGCCTGCCGCTCGCAAACAGCGTTGCCGAAGCGGCGGACAGCTTCGCGCCTAATGCCTTCGTCCGCATCGGAGGCGACGGGCAGATCGTCCTGACCATGCCCTATGTCGAGATGGGCCAGGGCACCTATACCTCCATCCCAATGCTGATCGCCGAAGAGCTGGAGGTTGAGCTGAAACAGGTGCAGCTGGAGCACGCTCCGCCAAACGAGAAACTCTACGCCAATCCGCTGTTAGGGGTTCAGGCAACGGGCAACTCAAATGCGATACGCGGGGCGTGGAAGCCGCTACGTGAAGCCGGTGCGACCGCAAGGACCATGCTCGTATCGGCGGCGGCGAAGCGCTGGAATGTCGATCCGGCGTCCTGCCGCGCGCAAAGCGGCGAAGTGCTTCACGCGCCGACGGGGAGACGTATCAAATATGGCGAACTTGCCGCCGACGCCGCCCGCATGCCTGTCCCCGACAACGTGGTGCTCAAGCGGCCGGAGGCTTTCAAGCTCATAGGCACGCCGGCCAAGCGTCTGGACACACCGGCGAAGGTCAACGGAGCGGCCGTCTACGGCATCGACGTTCGGCCGCTGGGCGTGAAGATCGCCACCCTTGCGCAATCGCCCGTCTTCGGCGGTCGCGTGAAGAGCGTCGATGATGCGGCGGCCAAGGCCATCAAGGGCGTGCGTCAGATCGTACGGCTCGACGACGCCGTCGCAGTCGTGGCCGACCATATGGGCGCTGCGAAGAAAGGGTTGGCGGCCCTGGTGATTGAATGGGACGAGGGTCCGCACGCCAAGCTCAACACGCAAGAGATCGTCGGCGAGCTCGAAAGGGCAACGCGGAGTCCGGGTGCGGTTGCGCAGAATATTGGCGATACCGACACGGCCATCGCAGGCGCCGTCACCAAGATCGAGGCGACTTACCAGGTCCCGTTCCTCGCGCACGCCACGATGGAGCCGATGAACTGCACGGTTCATGTACGCAAGGACGGCTGCGAGGTCTGGGTCGGCAGCCAGGTCATGGCGCGAGCCCACGCGGCGGCGGCGAAGACCGCCGGCCTGCCATTGGACAAAGTCGTCGTACACAATCACCTGATCGGTGGCGGATTCGGCCGGCGGCTGGAGATCGACGGCGTCATTCGCGCTGTCGAGATCGCCAAACACGTCGATGGACCAGTCAAGGTCGTGTGGGCGCGCGAGGAAGACATCCAGCACGATATGTATCGGCCCTGTTTCTTCGACCGGATATCTGCCGGTCTCGATAAAAAAGGGATGCCAATCGCCTGGAACCATCGCTTCGCAGGCTCCTCGATCATCGCGAGATGGCTCCCTCCAGGATTCAACAATGGTCTCGACCCTGACACGACCGAGGGCGCGATCGATCTGACCTATGCCCTCCCGAACATGCACGTCGAGTATTTGCGGATAGAGCCTCCGGGCATTCCGACGGCCTTCTGGCGCAGCGTCGGGCCGTCGCACAACGTGTTCGTGGTCGAAAGCTTCATGGACGAACTGGCGGCGGCGGCGAGGCAAGATGCGGTCGCCTATCGGCTTGCCCTCCTCGACAAGGCGCCCCGCGCCAAAGCCGTCCTCGAGCTTGCCGCGGAGAAAGCCGGCTGGGGACAGCCGCTGCCTGACAGGGTCGGCCGTGGGGTCTCCGTCCAGTTCGTCTTCGCTACCTATTTGGCCCAGATTGCTGAAGTCGAGGTGTCGAGGGACGGAGCGGTTCGTGTCCGGCGGGGGGTCTGCGCGGTCGATTGCGGCACCGTCGTCAATCCCGATACCGTCCGCGCGCAAATCCAGAGCGCGATCATCTTCGGCGTCACGGCGGCTTTTTATGGTGAGATCACGCTGAAAGACGGCCGTGTCGAGCAAACCAACTTCGATAGCTACCAAATCTTGCGCATGAAAGAGGCACCGGCCATTGAGGTCCACATCGTCCAGAGTTCCGAGCCGCCGGGCGGGATGGGCGAATGCGGGACTTCGGCGATCCCGCCCGCAGTGACCAATGCGATCTTTGCGGCAACTGGCAAGCGCTTGCGAAAGCTGCCGATCGACACGACCGCGTTGAAGCAGCCGGTGTGAGCAAAGCACCGTCCGCGTTGCGCCCTCCAAGGAGTGAAGCTCATGCCCTGGATCAATTTAACACTTCGTCGTGGTGCTGCACTTCCTAAACCGGTCCCACCGGTTGGGTGGCTGAATTGGGTCACGATGTTGCAGATCGGACGTCACCTGAACGTCCTCGGAAACGGAATCCCTTCCTAAAGACGCAAAGGATCTAAGAACGTCCCCAGGCGCAGCGAGCATTTCTCAGCCCGATCAAAAAGGACAGACACATGTCGCAGCAGACAGTCCTCACCTCCGGAGTCTCCGACGAAGCACGTCTGCTGCTGCGCGAATTTTCGCACCGGATCAACAATGAGTTCGCTTCGGCCATTGGCGTGATTTCCATCGCTGCGGCGCGCTCCGCCGATGACGAGGCCAAGGTCGCGCTTGCCGCTGTTCAGGATCGGCTGCAAAATTACGCACTGGTGCACCACGCGTTGCAGATGCCGGAGGATGTCAGCTGCATCGACGCGGCCGCATATCTCCGACAAGTATGTTGGGCAATCAGCCGTTCAAAACTGGAACGCAAGGGCATTGAGCTCCGGTTCGTGGAGCGCACATTCCGGATGAATTCCGAGCGCTGCTGGCGGCTGGGTTTGATCGTGTCGGAGCTCATCACGAATGCAGAGCGTCACGCGTTCCGTAACGGCGGAGGCTCGATTCGCGTCGAGTTGCTGCCGTCGTTGTCGTTCGTCGAATGCCGAGTCACGGACAACGGCACGGCCGAGGCAAATGCCCGACCCGGGCATGGACTCAAGATAGTAGAAGCGCTTGCAAAGAGCCTCGGCGGCACGATCGATCAACGCTTCGGACCACACGGCGCGACGGCGGTCCTGATTTTCCCGGCTGACATGGATACCAGTGAGCGGTTGGCCTGATGCGCGAGCCATTGTCCCTACATTTATCGTTTCACAAAAGGCAAAGGAGGTCGATCCATGCCGCTCGCTAAAATCCACGTTGTCGAAGGCCGTTACGACGAGGGCCGGATCGCCAAAGTGTCCGGCGCTATCCAAGCGGCCTTGATGAACACGCTTCGCGTGCCGCCCGAAGACTTCTACCAACTCATCTTTGAATTTCCTAAGAAGCGGTTTCTCCACACACCGTCGTTTGCCGGCATGCATTATACCGACGACCTGATTATCCTCGATCTTACGTTCATTGAAGGGCGCTCGAAGGAGACGCGGCTCGCACTCTTGAAAGACGTCAACAGCCGCGTCGCCGCGGCGGCACGCGTATCGCCGGACGACTTGATGATCACGCTCTACGAAGCTCCCGGCGAGAATTTCTCCTTTGGTCAGGGCGAGGCGCAGCGCGCCAACGCCGTCCGCCCGACTTCGGGAAAAAAGACATGAGTGAGCTTCTCTCGAATTACACGCGCACTGGTTTGCCTGATTCACTTCACGGCCGAACTCGTGGATCACCGAACCGCGTGTGATCGTTGGAGAAAGCGAGATGACTGAAGTCGCAACAAAAGATATCTTGCTGAACTGGGACGTGTTCGTGACTCCCGGCATACCCGTTGTCACCAGGGCCGAAGTGCCTCCAGGGTCCGAACGACGAATGTTCTCACCCATATCGTCAACTCTCATCTATGGAAAGCGCGACGCCGTCCTCGTCGACACTTTCATCACCGTCGAGCAGGTACGCGCCCAGATGGATTGGGTCGCAGCGCGCGCTAAGAACCTGACGATGATTTACGCTACTCATGGCCACGGCGACCACTTTTTCGGCGCCGGTGCATTTCTGGAGCGATTCCCGGGCGCCCGCTTTGTTGCAACGCCGGACATAATCGAGATCATGCGCCAGCAGACATCGCCCCAGTACCTAACGTCGTTTTGGAAGAGGCGTTTCCCCGGCCAGATTTCCGATCATCTTGTGATCGCCGAAAAACTGGCTGGAAACGTGATTCGCCTCGAGGGTCACGATCTGATCGCTGTGCCCCTCGGACATACCGATACTGACAACACAACCTGTCTGCAAGTTCCGTCTATCGGGTTGGTCGTAGCGGGTGACGCCGCGTACAACGACGTTCACCTGCACCTCGGCGAATCAAATGAAAAAACGCGCCGCGAGTGGATTGCCGCCCTCGATAAGATCGAGGCACTTAAGCCTCGCGCGGTGATCGCCGGGCACAAGCGACCTGGGGCCGAGGATAGCCCCAAGATCATCGAAGAGACCCGGCAATATATCCGCGATTTCGATAGTATGGTCGAGACCACAACGACCGCTCGGGAGCTCCACGACAAGATGCTGGAGCTCTATCCGTCTCGGGTCAATCCTGGCGCGCTCTGGGCTTCGGCGCTCGCGATCAAGCGTTGATCTTTCAATCAAATTTCTTTGAGCACCTTGGATGACTACAGGATCCCCGAGCATGACCAAACCGGACACAACGTTGGCTGATCCATCGCATATGAAATTCTGGGGAATCTAGCACAGGAAGTCAGGCTCGCGGCCTTCCTGTATTTGTCTTTATCCCTGTCTGCGCACGGCCAGGCTGCGGAAGGGCGTTCTGGGACGCCGCGACCTCCGCAGGAATGGTGTCGATGCAACAAGCTCCCAGAATACGATGATGGCCCAAGGCGCGGTAATTGCCGAATGGGGGCAAGTGCCAGGAGAACGATTGCTGAGTTCAATCTATCACTCAGCCGACCTGGTCGCGAATGAGAACAACGACTTCATTGGAAGCTGCGGTGTGACCCTTGTCGCGCCGACTGATACCAAAGTATCGACGACACCATCGTCCAATCGATTTGCGAATGGGAATGAGCCAACTACAAACGATCAAAATCGATGGCATGTCTCGTGAGGAGACAACGGTTCGTTCACTCACTCCGCCTGAAGGACATGAAGATGAAAGACTCGAAAGCTCTGCTGTTGGAATATCTCGCCTCGATCCGCGATCCGGAACACGCCGCGTCGCTCTTTGCGGACGACGGGGTGTTCGAACTGCCGTTCCTGCGCTCGCTCGGGGTCGGACCTCGCTACACGGGCCGCAGCGAGATCGCCGCGCTCGTTCGCCAGCTGCTCAAACTTTATCCGAACTTCGCGTTCGCGCCGGACGACATCCATGTCCTCATCGAGACACCGGAAAAGGCGTTCGCCGAATATGTGGCGCACGCGCGCGCCGCTGCGACCGGGCGAACGGCCCATCATCTGTTCACTGGGTACCTGGTGGCAGAAGCAGGTGAGATCAAGTTGCTGCGAGAAACCTTCAATCCGCTGGCGATGGCGCAGGCGCAACTGCCGAATGGAGTGGCCGACATCGGACCACCCGGCGACGAGGTGCACGCTTTCTGATCGAGTGCGCAACTGCGCAGACAACCATCATGAACGCACGACGAGAAGGAGAAGTATCATGGCCAGCAAGCAACTGAAGCTTATGAATGACCTCTACGCGTCCATCAAAGAACGGGTGTCGAAGCCGGGCCTAGATTTAGCAACGAATCGGGACATCGTGGAGAACCTGCATTTGGCCGCCACCGAGCCCGAGGCGGTCACTTACGCTGAAGTGGATGCCGACGGCGTACCAGCACTGTGGTGTATCCCGCAGGGCAGCGACCCTGCCCGCGTTCTGTTGCACAGCCACTCCGGTGGCTCAGTCGTTACCTCCATGCACACCGACCGAAAGGCGATTGGGCATATCGCGAAGGCAGTGGGTGTCCGCGCCCTCGTGCTGAACTTTCGGCGTGCACCGGAACACAAGTTCCCCGCCCAAAACGATGACGTGGAGAAGGCGTATCGCTGGCTCCTCGCCCAGAATACTCGCCCCGAGAACATTGCCAGCATCGGTCACTCGATCGGTGGCAACCTTGCTGTGAGCTTGGCTCTGACACTCCGGGACAAGGGCGTCCCGCTGCCGGCTGCCATCCTGTCCGTCTCACCCTGGTACGACACTGAGATGAAGAATGAGACGTGGGAAAGCAACGCCGCAACCGATGTGCTTCTCACCAGGCAGGCGGTGGAGGGGTTTCGAGAGGCGTGGATCGGCGGCACGGGGGTGGCTAGGAATGATCCCCGGGTCAATATGCTCTAGAGGTGCTGGTTGGCGAAGCCATCGAGTTCGCGAAGCGAGCGAAGGACGCTGGCGTCGATGTCACCCTGCGCTCCCTGCCTGAAGGCCAGCACAACTTCATCTTAGGTGCCGGCCGTGTGCCCGAGGTGGACCGGGCGATCGAGGAGATTGGCCGGTGGCTGCGATCCAAGCTCGGCCTTGCTGTCCTGGCTGTGGCCTAGTTCCAGGCTACCGGCCGTATTGCCCGCAAACGACACCCCAATTCAAAGGAGAAGTGCATGAGTGCTTATACGCGGTTCAAGGTGACCCGGTCCTCCCCCTCGCTGTGGCGGGTCACGTTCGACAATCCACCGATCAACCTGATCGACGCGGTGATGATGAAAGAGCTGCTGAACCTGCTCACCGAGATCGAACGCGACAAGCGAGTGGCCGTCGTGCTCTTCGACAGCGCGAACCCGGACTTCTTCCTCGCCCACTACGACATCGCGGGCGACCCCGCCGAACTCGTAGGTGTCGAGACCACGACGGGCAGGCACCCCTTTACGGACCTTCACATCCGGTTGAGCAAGTCACCCGCCGTGACGATCAGCGCGATCCGAGGTCGCGCCCGTGGTGCGGGCAGCGAGTTCGCGCTCGCCACCGACATCCGCTTCGCCAGCCGAGAGCGGGCCGTCCTTGGGCAGTTCGAGATCGGAGTCGCCGCCGCCCCAGGTGGGGGTGCGTTGAACCGGCTGTCGGGCCTCGTCGGTCGCGCCCGGGCATTCGAGGTTCTCGTCAGCGGCCATGACTTCGACGGCGAGCTCGCCGAGCAATACGGCTACGTCAACCGCGCGATCCCCGACGAGCAGTTCGTAGATTTCGCCGATGCCTTCGCCCAGCGAGTGTCCCGGTTCGATCTGCTCGCCCCCGCCGACATCAAGCGGTTCGTCAACGCCGCGACACTTCCCGCCGACGCGCCGTTGGGAGCGGAGATAGACGCCTTCTGGAAGGCCTCGGAGCGGCCGGCCTTTCGTGAGTTGCACAGCCAGGCCTTCAAAGCGGGCTACAGCCAGCGGGGCCCGGTCGAGCTCAATCTCGGGGACTTCGTTGGGACCATCTTGGCCGATCCCGACTCGTACCCCACCCGCTAACGCGTCACAGGCCCAGCAACCTCAGCCTTTCGTTGCGAGTCGTGCGCACGGTGGTAACTAAATTGAACGACAGAATCATGAAACGTTTCCACAATCGGACTGTGATCGTGACGGGCGGTGCTCGTGGAATGGGTGCAGGCGTCGGCGCCGAACGATCAACTAAGCTTGGGCCGAGAGACAATCTGTTTCCCTTGTCAACCCACCTTTTTTCTTTCGACGAACTGCAAGGAGTAAAAGCATGACCGTCATTTCCGTCATCGTTGGAAGCACCCGCGAGGGCCGCTTCTCGGAAAAGCCCGCGAAGTGGATTTTGCAGCACCTGAAGAAGCGCGATGGCGTCGATGCGCGGCTTCTCGATCTTCGCGACTTCCCGATGCCATTCTTTGATCAGCCATTGACGCCGGCCACGCCTGGTCGCCCGGTCTTCAAGAACGAGGTCGTGCAGAAATGGACCGCCGCGATCGCGCAGTCCGACGGCTTCGTCTTCGTCACCCCTGAATACAACTACGGACCTCCCGCAGTGCTCAAGAACGCTTTCGACTGGGTCTATCAGGAGTGGCATCGCAAGGCCGCTTGCTTCGTGAGCTGGGGCAACGCAGGGGGGGGCGCGCGCCGTTCAGCAGCTCCGCCAAAACGTGATCGAGCTTCAGCTCGCCCCGATTCGCTCGTCGGTCCACATCCCGGTCTCCACCCTGATGGCTCACTTCCAGGGCGGTGACGTCGACGCTGGACTGGCCGAGCTGGATGCGCCCGCGGCCCGGCCGATGATCGACGATCTGCTGTGGTGGACCGCTGCCTTGAAGGCGGCCCGCGCCAGCGCATCGTGATCAGCCACCGCGGCAACGGCTCTTCAACTTATCAGGAGTGAACCCATGACCATGACCCTCGAGAAAGTTTTGTACACCGCCAAGGCCCACACCACGGGCGGCCGAGATGGCGCGTCCCGCAGCTCTGATGGCCGCCTGGATATCAAGCTATCCGTCCCAAAACAGATGGGCGGCGCGGACAAGCCCGGCACCAATCCGGAGCAGCTATTCGCCGCCGGTTGGTCGGCCTGCTTCATGGGTGCGATGGGGGTTGCGGCCGCCAAAATGAAGACCCGCCTCCCGGCTGACGCGGCCATCGATGCTGAAGTCGACTTGTGCGGCGCCGCCGGCGAGTACTTCCTCCAGGCTCGCCTCAACGTCAGCATGCCGGGGATGGAGCGTGAAATTGCCCAGGCCGTGGTGAACGCCGCGCACCAGACGTGTCCCTACTCCAAGGCCACGCGGGGGAATATCGACGTGGCGATCAACCTGGTGTGAGCCAGACCAATCGCCGTGTGGCCTCCATCGGCCGCACGCTCACGCAGCCTTATGAAAGGTAACAATCATGCAGCGTTTCAATAACCGGACAGTGATTGTCACGGGTGGTGCTCGTGGAATGGGCGCCAGCCACGCGCGTGGTTTCGTCGCCGAGGGCGCAAATGTCGTGATCGCGGACGTGCTCGAGCAGGAAGGGCGGACGCTCGCCGACGAGCTCGGCGATCATGCGATCTTCTGCCGCCTCGACGTCACGAGTGACGCGGACTGGGCGGCGACGGTGGCTGCCGCCGAGGACGCCTTCGGCCCGGTCTCCGTGCTGATCAACAATGCGGGCATCGTGCGCTTCGGAGCGATCACGGAGACCGAGCCGGCGGCCTGGCGCCAGGTGATCGACATCAACCTGACCGGCACGTATCTGGGGATCCGCGCGGTGGTGCCCTCGATGCGCAAGGCCGGCGGGGGCGCGATCGTCAATATCTCATCCGCGGGCGGGATGATGGCCTACCCCAACAACGCCGCGTACGTGGCCAGCAAGTGGGGCGCGCGGGGACTGACCAAGACGGCGGCGCTGGAACTCGGGCGCGACAACATCCGCGTCAATTCCATCCACCCCGGACCCGTCCGCACGCCGATGACGGCCGGGCCGGAGGCCGCGGCGGCCGTAGCGGCGGAGGCAAAGCGTTTGGCGATTCCGCGCGTGGCCGAGCCTGACGAGATCACGCGCATGGTGCTGTTCGTCGCCTCCGACGAAGCCAGCTTCTCGACCGGTTCGGAGTTCATCGTCGACGGCGGCGTGCTGCTGGGACCGGCGCCGCAGCGCGAGCGCGCCGCGGCGGCCGTGGCCTGAGCCGCAGTGAGGACCAACCATGAGCAAGTCAGGACTTCAGACGCTTCCCAAGGTGAGGCGATCAACGAAAGAGGTAGAGTCGATGAAAGATGAACGGATCTACCTGTTGGCCGAATTGACTATTCTGCCTGAGTTCCTCGAAGAGGTGAAGGCCATCCTCAAGGAGGCTCTTGTCCCGACACTCCAGGAGCCAGGTTGCGAAACCTTATACGAGACAGGATTATACAAAGCGGCTGTTTGCATCGCTGGACGGCAAGGTGTCCGGAGTGCCGACACTGACCAAATTGAGCCCACTCTGACGATGGGCACACCTCAACAAACGCGACGTGGACTCCCATGCAAGAGCTGACAGAGAAGCCCGCAGGGCACCGAGCTCCAACTTCGATACCTACCGAATCCTTCGCATCAATGAGGCGCCGGCCATCGAGGTCCACATCGTCCAGAGTTTCGAGCCGCCGGGCGGAATGGGTGAGGCCGGGACTTCGGCCATCGCTCCGGCAGTGACAAACGCGATCTTTGCGGCAACTGGCAAGCGCTTGCGAAAGCTGCCGATCGACACCACGGCGTTGAAGCAGCGGGCGTGAGCGGAACATTGTCGCATACGTAAATGCACCCAACCAAGAGACCACGCGAATGGGACCAGCCAACTACAAATGATCACAATCGATGGCATGCCCCGTGAGGAGGCAGCCGGTTCGTTCATTCACTCAGGCTGAAGGAGATGAAGATGAGAAACTCGAAAGCTCTGCTGTTGGACTATCTCGCCTCGGTCCGTGATCCGGAACGCGCGGCGTCGCTCTTTGCGGATGACGGCGTGTTCGAAATGCCGTTTCTGCGTTCGCTCGGGGTCGAACCCCGCTACAGAGGCCGCCGGGAGATCTCTGCGCTTGTTCACAGGCTGCTCGAAATCTACCCGAACTTCGCGTTCGCGCCTCATGATACCCGCATCCTGATCGAGACGCCGGACAAGACGTTCGCCGAGTATGTAGGGCGCGGGCGCGCCGCTGCGACCGGGCGAACGGCCCATCATCTGTTCACCGGGTACCTGGTGGCAGAGGCTGGCAAGATCAAGTTGCTGCGCGAATCCTTCAATCCGCTCACGATGGCGCAGGCGCAACTGCCGAATGGTGTAGCCGACGTCGGACCACCCGGCGATGAAGTGCACTCCTTCTGATCGAGTGAGAGCAGATAGCCCAACCTGGTGATATCGGAATGGCATGACGAAGGTATCTCAGCCAAACGCAAGCTGCGTGGGCCGAACCATCAACTAAGCCCGGGCCGGGAGACAATCCGTTCCCTTGTCAACCGAGCTTTGTTCTTTCGGCGAGCAGCAAGGATTAAAGGCATGACTGTCATTTCGGTAACTCTTGGTCAAACTTAGAGGCAGCACCATGAAGTTTTCTAAGATCGTCGGCGCTGCGGTTTGGATGATAGTGTCGACCGCGGCCATAGCTCAAACGGGCGGGGGCTATCCCGCGAGCCCTTCGCATGGTGTTGTCGGCGGCCCAAGGCCAGATGGTTCCCTTCGTTACGGTAGCGAGCCCGTCAGCCGCACAAACTCGCCAGTGGCATTGAATAGCAGCAGTCCCGAGCGATCGAAGGCTGAAGAAACCACGGGCAGTGATTCCAACCGAACCGAGCCAGAACACCACCACCCTGCCGGGCGCGGGGCGTTCCAACCATGAGCGCAGCCGGCGCGCGAGCGCGGAATTCCTCGTCCGTCCTGCTTGCCGTCGCGATGCTTGCGATCGGTCTGGACGTCGGCGTCGCGCGTATCACCTATGGGGTCGTGCTCCCGGTCGTCGCGCGCGATCTGCAGCTTAGCCTGACCGCCGCCGCGCTGCTCGGAACGCTTCACCTCATCGGCTACCTGCTCGGTACGCTGGCGTCGCCTTCGCTCAACGCGAAAGTGGGCGCGCTGGCGCTCCGCCGTGCCAGGCATTTCGTCTTCGCCTGCGCAATGCTCGTTTGTGGGCTGACGTCCGAAGTGACGACGATGGCGGCAGGCCGCATCGTCGCCGGGGTCGCTGCGGGCTTCGGCGTGTTCTCCATCTTTCTCATCGTCTTCGACGCAACCGAACCGGAAAAGCGTTCCACTGCGGGGATCGCTCGTCTGGTCCGGCATCGGCATCGCGATCGTCGCGCTTTGGGCGCCGTCCTGCTATCGGGTAAATTTGCGCGACGCATCGCGCTGAGCGCTGCGCTCGGCAGCGGAGCGATCGGCTCGTTGCTGGTCGTGCA
>WNFN01043507.1_pt1 | contig 15196 bp, 20 predicted proteins | sample 5400161 | NCBI WGS metagenome assembly WNFN01 (sample SAMN13153353, study PRJNA577476) | soil metagenome | isolation source: 80 cm saprolite on Douglas fir-dominated hillslope | place: USA:California | collected 2013-09-17
CCCGCATTATTCGTGAAGTGATCACGAGCGACAGTCAGCGGTGCAAGGTGGGATATGAGTGCCAGTAGTTGGCGTTGGTCGAGCGAAAGAATCGCAGAGTTCTGGTATCGGGATGTCGAATTACAGGATAGAGAGACAGGGGTGCTGTGACCGTTGCCGGTGTGGATTGTCGTTGAGTTCGTAAACTGCGCAGAGGGATTTAGCCAGTTGCCGCGCCGAGCGCCAGAGCCACTCGACGGAAGGCGGGTAGAAACGGGAAGGAAGCGGGCAGATGGACAACGACGCGTCGTACCGAGACCAACACCCGAGCACCTAGCTTCAGCAGTCGTTCGCGCAACATGCAAACTTGAGCGCGGGCACAAGCGGTGCCGGCAGCCCGCAAGCGCAACTCCTGCATCAGGACGTACGCCGCAGCGGTGAGTAGGACGCGAAACTGGTTGGCCCAGAAGCTGGTGCAACTGGTGCGGTCGATCTCGAGGTGGTGCAGTTCTTTTATGCGGTTTTCTATGTCACCGCGCTGGCAATAGACATGTTCGTAAATCCATTGTGGACTCTGTTTCATGTTGGTGATGACAAACCGGGGATTGTCTTTGGGGCCCTTATCGGCAGCGCGGACGACTTCGGCTTTGATGATGACGCGGCGCAGACCCGGCCACTTCCCGGCCTTGTAGCGGACTTCCCCGTAAATATGCTCGGTCTTTCCGCTGCGCCGCGAGAGCTGGCGCGCGCGCCGCATTCCGGTTTCGGCGACGCGCTTCAACACCGCATTCTTGGCCATCGCGACAACATATTCGAGTCTGGGCTGGGCGTCCAGAAACTGGAGCACGGCAGGATGCGCAAAACCGCCATCCAGGCGTACCCGAATCTGTACTCCAGAAAGATGATGACGAATCATCCTCACCAAACGCCGCAGGATGGCAACTGCTCCCGCCGCTGCGGTCACGTTGCCGGGTCGTAACACCGCGGCGCAAAGATACTGTTCGGCTTCGTCGTTGAAGCTGACAAAACCCATCACTGGCAGGTAGCACCAAGTATCGTAATGTCCGTTGAAGAACGACAACTGCTGCGCGCCGTGCGTGGGATCGTCGGTCGGATCCAGATCGATGGTGACGCGATAGGCGCGATGGCGCAGCCGCTTGGCGTGACGCCGGAGCACACTCTCGGCCAGAAACTCACCCGCACGATAAAGTTCCTTGACCCCAACCCCGTTTTCGAAACGCGATAACGTCGGCTGCGAAGCCAGGTCGCGACCTTCGATCGGATCGCGGTCCAGAAGCAGTTTGTGAATCGGATCTCCGGACAAGCGAGCCGAGTCATTGGCGTCCGGGTAGCCGCAGGCGATCGAGAACACTCGTTGCCCCACCAACTCGAGTAACGAATGATCGACCTTGCCAGCTTGCCGCTGGTCTCGCAAGCACGAGCTCAGTCCCGCAACCAATCCATAGTGCCGATCGGCCGCCTTCAGCAGCAGGGCTCCGCCGTCGGAACTCCCTTCGCGCTGATCAAATTGGGCTACTACAGGCTTGCGAAAAATTCCTGGGAACAACGAACACTGTGTTGTGCTATCTTCAGACATTCAGAAGCCTCTTTTGTTGCCGCAAACAGGTCTAGTCAACATGTTTGTAACAGAGGAGGCTTTTGTTGTCTTCAAATATACGAATAATGCGGGCTAGCTCGCGAGGCACGCATGTCCAGGTCTGCCTTTGCCGTAAAATTTAAGACCGTTTTGGGCCAGACGCCACTCGAATACCTCACTCAGTGGCGGATGTACAAAGCAGGTGCCATGATTCGTTCGAACAGTACGTCGTTCTCTGAGGTAGCGCCAGCCGTTGGATACGAATCGGAAAGTTCTTTCAGTCGTGTCTTTAGGCGAGAGATGGGCATACCTCCCAGGGAATATCGACGGAAGTACGCGCCTCTGCAATCGTCCATAGGAGAATGATTGCGGACGAGCATTTGTGTTCCCCTGCCCGTCATCCGGGAACAATTGCCAAGGTGTCAGGAATGCCCGCAGCCCAGTTGGCCGAACATTCGCCGAATGGGAAAACTTCAGCGGCCCAGCTTCCTTGATGCCAGTTTGTAGATAAACCACTCTGTCGCTCCGCGGACACGGTGCTGGCCTGGTGTCATTGCCGAGAAAAACACAGGCACTGACTGAATCCGTGGATTCCTCTGGACACATTCGTCACGAGTTGCAAAACATTTGTTGATCAACAAGTGACACGGTCCACGCAACCGTTTTCTCGGCGCTGAATCAAACCTCTCAGACGCGCTGAAGCAGTTTTCACGAACACGCCATGGTGCTTCAGTAGTGAGCAAGGCACCACAAGGCATCTCGGAGCGAGCCGGATTCAGATCTCGATGGGGTGTGGCTCAAATCGATGGAACGGAACGCTCGAAGATCAGACACCAGATACAAACGACCTCGTCACATGTTAAGGCCCGTTCTGATCCGCATGCAGTAATGCGGCGAACACCTTGAAGTAGTTGTGGGTCTGAGCAACCTCAACCGTTTGTAACACTTGAAATAATACAGAGAACTGGAGAACAAATAAATGAGCTACAACCTTAGTCAGCAAACGAAAATGACTGCGCGAGTGCGGAGCCTGTTCGTAGCCGCTCTCGCGCTCGGATGTGCATTCGGCACGGTCACCCACGCGGTGGCGCAGAAAATCACGCCCCCAACCACTCCTCCCATCATTACTCCACCAGCGGGAAACTCCGCATTTTTGTTGGGTCGCGCAGTGGGTACTCAAGGCTACGTTTGCCTGCCACAGGGTACGGGCGCTTCCTGGACCGTGAACGGCGCTCGCCCCGAGGCCACCCTTTTTACGAGTTTCTCCGAGCATGATGTGCAGATCATCACCCACTTCCTCAGCCCCGATACAAACCCCAACCAGTTCGCCCCAAACCCGCTACCCTTCGGCAGCCCCACGTGGCAGAGCTCCTTCGATAGCAGCAAGGTGTGGGGAAAGACGCTGGCATCGATCCCTGCCGGCTCCGACGCGAGTTGCCCGAATGCTGGCGCGATTCCCTGCCTCTTACTGCAATCCATCGGGTCGCAACAGGGGCCTACTCGCGGTAAATTCATGACCCAAATCACCTTCATCCAACGCTTAAACACCAAAGGGGGATCTGCTCCGGCTATCGGTTGCGCCGTCCCCGGCGATGTGGGTAAGCAAACGCTCGTGCCGTATTCTGCCGACTACTTCTTCTTCCACAAGGACGAATAAGCACTTCACCGTCCTGTCAAGGAAAAGTCGGTTGTGCACGCGAAGAGCACCAACACTGGTGCTACTTCTGGGCCGCAGTCTCAGTCTCTTTCAGGTATGAGGCGTTGAGCGTGCCCTTGTTCTTAGCGATCGGCAGCAGAGTTGGATAGAACTGCACGAACGTGTGCTCGACGGCGGCGTGAGCTTCGGGCCCATTTTTCCGGGAAATGAGTTGAATCCTTCACCTCGACGGCCAGGCCCATTAGATCGGTTTGAAAATGCCCGGTTTTGTTGATGGATCCTTTGCTCTGTGCGTCGCGCTCGTCGATCACGAACATGGTTTGGTCCGGCCACTTGCCGGAACTCACAAACTCCTGGTAAGCCCAGCGGGGCACAAAGACATTGGTAAACATTTCGTGGCTGCCGGGGCTGGGACTGTAGTTCATGCCGTAACCGGCCGAGAGGAACTCCCAATCTCGGTAATCGGCGGGGCGCAGCAACTGGCCTTTCTCGTCATACTGGGGCTTGGGCGATTTTTCGTTTGGTGCGGCGGCCAGCAATGCGAAACAGAAGGTGAAGATGAGGGCAACGCTCAATAAGAATTTCACGAGAACCTCCCGAAAGACATACGAGTAAACTGCGAACAGTATCACGCTGAGCTCTGCGAAGGGCCAGACCGTCTACTGCACGGCGCGGTCGATCCGCTGCATTTGTTGCCTTTCCGGAAGACTCGTAGAATACGATTCTCAGTATGGACGCGACCCATACGCCGCTGCAGTCACGATGGTATCGGATTGCATCGATTTGGTTGGGTGTGGGGCTGTTCGATGCGACTCAGACCGTGGTCGTCATGCGGTCGGAAGGCATGCACCACGCCTGGGTCCAGCTGTTCGTGACCCTTCTGCTTTCCTGGCTGCCGTGGGCGTTGGCGACACCTTTCGTGTTGCGCCTGGGCCGCCGACACCCTCCGGTGCAGTTTCGGCCCGTTGTAACGTGGGTCGCGCACCTTGCGGCCTGCGCCACAATTGGTTTAATTGCCGCCGCTTTGACTGCTTCGCTGGAAGAGTTGCTAAACCCGTGGGCCAAGTCCCCGCCTCGAGAACCGTTTGCGCACCTCTGGTTGCACAAGTTCTACAACGGGCTTCTGGCGTACTTGTTCCTTTACAGCGCGACGCTGCTCGTCAGTTACATTCTGGATTCCCGGGAGCGGTTAGCGGTTCAACAAACAGAGACTGCGCGCCTCAATGAGCAGCTCTCGAAGGCGCAACTGAGTGCCCTCCGGCGACAAATCGAGCCGCACTTTCTGTTCAATGCACTCAATGCCATTGCTGGGCTGGTACGCGAAAGAAGAAATGATGCGGCGGTCAGCATGATCGCCGGACTGAGCGACTTTCTGCGGCGGGTCCTCGAAGATTCCAATAGACAAGAGGTATCACTGGGAGAGGAAATGGAGTTTCTGCAGAAATATCTGGACATTCAGAAGGTGCGATTCGCGGAGCGTCTTCAGCTAACGGTGGACGTACCCACGGAACTCTTTCCGGCTCGGGTTCCCAGCCTGATTCTGCAGCCTATGGTCGAAAACGCCGTCAAGCATGGCATCGCGAAACGGGCGCAGGGAGGAACGATTCGGATTACCGCGTTTCGCTCCAACGGGATGCTCACGCTTCGCGTCTACAACGACGGTCCCAGCCTACCCGCGAACTGGGAGAAGACTCACTCGGGGATAGGGATCTCCAACGTCCGAACTCGCCTGCAAAGCCTGTACGGAAATGCGTTCGAGTTGAGCATGCGGAACCAGGTCCCGGGTGGTGTGGAGGCATCAGTTTCCGTACCCTTCGTTTCCGCTCCGGTCAAGGAAGGATGATTCGTGCGCCCGAAAGAACATCCTACAAAAATACGCGCGCTCGTTGTGGACGACGAACCCCTGGTCCGCAGCAACCTAATCGTATTGTTGAAGCTCGATCCGGAGATTGAAATCGTGAGCGAATGCGGGTCCGGCATGGAGGCAGTGGTAGAGATCCGCAACTAGAAGCCGGACTTGGTCTTCCTGGATGTTCAGATGCCGGAATGCGATGGCTTTGACGTGCTTGAATTGCTGGGCAGCGATTTGCCTCCCGGCGTCGTTTTTGTCACGGCCTACGATCAGTACGCGTTGCGGGCTTTCGAGGCCGGGGCGCTCGATTACCTGTTGAAGCCGTTCGACAATGCTCGATTCGATCGAGCGCTTGGCCGTGCCAAAGAAAGGATCGCACGCGGCAAGGACCTGCCACGAAAAATGGAGCGTTTGGCGATCAAGAGCGCAGGGCAGGTCTCGTTCTTGAAAATGTCCGAAATTGATTGGATTGAGGCTGCGGACTACTATGCCTGCCTACACGTAAGAGCGAGGACACACTTGTTGCGCCGCAGCATGACCGAACTTGAGCAAGAGCTGGATCGGGCCCTCTTTTGCCGTATTCACCGTTCGACCATCGTCAATCTCGACCGGGTCCAAGGGCTGGAGCTCAGTGAAGACGGCGAATGCGATGTGCGGCTCGACAATGGGACCAGACTCCGGTTGAGCCGGCGTTACCGCAAGCAACTGCAATCTCGCATGGGTGTTCGCCCATCTCAGTAAGCACTTTTGCGAATCAACCGCCGGATGTGGAGTCGATTCTTATCCCTCGTTCCATGAATACGGTGCCAGCAATCCCTTCTGCTTTCGAAATTCACGCATTTGTTTTTGCTGGTGTGTGCGGATTTTCAGGGCGGAACGTGGTTTCCCGGTACAGGGCAGGATAAATCCGGCTTCGCGGTCTTCGGGGAAGTAGACAAGGGAATCGGATTGGTCCACGTCGCCCCTGTCCTCGATCATTGCCGCACAAGTTAAGCAGTAGCCTTGATGACAAAGCGCCGGCAAGACAATTCCTGCAGCGAAGGCTGCGTCCCAAATATGCTCTTCGCGGCCCACCTGGATCGAATGCTCTTCATTATTATTGGGCAGCAGCAGCTTCACCTGGAACATCTCTGAACCTTGCGCCATATATTCACGGTAGTCCTGCCTGGCGGCGAAGCCAAGCAGGACTACGTTGCCGTAGCGTTTTTTACGGATTGTAGAAGCCCGCATTCTTGCTGTAGGGCGCGTGTCCCGGCTCGCCACGGCGGAAGTGACCAGAAGGAATACTCTTGCCGTCTCGCTCATGGGCCAATAGCTCGATGAACCAGGCCTCGTGCTCGATCTCTTCATTCAAGATGCGCGATGCCATGTCGTAGGTGCGTGGGTCTTTGCCGAATGTCATATCGCAAATCTCAATCCAGCTGCGAATCGCGCAGCGTTCCGACTCCAATAGCAGCGTCAGGATGTTCACCGCGGTAGGTGGATCCGGTAATTTGGCTGCGCGACAGCCGGCCTGGTCGTGAAACGCCGGCAGATCATTGGGCAACTCACCACCCAGTTCGTAGATGCGGGGCACGATTAACTCCCAATGGGCACGGTCCTCCAACCGGGCGTCCTCGCAGATTTCTTTATAATCTTCATGACCAGCCAGGTGCATGCGAAGAATGGTGTAGTAGTAATAGGTGCTGGCAAATTCTGCCGCTGCATTGGCGATTAGCATTTTGATCAACTTTTCGACATCAACGCCGCGCGCTCGGATTACTTCCACTCCGACCCGCTGAGTGACGTCGCCGGCTTTTACCACCGGGACATTTTTCTTCTCAGGCATGGAATAACTCCTTTCAATCTCACTCTAGCGGCTCCCATTCCATAGGTCTAAGATATAGTTGCTATTGCAAGCATAGTTATTTCCTCTGGAAACATCGCAACAACGCTCAACCCCGGAGGAGCCTTTCCCGAAATGCAGATACATCAACTCCGATACTTCTGCGCGGTCGCCAGGACCGGCAGCTTTACACGCGCCGCACAGCAGGAACGCCTGGCACAGCCCTCGTTATCGCAGCAGATCCGCAAGCTCGAGGATGAGCTTGGAACCAGGTTGTTTGATCGTCTGGGGCGCTCCGTTCGTTTGACGCAACCGGGGGAAGCGTTCCTGCCCCGTGCCGAGGCTATTATCAGGCAGGTTGCCGACGCCAAGATTGAGATCCAGGAGATGGCGGGGGCTGAGCGCGGCAATCTCGTGATCGGAGCGATCCCCACAATCGCGCCCTATTTTCTGCCTTCATGCTTAGCAAGTTTTGCCCGGAAGTTTCCACACGTTCAAATCAGCGTGGTCGAAGAAGTCACGAACGAGCTTCTCAATCGAGTACATCAGGGCGCGGTGGACTTGGCACTTCTGGCGTTGCCGGTACCAGCAACACATTGTCTATGTCACGAACTGTTTCGCGAACGTCTCTACGTGGTGATTCCCCAAAATCACCGCCTTGCAGCGTCAGCCCGTGTCTACCTCGCACAAATCGCGAACGACCCATTTCTATTGCTCAAAGAGGGTCACTGCTTTCGCGAAAACACGCTGGCCGCTTGCGGACGCGCCCGGTTGAAGCCGAATGTGGTTTTTGAGAGCGGCCAGTTCACTACCATCTTGGCTATGGTAGCCGCCGGAACAGGAGTATCGGTGGTGCCTGAAATGGCCGTCGAGAAGAGGGAAGGCTGCCGCTTCCTGCCCCTCGCAGATGAGGGTTCGTACCGTCGGGTTGGAATTGTGCAGCTGAAACAACACTTCCGCAGCCGCGTACACCGCGCATTCGTGGAGCATTTACAACCGAAGCGCAAGCAGGATTTGTGCATATCGAGCCGGCAAGCGTCTTGACGCAAACACGCGAAGAGAGAAATTGGGTCTGGGGCAGGCATGACCCTGCTGACTCACCGCTTCCTATGTTGTTTCGATAATCTAAAGCCTGCTCACTTCCTGCCGATATACCCAGAAGGGGACGTAAGACGAAGAAACAACCGACGCTTGCCCCTGGGAGCGATTGAATACTCCTCATGAACAGCATACGTGCTCTTATCATCGACGATTCCTCGGTCATGCGAAAGATCGTGGAACGCTCGCTACGCCAAGCAGGCATCGCACTGACACAGACGTTCGAGGCCGGAAACGGTGCCGAGGCGCTGGGTGTCCTCAAGGAAAACCAGGTCGATCTAATCCTTTGCGATATCAACATGCCAGTTATGGACGGGCTGGAGTTCATAAAGCAACTTCCCGGAGTCGCGAACGCGAAAGGCGTGCCGGTGGTCATGATCACGACCGAGGGCAGCGAGTCGCATGTGGTGCAGGCCCTATCGTGCGGTGCGCGTGGCTACATCCGCAAACCGTTCACCCCGGAGCAGGTGCGGGAGCAGGTTATGCCCGTTCTGGGAGGAAAAGCGTGAAGACCGTCAATGAAATGCTGGCTGCCGACAGCAGCCATAAAGAGTGGATTCCGTTACTGGAGTTGGCGACACGAGAAGTGTTTGAAATGATGCTGGGTTGCAAGCTGGCACAGCCGGAAATCGCGGTCGACGAGTCCTTCGACATCACGGCTATGGTAGGGCTGGCTGGACAAATGTGTGGTGTACTGACGGTGCGTTGTGCGGCCAAGTCTGCCACCCTGATGGCTTCCAAGATGCTCGGCATGGAGCCCGCCGAGGGCAGCCAGGACGTGTTGGATGCGCTGGGTGAAATCTGTAACATGGTGGCGGGCAATTTCAAGAACAAGGTTGCCGGCATGGGCGATGGCTGCATGCTTTCCGTACCCACGGTGATCACCGGCAACGACTATAGTCTGCACTCTCTGGCGGACTCCGGCGCCCTCGAAGTCAGGCTGCTGTTCGAAAGCGTGCCCATCGCAATCACGCTCCAGATTCACAGCTAGGGAAACTCTGATTGAAAGCAGGCGCAGGCGCGCCAATGTAGGCACGAACGCGCCTGTCGGTGCGTCGCCCCGCGTTTGTCTCGCGCAGCAGTCGAAGGTGACACGAGTCAGATTCCTCCCACTCCCGCTGTGAAGATACACGATTCCTGGAGCATCGCTTGATTAAGCGGCGGGCGGGCCCTGCTGTTTCCACCAGTTCCTGGTCGAGCAGACTCTACTGGCTCAAAGGCCACACTGCTCTGGGTCAGGTTCGCGCCGGCGCCGAACCGAAGACCGTCGCAACCAGTGCGTGGATCTCCTGAACTGCCTCATCGAGTTCAAAAGTGAACCGCACCAGATCCATACCCTCGAGATCGCGACATTCCTTCGAGAGGACGGCCCATGCGGGATCGGCGATCAAGTCCACCTTGTGCCGCTCATAGTATCCGTAACCCAGGCCGCGCATGCGGCAGAGGAGGTCGCTGAGGTGCACCAGCGCCACCAGCGGTTGCGCCTTCTCGCTGTGCTCGATGGCATGATGATGGGTGATCACCTCGATGACATCGTCGGCCAGTTTCCATTTTTCGGCCAGCGCCCGCCCAGTCTCGCAATGGGTGAATCCCATCATCGCACGTTCGGCCTCGTCGAGAGGAATCTCTTCCCGGCAGGCGCGCTCCATCGCGGTGGCGAACTCCTTGGAAAAAACCAGGCAATTCACCATGAACCCAATATCATGCAGCAGCCCCGCCATGTAGGCCTTCTCCGCATCGGCAGCGGCCAACTTCTCGCTGAATTTTCGGCACACCATCGCACATCCCAGCGAATGTCTCCAAAAGACGGCCGGGTCCAGCACCCACTTTTTCGCGGGGAAAGCTTGTCCCAGGCAGCAGGTGAGAAGAATGGTTTCGACGCGACGCAGGCCCAGGCTAATCACCGCTCCCTTGATGGATTTGGGCGGCTGCGCCAGGCCGAACAAGGGTGAACCAGCCACACGCAGGCATTGAGCCGCAATGGTGTTGTCGTAAGACACCAGGCGCACCACTTCGTCCACCTTCGCTTCCTCGGCGGAAGAACCCAGCAACTTCAGCAAAGGCAGGGATACTGCGGGAATCGCGGGCATGGTTTCGATACCCTGCACCCGCTCACGAATCGTTTCGGTGAAAGATGCGGTCATAGCTTGCCACTCTTGAGGGATGGTTTCCAATACGCGATCGTCCCCGGAAAATGGATCAGGTGAAACTGGTCATTCAACTTCATCAGAGACTCGGAGGTCCCGAGAAAGAAGTAGCCCCCGAAATTAAGGTTGCTGAAAAAATGGCTGATCACCTTCGATTTCGACGCGCCGTCAAAATAAATCAGCACGTTGCAGCAGAAAATTAAATCCATACCCTTCATGAAAAGCATTTTGGACTCGTCCTGCAGGTTAAGCCGGCTGAAAGCGATAAGTTTTTTCACCTCCGGGCGTACCTGCAGTTTCTTCTCCTCGACGACCGAAAAATACTTGCGCCTGAAATATTCCGTGGTCGAGCGCAGCGCATAGTCGCCATAAATGCCAGCTTTGGCTGTTTCAACGGAACGGTCGTTGAGGTCGGTCGCGAGAATCTCAACCGTCCAGCCTTTGAGCAAACGGTCACTTTCTTCAAGCATATTCATCGCCAACGTGTAGGATTCTTCGCCGGTAGAACAGCCCGCACTCCAAATGCGCAGCCTCTTGGTTATCTGCTTGGTTTTTTCAGCCACGATTTCCGGCAAGATTACTTTCCGTAGCGCATCGAGCTGGGGCTGGCTGCGAAAGAGGCAAGTCTCGCCGATGGTGATTTCGTTCAGCAGTTGCCGAAGTTCCCCGTCGCGGCCGGGCTGGGAAGTGAGCTGGTCCCAATACTCGCGCGGGTTCCGCACGCTCAGTTGTTTCATCCGCCGACCGCAGCCGTCGGCCAGAAGGTAGAGTTTTTCCTCCGCCTTGTAGATGCCCGAAACCTTGTAAACCAAGTCACGGATTTGCCGGTACACCGGGTCAACAGCCTCACCGCTCTTGGCGGGAGCAAGCGGCGGAGCAGCGGGTTGGGTAATGATCGTCATTTTGCGGGAGGCTCCAAGGCGGCATAACTCTTCGAGTCAAAGTGGGCCCGGGGACTACGGCTCTGCACTACGCGGCGCGTGATCTCCGCCGCCAGGTGATCGAGAGGGTAAGCGGCATCGGCCAGTCCTGAGGCGTGCACCAAGCCAGGCATTCCCCAGACCACCGAGGAAGCCTCGTCCTGGACGATCACGTCTCCACCGGCGTCGCGAATCTGTTGCGCTCCGAGTGCGCCGTCCGAGCCCATACCGGTCATCACGACTCCAAGAACGTTGGCCCCGTAGGCCACCGCCACCGAGCGAAATAACACATCGACCGCCGGCCGGCAGGAGTTCTCCGGAGGTCCCTGATTCAAGTTCAGACGCCACTGCACACCCGCGTGTATCACCTTCATGTGGAAATTTCCCGGCGCGATCCAGGCGTGCCCGGGTGAGAGAATTGCGCCGGCACTGCCCTCTTCCACGGGAATGGCCGACCGGCTGGCAAGCCGCTCCGCGAGCAGGCGGGTAAAAATTGGCGGCATGTGCTGCACTACAACAATCGGCACAGGAAAGTCGTTGGGGATCCGCGGCAAGACCTCCGCCAATGCATTCGGGCCACCGGTCGAAGTGCCGATCGCCACAATTTCGATGCGTGGATTGCTTCGTGTTCGCGGCTTGACCGCTGGACGAGTGCGAGGTACCGGCAGAGGTTTGAGGGGAGCTACGCCACACAGCGCCTTTATCTTCGGGATGAGTTCGACGCGAATGCGCTCGATGGCAACCGCGGGACTGCCGGTATTGCTCGGCTTTGTGGCATAGTCCGACGCCCCCAGCGAGAGCGCATCAAGGGTCGCCGCCGCTCCGTGCTCGGTGAGGGTGCTGAACAATCAGGTCGGGTTTGAGCAGTGGAATCTTCGCCGGAGCAATATGCCCGTCGCTAGCCGTGCCCGCTACCTCCAGCGCGCGGTCTCCCGACAAGGTGTCAGAGAGCAGCTTGCGAATCACTACCGAATCATCCACCACGAGGATGCGAATGGGAGCCATAGCAAGTCGCGTCTGTCCGGTCATGATCCAGGCATCCAGCTACTCCGCCATAGCCGGAGGTGTACATGGAAGCTAAGAGCCCGCGTGAGCCGACTTACTCCGGGCATGAGTCGCTCCCGCGTCGTTTCCCCGCCCGTTGTCGTTCGTGTTGATCTTGAATTGCTCGATCAGGCGGCGAAGTTGCGTGGACGTTTCCACCAGTTGCTGTGACGCCTTCTGGGTATCGGTGGCTCCGCGCGTCGTACCCTGCGCCGCCTCCGCCACACCCGTAATGCTGCTGGTAATCTCGCCGCTGCTGTGCGCCGCTTCGCTCACGTTGCGCGACATCTCGTTGGTGGTCGCGTTCTGTTCCTCGACCGCCGTGGCAATGGTGCTCGAGATATCGTTAATCTGATTGATCACTCCGCTGATCGATGCGATGGCGTCAACGGCAGCTTTGGTGTCGGTCTGGATAGCCTCGATCTTGCGGCTGATGTCTTCGGTAGCTTTAGCAGTTTCCTTGGCCAGTTCCTTGACTTCGTTGGCTACCACAGCAAATCCTTTGCCCGCCTCGCCAGCGCGCGCGGCTTCGATGGTGGCGTTCAGCGCCAGCAGGTTGGTCTGCTGCGCGATGGAAGTGATGACTTTAATCACCTGACCAATCTCAGTGGAGGAATCGCCCAATTTGGACACGGTGGCGGTGGTCGTTTCCGCGACCTTGACAGCGGAGGTTGCGACCTTGGCCGCCTCGGTAGCATTCTTGGCGATCTCCTTGATGCTGGCGCCCATCTCTTCGGCCCCAGTGGCTACCGTCTGGAGGTTCTGGCTGACCTGCTGTGCGGCTTTCGAAACCACGTCGGCTTGAGCCGAGGTTTCCTCGGAATTGGCTGTGATTTGCTGGCTGGTGGCGTTCAGTTCCTCGCTCGCGCTGGCCACCTGGACCGCATTTTCCGTGATGGCCAGGATCATGCGTTTCAGGCTGCCGCTCATCTTATTGATCGCCGTGGTCAGGTCACCCAATTCGTCCTGGCTGCGGACCTTCAGATCGTCGCGGGTCAAGTCTCCTGCCGCGATGGCTTCGGCCTGGACCAGAACCGACTGGGTCGCGCCCGCAATGCCGCGGCTCAAGAAAATGGCCACAAAGATTCCGATGCCCAAGGCCGCGAAAGTGGTCACCGCGATCGTCAGGCTGAGCGCGCGGTTATCCGCGTGCTAGTCCTCCTTGTTTTTGGCCAATAGCGTGTTGAGTGAATCCGCCATGTCTCCCAGCGATTGCGGAGGAGGGGAATCCGCTGCTTCCCCTCAGCCAACCGGTCACGATTTGCTTGGAGAGTCCATTTGGGAGCCAATTCGTCCATCTCAGCAACATCTTTTTCGATGTCGCTCCAAGCCCCGTCAAATCCCTTCTTCGCTAACTCTCTCCTGGCCGGGTCTGCTCCGGAGAGAATCGTCTGGCGAGCCTTGTTCTGGGTCTGATTCACATCCCGCTGCAATTTTCTAGAGGCTTCGACCGAGGGGAAACGCAGATCCAACGCGGTATCCTGGATTTGCCTGATGTCGGCCGACTTCAGGTAGCTCATTATGGCGCTAAAGACCATCAAGGCGAGGATTACTCCAAAGCCCAGTCCCAGTTTCCTGCCAAGTGTAAGTTTCATTTCCTTGTCTCCCCAACTTTCCGAATTCAAAACCATTGAACCATTGCCGGCTGACCGCGCTGGCGCAATAGAGACAGCGCTTGTCGGCTAGCTTCCAGCCCTTATCGACCAGCGGCCGCCGTTTCCGCTACATCCGTCATCTGACACGCTTTTTCGATGTCGAGCACATGCATGAGCCGGCCATTCAGTTTGTGGACGCCCAGGATCATCGCTCGGACTGACCCGCGCAAGGTTTCCGGTGGAGGTTCGAAGCTGGATTCCTCGCCCTCGACCACATCGCCGATTTCGTCAACCAGCAGACTGACCGCGCCATCCTCGGACCGCACGACCACATTCATGGCAAGCATGCCCGGGGGGCGCGGCTCCAGTTCCAGCCGCCGGCGCAGATCGACCGCGGTGACGATTTGGCCGCGCAGGTTGATGAGCCCGCTGACCACGTCAGGCGCCAGCGGAACCTTGGTCATCTCCAGTGAGCGGATGACTTCCTGCACGCCTTTCAATTCCACGCCGAACAGCAACTTGTCCAGATAGAACGTGCAAAACTGTGAAGTATGGGTCATGGCTTAGTTCGCAACCTCTGCCGATCTCAACGCAGGGCTCGGCCGTGTAGCGCTCACATCTGCGCTGCGCAGAATGGCCGGGATATCGAGCAATTCCGTGACCCGGTCGCCGATCACCACGGAATAGAGAACCGCTGCCCGGGTCGCTGGCGACCTAACGTCCGCCCGGTCTTCGACAATGTCCAGAATCCGTTCCACCACTAAGCCGAAGGAGCGTCCCTCGTGATTCAATACCAGCGCCTGAATCGGTCCTGAATCCGCCGTTGGCGGAGCCTGCAGCGCGCGCAATTTATTGCGCCGCTCTTCCAGCACAACACTGAGGCGAATCAGGGGTAGAATCTGGCCGCGATACTGAGTCACCCACTGGCTGCCGGACATTTCCACTTGCGCTACCGGAAACTCCTCCAGCCGTGCCAGAGTGCTAAGCGGTATTGCCATGCGGGAATCGCCTGGGCCCGCGAAGAGCAGGAAGGTTTGTTTGTCCACCACAGTTCCCGCGGATTCCGTGGTTTTTTCAGTTAGGGCGCGATCCCGCGTTTCCGTGACCACGCTGGCGCGTTGCGCCAGGCCGAGCACATCCAGAATGAGCGCTACTTTGCCGTCCCCCATGATGCTCGAACCGGCAAACGTCTTAACCGTCTTGAGCTGTTTACGAAGCGGCTTCACCACGATCTCTTCCGTGTCGTTGATCTGATCGACTACCAGACCGAATTGCCGCTCATCGGCTTGCAGCACCACGATGTTGACCGCGCCGTTACTTTCCGTCGCGGGGTTCGCCTCAGCGCCGAGTTTCAGTTCCCGGTTGAGATACACCAGCGGCAGGAGACGTCCGCGCAATCGGTAGACCGGCGCGCCATGAACCAACTCGATGCCCTTGCCCACCTCGTCAGCCTCGAGCCGCACCAGTTCGAGCAAGCTCACT
>WNFN01137644.1_pt2 | contig 15188 bp, 17 predicted proteins | sample 5400161 | NCBI WGS metagenome assembly WNFN01 (sample SAMN13153353, study PRJNA577476) | soil metagenome | isolation source: 80 cm saprolite on Douglas fir-dominated hillslope | place: USA:California | collected 2013-09-17
GACGCAATAAGCGCGCTTCCCGAACCGCAGGCCGCGGCCACGGCGACGAGAACCGCTTCGAGCAGGAGACGCGCGCCTTCTTTGCGCGGGTGCGCGAGGGATATTTGCAGATTGCGAAACGGGAGCCGCAGCGGGTGGTGGTAGTCGATGCCCGTGGCACTCCGGCAGAGACGCATAAACGCATCATGGACGTTGTGCGGCCCAAGCTAAAGCTGACGACGATATGAGGGGCGCCGCCGCAGTGAAGCCAGGTGGCTGTTAACGCTGTGTTAGGGGCGCTCAGATTGGTATCTGTTTTGAAAAATACTTCGTCCCGCGATTGCCGTCCACTGCCGGAAAAAGCAGGTTCCTCCACTCCGCTCGCTGCGCTCCGCGTCGGTCGGAATGACAGAATTTTGTGATGGCTTCTGGCTCACCCTACCCCGGTCAGAATTGACTTCAGCTGACGGATTACAATGATTTTGGATTTCTCTGTGTCTCCGTGGTGAGTAATGTCCTTTACTGATTTTCACGGCAATGCCGAATGCGTACGCCACCTGCGCGACATGCTGGCGCGGGACCGCTTTCCACATGCTGTTGTGTTAGCTGGTGCGCACGGTTCAGGCAAATATACGTTGGCGTTGATGCTGGCGCAGGCCTTGAACTGCCTGTCGCCGATTACGACGGATGGCCTCCCTGATTTCTGCGGCAAGTGCGCGAATTGCACTCGCATTGCCCAGGCGGCAGAGCTGGACGCCCGCTGCGCCGAGGCTGTCGAAGCCCGGGAAAACCTGCGTGAGACGGACAAAAAAGAAACTCGCCTCTTCGTGCAGACTCATCCTGACGTGCTCATCATTCCTCCCGATCCGCCTCAGATGATGATCAAGGTAGACCAGGTCCGCCGCGTCATCGAGACCATCTACTACCGTCCGTCGGAGGGTAAGGGCCGGGTCTACATCTTTACCGACTCAGCCTTCATGAAAGAGGCGGCCAACTCCCTGCTCAAGGTCCTGGAAGAGCCGCCCGAATTCGCGAAGATCTTCCTGCTTACGGAGAATCCCGGCGAACTGCTGCCCACCATCCGTTCGCGATCGATGGTCGTTTCCCTAAGCGCGCTTTCGGTCGAGGAAATCGATCGGGATTTGGCGAAGCACCATCCGGAGTGGAACTCGCAGCACCGATCCCTGGTGGCCCGCCTGTGCGAGGGGGCCGTAGGACGCGCCCGCAGTTTCGATCTCCCGGGGTACATCGCAGCCCGCGACAACGCGATGACCATCCTGAACTCCGCGTTGCGGGGAGGCGAACACAGCGAACTTTTCAAGGTTACCGAGTCTTACCGCCCGGGCGCCGAAGGAAGGGCAAAAACCGAGCAACTTCTTCGCACCCTCTACCTGCTGTTGCGCGACCTGATGTTCGTTTCCTCAGGCGCGCCAGAACTCGTCCGGAATATCGACATCCAGCCCACGCTCAGTAAGCTGGCCGACTCGGCCGACTTCGAATGGATCGCGCTCGCTTCGGACCGCCTTGCGGAGGTCGAACGTGGGATGCGCCGCAACCTCCTGCGTTCTCTCTCGCTCGATGCATTCGCGGCGGCCTTGGAGAAGGCTTCCTAGCTGCCCATGGCTGGAGAGCGGATTTGCAAATCCAGCGCCTGAAGGCGCGACGATATTGCAACGCTAACGGCACGCATAAATGCGTGCCCTGATACGAATCTGCCTCTGATACGAATCTCACGTGCACAGCATACGAATTTCAGTGGCCGGTGGGTCTCGATAGAAATATAAGTAGTTTTTTATCAATTAGTTACAGGGATTACTCCAGTGGTTCTACGTCCTTCAGATAGATTGCCCCGGCCTCCCCACGCACCTATAATCGTCGTACTCTGGCTTTAAGAATTCTCCGTCAGGTTCCGGGTAGAACACGCGGAGGGTGGAGTTTGTCCTCCGGAAAGCGCTGGTTCAAAAGGTGAATACCCGGTAATGCGAAAACGCCTGCAAATCGCAACCATGCTGACGGCCAGCACCGTAATCGCGACCTCCCTTTCTCTAAATCCGCCCAGGCTTTGGGCGGGCGAAGATTCAGCGCAAAAAATCACGGCGACTGAGGAACATGGCCGCAAGGTTTATATCAATGAATCCATCCCGGCAAGTCAGACTCGCCATACTCAGGCGACAGGAGCGCCCCGGCGTTCCCTCAGTTATTGGAGCGTGAAAGAGAACCGCTGGAAGCCTGTACCGCCGCCGAACACCGCGTCCATGCAGGCAGCGCGCTCGGCTGCAGCCGAGGTCAGCCAGATTTTTTCGCGTGAGTCGTATCAATCCGCGAATGCGAAGATCGTCGCGGCAAATTTCCGCGGCAAGCAGATGTCGCAGGGCGATATCGACGCCGCCATCGACATGGCCGCGGCCCGTCATAATGTGGATCCGAATCTGGTGCGAGCCGTGGTCAAGGTGGAATCGAACTTCAATCCCAATGCGGTCTCGCGCAAGGGCGCGATGGGCCTGATGCAGTTAATGCCTTCCACAGCCAGGCAGTTGAAGGTAAGAAATCCATTCGATCCCGAGCAGAACGTCGATGCCGGGGTTCGGCACCTAAAGCAACTTCTGGAAAGTTATGGCGGAGACGTGAAGCTGACCCTGGCCGCCTATAACGCCGGCTCCGGAGCGGTGGCGCGCAGCGCGGGCATTCCGCGCTTCGCAGAAACCCAGAACTACGTGCGGCGGATCACAAACCTCTATTACGGAGGCTTTAATGTAGGTCCGTCATCCGGCATGCCTTCTCGCGATCCCGTTCGAGTTCAACGAGATGCGAGGGGCATGCTTTACATCAGCAACACAGACTGATTTCGCAGCATCTGTTTACCCAGCGTCTCTTAGGCAACGCGAACAGGTTCAACACAGGTTCAATACAACAGGTTCAACGTACGAACAACAGAGTCTAGGCTGACGATTTTGAAGACCTTATCGATCCCGCGCGGCTTGCGCTGGGGAGCGTCGCTTCTGCTGCTGGTGCTCCCTGGGATTCCGGCGCACGCCCGTGCCCATCACGGTGAAACGTGGGCTCGTGACCGCTTTGCCGCTGCCGAGCGTATGCGCGAGGCGCTTAACGGACGCCTTCCTGCCGACCGTACTCGTCACGATTATCAGCGCGTGATCAATGCCTACCGCGCCGTCTATTTCGGATCCCCCGCCTCTACCAAAGCCGATCCCAGCGTGGTGGCTGTGGCGGAGACCCTGGTCGAGATGGGCCGCCGCTTCGAGGACGAAAAGATCCTGAACAACGCCATCGCCCAATACAAGTTCCTGCGCCGCGAATATCCTGGCAGTAAGTATCGCTTTGACGCATTGTTCACCATCGGCGAGGTTTACAAAGACGATCTCGACGATCCGGACGAGGCACGTTCTACTTTTGAGGAATTTCTGCACCGCTATCCGAATAATCGATTAGCGGAGGACGCCCAGCAGGCGATTGTTGCCTTAGACTTGCAAGCCGAGGCCGAAAAGAAGGCGGCGAAGAAAGAAGATTCCGAGAAGAAAAAATCTGCCCAGAATTCTGGAAGTTCTGACAAGCTCAGCTCGCCGGCGCACGAGAAAGAGGAATCCGCGAAAGCGCCTTCCGGAAAAACTCCTAGGGTTACCGGCATCCGGCACTGGTCGACGCCCGACTACACCCGGGTTGCCATTGATCTTGAGAGTGACGTCAAGTTTGCCTCGCAGCGCATCGCCCATCCCGATCGAATTTTCTTTGATCTTCGCGGCACCAAGCTGGCCTCAACCCTGGTAGGCAAGAGTTTTGACGTGGACGATGGATTTCTGAAGAAGATTCGGGTCGCGCAGTTCCAGCCCGGCCGTACGCGGGTGGTTCTCGAGGTCGATGATCTTTCCGACTACGAGGCCTTTCTGATTCCGAATCCGTACCGCCTGATCATCGATATCCACGGAAAGAATGCGCGCGGCAAGCTACCGAAGGCGCCTGCGGAAACCGCGGCTGATGCCGACATCGAGGCCGCACGGAAGGAAAACTCGAAGCCGAAGCCGGGTCCGAAGTCAGATGCAGAAGTGGCAGCGGCCCAACTGCAATCCGAGATTCGCGCAGAGGCAGGTAAGGCTCCAGTTACCAGCATGGATGTCAACGACGAGACCAAAATTGTCCCGAAAGACGGCACGGCAGTAGCAAAATCGTCGTCGCTTTCTTCGGGACGGTCCGCCCCCGGCAAGAAACAGCCAGAGCCACCGGTGAAAAAGGTTGTCGACACCGAAGACGAAGATTCGAGCCCGACGCAGCTCGCTAAGCTCGATACCAGAGATGAGAGCTCGCTGACTCCCGCCTCACCCAAGGGCACTGGTGATGAATCGAATCCGAACTCGGATGCAAAGGACGCCAAGGTTTCCGCTACGCGTCACACAGTTGTAAGCCGCTCTCGGCGGAAGCCCTCATCGGCGGGGCAGAAATCTTCAGCAATGGCGGACGTCGAAGTTCGGGAGGCGCGGCCTACCGCGCTCGGTGACCGGTCTCTGATTCGGGCGTTGGGCCTGAAGATTGGCAAGATCGTAATTGATCCGGGACACGGTGGCCACGACACCGGGACCATCGGCCCCAATGGCCTGGAAGAGAAAGACCTGGTCTTGGAAGTCGGAAGACGTCTGGGTAAGTTGCTCGAAACGCGGCTGGGCGCTGAAGTCGTCTACACGCGTAAGGACGACACGTTCATACCGCTCGAAACTCGCACCGCGATCGCGAACCAGGAGCGCGCCGACCTGTTCGTCTCCATCCACGCCAACTCCAGTCGTGATCCGGATGCCCGCGGCGTCGAAACCTACTACTTGAATTTCACTTCCTCTCCCGAGGCGCTGGAAGTCGCCGCCCGCGAAAACGCGGTTTCGGAGAAGTCCATCTACGAACTGCAGGACTTGGTGAAGAAGATCGCCCTTAAGGAAAAAATCGAAGAATCCCGCGAGTTTGCCGGAAACGTGCAGCAGTCTCTGCACAGCGGCCTGGCCGCCAAGAGCCCTGCGATCCGCAACCGTGGGGTCAAGAAGGCTCCCTTTATTGTGTTAATCGGGGCCAATATGCCTTCGATTCTGGCGGAGATTTCTTTTGTCAGTAATCCCACCGACGAGCGTCGCCTTGAAACCAGTGACTACCGCCAGCGCATCGCGGAATCGCTCTACCGCGGCATCGCCAAGTACGTGAACGGGTTAAGCGGAGTAAAAGTTGCCAGCAAGCTCGAGAAGGCTGCGGTGGGGCAGTAGAACGTCTGGTGTGTATCGAGGGCGTGGACAGGTAGGCGGCGCTTCATGCCCGAATACACTGCGGGTCCTCCCTACTGAATTGAACTCCCAACCGACGAGAACACGTTGTTCGCGTTGGATCCAATGAGCCGTACCGTGCCGACGACTATGACCAGGATCACCGCCAGCATCACCGAGTATTCGGCGATGTCCTGACCTTCCTCATTCAACCACAATGTGCGAATAAGATGGCTCATGATCTCCTCCTGCTTGTGTAACTCACGTTGTCTGAGAAACTGTCACTGACGAAAACGGCATCGGAATATCGCGAACTTTAAATTCCGAAAGATTCAGTCCCCAAGCGTCCTGATCGTGCGTCAGTGCTTGCAGCCCTACCTGGTATTCGTCCGCGCCCTCGAGCTTCCTGGTCCAGACTACCCGGAACTCGATTTTTCGCTGCCGATACAACACGGTTAGCGAATCCATCACCTTCAGACAATGACGTACGGCACCAAGCCGCACTCCCCTCGGCGTAACGTCGAGAGTGTGTACCAGTTCTTCAAAGCATTTCCCGGCCATGTCGCGGCCGCGTACTTTCACAGGCAGCACCGCCTTCATGCGATCCTGACGCCGGTTGTCGCTTTCCACAATGGTCGATTGCATGAATTAGCCAGTTCCAGTGTGCGCCAAGGTTTGGGGATCGGGAATAGCTCTGACGGGGATCAGTGTGGCCCGAAGGTAACTAGGAGGGACTAAGACGTTTTCCGGCCTGCGCAGCTTCTAGGATTGCGCCTGCTCGACTGAAACTTTTCTGCTTCCTCTGTGGTCTAATTAACCAAGCGGGATTGTGCGCCGCCGCGGTCGATCCATGAGTTTCTTAAGGTCAACTCGCCTATTTTTCGTGTTTGCTTTCGTGGCCGGCACCGCTTTCGCCGCCGACGGGGCCGCCCCTGCTGTTCCACCGATTCTCCCCCCCCAGTTTGCGGGGTGGCAAATGCAGGCTTCCGCTCAAACCAGCCACGACCCGGCAGCCGCAGATCCAACAAACGCAGCCGTTCTGAAGGAGTACGGTTTCGCGGACTTTGCTTCGTCCACATACACCCGCGAAGATGGCCGGACACTCAAGATCCGTGCGGCTCGTTTTGCCGACGCCAGCGGGGCATTCGGTGCATACACCTTCTACCTGCAGCCGGATATGACGGCAGAACAGATCGGCGATCAAGGCGCCTCGCTCGGTCAGCGTGTGCTCTTTTACCGCGGCCATGTGCTGGTCGACGCGCTATTCAGCAAAGAGTCTCCCATGTCGGGCGGGGAACTGCGCGAACTGGCTGGAATTCTGCCCCGTCCCAGCGGAAACGCCGGCAACCTTCCCCCCGTGCTTGCTTTCATGCCGCACCGCGGGTATATCGCAAATACGGAAAAATATGCGCTTGGGCCTACGGCTTTGGCCGCGTTGGCGGCACCGATTTCCGAGCAACTGGTAGATTTCACTGCCAGTCCTGAAGTGACGCTGGGCCGTTACAAAACTTCCGACGGGGAACTCACCCTGATGTTGATTTACTATCCCACGCCGCAGCTTGCGGGGGAGCATTTACGCCGCATCGATGCCGCTCATCATGGCAGCGGGGCGCAGGCGGGGATCGCTACCATCGACAACGCAGGGCAGTTCTTCGCCAAACGGACGGGTCCAATCATCGCCATAGCCTCTGGACAGGTTTCAGGGAGCGACGCGAAATCTCTTCTCGGGCTGGTAAATTACGAAGCCAATGTCACCTGGAACGAGAATACTTATTTCGACAAGAACAACAGTATTGGTACTCTGCTAGTGAACATCATTCTCTTGTGCTTCATTCTCGGCGCGATGGCAATCGTGGCGGGCGTTGCCTTCGGAGGGTTCCGCATTCTGATGAAGCGCCTGTTTCCTGACAAGCTTTTCGACCGGCCGGAACAGATGGAGTTCATCTCCCTGCACCTCGCCGAGACTGTCGGCGCGGGAGTTCCAGCCACCTCTGCCAGTCCCGTTGACCAGGGCAAACCCTCCTCGAATCCCGGTTAACTACCTTAGAAATATCGGCTTACGAACGCGATGCCGCCATTTCGTCTCAAATTGGTACACTTACTCCCGATATTGATTGGTTGTGTAAATTGTTGAAAACAAAGACATTTATTTCCCAAAAATTGCTTGACACTCCGGTTTTTCGGCTCATAAGATTTCGCAGGAAAGTTTTGACGGGATTTTCGCCTCCGTTGGAACTATTCTCCCTTGAAAGAGAAGGCCGCCCACGTTGCCGGGTGGCCTTTTTGTTTTGGTCCCGACCCTCAGACGATCGTTCCTCAGACCTTCAATCCTCAGACGATCAAACAGAACGTCAGCTTTGAGGGAACTCCTAGACCCCGGGCACGTATCATCTGTCAGACGATATGTTGTTGCAGTTGTTGCGCAGACGCCCGGATCAAAACCAGCACGCGAGAAGGAGAAAGAGATATGTTCTGTGACGGATGCGGTGCAGCCGTGCAACCCGGCCAGGCATTCTGCAACCAGTGTGGCAAGCAAATCGTGGGCTCCGTAACTGCGATGCAGCCGCGCCGTGGCCGCGTGCAGGAGCACGTTCATTTGCTTAGCATCATCTGGCTGGCCATTTCCGCATTCAATGCCGTCGGAGGCGTCGTTGTCTATATTCTGGCCAACACTCTATTCGCTCACCTGCATAATATGGGCGCGCCCGAGGCTCCGGCCGGCTTCTTACGTCCGCTGTTGAGCGTGATCGGAATCATGATTCTGGCCAAGGCGGCCTGCGGATTCATCACGGGATGGGGCCTGTTGCATCGCGAACCCTGGGCTCGCGTTATGGCGCTCGTCATGGCTTTCATCTCGCTCTTCAACATTCCCTTCGGAACAGCTGTAGGCGTCTATACGATGTGGGCACTTTTGCCGGGCCAGTCTCAGCAGGAATACGAGACGATGGTCGCTGAGCGCGCGGCCTAGATTCCACGGACGGCATCCATTCGCATCGGACCCCTTTGGATTTTTTCGGCAACTCGGCGCCGAAGTCATTCGCCAGATCCATCTCTTTACGCTTCCCGTGTCGCCATTTAGAATCGAAAGCAAGCCGACGTAGCTCAGTTGGTAGAGCAGCCGATTCGTAATGTGCGAATCTTCCCACTTCCTCAATAACTTACACTCGTAGAGGTACGCAAAGTGCGTGTTTCGACCCCAGTATTCGTGCGGGTTGCCGGTGAGTCGTGAGCCAACACGAGAGAAACACGAGAGACTTTTTTGCGGTCAATCAAAGCCGCAATCCATGCTGCGGACGGCTTATTGAGCCCGAGGTTTGTATCCAGATTCCGATGACAGCCGATCCACACGCCCGTGCAAATCTCCGTCGATGGATCACCTGCTACACACAAATCGAATCCAGATGGCGCTAGAAGACTGTGAGAACCGGGGCTTCCAGGTCCCAGCGACGTGCGCTGCCCGGCTTCAGTTGCCCAAACGCTCTACGCGAGACGGAGGCGAGCCAGGGGCTGCGCTTGAGAGTGGCGGCGGGGCGTAAGGCGGTGAAGCAGTTCGAACAGTTGCTCGCGGGCCGTCGGAGCCGAGCGAGTGGTGGGAAGACACTTCCGTAGGGTAAGGCACATCCCAGTTTAGTGGCTACCATACAGCGCAACGCGCACTGCAAAATAAGTCAGTAGCGTTCCACAACCTGGTTCATGCCAGATTGTGAATGCCAATGCTGCGCCCACGACTAACCCAAATGAGAGCGCTGTTTCGATTTTTCTGACCAAATTAGCCATTCGCTGTCCATCCTTAGGAGACGTTAATGACCTATCAACAACAGATCTCGATCAGCACCAAAAGCCACGGGGACATGCATGACCTCACGGAACAGGTAAAGGCGGTCGTAAACTCGTCTGGAATTAAAACTGGGCTGATGCATATCTTCAACGTGGGGAGTACGGCCGCGCTGGGTACGATTGAGTTCGAGCCGGGCCTGCAACGCGATTTGCCGGCGATTCTGGACAAGCTGATTCCGCCCAGCCGTAATTACGGCCACGAGCAAACCTGGCATGATGGCAACGGCCACTCTCATCTCCAGGCAACGCTGCTCGGCCCATCGTTGACGGTGCCCATCGCTGAAGGCAAGCTCATCCTCGGGACTTGGCAGCAAGTCTTTCATCTCGAATGCGACGTGCGCGGGCGTCAGCGCACGGTCGTGGTCACAGTGGTTGGCGACTGAGAACGGACCATCGGAACTAGAATGGAGTGCCTGCTATGGTGAAACGCGCACCAGCCCGAAAGCGGCCGCGCAAAGCCAAGCCCGGTACCAAGGGTCTTGGGCCAGCAGAATGCCGTGATAACGTCGGCCAGGCGTTTGTGATGGGCATCGGACAAATCCCGCTGAAAAGGTGTGGGCTCGACAGCTTCAATCGGCAGGATCGAAATAAAAACAGGATGGCCGCCGAGAGGGTCTTTGTATGATCCCACCACGCAGCCGCCGGCTTTTTCGATTGCCTCCGTGACCTCGGCAGCGGCTCCCGAAGGCTCGGTTATTCGGCGCGCTCTGTAGCATTGTTCTTGAGCCTGATGCAACTCGGAGAATTGGGCGAAGCGGTGAAATCGCCGTCGGACTTTCTGAGGATCATTCGTAATTCTGCTTATCGTCCGGACCTTAGAGTAGAACGGTCCAGTTTCCAATCGCGCTTCGCTTAGCGATTGCATCGGTTTCGCGGACAATCTTATGCGTCACATCTCCATGATTGGCCTTCTGGCAATCCACGCCAGAAGGTATAGTTTGATGTTGATTTGAGGCCATCTTAGCTAGTTCCCGAATCGCGTCCACGTTTACGAGGTCATATGCGAATTTCCCATGTGCGGATTGAGAACTTCCGCAATTTCCATGAGCTCGATGTGGCCGTAGGCGAGCACGCCGTTATCGTGGGTGAAAACAAGATTGGAAAATCGAATCTGTTGTATGCCCTCCGTTTAATCCTTGATCCGTCTCTACCTGACTCAGCACGGCAGCTCAAGGAAGAGGATTTCTGGGACGGTCTGGCTCGACCGCTCACGAAAGATGATGTCATCAAGATCTCCGTGGATTTCGCCGACTTCGAGGACGATGATAAGTATCTGGCTGTCCTCGGTGAGTTTCTTGTCTCATCAGAGCCGATGGTGTCGCGGTTGACGTATGTATTTGGGCCGCTATCGGCCGAGGACGAACCTCTTAAGGAATCTGACTACGAATTTTTTATCTATGGCGGCGACAAACCGGAGAGCAGGGTGGGGTCTGAATTCCGCCGTCGCCTGCCGCTGGATTTGCTACCTGCTCTTCGCGACTCCGAAGGTGATCTGGCCAACTGGCGTCGTTCACCTCTGCGGCCACTGCTCGACGAAGTCTCGGCCCGCATCGACCGGGCTGCCCTTGAAGCCATAGCCCAGAACATTCTCCGATGCCACTGAAGCGGTAACGGACACCCCTGAAGTTAGCGCACTTGCCGACGAAATCACTACACGGATAACTGATATGGTCGGCAGTGCTCACGCATTGGAGATGAGTCTTGGCTTTTCGCCTACCGAACCCGACCGTCTCTTGCGTGCCCTCCGCCTCTTCATCGATGATGGCAAGCGCGGCGTCGGGGAGGCAAGCCTCGGTTCTGCCAATCTTCTCTATCTGGCACTGAAGGCACTGGAGCTCGAACAGCTTGTTGAAAAAGGAAAGCGGGATCACACCTTCCTGGCAATAGAAGAGCCGGAGGCTCACCTACACCCACACTTGCAGCGATTGGTTTATCGTGACTTTTTACGGCGGCGGACACATCAGGAAGCAGCGGAAGGGGAGGAACCACCCCGTCCGGCAACGTCGGTTTTGATGACAACACATTCACCCCACATCGTGAGCGTCTCCCCGCTCAAATCCCTCGTACTGCTTCGTAAATCAGAAGCTGACCACGGTGATGATGACGGCTCCGAAGCCGTTTCGACCGCTGAGCTTGAATTTGAGGAGAAAGAACGGGAGGATCTCGAACGGTATCTCGACGTCACCCGCGGCGAGATGTTATTTGCCAAAGGAGTGCTCCTTGTCGAAGGTGAAGCCGAGATGTATGTGATCCCGGCTCTCGGAAGGCTCCTTGGCTATGATTTTGATGAGCTCGGAGTGACGGTCTGTTCTGTTGCTGGCACCAACTTTGCGCCATTCGTGAAGCTACTCGGCCCAAATGGGCTCGACATACCATTCGCGGTGCTAACAGACTTTGATCCAAGAGAAGATGGAAAGAACCTGGGAGAAAGGCGTATCCTCAAACTCCTTCCGCACGTCATGACTGCGAAGAAACTCGCCGACAAGAAGGCTGACGAACTGCTCGCTCTGGCTGCCAAGAGGGGCCTCTTTGTGAATGAGTACACCTTCGAGGTGGATCTATTCAAATGCGGTCGTCACAAAAGCATCTGCAAAACCCTTGCTGAACTGGCGGAGTCAGACGCAGCGAAAGAACGAGCCAAACAGTGTTGGAGGCCCCTGATGATATCAATCCCGACAGTTTCTTGCGCGATATAGAAAAGATCGGGAAGGGACGTTTTGCACAGCGTTTGTCGAATAACATGACCGGGAACCGGTGCCCGAGCTACATCAAAGAGGCTATCGAGTATGTCGTCGGCCGTTGCGGCATCAGCCGCCCATTCATCGAAGGGCAAGGCGGAACGCCTCTTCCCGGCCAGGGAGATCCCATGAAGGCTGGCGAGTTTGTCCTAGGCTATGTCAACGAGTTGGGTGACGTGGCACGCGGCCCCGGACCGGAAGAATTCTTGAGGCGTTGTGGCCCGAAACCTATGTGAACCCAGAGGTCCTCAGAAAGTACATTCAGGAAATCCGGAAGGCTTTGGGTGACCGGCCCGACAAACCGGAATTCATTGAAGCTTTGCCGAAGCGGGGATATCGGTTTGTTGCTCCGGTTATAGATGAGAGCGAGGTCGAGCCGGGAGACTCGGCCACGTCACTTCCAACAGAACAACATGCAGCAGAAGAGACCGTTAGAACCGAAACGGTCCCGTTAGAATTGGCGAGTTCTTCTGGAAAACGCATGCTGTGGAAGCTTGCGATCATACTGGTGCCGGCGGTCGTTGCGGCGGCAGCAATAGGTGCGTACTTCCCGCCCGGAAGAAGTGCAGTGAATGCTTCCTCGTTGAACAAATCGTCCATCGCTGTGCTGCCCTTTGCCGACATGAGCCCTGCCAAAGACCAGGAATATTTTTCGGATGGACTCTCCGAACAACTGATTAACGACCTCGCCAAAGTGTCAGGCCTAAAGGTCGTCGGACGGTCCTCGGCCTTTCAGTTCAGGGGCAAGAACGAAGACCTGCGCGACGTGGGACGGAAACTCGGCGTAGCCAATATTCTCGAGGGCAGTGTGCGCCGCGAGCGCAATCATGTACGCATCACCGCGGAACTGACCAAGGCGGACGATGGGTTTCAGCTTTGGTCGCAGACGTACATCGGGAGATTAAGGACATCTTCGCCGTTCAGGATGAAATCGCCCGGGCCGCGACCGAGGCGTTGCGGTTGAAGCTGTTGGGAGGAAACGGCCAGCCCGTTGCTTCAACCTTGCGCAGCGCGAATCCGGAGGCGTATCAGGCTTACCTGCAGGCGGAATACTTCAGTGGGCGTGGAAAGAGCAAGGAAGATCTCGGCAAAGCGCTCGCCTATACCGACAAGGCGATCAAGCTGGATGAGAAATATGCACCAGCCTGGGCCCTGCGATCGTCGGTGCAGAACACGATGGCGGAGGTCGCCCTGACCGATCCTACAGAAGGCTTTCGAAAGGCGCGCGACGACGCGGAGCGGGCGATTGCGCTCGATCCTACCTTGGCCTCAGCCTGTCTGGCACTAGCGACCACGCAAATCTACCGCGACTGGGATTGGGACACTGCCGACGCTTCCCTCACCAAAGCAGCGGCCTTAGAACTAGGTGGCGTCGAAGTCTTCCGCGTCCGTTCGTATTTATCCATGGTATTGGGCAATCTCGACCAGGCCATCAAGCTTCAGGAACAGGCAGTCGCGCTTCGACCCCCTTCGTTCCAATTCTTATTTGACCTTGGGACAACTACTGTACGTGGGGGGCCGATACGATGAAGCCCAGGCCGCGCTGAAAAAGGCTCTAGACCTGAACCCACAGGCTACCTATGCCCATGTCATTCTGGGACCAAATTCTAATCGCGGAGCGAAAGCCGCAGCAGGCGCTCGCAGAAATTGAGAAGGAACCAAGCGGGTGGGGGAAACTCACGGGCCGAGCATTCGCTTATCACGCGCTCGGCCGTGAACAGGACTCGAATGCTGCTTTAGCCGGCCTTATCGCGAAGTATCGCACTTACGTGGCCTATCAAATCGCTCAGGTGTATGCGTATCGCGCGGAGTCCGACAAATCATTTGAATGGCTAGACCATGCCTACAAACAGCGAGACTCCGGACTGCCTGAGATCATTAGCGACCCGCTGTTCAAAAATCTGCGCCACGACCCGAGATACACCGAACTTCTCAAGAAAATGCGCCTGCCGATATAGTGCAGACCAGTCAGGCTGTAGCCGCGCCGGCCAACATCGGGGGCCGATGTGGGTCATTCTCGGCGAGTACGGCCCAGGCCATGCGCGCCAGCTTATTCGCTGAGGCCACTTCCGCCACGCTACGGTGGGTGCGTGATGTAAGTTGGGCCAGCCACGCACTCCGGCCAGAAGATTGATCTGCCACCAGAAAATCGCGGATTGGGACGACTTTAGACCTGGCCCTGGGCAATGCTCTCGCAACCCCTCACACGTGGAATAAACCGATGACCCGCGTGTTATGTCCGATGAGCACGCGAGCTCTCTCGTAGTGATCGCGGGAATGAAAGAGGAGTATTCATCAAGAAATTGATGATTCTCAATGGCGTTGTTTGCACAAGCTTTGATTACCTGCAGACACAGCAGGAGACGCATTCCCCATCAGAGCCAAGGCATATTCGACCCGGCACCCGGGCTGCGCCGAAGCACCATGCGTGTTTGCACAATCCAGAAGGAGATTGAATCATGATGAGCACTAGTCTCAGTCCGAACACCGCCTCGACGGGAATAAGCACCCCCCAACGGACCCTGCAATCAGCACTGTCCGCTTTAGGTGAGGGAAGGATTTCTGAAGTCTTGGATCAGTTCGACGACCACTTCACATTCACCGACCATGCGCTTGGACTCGAGTTTACGGACAAGGGGCGCATGATCGAATTCTTTCAAAAATCACGCGAGCTGTTTCCAGACACGGTGATCGAAGTAGGTTCTATGTTTGAATGTGGAGACTACGCCATTGCTGAATGGAAGCTCTCGGCAACGCAGACTGTGCCGTATGGATCCACCAGCTATCGACTTCGAATTCTCTTGCCCGGTTCAACGATCGTACAGATTAAGAATGGAAGAGTCACCCATTGGTCCGACTACTACGACTACATCACATCTCGGCGGACCAGTTTGGCCGCATTTTTCACAGAGTGGATTGAGTATTAACCGCGGTGCTCGGCAGAGGTTTAGTTTCAACTGTCGCGGCTCTAGTCTTCCACAACTACTTGCAACCGATCCAACCTTGCACTATTCGAAACGGAGATGCTCGATGGGCCACGTAACACTGAACCCGGACGAATTTATCGATCTCCGAGCTGCATTGCAGAAGGAAGGGATCGGACTTGATCTAGCACAATGGGCGCCAACCACACAGGGGACACCTGGCGGAATAAATCCTTTAGCTGCGTGTTTAACATAATAAGCGCATTCGGAGACATTGAGCCATACGCCGGGAGCAAAGTATGCACAGAGCAAACCTATAACTGGTTGAGTCGCTCCACCAGCTCATGGAAGGGAGTCGAGCATGGCTCGCAAAGCGAAGAGACATGTGGACATAGATCTTCAAGCATTGGGTCACTAAGGACGATAATGAATCTGCTGAAACACAGAAGCATGTGGGTACT
>WNFN01217748.1_pt1 | contig 15185 bp, 13 predicted proteins | sample 5400161 | NCBI WGS metagenome assembly WNFN01 (sample SAMN13153353, study PRJNA577476) | soil metagenome | isolation source: 80 cm saprolite on Douglas fir-dominated hillslope | place: USA:California | collected 2013-09-17
TGAATACCCCTCCCGGCTTCAACACGCGGGTCACCTCTCGGTAGAAGGGTCCTTTGTCCGGCATGTGGCAGCCGCTTTCGGTCAGATAGACGACATCAAACTGGTTGGGCGCAAACGGCATCCGCATGCCATCGCCCAAGACGAAGTCCACTTGGCTGGCCAACCCCTCCCGCTCGGTCAGTTTTCTGGCCAGCGCGACCTGCATCGGAACGATGTTCAATCCACGGACGTGCGCTCCCGACCGGCGGGCGATGCTCCGCGCTGGGCCGCCGATGCCGCAGCCAACGTCAAGAACCCGCATTTCCGCGCGAATGCCCGCCTCGCGGATCAACATTTCATGCTGCGCGACGATCGCAGACTCAAGGCTCTCGCCGTCTAAGAGTGGGGCATGATGGAAACAATCGCCCCAGCCGTGGCGATAGTAGTGCGTCACGTTGGAATAGTAGTGATCGACCAGACTGGCATATTCTTCGTGCCGCAAGCGTAAGTCGCGGGTTTTGGTCAGGAAGGCGGGGACGTCCATGTTTTTGTTCCTGACGAGTTGGTCGCGCTGATGCAATGAAAACGGAGTCGTCCGAGCGATCACCACCTCAGTGGTGTTCGCAGTTAGACGGTCTCCAGGTCCTGCGGCGTCATCCCGTCTCGCCTTCACCCTTCATGCTCACCGTCAATCCCGCCCAGATCGACACTGGGTAACCCGGACCAGCGAAGGTAGCGTCGATTTTTTCGACGTATCATGCCTACATTTCCTAATTGTCGAATGATGGGCCGATGGCCTACAAGATCTCCAGGGAGCTACTCATCCCTCTACTCACAAGACAAGGAGAACTGGTATGCGCGCGTTCAATGCGGTCATTGCCCTTTCGTCATTTCTGTCGGCCCTGGCGATAGGGGCAGAAACACAAACAGCAGCGATGGGCCCGCCGAAGGTCCTGCAAATCGCCCGGGAGCAAGTGAAGCCGGGAAAGAACGCCCTGCATGAAAAGCTGGAGGCCGGTTGGCCGCGTCTGTACGCCAACGCCCAATGGCCGACTCACTGGCTCGGCGTCACTTCCCTCACCGGCCCCAACGAGGCCTGGTTCCTCATTGGCTTTGATTCCTTCGCCGCCTGGGAAAAGGACAACGGCGACATCGAGAAAACGCCTGCGCTAAAGGCAGATCGGCGAAATGCGTTACTTCGCCGTGGTCACCTTCCACGTCCGCCCCGGCCACGACAACGACTTTACTGAAGCCAGGAAGCTATCCAAGGCCGCCCACGAAAAGGCCAACCTGGATGAGCACTGGGCCTTCTACCAGGTCATCTCCGGCGCGCCATCCGGAACTTATCTCATTTTCGCCCCACTGAAATCACTCACACAAGCGGATGCATATCCGTCACTCCATGGCAAGGCGTACAAGGACGCCTTGGGCGAAGAGGGTCAGAGAAAGATGCGCGAATTGGAGAGCGCAGCCATCCTGACCTCCGAAACCAACTTCTTCGCGTTCAAGCCCAAGATGAGCTACGTGACCAAGGAAACGGCCGCCGCCGATCCCGCTTTCTGGACGCCCAAGGCAGAGTTGCCGAAGGCCTCGATACAGAAAAAGGGATCTGCAACTCCAGTCTCGATTGAGAAGAAGTAACACATGCTGGGGGCCTGCGTGCCAGCCCGATCGCCAAGTGGGACGGCACGCAGTGGTCACCGCGCGGCGTTGTAACGCTCGCCTGCGAAATTGGTTTCACTGACTCCGACAAAATCACCGAACGGCGTCCTCGAGATCCATCTCGGACCCGATGTTGCGGCGCTCGAACACCTCGCGGGTTCGGTGCCCGCTCATCTTCATGACAGCGCAGTCCGGCATGTGACGCTTCTGTCACGGTCGTTGTAGAAAAACGCTGGAAAACCACGAACTGAAAGTGAATGCGAAATGAAGTTGGCTCTCGCACTTCATCGCAACTTCTTGATTCTCCTCTGAAACCCCACGCTCCGGTAGATTAATATAAAGTGACTCTAAGGGCCGTTAACCCGACTTGTCTCATCATTTGTTTGCGAGAGATCTGCCTCACGCAGTGCAAGATTCCACAGTGATACTGCGTCAGTGAATACCAGCTCCTAGACGTCAACCGCCGGAGCGCTTCGCTTTGTTCCGGGCGTGTAGCAATTACACTTGGAGAACACCATGACCGCTTCTCTCTCGAGAGGCTCGACCGCAGCACTTCTTTCGATCGTGATTTTTCTGAGCGCGTGCGGCACTCCTCCTGTCACAACAACGCAGTCTGCTCCCCAGGGTTTTTGGGATGCCAGCAATATACCGGCCGCGCAGAACGTCATGATGTTTAAATTCCTGAACCGCACCAACGGCCAATACCCCGATAGCCAGGTCTTTTGGAGCGTCACGATCAATGGTGTCAGGCAAACTCATTCGATCGCCGATCAGCCATTCTTCGATATGCCGGCCAACTCCTCAGGGAGGATCTACGTTTACCTCGGAAGCGTCGGTACGAACCAAAATCAGTACTACGATTTCCTCGAGTACACGATTGGCCCCACGCGGTTTAACGGCAATACCACACGGGTCGACGCGTTCGGCATCAAGCTCGCGATGAGGTTGCATTGTGCCGATGGTTTTGAAGCGACGGTCGGGGAGAACCCTGCCACCTTCGCGGAAGATCGGGCGGCAACATTTGCGCGCTTTGTGGCTGCGGTTCCCTCTGAGTTTCAAGGTCTGGCGAGAGTCCAGGCGCCTTACCGAATCGTCAACCCCGGTGCAGGAGGATTCGACGCCGGCGGGGCATACCAAAATTATTATACCGCTTACATCCGGTCCCGGAACTTTCTCCCCCGACGGCAGATTGCTAAGCCAAAGCATGTGGGCGAGCAGTCAAAATTTCTACCTGCAGGCTCCCGCCAACTATTACGCAAAGTTCTGGCACGATAACGGGATTGACGGCAAAGCCTACGGATTTCCCTATGACGATGTGGGCGGCTACTCCACCTATATCTCCCATAACAATCCTCAATACATTCTGGTCGCGATCGGTTGGTGACGTGCAAGCCGTGCGCGGACACATTTGTTTTCATATTTGTTTTCTGACGGCCCTTGCGAGCCTTTTGGGATGCGGCGGATCGCCGAACTCATCTTCATCGGGTAGCAAGAGCGCGAAACGCGGTGTCGCCTATGATCTCGCCTCGCCCGCCGATCTTGCCGCGCTCTCGCCAGGGGTAAGCTGGTGGTACAACTGGTCTCCGCGCCCTAACTCCGCTGTCCCGGCCGACTACGCCACGCGCTATTCCACGGACTTCTACCCAATGCTGTGGAATGGAAACTTCAACGCTGGCGATATCGTGACCTACTTGAGGGCCAATCCGAGCATCCAATACATGTTAGTCCTCAACGAGCCGAACTTGGTGAGCCAGGCCAACGTCACGCCTCAACAGGCTGCCCAGCTATGGCCGAGTTACGAGGCGGTTGCGGCCCAGACTGGAGTCAAAATCGTGGGGCCAGCCATCACCTGGGGCACGATGCCGAACTACCAAGACCCCGTGAATTGGCTCGACGCGTTTTACGCCGCTTACCAAGCGGCCAATGGCAACCGCAATCCGCAAATCGATTACCTGGCCTTCCACTGGTACGACTACGGGCTGAAAGCCCAATTGGACCGTCTCGCCAAGTACGGCAAACCTTTTTGGGTGACAGAGTTCGCAAACTGGCACAGCCAGAACGACGGCGCCCAGATCGTGACCTTGGCTGCGCAACAGGCACAGATGACCGACATGGTCGCCACTTGCGAGTCCCGGATCGACGTTTTCCGGTACGCTTGGTTCACAGGGCGCTGGAACCCTGACCCGCACTTCACCAGCCTGCTCGGCGCATCCGGACAGCTAACCGGTTTGGGCCAAACCTACCTTTCACTTCCGATGAAATGAGCCGGCCTTTGTCGGGGCGGTGAGCTCGATTCCCAGCGATTCGGGGAATTCGCTCTTACTGGTGCGCGGTGTAGAGAAAGTAGACGGCAATATAGTCGACGCGCGCTTCCTCGCCGACGTGTTCCGCGTTGCAGCTTTGGGCGGGTGGCGCTACCCCGCCGCCCGTCAGGACTCGTTGGATGAACGTCACGCCGCTGAACGCGCCGGTTCCTTCGTGCGATGCGGCCCGCAATAACAACCAAGGGATGGATTGCGGATTGGGTGCGTTGCTCGACGCCACCAGCGCGCCCACGACACGGCTCCCGTCCGGTGCCTGCCAAGTCGGGCCCGCGAAATGCGTGGCTCTCAACTGCACATTGCCACCGAAAAGCCCAGCTTGGGGAGCACGGAAGACCCACGCGGAGCCCTCGGGGGTGCGACGACAGTCATAAATTTGAACTCCGACCGCCAAGCCCCGAAGCAACACCGTGTTGCCGGGAGGGACTCTCAGACTTGGAGGTATAAACTCTGGCTGCTGCAAGTCGTCGTCTGATTGCTCTGAGTCGTCTGCAAATCCTATCGCGGGCGAGACCAAGCAGACAGCAATCACTACCCCTAACGTTCTCTTCATTTTCTTTCTCCTTGGTGCGCTTCTGACAATGTCCAGGGGCATTCGAAGTTGTTGTCGTCTAGGTAGATGGAGCCCAACCGCAACCAGGCAGTCCTCGAGCCCGAGGCTCTGTTTCAAAGGAAGAGATTCTTATGTTGAGGAAGAGACGCTCCGCGCCGACGCCACGCGAGACTGTGCCGACCCTTCAGCAATTGCCAAAACCTTGGCAATCATCCCTCAGCTGACACTATTCGAATCAACAGGATCGGCTGGCAGTCCTCTTGCTATCTGATCGGTTCATGCCCTGGATCAACCTAACCCTCCGACGTGGCACGTTCAGCAAGGAGAAGCAGCATGCCGTGATGGCGAAGCTGACCGACACGCTGATGTACTGGGAGAAAGTGCCCGATACCCCCGAAGCCCGGAAGATGAAGGGCTGGGTGTACGAAGTGGATGAGGATTCCGATTACAGCGGCGGCAGTCCGCACCACAAGGATCCCTTCTACTTCATCGAGGTACGCATACCGGCGGGTCGATTCGACACGCTCACAAAGCTGCATCTCATTCATGACTTCACCCGGATCATCATGCTCGCGGAAGGCAAGCAATACGTGTCCGAAGACGCGAACCGCGTCTGGGTCACGATCGTCGATCTGAAGAGCGAGGATTGGGGAATCGGTGGACACACCGACTGGTTGCGCGCGTACGAGAGTGCGCTAGACACGCTCGGCAAGGAGCTCAAGCCCAGGCCGAACACCAGGACAACGCCGTGAAGAGTGTCAACTGTCGACTATCTGCCGAATCTTCCAACTCACACTAAGGAGAGAACCATGGCACCTCGCCCACCCCTACCCCCCTTCACCCGCGACACCGCGATTCAGAAGGTTCGCCTCGCTGAAGACGCTTGGAATACCCGAGACCCTGAGAAAGTATCGCTCGCTTACACACCCGACTCGCGATGGAGAAATCGATCGGAGTTTGTGAAAGGGCGAGCAGAGATTGTCGCCTTTCTCACTCGCAAGTGGTCCAAGGAGCTCGACTATCGGCTCATCAAGGAGCTCTGGGCATTCAATGACAATCGCATTGCGGTCCGTTTTGCATACGAATGGCACGACGACTCAGGAAATTGGTATCGATCGTATGGAAACGAGAACTGGGAGTTCGATCGTGATGGTCTGATGCAGGTAAGGCACGCATGCATCAACGATCTGCCGATCAAGGAATCGGATCACAAGTACCGGTGGCCGCTCGGGCGACGTCCCGATGACCACCCAGGGTTAACTGAGCTCGGTTTTTAAAACTCGCTACTTTGAAATCACGCCGCAGACGATGCGATTGCCAGAGTTCCCGGCCGGATCAGTGACGTAATCGTCGATCTTTTCATGCATGACGATTGAAGTGCCGCTAGGCTGAAATAGCGAGTTTTTCCCCTCGCGGAGCGTGACGGTCGCATCGACAACCTTCACCTTCAAGGTTCCGTCACCTCCAACTTTCACGTTCTTCATGTCGCCAGCGTGCGGTCCCTCTGGATTTTTGAAACCGTGCTTCTTGCCTTCGGGATTGAAGTGCCCCTCCGCTGTTTTGAAGTCGGGCGGGTCGCATTTCCCCGCTGTGTGAAAGTGGAAACCATGCTCACCGGGCGGGAGTTTGGAGGCATCGATGGTAACTTGTACGCCCTTTTTGCTCTCCGTCAGCGTCGCCGTACCGACCTTCTCGCCCTGCGAATTGATCAAGTCGGCATGCGCCGTCGCCGGCTGATTTTTTCCATATGCAATGCTACCGACCATCAAAGAGGCGAATAGAATTGAACCCCGCTTCATACCGGTCCCCTTTCATCAGTGCTTTGAGCATCGTCCTAAGGAAGGCCCTTCACGGGTCAATATAAGGCGCGCAAGTTTTCGCACCTCAATCTTTTCGGCCTTTTGTTGGATGCGTCTTTCGAAGACAGAGCGACGCCATTTGAACAGAGCGAGATCGATTGCGTCGGCGCACTTGGTTCACGTGCGTCGCGCAGGCAGCAATGAACGCTCCAGCGGCAAAGGAAACCAGGTCTTCATAGATTGTTCATGCTCCTCTGAGGGTGTTTCCCTCGCAGATTCCTCTGGCCTTCAGCCCGCCGGAGGGCCGTCTCCCAGCGCTTCAGGTGCCGAGCTCCGCAGGTGTGATCGGCAACTTGCGGATCCGCTTCCCCACCGCTGCAAATACTGCATTGGCAACTGCTGGTGCCACGGGTGGCACCGGATGCTCGCCAAAGCCTCCCGGACGAGCATCGCTAGGCAAGATCTGCGTCTCGATCACCGGCATTTCGTTCATCCGCATCACCCGAAAATCGCCATATGTCCCCTGGACCGCGCGCCCGCGACGAAAATCGATCTTGCCGTGCAGAGTGGCCGAAAGTCCCCAGGTGATTCCACTTTCCGCTTGCCCTTCCAAACCTGCCGGATTGATCGCCAGCCCGCAATCGACGACGCATACGATCCGATGCACGCGCAGATCGCTCAGATCACGCGCAACGGAAACCTCCGCCACCTGAGCGATGTAGCTTCCCGCGTGGTAGATGTTGATCGCCAAGCCACGTCCCCATCTGCGATTTTGAGCATCGCGCGCGAGAGGAATTGCCCAGCCTGATTTCTCGCGAACTGCCTCGAGCACCCGAATCATTCGCCGGCGATCAATCTTTTGGTCGCCCAGGTCGAGTACGTCCCCTGGCTGGAGGAGATCAATCCGAAGTTGCAGGGGATCCTTGCCCAGGGAGTGTGCGATCTCATCGATGAAGGATTCGCGGGCAAAGACGGCGGCCGGGTACTCGACGGCGCGCCACGAACCGGTCGGGACGGGACTGTCCACCGGAACGTAGTCAACTTTCATCGCCGCAAAACTGTAAGGGTTGTCGAAGGCACCCCAAGGTGATCCCTCCCTGGCATATCGCTGCAAGTCCTTCTTCTCTTCTTCGCTGGGGAGCCCAAACATAGAGAGCGGTGAGCCAACGCATTTATGAACCCACGCCAAGATACGTCTGTCGGCGGCGAAGCCCGCCGCGAGTTGATTCACCGAGGCAGGATGGAAAAACCCGTGACGGGTATCGTCGGTGCGTGTCCAGACAACCTGTATTGGTTTGCTGACAGCCTTGGAGATCTCTACTGCCTCGTGGACGTAGTCGACGAACAGCCGTCTACCGAATCCACCTCCCATCAGTGTCGTGTGGACCTTCACTGCCTCGGGCGGCAATCCCAGGGTCTTCATGATGTCGCTGTGCGCAGTCTCCGGGGTCTGTGAGGGCGCCCACACCTCACACCGGTCCCGCTGGACGTCAGCAACGCAATTCATCGTCTCGAGCGGTGCATGCGCCTGAAACGGGAAGTCATAAACCGCCTCCAACCGCTTGGCGGCCGTTGCCAGCGACTGATCGGCGCTTCCATGGCGACGGATAGGATAGCCGTCCTGCGTTAGAGCGGTCCTCAAGCTTTGGGCGAAGAGGTCCGAATCAAAGTCGGTATTTGGACCTTCGTCCCACTGCACACTCAGAGCTTCCCGGCCTTTCAGCGCCGCCCACGTGGTCTCCGCCACGACCGCCACACCGGTAGAGATGCCGCTTTTGACCGGCACGACATGGCGGACCCCGGGCATTGCAAGAGCCTTGCTCCCGTTGAAGGTGGCGACCTTGCCACCGAGAACCGGACAGCGCTCGACCACGGCAACGAGCATTCCTGGAACCCGGACGTCAAAGCCATACAAAGCCTGTCCGCGAACAATTGATGGACCATCGACCCGTTTGAGAGGCTTGCCGACGAAACGAAAATTGCTGCTGTTCTTGAGTGGCGGATCACGGGGGGCCGATTCCCGACTGGCCCGTTCCGCGAGTGCGCCATAGGTAAGTTGGCGTCCCGAGGAGAGATGCACCACCGAGCCGGACTGCGCTCGGCAAGACTCGCGGTCAACAGCCCATTTCGCGGCCGCAGCCGAGATCAGCATTTCACGGGCGCTCGCTGCCGCACGACGAAGTGCTAGAAAAGTGCCGGAGCTGCTGCCGCTTCCACTCGTTCGCAAGCGGATGCCCTTGAAACGAGCGCCTGGCATCGCCTGTTCGAGTTTTACACTGGACAGTTCCACTTCCAGCTCGTCGGCGAGAACTGCGGGCAGGCTGGTGCGCACTCCCTGACCCATTTCCGAACGCGTGACCCAGAGCGTAACGACGTTGTCGGGAGTGATCCGGAGGTAAGCGTTTGGCTCGAAAAAGACTGGGGCAGCCGCGTTCGCACTGGCAGGCAGATAAAAACGAATCGCCAACCCTGCGCCGGAAAGAGTGGCTGACTGCAGAAAAGCCCGGCGAGAAAGCTTCATGCCTTCTTACCTTGGCGCGCCGCCAGATGAATCGCCCGGCGGATCCGCTGATAGGTCCCGCAGCGACAAACCAGGTCCGACATCACCTCGTCGATTTGTTGATCCGTCGGGTTTGGGTTTTGGGTCAGCAATGCCGCGGCAGCCATGATCGTGCCAGGCTGGCAGTAGCCGCACTGAGCGACATCCTCATCGATCCAAGCTTTTTGACAGGAGTGCCCACCGTCGCGCGAAAGGCCTTCAATCGTGGTGTAGCTTTTTCCAGCAGCCTTCGAGAGTGGAATCTGACAACTGCGTACCGCGGCATTGTTCTCGTGGACCGTGCAGGCACCGCAAACGCCGACTCCGCAGCCGTACTTGGTTCCGGTCATGCGAAGCAGATCGCGTAAGACCCACAGCAGAGGCATCTCAGGGTCAGCGGTGACGCGGCGCGAACGACCGTTGATCGTCAAAACAAAGGGGGGCACCCCGCCTCCTTATGACGCCGCAAACCAGCAATTGCCGATCGTATTCCCGCCGAGTCGACAAACGCGTCTGCGACTCCGTGCTTGGCGAGCTTCGACACAGCTGCTAGCTGTCCCAACGGAGGTGACTTGGAGCGCCCAACGATGCAGCTACTTTATTTTGCGGAAGCGATGCTACGGCATCCAATTGTCATCATTCCGCCGGTGCTCGTGTTTGCAATCCTCTGTGGCACAGGAAAAGCGTTCGGGCTGCCTCGGCTTTTCTGGAACGAACGCTGGGGTCGGCAATTCTACGCCGGCCTGGCGGCGACGTTATTGGTGGCCGAGGCCTTCCTGGTGGCGTACCTGCTCGACGGCCTCGTGCGTCGTCCCCTTTCGTCCCGGGGCATCAGCTTCTTCGACTTTCTCGTCATTGGGATCGTCCTTTGGCTGATGCTGGTCGGCTGGCGAAGTCTTGTTCAAGGGGGACGCTATCGGCGATCGAAGCGCCCAGACGGGGGCATCCTCGAAAATCGAGGTATCGCCCCGGCGATTCGCCAGGTCGATCATGAGGGCCTGTCTGCGAAGGCCGCGGTGCAAGTTCCGGCCGGTGCGCTCATGGGAGGCGCGGCAGTCGGAGCGCTGATTGCTCTTCTACTGGTCTCACTGAGTCAAGCCCAGTTTGTGACTCGGCTGATGGAAGTGGCCCCGTTCAGCGCGTTAGCTCAATGGCGCCCCCTGCCGGAGCCCGAGCTGCACCTGCTCGCCGCGGCTGCCTTCCTGCTCCTGCTCGCCACGTTCGTCTCCCTTAAGAACCGAGCCTCACCGGCGGTCGGCCTTTGTGTTCTCCTCGCGCTCGGGCTCGCCATCTACACCGCGATTGAATTCTGGGCTCAGAACGCGGGGCTGGGGTTGGTGGTCCTGGGACTGCTTCTCTGGTGGGCCGGGGGTAGGCGATACAAGCTTCAAATTCCCGCCTTGAGCAAGCTCTACGTTCATCCACTTCCGTACCCACCGAACCTCGAGAACAACGCATCGCCGGAACCGCGGCCGCTTCCCTACGATGTCGCGCTCCAGACCGGGGACGGCCACAACGGGCCAAAGCGGTTGATCGTCATATGTACGAGTGGAGGCGGCCTTCGCGCCGCGACGTGGACCGCGGCGATTCTGGGGCAGCTCGATGAAATCGATGGCTTTCGAGTAGCGACCCGGCTCGTGACCGGAGCGTCGGGCGGAATGATGGGTGCTGCCAGTTGGGTCGCGCTGCTGGCTCGTCGGAACGAAGCGCCAGCCAAGCCAGCTCCCAAGGACAGTTGGCAGCAATTTATGAGGGCCGTGGCAATGGACAGTCTGACGCCGTTGGCTCGGAAGCTGGTGTTTCACGACATTCCGTTCGCTTTCATCCCTCGCGATAACTTGGACGACCGTGCCGTCGCCCTCGAATCGGCCTGGTACGAGAGCCTGAAAGACAACCTCAACCTTCGCATCTCGTTCGAGGAGCTGAGGCAGGGCGAAGAATCCGGCCGGTGGCCGTCGCTCGTCCTCTCGCCCATGTTGATCGAGGATGGAAGGCGCCTGATCATCAGCAATCTCGATCTAACGGATATCAACGACCACTACGTTCGCTGGCTTTCGAGCAAAGCGACCGGACCAAAACCCACGACTGGCCTCGCGTCTCGATCCGCTTACCAGCTCTGGCAGATCTGTCCCCAAGCTTGGGGTCACTTCCCGTTGTCGACGGCGGCCCGCCTCTCGGCTGCTTTCCCCTACGTCAGTTCCGCGGTCCTGCTTCCGACCCAACCTCGCCGTCATGTGGTGGACGCCGGCTATTACGACAATTACGGCCTCGAGCTCGCCGGCAACTGGCTTCGAGAGCTGCTGGAGCAGCGCAAGAGCCTGTTGGAGAAGATGATCTCGGGAATTCTCGTCATTCAGATCCGCGACAACGTTTCCGAGCTCAGCGTCAATCCCGAATCGGACAAGAAGAGAGCAAGGACGCGCCCACGCGAGCGCCAAAATGCTATGGGTTCACGGCTCTCACGCGCCCTGGAAGGACTGACCAGCCCGCCAGAAGGGTTTCTCACCGCCCGCGACTCCGTGATGCTGTTTCGAAATGACTCTTTACTCGAGGCGGTGTCTCACCTGTACACCAGCGCCTTCGGACCCGACTACCTCACCACCACGGTTTTCGAATTCGGAGGCGAGGCGTCGCTAAGCTGGCACCTCGCGAAGGAGGAGATCCAAATGCTGCGGGCCCAAGCCGCGTCGCCGGGAATTCAGCTCAAGCTGCAGGCAATCAAATGCTGGTTGCACCAGACCGATTACTGGGCGAACTAGTCGTCGCCTTCGCCGTCGAACTTCTGGATGCCGGCAGCGAACCAGTTCCGGTTGCCTGCATTGCGGATCAGCAGCACGGGCGTGCTGCAGGAGGTCGGCGGCCGAGGCGACAGCAGGTCGTCGATCCTGAAGTCTCCGTTGGCGGCGAGAGGAACCGGGTTCGTATTTCGTTCGACGAATGGAGCCATGGCTTCACAGATAAGTGTGGCAAAAACATTGAGGGTGGTTGTTCCGCCGGGTGTCACCACGAGCGCGGTCCCAATGGTGTCGCCACCAGCGAACACAAGACCCCGCCCGTCGACCCTGATGTGCCCGTCGACCCCCACCTCGGCCCTGAAAGCGGCGATCGCCCACAACTGGGCGGGCGGTTGCACGCCGCGGACGATGTTCCGGTTGACGGTGGTTGCGACAGGGCCTGGCCCAGGGGCGGCGGAGACGCCGTCGGCCCCGATTGCGCCCCTGAATGTGACGAGCGTGTCATCGGTCAGCCCGAGCGACGGCATAAGTGCGACTAGAGGAATGACGAGCAGCCTAAGAGTCCTCATAATTGAATCCATTTCGAACACCGCCTTTCCGAAGGGGACTGAGAAGCTCAGTCAAATCCCCCCGTGGCAACCAACCTGTATCGCGCACGGGTTCTGTCCAGTTAGACAAAACAAGACAAAACAAAACAAAGCGAAAGGAGAAGGCGTGCCGCCTCAGCGCTCAAAAGGCAATGCGATGCCAGCGCCGGGTGACGGCTGCGCAGCTTTCGGCCCGTCCGGCTGCGAGCCAGGCGATCGGCATAGGGGCTGACGGGATCGTCCCGGCAGTCCCCTGCCACACCACCGGACATGCGGATCCGCATCCGGCGGTTCAGTAGGTTGAGGTTAGCGCGCAAGTCTCGGTACTCCTGTTCGGTCGTAGTAGCTCGTTGGCAGAGCGGTGTTGAGGAGTAGTCCGGAGTTTCTCCACCAGCGTCGCGAGTTGCCAGCCACCTGTCGTGCGACATCCTCGGGTGCTCCGAGGCGGCGCATTTCTCGGTAGATGGTCTTCCCTCGCTTCCACTGTTTGAGTTGCACCATCCGCAGTCGGTGGCGGATCCACTCGTCCAGCTCACCGAGGACTTTGGGCGTATCTGCCAGGCGGAAGTACTCCTTCCAGCCTCGTAGATAGCCGCGCAGCTCGGTAAAGACTGATTTCATGGACCTGCCGCCGCTTCGGCGGGTGATGTCCCGGACCCGCTCCTTCATCGCTTCAAGGGCCTTTGGCGCGACTTTCCGCTTCACCAGTCTCCCCGGGGCCACCCAGAAGCTGTAGCCCAAGAGTTTCCGATTCCACGGTCGGTCCACCGCGCTCTTCGCTTCATTGATTCGGAGTCGGAGATGCCCGTAGAGCTTCTTGAGCAACTGCATGGCGTCCCTACCCGCCCGCTTCGACCTGACGTAGATATTCAGGTCATCCGCGTAGCGGACAAACGCGAGGCCGCGCTTCTCCAGTTCCTTATCCACTTCGTCGAGGAGCAGGTTCGCCAGAAGCGGCGACAAGGGTCCACCTTGCGGCGTTCCCTCATGCCTCTCCATCACCACCCCGTTCACCATGATGCCGGCTTCGAGATAGCGGCGAATCAGTCTCAGCATCCGCTTGTCCCCGATGCGCTTCTCCATCCTTCCCATCAGCACATCGTGGCAGACGCGGTCGAAAAATTTCTCGAGGTCCACGTCCACCACCACCCGGCGGCCTTCCTGGATGTATCGCTGCGCTTCGCACACGGCATCATGTGCGTTGCGCCCGGGTCGGAAACCGTGGCTGTGTTCTGAAAAGGTGGGGTCGAACATCGGTTGAAGCACCTGCAGGAATGCCTGCTGGATGAATCGGTCGAGCACGGTAGGAATCCCAAGCTTTCGGACTCCACCGCCGCCCTTCGGTATTTCCTGCTCGCGGACTGGCTTCGGTTGGTAAGTGCCGTCGAGCAGTTGCGCCCGTACGGCCTCCCAGTTCTCCACCAGCCACGGCACCAGCTCATCCACCGTCATCCCATCGATGCCGGGTCTGCCCTTGTTCTGCCTCACTCGCTTCAACGCCACCTTGACGTTGCCGCGTTCGACCACCCGTTCCATCAGGCGGTCGTTTCCTAGGCGCCCGTTTCCGCAAGCCGCCGTCAGGATTTCGCCGCTCCGCTCACCCTTCGGGGCTTCACCCCTATCCATCAGCGGGAGCTCCGCTTCCGCGAACTTCTGGCGCCTCATCCTTCCGAGACTCACGGTCGTTTCGCCCTCCCTGCTGTTCGGCCCTTCACGTCGCGCCGGCTTGCCGTGAGTCGGTCAGGCTTCCACGCCATCCCTCCCACCGCTGCGTTCCGCTACTATGGCCTCTGCTGACTTCTCGCCCCGCTTCGTCTCTCGACGGGCGTCGCCCTTTCAGGCGTGAGACGAGACCTCCCCAGGTAAAGGTCGTTGAGTTTCCCCGCGTGGCTGCCAGATCTACGCCGCTTTCCTTTGATCGCTTGGAGCTTCGCGGTCTCTGGCCCGATCGCCCCGGTCGTCAGCGCCTCAAATCTGGTTTCTGTGCGTCAGCCCGCGGTTTCGCTATCGCTTCTTTCAGCGCCGGTCTTGCGACCGAACCGTTTCCGGCTTGCCGCCTTGCGATTCGCTCGGGGTCGCTGCGATCTGCTTCCCCAGAGGACTTTCACCTCCTACTCACGCCCGTGCTGGGCACACCAGAAAAATCAGGTTCGCCCAGTTATGGCGCCGTCGCGGAGGTGGTCGCCGTTGAGTTTTTTGGCACGGCACCACCTCCTTCCGTCCCGCAGGACCTCTTGATCATTCCAGCTGCAATGCGAATCCGCAAGCAGAGATCAACATCAGCTCTGGACTCCAGCGCCGTTCAGACGATGAGTGAACTCGTCTTGACTCGAAGCAGCTCCTAAACGAAGGAGTGAGGCCGATTTGAGGCGCGAGAAAGAAGTCGTTCTGTCCCTATTGCTGTCACTCAGCGGGTGCACCCACCAACCGGCAGCGCCCTTCCCGCCTGAGCGCTACCAGCTCGACATGATCTTCACCAAATACTCTCCGCTCTCGCGCAACGTCGAAATCGGTCGTCGCACCCTGACGCCATTGACCTTCGCGGTTGCACAGCGCGTGCTTTCAACGAATAAAGAAGCGCTGCGGGAGCAACCGATCGATCTGACGCAAGAGAAGTTCACGGTTTACGTTCCAGCCGGAGCGCCGCCGAAGAACGGTTACGGGCTATTGGTATTCGTACCCCCTTGGAGCGCGCAGGGGATCCCCCGACTCTGGTTTGGGCCCCTCAATCGGCACCGACTGATCATGGTCAGCGCGGCAAACTCAGGCAACGAGGCGAAAATCCTCGATCGACGCTTACCGCTTGCCTTGCTCGCTTATGAAAATGTTCGCGCGCTGTATCCGATCGACTCGAAGCGCGTGTTTATCGGAGGCCTGTCGGGTGGCTCGCGCGCGGCGCTGCAGACCGCCGTCGCCTACCCCGACGTGTTCCGCGGCGCGTTGTTGAACGCCGGCAGCGATCCGATCGGCGGCGAGGCAGGAATTTACTTACCGCCTGCCGATCTATTCC
>WNFN01256903.1_pt1 | contig 15170 bp, 9 predicted proteins | sample 5400161 | NCBI WGS metagenome assembly WNFN01 (sample SAMN13153353, study PRJNA577476) | soil metagenome | isolation source: 80 cm saprolite on Douglas fir-dominated hillslope | place: USA:California | collected 2013-09-17
AACGTGCATTCAGAACTATGACGATGTGTACACAATCAAGTTTCGATGAACGCCCCAGTCTCAACTCAAAACACGTTCGGTCGCATACGTTGCGAGACGATGTGGAGGTCCGGTTCACCTCCGAGAACGCCACCGATGAAAGACTCGGACCTCGCCAGATTATTTTAGGTCAACCAGGTCAATAATGATCTGGTCAGTGCGAAGGCAGGCGTAGAGTTGCTCCCGATCGGCGACTTTGGTGCCAATCAGAACCACCTCGGCGCTCTCAACGACTTCCCGCAGATCCTGACAGAGGAGTGAGCCGATGTGCGGGATCACAACCTCGATAAATTCCCGGTTCGAACCCACTAGCTTGCCTACTGAGACAAAGGGGTCCCAGATCCGAATCTGGTAGCCCTCGCCGAGAAGTTGTTTGATCAGCTGCACTAGCGGACTTTCCCGCAGATCGTCGGTGCCAGGCTTGAAGCTCAATCCGAGGATGCCCACCTTCTTTCGTCCGGTCGCCAGCACCCTCTCAACGGCGCGGTCGAGGTGAGCCTGATTGCTGGGCAAGATCGCATCCAGCAATGGCAGGTTCAGGTCAAGCTCCTTAGCGCGATAGCAGAGGGCGCGCACGTCCTTGGGGAGGCAGGAGCCACCGAATGCGAATCCGGGAGTAAGATATGCCGCGGAGATGTTCAGCTTCGTATCAGAAGTGAAAATTTCTGTCACGGCTTGCGGATCCACACCGAGCTGTTTGCAAAGCGTGCCCACCTCATTGGCGAAGTTCACCTTCAAGGCGTGGAATGCGTTACAGACGTACTTAACCATCTCAGCCGCTTGAAGCGAGGTCTCGAAAATTTGCCCCGGTATCCAGTCGTACACTCCACGGAGGGCGACCAGGTGGTTGGGATCGACGGCACCGAGAACCGTGATGGGCGGGCGAAAGAAGTCAGCCACCGCGCTTCCTTCGCGGGTGAATTCTGGGTTTACGCAGACCGCGAAGTCCTTTCCGGCACGCTTGCCACTCGCGGCCTCCAGCGTCGGGATCGCGAGTGACTCCGCTGTTCCTGGCAGCACGGTGCTCCGCAGCACAATCCAGTGGAATCCGTTCTTCGCCCGCAGGGCCTCACCCACTTCACGGCAACTGCGTTCCACGCTGCTCAGATCCAATTTGCCGTTACGCAAGCTCGGCGTGCCGACGCAAAGGAAGGAAATCTCTGACTGGCGCACTGCTGCGCTTGTATCGGTGGTAGCGTGCAGCAGGCAAGCGTCGTGGCTTTGTGCTATCAGTTCGTCTAATCCAGGCTCGAGCACGGGCGGCCGACCCGACTCCAACATCTCGACCTTCGCCGCGTTTACATCTACCCCCAGGACTCGATACCCCTTGCTGGCTAGACAGGCCGCCGTTACCGCGCCGACGTACCCTAAACCCAAAACACTTATTGGTCGCATAATATTGGCGTTCTTCTCTCCCAAAGATATCTTCTTCATCTCTGATTAAAAGCAATCCCCCTGCCTAAGGCCCGGTGGGGCTTGGGGCATCTGGCCCCTAACCCACTCTATCTAAATACCTTAGTTGATACCTGAAAATGGAGGAGTGCTTATTTGCGAGAGCCCGAAATGAGAGTTGCAAATCTTTGCCCATTCCTCCCGTTTCCTTGCCGGCAATTCCCCCTTTTGCCGCCGGCCCGCCGGAGAGTAACCACAGTATCGAGGCCGACGAGGACTAAGGCAGATTTCGGAGGGTCCGAGGTCAACAGCGTGGTTTGCCCCCGGGACGAAGCCCGTCTTATGCGCGTCGGCTGGGATCCGCGTTTCTGTACCAAGCGACGAACTTCTTCAAACCCTCCTCGAGGGGGATAGCAGGCTTGTAGTGCAGCAGACGTTCGGCTTTGGAAATATCAGCCCAAGTGATCGGTACGTCTCCGGGTGGGAATGGCTCACGAGCTACGGTCGCCTTCCGGTTTGTGACGTGCTCGAGGAGCTCCACCAACTCATTCAGCTTCACAGGATGAGAGTTCCCCAAATTGAACACTTCAAACCGGGCGCCGGATATCGGGTGCGGTTCATACCCGATCGCCGATAGCACGCCCGCCACGATGTCGTCCACATAGGTGTAATCACGGCCAGCTGAACCGTTGCCAAAGACTGGGATGGGCTTGCCCGCTTCAATCAAAGCAGTGAATTTGTGGATGGCCAAGTCCGGCCGCTGGCGCGCACCGTATACGGTAAAGAACCGGAGGCAAACAACCGTCAGCCCAAACAAGTGCGCATACGTGTAGCAAAGCATTTCAGCTGCCAGCTTCGTAGCGGCGTAAGGGGAGATTGGACGCAATTCCACCTGGGTCTCTGAGAACGGAGTGCGGCTTGTAGCACCGTAGACGGAGCTCGAAGAACCATAGATGAACTTGGCGATACCAAACTCACGGCAGAGCACCAACAGGTTCACGGTGCCCGCAATGTTGACGCGTTCGTAAAGCAGGGGCTGCTCTATCGATGGGCGCACGCCGGCGCGCGCCGCCAAGTGAATAATCGTATCCGGTTTCCGCTTCTCAATGATCTCCCGCAGAAGCTCCAGCTCACAGATATCGGCCTCGTAGAATTGGAAGTCACCCACACGGCGAATCTCTAGCAGGTTCGCTTTTTTCCAATCGGGCGAGTAAAAATCATCCAGATTGTCCAGGATTGTGAGTTGGAAGCCATCCCGGAGCAAGGCCTCAGCGAGATGCGAACCGATGAATCCCGCTCCCCCCGTCAGCAGAACATGTTTGGAATTAGTCTTCAAGATTGGGTTGCGGGACGCCCGCCTAGTCGATTGTTAATGCGCATCGTCATAAGTGTTGCTCCAGGTCCGAACTTGCTTCCCATTTAACCTCTGCAAAGTCAACTGCAAGCCATCATGGTATCAGAAGCCCCCTACCGAAGTGATAGTCGTTCACCGATACTAAACATCCCCGGCAATTCAGTGTCCAAACCTTTCGAGAACGTTCCACACATAGCGATGTTGAAGAGTGTTAGACTACGGAGCGCTGACGTTTCTCCTCAGACTGTCGATATGCAAGAATAAAAAGGACAGCAAGGAGGGCCGCAAGGAATCGCGCCCTCGGAAGAGAAGATTTATCATTGAACATTTCCGTTTTCGGTTGCGGACACATTGGGCTGATAATCGGGAGTTGTCTGTCGACGATCGGACATAAGACCATTTGCGCCGACCTCAGCGAACCAAAAGTCAACGCGCTCAACCAAGGCCAGTTGCCGTTTTACGAGCCACACCTGATTGATGTTGTGAACCAAGGTTTTCGTGGCAACTGTCTCGTTTTTACTACCGATGTCGCAAGAGCCGCGGACGCAAGTGATGCCATTTTCGTCTGCGTAGACACTCACCAGCTTGAGAATGGCGAAATAGACCTCTCGGCAATCGAATCCGTTGCCCGCGTCATTGCGGACAATTCGCGCTCGCTCAAGTTTGTCGTCGTGGCGAAAACGGTTCCCGCCAAGACAGGGCAGCAGTTGGCGCGCATGCTCGCCGTTTACGCTGGGAAATCTGGGGTCAAATTTCGCTTGGCCGTCAACCCGCCTTTTCTACCAAAGGGAGCGGCGGTTGAAAGGTTTTTACATCCGGATCGCATCTTAATCGGCGTAGAAGACAAAACCTCGGAGCAACAACTGAAAAACATTTACGGCCCGATCTTGGAACAGCGCTTCCGATGCCCGGTCCACCCCGGAGGCTGCCCGAGCCATGAGCCCCCGCGATTTGTCGTAACAACGATCGAGAGCGCAGAACTCATCAAGCAGGCGTCGAATTGTTTCCTTGCGCTCAAGATATCGTATGCGAACGTGATCGCCGATATCTGCGAGTCTTTTGGCGCTAACGTAGACGACGTTTTACGCGCAATGGGACTCGATCCCCGGATCCGGCCGGAGTTCTTAAGCCCAGGACTGGGCTTCGGCGGGAGGCGGCTTCTGGAAGACATCCGGACTGTGATCAGATTGGCTGAACGTGCAGAGATCGATTCCACTATTCTGAGAGAGGTTGAACGCATCAACAGAGAACGCATTGATCGTTTCTGGGAAAAGGCCTGCCGGGAACTGTGGACGATACGTGACAAGAAAGTCTCTGTTTTTGGGTTGGCCTACAAAGCCGGAACTGATGACGTCAGCTTTTCACCCGCGCTTGAACTTGTGCGACGACTTCTGGCCGAGGGGGCGCACGTGCGTGCCTATGACCCTGAAGCGATGGAGAATGCACAACGGGTATTGCCCTCTGTGTGCTACTGCTCCGATCCATATGCTGCCGCTTCGGGTGCTGATGCCGTGATTATTGCGACGGACTGGAATATCTTCCAGGGACTGGATTGGGAGCGCATCCGCGAAGTGGTGGCACGGCCCCTTGTCCTTGATGCTCGCAACCAACTCGACCCGCGCAGAATGATGGCGCTGGGATTTGAATACCGCTCGTTTGGTCGTCCCGGCTAATCGACAGATCCCGGCCCCAGACAGATCCCGGCCCCAGAAACTGTCGAAACTCAGTGCTGTCTAGGAAGGAGCTGATTAAGCCGGGCCAAACATGTGAAAACATTTTCCTCAACGGATGGGCCCTCGCGGCAAATCAGGAGCGTTCTCAGCTTGCTAAAAGTTTATAACCTACTGTAAAATAAGAGCTTATATTGATATTGGATTGCCAACTGAATCGTCCTCGGACGGCACCCGCCTTGCTTGTTTGGATCGTGCAATGCGGAAAAATTGTGCAGCACCTCTTGCATATCGGCAAGAGGCCTCCGAGAGCGGATCTCTCACGCGGAGTGAGTTCCGCGGAGACAGTGAAAGCTGCGAAGGTAGATAGCAGCCAAGGGCGTCTTCGAATGTGCGGTATCTGCGGAATCTTTGACACTAAAGCTCGTGGGTTCAGCCAGCTCGGCTTAGTCCGCCAAATGTCGGAGACGCTAACCCACCGTGGGCCTGACGGAGACGGGTTTTACACTTCGCCCCACTGCGTACTGGGGCATCGACGGCTGAAGATCATAGACCTTTCGCCCCTTGGACGCCAACCCATGTGCAACGAGGATGAGTCGGTATGGGTTTCCTTCAACGGCGAGATTTATAATTACCAAGAGTTGCGGTCGGAGTTGATCCGCCACGGCCACCAATTCCGCAGCCAAACTGATACGGAAGTGCTCGTCCATCTCTACGAAGACGAAGGCGAAAGCTTCCTGAACCGAATAAACGGGATGTTTGCACTAGCGCTCTGGGATACGCGGCGCGAGCAGCTCCTCCTCGCCCGCGATCGTTTCGGCAAAAAGCCACTTTACTACTATGCGGACCGCGAGCGGCTTTTCTTCGGCTCAGAAATGAAAGCGCTTCTAGCCGATCCCTCGATGCCCCGCGAACTAGATCCGGAAGCATTCTCCTTCTATTTGAGTTTAGGTTACATTCCTTCGCCCCGGACAATCTTCCGCGGCATTCGAAAACTCCCTGCAGGATCTTGGTTGACGGTCAGCCGCGATCCCTCGAGCGACGGGTTGCTCCTGAAAGGGCCACAGCGCTACTGGGTGCTTCGCTACAAGCCTAACCCTCGCCTTACCGAAACGGAGTGTCTGGAACGCATCCGCGAGACTGTCAGGGACGCGGTCCGCATTCGAATGCGCTCGGACGTCCCGCTTGGGGCCTTCCTGAGCGGCGGGGTGGATTCTTCTGGCGTTGTCGCGACCATGGCAAAGATGAGTGAAAGACCGGTCGAGACATTTTCCATCGGCTTCGACGAAGCTTCTTACGACGAACTGCATTACGCCGAGTTGGTTGCCAAGCGGTTCAACACTAATCATCATACCTTTCGTTGTGAGCCGGATGCTCTCGAGGTACTTCCCACACTTGCTCATAATTGCGACGAACCATTCGCAGATTCATCGTTGATCCCCACCTACTACGTTTCGAAGATCGCGCGCCAGTACGTGACGGTTGCTCTGTCGGGCGATGGGGGCGACGAAGTTTTTGCCGGCTATACACGCTACGACAATGGCATGATGCGCTGGCACCTGGCGCAATTCCTGCCGGATACCTTGATTCGACGAGCGTTTCGCCTCCTGACCCAGTTGTACCCGATCAACTCCCGTGGCTGGGGCATTCTGTATCGCAATTCGCTCACGCCTCTGGAAGGCTTCGTCGCGGAGATTTCCCTGTTTAACCCACGCGAAAAGCAAGAGCTCTTTTCGCAGGCCACTCGACAGTCCCAGGGGTTGCCGGACGACCTGGTCCGACATCTAGCCGAGGAGGCGGGCAGCTCCGAGTTTCTCACTCAGATGCAGTACGCGGACCAGATGCTGTACCTGCCGGATGACATCCTCGTCAAAGTGGATCGCACCAGTATGGCAGTCTCCCTAGAAGTCCGTGCCCCTCTCCTTGATTACCGCTTGGCAGAATTCTTGGCCACCGTACCCGCCAAGGTGCGCTACCGAAATGGCGTCAAGAAGTATCTCCTCAAGAAAGCGCTCGCCGCCGAGTTGCCGAGCGCAATTCTTCATCGAGAAAAGATGGGGTTTGGCGTTCCCTTGAAGCATTGGTTCCGGAAAGAGGCGACAGACTTTGCTCGGGACATTCTCTTGTCGACATCTGCGCGCCAGCGAGGTCTATTCCAGCCGCACAAAATCGAGCAACTGCTTCAACGCCATTCAAAAGGTAGGCGTGACTTCTCGAGTCGAATCTGGGCGTTGCTCTTCTTTGAAATATGGTGCCAAACGTGGCTCGATCGACCGCAGTCTAAATGCAGCGAATACGTGGAGGCCACTCTGTGCCCTCGTGGCTGAAGTCACTGAACGGCAATGGGGGGGCAGCTGGACAAGAAGTGATCGCAGCGAGGCCAAACCTCTGCACGGGAGGTCTCGTAGCTCCAAAGCTGCTTGATCTGGGAACCGGTACTATCGGTGGAAGCGGAAACCATGTCGATCCCCCACTTGGGCCAGCGAGCCCCGAATTCTGCGGGGGTTCTGAGTCCGACGATTCCACGAGAACAGTCTGCCGCCGGCCGCGGCTAATGTTATTCACGGACAGTTTTATCCACGGAGGGACCGAGCGGCAGTTTGTCCAAGCTCTTCTGCATCTCGATCGGGCTAAATACGAAATCTTCGTGGGGTGTCTCAAGCGCCGCGGGCCTTTCTTGCCCGAAGTCGCAGCGCTCGGCTTGCCTATATTCGAGTTCCCCATTCCTTCGCTTCATCACCTGGCGACCGCAAGATGGTTTTGGCGCTTGGTTCGGTTTCTGCGCTCAAATCGTATCGACATCGTTCACGCTTTCGACTTCTATACGGGTGCCTTTGCAGTCCCCGCTGCACGGGTGGCTGGCGTGCCAGTAGCCATCGCCAGCCAGCGCTCGCTGTTGAGCTCTCGAACGTTCTTGCGCCGGGGCGTTGTTCGACTCACGTGCATGTTAGCGAACGGGATTGTTGCAAACTCGCGGGCCGCTGGAGCGCCTTGGGCGGATCCCCGAAGCGCGGGGTCCCTTCAGCTCATCTCGATCCCGAACAGTATCGACCTCGGAAAGTTCCGCTCGGCGTTGCCCGCGCTGCAGGTCAGGAATCAACTCGGCATTGCAGAGAAAACACCACTCGTGGGCACCCTGGCCGCCCTTCGCCCGGAAAAAGATGTAAGCACCTTCCTGCGCGCGGCCGTGCGCGTCAGCGCGGAGATGCCCGAGTCAAGGTTCCTCGTCATCGGAGACGGGAGCGAGCGGGAGGGACTTGAGGGTCTGGCAAAAGATCTGGGACTCGCCGGACGCATTTTTTTTGTTGGTGACTGCCGAGACGTCGCCGATTTGCTCGCGACGCTGGACGTTTTTGTCTTGTCATCGGGGTCGGAAAGCTGCCCGAATGCAGTTCTAGAAGCAATGGCCATGAGCCGCCCCGTCATTGCGACGAAAGTTGGCGGGCTGCCAGAATTGATCGAAGAGGGAAGAAGCGGATACTTAGTAGGTGCTGGAGACTCGATGGCGATGAGCCGTCGGATCCTGGAATTGCTGCGTGATCGAAATCTCCGGCGCGGAATGGGAGAAGAAGGTCGCAACCGGATCGAGCACGATTTTTCTCCCGCCCAAATGAAACAAAGACTGGAGACGTTCTACGATAATTTACTCCGTCGTTCTGTTCCGACCGTCCGAATCCTGCAGATTGGGAACTATCCGCCACCGCTCTGCGGCTGGGCAATGCGCACCCAATTGGTTCAGCGTGAACTCTTTAGACAGGGCGCGGACTGTGGTGTGTTAGATGTTGGTCCGAATCGCCGTACTCGAAAGCAAGGCTGCACGCCGGTGGGTAACGGCTTTGATTATGCAGTGAAGCTCCTGATCCATCGGGCAAGAGGCTACACTTTCGCGGTCCATGTGAACGGCGACTCGTGGAAAGGATACTTGATTGCGTTAGCGGCTGTCCTACTCGGTCGTTTCACGCACAAACCCGCATTCTTGATCTTCCATGCGGGCCCGAAACAAGCCTACTTCCCCAGGTCCGAGGGCTTCTGGTTTCATGCCTTTCGCCTGCTGTTCCGCTCTAGCGCAAGCATCATTTGCAACTTTGAGCCCGTAAAGAATGTAATTCAGCAGTACGGTATCTCGGCAGAGAAAATCCACCCTATTCCGGCGTTTTCGGATCAATATCAGGAAGAGACGCCAGTTCCTTTGGTGACATCCATGGAGCCCTTCCTCAATGCGCACGAACCTTGCCTGTTCAGTTACACGCTCTTCCGGCCCGAGTTCACCATGGACTGCCTGTTCGAAGCATTCGCCCAAGTGCACCAGAAATTCCCGCGCGCGGGCCTGTTGATTGTCGGCCCTCGTGAAGTGCCACCGGAAGCCCGGGCTCAGTTGCGCCGTCTAGGCATTGACTCCAGCGTGCAGATTGCTGGAAACCTGCGCCATGCAGAGTTTCTTACAGCCATCAAACGTTGCGACGTGTTTGTGCGTACCCATCTCCGGGACGGTGCGTGCGCCTCGATACTCGAGGCGTTGAGTTTGGGGGTGCCCGTGGTCGCGGCCGAAGATGGCACCCGACCTCCTTCGGTCATGACCTACACGCCCGCAGACGCAGGCGACTTGACGCGCGTTCTCGTGCACGTGCTGAACAACCTGGAGACCGTTCGCGCACAGGTGCGACCTCCCAAGCCGCGCGATACGCTCGCGGAAGAAGTTTCGCTCCTGCTTTCAGTAGCTGGCCGGAACACTCAATGAAAGCATTTGCGGAAAAACTGCTCCGGCTAACGGAAATGAAACTGCCGGAAATCCGCTTTCGCGCAACGCAAAAGCTGCGCATTGCGCGGGAACAGTGGCAAGACCTCCACGGCGGCAGGTTCCAAGAAACCGGCCCGTGGTGGCGGTACTGGGATGCGGACAAAATCTCCGACCCAGCGCTACGAGCCGCCGTACGACGAGAGGATGAGGCCGAAGCCGCCCAGTTGCTGTCGACCTACTTCGCTAAGCGAAAGCCGCCATCGTTCTACTGGGACCTTTCGCTACGCAAGAAGCTTGCGGCCACCCATCGGCAATTCTTTCCGGGCCGCGTAGAACAAATCGGAGCGGAAGCCGACGCCATCTGCAAGCACTGCTTTCGCATTTTTGGGTATCCGGAGGTCTGCTGCGGTACCGAGGTGGCGTGGCGCCGTGACTTGGTCAATTGCGTCGAATCTGGCCTCGAACACTACTCGCGCATCTCCTATCTCGAATTCACCAAGGTCGGCGACTCCAAAGTCACCTGGGAGCTGAATCGCCACCAGCATCTCCTCACTCTTGCCCAGGCCCATCTGCTGACAGGTCGCGCGAGAATCCGTACGCTCGCGGGATCAACTGGGCCAGCAGCCTGGAAGTTTCCTTTCGGTCGTGGTCCTGGCTTTGGGTACTGCACCTGCTTTCCGGTAGCCGGGCGCTTACCGGCGCGCGCATTGGCGAGTTGACCGCGGCGATCGCGCGCAACGCCGAGTTTGTCGCGGCCAACCTCTCGATTTACTTCTCGCCAAACACCCATTTGCTCGGCGAGGGGTTTGCTCTCTTCGCCATCGGACTGCTGCTTCCGGAGTTGCGTGGTTCCGAAAGGTGGCGCGACTGCGGTCGTGCCATCTTACTCGAACAAATGGAAAAGCAGGTACGCGAGGACGGCTCGCATTTCGAGCAGTCGACCTATTATCACCGATACGCCGTTGAATTCTTCCTGTGTGCCGCTATTCTAGCTGAGCGCAACGAATGCCCTTTCCCCTCGGCCTATCGGGAACGGCTCGAACGAATGGTGGAATTTCTCCGTTCGATCAGCCTGCCGACGGGTCGCGACCCGATGATCGGCGATTCCGACGGAGGGCGCTTGATCGCCTTTGGTCCCAACGAGCCTAATGACTGGTGTCCTGTTCTATCGACGGCCGCGCTGCACTTCCACAACGGCAATTTCTTGCCAGCCACTAAGGGCTTCGACGAACAGGCGCTTTGGTTGCTGGGGCCGGATAGTTTCTCCGGACTCATCAACCTCGAACCTGCTCCTCCCCGCGAGGCCTCGCGAACGTTTCCGAACGCGGGTTTGGTCGCAATGAGGAGTGACTGGAGCGCCCGCGCAAAACATCTTTTGTTCGACGCGGGCCCGCAAGGCGTGGGGGCCTGCGCGCACGGTCACGCCGACGCCCTTGCGTTCGTCTGCTCGGCAGACGGGATCAACTGGCTAGTGGATCCCGGCACGTACATCTACACTGCGTCGCGCCCCTGGCGAGATTTCTTTCGCTCAACGCGGGCGCATAACACTGTGGTCATCGACGAAAAGGACCAGGCCAGGCCGGTGGACTTCTTCAAGTGGCGCGCTCTGCCCGAGGTGCGCGTGGAGCGCTCCGTCTCGACTGACGTGCTCGACTACACCGTCGGTGTCCATAGCGGTTACGTGCGCCTCTCGCAGCCGGTTCAACATCGTCGTCAGATCATTTTCGCGAAGCCCGACTATTGGATCATTTCCGATGAACTGGTCGGTAAGGGAACGCACCATCTGGAGTTCTTCTTCCATTTCGCGCCTGGCGTAGTGATTCAGCAGAAGGACAACCGTTGGTTCGCTTCAAAAAACGGCGAGACATTCCTCCTCATCGCGGCTGCTCCAGGGGTGAGCTTCCGTATCGTCACCGGAGAGGAGTCGCCCCCTCAGGGTTGGTACTCCGAGGGTTACGGCCATCGGGAGCCGGCGCCGGTGCTCGTCGGTTCAATCCACGCAGCAGTGCCCGCTCGCTTTGATTGGCTCCTTATGCCCGCGCCAGCCGGCTCGGGCCGCCTGCGCCGTTGCGAACCGGGCAGGCTGAATTTGGCTGTTGAGACTGACGCGTGGTCTGATTTCTTCGTCGGAAGTGGGGAAGCCTCAGAAGTGGCAAGGGCAAAGATCTCGACTGACGCCGAACTGGCTTTCGGGCGACAGCGCCTCTCGGGCGAATTCGCCCGCCTCGCCGTGATCAGTGGCAGCTCGCTCGAAGTTGGTGGCCTCAAAATTCTACAAGCTGACAAAAAGCTGGATGAGCTGAGCGTGACCTGGTCCGCCGAAGGACTCGCTGTTCGGGCGCGCCCCGCTGTTCCTTTCCGGCTCTATGCGCCCGGCGCGACTAAAGCGCGCCTGAACGGAAAAGAAGCAACTGCGGCCCGCGCGGACAACTGGATCGAATTCGAGGGAGAAAGCTAAGCGATGTGCGGGATTTGCGGACTCCTGTCAATGAGCGGCGCACGCATGCCCACGGGGCAGGAACTGCGCAGCATGACACATGTGCTATACCACCGCGGGCCGGATGACGAAGGTTACCACTTGGCAGGGCCGCTGGGACTGGGCTTTCGTCGGTTGAGCATCGTGGATCTGGTGAGCGGCCACCAGCCAATGATGAATGAAGACGGTACATTACAAATCGTCTTCAACGGTGAAATTTACAATCACCCGGAACTCCGCCCGGAACTCGAGCGCCGCGGCCATCGCTACGCGACCACCAGCGACACGGAGACGATTCTCCATCTCTACGAGGAATACGGCGACGATTGTGTCCACCACATGCGCGGCATGTTCGCTTTCGCCATTTGGGACGCGCGGAAGCGCCGCTTGTTCTGCGCCCGCGACCGCTTGGGCATCAAGCCCTTTTACTACACTAGGTTCGGAGACCGATTCGCATTCGCCTCGGAAATCAAGGCGCTGGGCGAACTGTCGGGTTGCCGGCCGAGGCTGAATCGGTGCGCACTACCCGAATTGCTCGCCTTCGGATACCTGGCTTCCGACGAGACCCTTTTTGAGGGCGTGCGCAAGCTCCTCCCTGGCCACTGCCTCCGGATCGATCTGGGCGCTCCCGATCCCCAGCCGAAGATTACGCGTTACTGGGATCTAGACCTCTCGCCCGATGAGACCCTTCGAGGTGAGGCGGAATATCTTGCGCGCTTCGAAGAACTGTTCACCGAATCGATTCGGATTCACCTCATGAGTGACGTCCCGCTGGGCGTGTTCCTGAGCGGCGGGTTGGATTCCAGCTCGATCGCTGCGGTGATGGCTGGCCTAGGTCAAGATCAGATCAAGACTTTCTCGGTGGGCTACGCCGAGGACCAGTTCAGCGAACTGCCCTATGCACGGCTCGTCGCCAAGAACATCGGCGCAGAATACAACGAAGTCATCCTCGGCCCTGAGGAATTCTTTGCCAGCCTGCCGGAACTGATCTGGCACGAAGACGAGCCAATCGTCTGGCCTTCCAGCGTTGCATTGCATTTCGTGTCCCGGCTGGCGCGCGAAAAGGTCAAAGTGGTCCTTAGCGGCGAAGGTGGAGACGAAATTTTCGCCGGCTACCTAAAATATCGCGTCACCCTTTGGAACCAGCGTTACGGGCCAGTCTAACGGCATTCCTTCCTCTACCATCCCGAGGCGTTTGAGAAAATCTTCTTCGACAACTTCTATTCCGCCATCCCCCAGGACCGGCAGTCGCGGCTATTCGCTCCCGAGCTGGCCGACGAGCTGAGAGGAATCAACGCCTATGCAAACGCTCTGCAGTTCTTCCCTCCAAATGGCGGAAACGGGACACTACTGAACCGGCTGCTCTACCTGGACATCAAGACCTATCTGGTTGAGTTGCTGATGAAACAGGACCAGATGAGCATGGCTGCCTCGATCGAAAGCCGCGTGCCGTTCTTGGATCACAAATTAGTAGAATTCGCCGCGCGGATTCCTGCGCGGCACAAGTTGCATTTCCTCTCCGGCAAGTACCTGCTGCGGCGTGCCATGAAAGGGAAGCTCCCGCCAGAGGTGCTTCACCGCAGCAAGCAGGGCTTCCCCACGCCCATCCGGCCTTGGCTGCGGAACCAACTCTTCGACCGCGTCTCAGCGATCCTGACCGATGGACGCTTAGCGGAACGTCGGCTGCTAAACCCCCCCTATGTGCGGGACTTGCTTGCGGCACATCGGCGCGGACACTCAGACGCCACTGAGGCCTGCTGGAGGCTTCTGAATTTCGAGCTCTGGAACCGCATTTTCATCGACGGCGATTATGCTGAATCTCGACGTTCAGCTCCCGCAGTGCCGGCCCTTACTTCGGGGTGACAACTCAGTGGAACCGTGTGCGCTTGAGCCACCAAATGTGCCGGGAATGAAAATGATTTCACACAGAGTGGTACCCACTTACCCACCGATTCGGGCGGTGAGTGGGGAATTAGGGTGAAGTTCAGCAATCTCGGCCATAACCTACTGATTATAAAGTACTTGTCTGGAAGCGAGGCCCAGGAACGAGAGGACACTGCTACGAAGTGTTAGTGTCGGCTCGGAAGCCCTTCCCTGTGTAATCTGTTCAATATAAACAGTTTAAAAACGAAACCAGGGCTTTTAGATTGTTTTCTACTACCCAAGGGTTGGAATCACACTTGCTACCTTTCTGGGGGGTTACTCTTGAAGATTCTACTGACATTCCCGCGACCTCTTGTGCCAGCGGACACGGGCGGAAAAATCCGCACTTTGAATATTTTCACTCGCCTGACAAAGCGGGCGGAGATCCATGCGATTTCCTTCGCCGACCGGGACCGGGACGCTGCCGGAATCGACGAAATGCGCCGACTCTTCAGAAGCTATACACCGGTCTTTTGGCAAGAGAGGGTCAAATATTCTCCTGTTTTCTATGCGGAACTCCTCACGAGTCGATTTAGCCGGCTTCCCTACTTCGTCGCCAAATGCTGCCGCCCGCATTTTCAAGCTACCGTGGAGGCGCTCGCCGAACGTGAATCTTTCGATCTGCTCCTGTGTGATTTCCTGCAAACTGGTGCAGCAATGCTCGGATCACCAATCCGGCCGCGCGTCGTTTTTGAACACAACGTTGAGTATCTCCTGAGGAAGCGCCAGTGGGAAGCGGAGGCAAACCCATTGCGCAAACAGGTGTTCGCGGCCGAGTGGAAAAAAACACGTTCGATCGAAGCCAGGGTATGCCGGTCTTTCGATCACGTCATTACGGTGTCGGATGATGACCGCCTAACCTTAAAACGTGAGTTCGGGATCGAGAATGTGTCCACAGTCCCCACCGGCGTAGACACGGAGTTTTTCCGGCCACAGGAGGTCAAGCCCCGCCCAGGCCACCTGGTTTTTGTCGGTTCTATGGACTGGTACCCAAACGAGGACGCAGTCATGTGGTTTCTGAGAGAGGTTTATCCCAGGATCCGTCGGGCCAACCCGGAGGCGACCGTTAGCATTGTCGGGCGCAATCCGTCGGCGCGTCTCCTCACCTGCGCTGCTGGCTGCCCTTCCCTGCAGGTTACTGGCAATGTGAGAGATGTTCGCCCGTATCTCGCCGAAGCGGAACTTGTCGTGGTACCTTTGCGGATTGGCGGCGGGACGCGAATCAAGATCCCCGAGGCAATGGCGATGGCCAAACCGGTTGTCTCCACTAGACTTGGAGCGGAGGGCCTCATACTGGATCCAGGTCGCGAAGTTCTTCTTGAAGATGATCCGGAAGCTTTTGCGCGAGCTGTTTTGGATCTGCTCAGCGATGCCCCACGACGCGAGGCCATGGGTCGAGCCGCACGTGAAAAGGTAGTGAGGGAGTGCAGTTGGAACGCGGCCGTGGAAAAGATGGAAGAAATTCTTGAGCAGGTAGTGCGCCAGGCTTCCCAGACGGTGATATTGGGACCGCCACTCCGCGAAGTCCCAAGCAATCCCAATCGACAAAAACCAGCAAACTCGTGAGCGAAGCGAATC
>WNFN01087024.1_pt1 | contig 15164 bp, 16 predicted proteins | sample 5400161 | NCBI WGS metagenome assembly WNFN01 (sample SAMN13153353, study PRJNA577476) | soil metagenome | isolation source: 80 cm saprolite on Douglas fir-dominated hillslope | place: USA:California | collected 2013-09-17
TTCCCAACCCGATCTCCGCCGGAGAATATTTCTGCGATTCGATGAGCGATTTCTTGCTCGAGATGTAATCCACTTCGATCAGAATCAGGCCGGCTTCGATTCGCGCGATGTCCAGGGCGATCATTCCCGCGGGATGGATATCGAAGGCTTTACCTTTGGTGATCAGCGCGTCCCACACTTTGACGGCGTCTTTCCACGGCATCCATACCTCGAAACCTAAATCGCCGGTGTAGCCGGTGCGCGAAATGTCCACGGGCACACCGGCAATTTTTCCATGGGTCACGCGAAAATATTTCAGATTGGTGATGTCGGCGTCCGCGGCGGCACGCAGTAATTTTCCGGATGTGGGACCTTGCAGCGCAAGCGCCGCGGTCTGCTCGGAAATATCTTCAATTTTTACATCCAGACCGAGTGAATTCTGCTGAAACCAGCGCAGGCTCGGGTCCGCTGCCGTCCAGCGATATTCGTTCTCGCCCAAGCGGGTGATCGTGCCGTCGTCGATCACTTTTCCTTCCGGATCGCACCAGCAGCAGTAGATAACCTGGTCCACGGCTACTTTATTGATGTCGCGCGAAATCACACGATTGACAAACTTCGTGGCATCGTGGCCCGTCACGCGGTATTTGAACAGCGGAGAAATATCGATCAGCGCCACGGAATTGCGGATGGCGTTGTACTCGTGCTCGTGGTGCATTTCGTACACGCTGACGGTGTAATAGCCCGACCATTCGCGATAGTTCAGGCTTTCGCACAATGCGAGCGTTCTCTCGTGAAACGCGGTTCCGACCGGCAAGGATCCTCCTGCTGCACGTGCAAATGAGAGCGATGCGAATACATTGAATTATAAGTGTGAACTCTGCGCCCTCGCAAGGCTAGCTGGACGGAAAAAAATCAAAAAAGAGAAGGTTGATCGTAAAAATGGGAATGCCGATGAGCACCGTCACTGTTTTCAATCGCAATCGTGGAGTAAAAACACAAGGAGTCCGGCTGGTGCCGCTTTACAGCTGGTCTCAGCAAGCCCTATAGTCATCTGGCGAACTCCTTCGGACACTGCATGCGAAAAACCCGCTTCTTCCGAATCGCGCTGATCCACAGCTTACTTTTTTACGGAACGAGCTTCTGCGCAGCGGAAGACATCAAGAAAATTCACCCGACCGGTTACGTGAGTGACCTGGCCGGCGTGATTGCGCCAGACGCCAGGGCGCGGCTCGAAGCGCTATGCGCGGAAGTGGAGCAAAAAACGGGCGCGCAGATGGCGATTGTGACCGTCACATCGCTTGAGAGCGAGACCGTCGACAATTATGCAGTGGATCTGTTTAAGCAACTTGGGGTCGGAGGCAAGAAGGATAATCGCGGTGTCTTATTGCTGGTCGCTCCCAACGAGCGCAAGTATCGCATCGAAGTAGGGTACGGGCTGGAGCCGGTGATCAATGATGCGCGTGCCGGAGACGCGGGGCGCGCGATGGTGCCCTACTTGCGCCAAGGCAACTACGGGAAGGCAGCCGAAGCCGGTGCTTGGCAACTTGCCGGCTATATTGCCGCCGATTCGGGCGTAACGCTAAGCGGGCAACCTCCGATGCGCCTGACTCGAGTTAGCCGAGATGACGGTGGAATTGGCGGACTCCGGCTTGTCTTCGCCCTGATTGTGTTCGTTGTGGTGATCGGGAGCCTGATTTCGCGTGGAGGGGGACGAGGAGGCGGAAGCGGCTGTCTCTGGTTTCTGCTGGGAATGTTGATGAATAGTGGCGGGGGCAGGTCCAGCGGAGGTTGGGGCGGCGGAGGGTTCGGAGGATTTGGCGGCGGCAGCAGCGGAGGCGGAGGCGCTTCAGGAAGCTGGTAGGCTGGAGGAAAGGGATGGTTGAGAAATGCTCTCCACGGAAATGAAACTGACGGAGTTGGTGAGAAGGCTGAAGGAATTTGCGGCCACAAACCTCGACTGCGTGATCTTGTTCGGGTCGGCGGCACGGGGGGATTTTCACGAAGGACATTCGGATCTGAACGTGGCTTGCGTCCTTCATTCGTTGAGTGTCGAGGAATTGGGACGAATCGCGCCGGTGGTGAAATGGTGGTGCGCCGATTTGAAAGAGCCGGCGCCGCTTTTTTTCACGGAAGAAGAACTGAAGCACGCCGCGGATGTCTTCGCGATCGAGATTCTGGATATGAAGCACGGGCGGCGGGTGCTCTATGGAACGGATGTGGTCGCTAAAATTGAAGTGCCGATGAACTTGCATCGCGTACAGATCGAGCATGACTTGCGAACGACGTTGTTGAAACTGCGGCAACATTATCTGCGCGCGCCGGGGGATTCGAAGGAGCTGGCGCCGGTCCTTAGAAAATCGTTTTCAGGAGTGCTGACGCTGCTGCGCCACGTGGTAATCGCTTTCGGAGAAGAGCCGCCGGTACCGGCGCATGATATCGTTGCGCGAGCAGCAGCGCTGACGGGCTCCAACATGAGTGCATTCGGTCCACTGCTGAAGCTCCGTGAGACGGACGACTTTCACGGAGAAATTGTTCCGGTATTCAGTGCGTATCTGAAAGCATTGGAGAAAACTGTGGATGCGCTGGAGCATCATCTTCCTAAAAAGGAATGGCGGCGCGTGAAGAATGCGCATTCATAAATCTGACTGAGGTGAGGCGGCTATGAAAAAAGGTCTGATCATTCTGATCGTATTGGTGGTGATCGCACTGCTGCTGGGGAGTTCGTTTGTCAGCCGCAGGAATCAGATGGCGATAAAGCGCGAAGCGGTGAACGCCGCGTGGGCGCAGGTGGATGTCGTGCTGCAACGGCGAGCGGACCTGATCCCGAATTTGGTGGAGACGGTGAAGGGATTTGCGGCGCAGGAGCAAACGGTCTTCGGCGATATCGCAAAGGCGCGCTCAGCCCTGCTTGGCGCGCATTCGCCGGCTGACAAGATCGCAGCGAATGGACAATTGGACTCCGCTTTGGGGCGCTTGCTCGTGGTTGTTGAAAATTATCCCCAGTTAAAATCCAACGAGAACTTTCTGCGCCTACAGGACGAGCTAGCGGGCACTGAGAATCGCATCGCCGTGGAGCGCCGCCGTTACAACGAGACGGTGCAAGACTACAACACGTTTATTGCGCTTTTTCCGAACAGCCTGGTGGCAAGCATGGGCGGGTTCACGCGTAACGATGCATATTTCAAGACGGAAGAAGGCGCTCGGCAGGTGCCCAAAGTAAGTTTCGGAGCTCCCTCTGCGACGCCACAGCCGGCGCCTGCGAAACCCTGACGCGTTTGCTCCGGTAGACCGCGAACTTCAAGATAGTACAAGCCGCCTGCGGATTTCGGCGACGATTTCGTCCGGGGCCCTGGCTGCGTCGATCATGATGGCGTCTTCAGGTTCTTCGAGATCCGCGAATTGACCCGCCAGGATGCCCTCGCCGGCAAAATGGCCGTGACGCTGGTGGATTCTTTCGGCGAAAAGCGCGTAAGTTCCTTTCAGGTAAATAATTTTTACTTCGGGGCTGGGGCGAAGCACGTCGCGATAAGCGCGTTTGAGGGCGGAGCAGGCAAGGACGACGTTCTTGCCGGCAGCGATCCATTCGAGGATGGCTTTGCGCATCGCTGCGAGCCAAGGAGCACGGTCGGCGTCATTGAGCGGCGTACCGTGGAACATTTTGTCGATGTTGGCGGGTGGATGGAAAGCATCAGCGTCGGCGAATTGCCAGTTGAGCTGAGTGGCGAGCATGGTGCCGATGGTGGTTTTGCCGGCACCGGTTGTGCCCATGATGATGGCGATCACGGTTCCCTTTCGCCGAGCTTGCCGTCAAACCTGGCCAAGAAATTCGCCAAGCAGCATGTGGAAATGGTGAACGCCATTTTCGCGCTTGACGGAGTAGCGGCCGCGATCGTAGGTCGAAGAGCGCAAACCACGCTGGACGCTTTCGCAGAGGCCGATGTCTTCCTGCTGAACTTCATCGCTGAAGGCCACCGAGCGTTTGATGCGCCGCTGATTTTCTTCGGTGGCGATATCATGGAAAAACCATTCGAAGATCGTCAACGTTTTTTCCTGGGAAAGAGGCACGATCAGATTAGTTGAAATATTGTCGGGATAAATGTTGAGCATCAGGTTCGGAAAAACCCAGAAGTAGAGGGCTTGCTGCAAGCCGGCGCCGGGAGTGTAGAGACGCTCGGTGGCGTCGTCTGCTTTCATGGCGCGGATCGGCGCGAATTGCTGGGAGTAGTAGCGAAAAGTGTCGGTGCGATATTGCGCGTAGTCGATTTCTTTCATCAAACCGGGATGGGCGATGGGAATGTGGTAGCCCTCGAGGTAGTTGTCGACGTAGACCTTCCAATTGCAGTCGATGACGTAGTCGCGGCGCTCGGCGAATTGCAGGCCATTGAATTGGAACCCGCGAGCCTGCTGAGGAATCTCGCCAAGATAGGTTGAGAGTGGCTCGGCTTTCAAGTCAAAATTCACAAATATAAATTGTTCCCAGGTTTCGCAGCGGAGGGGCACCATGCCCATGGCGCTGCGGTCGAAGAATTCGACGCCTTCGACGTCGGGAGTGCCGATCAGGCGGCCATCAAGGGTGTAGGTCCAGCCGTGATACTGGCAACGCAGGACATTTTTGCAGCCGCTGCCGAGAGCGATGGGCCCAGCGCGATGACGGCAAACGTTGCTGAAGGCGCGCAATGCACCTTCCTTATCGCGAACGACGATGATTGGTTCACCAGCAACATCGGCGGTGAAAAAGCTTTCCGTGTCAGCGATAGTGCGCTTCGCCCCGTTTACTTCGCCGCAGGACTGGCTAAGCGTGCCGACCATCTGCCAGGTGCGCCGGAAGATGCGCGTTTTCTCAATTTGAAGGATGTCGGGATCGGTGTAAAAACGCGAAGCGAGTGTTTGGGCGCACTCGATTTGTTGGTGGACGTCGAGGTGAAGAGGTTTGGTTTGCATTTGTCGAAAGTTAAGATTCAAACTTTAAAGTCAAAAACCGCTCCTGCTTTGAAACTGCGACTTGCAAGCGATTGCCGCCCGCAACGTCGCCTTGGAGCTGTCGGAAAAGCGGAGCAAGCTCCCTCACTTGATATCAAAACTTACGGGTTTCCTGGCGCGACCAGCGCTCGACCACGATCTTGGATTCGGTGAAGAATTCGACGGCGTCGCGTCCCTGACCGTGAAGGACGCCGAAGAAACTTTCTTTCCAGCCGCTGAAGGGAAAATAGGCCATCGGAGCAGCGACGCCGATATTGATGCCGATATTTCCGGCAGGCGCTTCGTAACGGAATTTTCGGGCGGCAGAGCCGCTGGTGGTGAAGAGCGAAGCTTGGTTGCCATAGGGACTGCGGCGGAGAAACTCCATGGCTTCGTCGATGGAATTGGCGTGAATCAAGCTGAGTACGGGGCCGAAGATTTCTGTGTTGGCAAGCTGGCTGGTGGGCGGCAGGCCGTCGAGGATTGTGGGGGTGACAAAATTTCCTGATTCATATTTGGGGATCTTGGTGTTGCGGCCATCGACGATAGGTTTTGCGCCTTCGCTGACGCCAGCGGAAATCAGCGATTCGATACGTTGCTTGCTTTCCTTGCTGACGACCGGGCCCATCTGCACGCCGGCGTCAAGACCATTGCCAACTCGAATCGAAGAAGCGGCGTGAGCGATAGAGTCGCGAAAAATCTTTTGCGCTTCGCCGATCGTGACGGCGACGGAAACGGCGAGGCAGCGCTGGCCGGCGCAGCCAAAGGCGCTGTCGCTGATAATTTGCGTTGCGAGTTCCATATCCGCGTCGGGCAATACGATGACGTGATTTTTTGCGCCGCCCTGGCACTGCATGCGCTTGCCGCTGGCTGCGGAGCGCGTGTAGACATGCCTAGCGACCGGAGTGGAACCGACAAAACTTATCGCGCGAACTTGGGGATGGTCGCAAAGCGCATTCACAACATCTTTGCCGCCGTTGACGAGGTTCACGACTCCCTTGGGCAAGCCGGTTTTTTCGAGAAGCTCGAAAGCGCGGTGCATCGAGAGGGGCACGCGCTCGGACGGTTTCAAGATGAAAGTATTTCCACAGGCGATGGCGTAGGGCAAAAACCAGTAGGAAACCATCGCTGGAAAATTGAATGGCACGATGGCGGCGACGACTCCGAGCGGTTGGCGGATTTGCATTTCATCCACGCCGGGGGTGACGTCCTCGAGATTGTACCCCTGCATCATCATGGGGATGCCGCAGGCGACTTCGACGTTTTCGATGGCGCGGCGAAGTTCGGCGCGGGCTTCGGGGAAAGTCTTGCCATTTTCGATAGTGATGATTCTGGCGAGTTCGTCGAGATTTTCCTCGAGGAGATTTTTCAGTTTGAAGAGATATTGTACGCGTTCACCGGGAGGAGTGCGGCGCCATGCTGGAAAGGCGTCGGCGGCGGCTTGAACGGCAGCATCAACATCCGCGGAGGTCGAAAGAGGCGTCCGCGCCAGCACTTCGGTAGTCGCAGGATTTGTGACGTCGGTGTATTCGGTCGCGGTGGACCGGCGCCAGGCGCCATTCACGTAGTTCTGAAGATCGGTGACTTGAGTGGTTACGGCACTGCTCATACTCAGCTCCTTGGCCCCCTCGTGGAAGTGGGGATGATTTCCATGGGGCCAGCGCTACGAAGAATCGAAGCGATACAGTTTACCAAGAAACAGGTAGGAAGAGACGCGAATCGCGGCACCGGCGATTACGATCCCCTCACATTGGCACGGAGCCAGGCGGCAAGGGCGGATTCATCGAGGGTTCCGGCGGCTAGGCTGAGAATAGCTTGGGCGGCAGATTCTTCGGTGGCGGTGAAGTGAAAACGGTTCAATTCGAGGAAGAGGACGCCCATGAGGAAGCCGGTGCGCTTGTTGCCTTCGATGAAGGGGTAATTGCCGACGATACCGGCAATGTAGGCGGCAGCCATGTCTATGATGTCTGGGTTGTCGCCGTAGGCGTGAAGTTGCTTCGGGCGAGCGAGGGCGGATTGAAGCAAGCCTTGATCGAGCAGACCCGGAGCGCCACCGCCCAAAGCGAGGAGGCGGTCATGGAGCGCTAGTACGTCGCCCTCGTCGATCCAGACAGGTTCACTCACTCGGCTAGACCGTTTCGCTCACTTCGAGAGAGTGTGCAGGGTGTTGCGGTAGCGGCCGATAATATCTTCGGCCTGTTTCATTTTCTTCTCGAAGGCGGGGTCGTAGGGCGTGAGCTGGTAAGCTCCGTTTGGGCTTTCAATCAGAAAAAGACGGTCGCCTTCGTCGGCTTGTAGGCGGTTGACAGCTTCCTTGGGCAGAACAACGCCGAGGGAATTGCCGATCTTGCGGACCTTAAGTTCGAGCATTTGTCACCTCCTCCGTTATAACAATTGTAGCAACTCTTTAGGATGGTCGCAAGTCCTTCCGTGTCGCACCTAGAGTGCTTGGGATTGCCTTGCGTTCTTTCCCAACTCTGACGCGCCTATGGCGCTTGTCGGGAATTGGAGATCATTACTCGGAGGCAGCGTCGGAGCGGAGGCGGTAGGAGAGCCAAATGATGGTGGCGAGCATGCCGAGGTAGCCGAGGATACGTATGGTGGCGCCAATTTTTTGGTCCTGGGCGAGAAGGCCCCACTGGGTGAAGAGGATGGTCCAGTCGCTCTCGTCGGAGCCTACAAGTGACAATGCGGAGGTGCGGGCGTCAGCCATATAGGTGCCGATATAGGGGAAATTTTCGAAGAACCAGAAGATGCTGAAGGCGAAGCCAGCGGTTTCGCGGTGGAAGAAGAAATAGGCGGCGCAAAGCAGGGGGACGAGGAGTTCGCCGAGGGTTCCGCCGAGGATGCGGATGGTGTCGCCGAACCAACTGAAGAAGAAGTGCCCGCCTTCGTGGATGATCAGATTGGCGTAGTCGAGGATCAGGAAGCCGGAGCGGCTAGTGAGGGCGTAAAGAAGGAAAAGGACGTAGAAACAAAGCCAGGCGATTCCGGTGAGGCGAGTGACAGGTTTCCAGTCGCCGAATTTTTCTTCGAGGAGAGCCATTGGGGTAAGAGTAACAAGCTCCGTTCGGAAGCGGAACAGGAACACTTAACACAGAGTTCGCAGAGAGCACAGAGGACACCGAGACGAGCGGGAAAATTGAGCGGCGCTACCGAACTTCGTCCTCGTTCGTGCTCGACTCCGCTGCGGCTGCCAGAAAATCGCGTGCGGCTTCAGCTTCGTCCGCGCGTACGAGCAGACGAAATCCAAGGCCCGACCATGCGAGGTGCTCGCGCATGCGGCCAGCGGTATCGGCTTCGATGATCGCATCGATACCTGCAGAGGCAAGCGCGCTCTTGGCGATATCCACCTCGGGACGGCTGCCAAACGTCTTAACGGTGATAAGTTCACTGTGCTGCATTCCTGCATTATACCCGGGGGAAAACCTTGGCGTCGATTCTCAGCGCAGACACAAGCTACTTATCGATGGCGGCTAGCGCTTCGTAGGCGGCGCCGAGGAGCGGGGCGGATTCGTTCAGGACGATGGAGACCGGGACGTTGCTGAGAAGGCCTTCGAACTTCCACTTGTCTTTGAAAGCGTGAAAAAAAGTGCCGTCTTGCATTTTGTCGAGGATCTTAACGGCGATGCCGCCGGCGACGTAAACACCACCAAGTGCCAAAACTTTTAGTGCGAGATTTCCGGCTTCGGCGCCATAGATGGCGGTCCAGAGATCCAAGGTGTCGGAGCAGACGCGGCAAGATTTGTCCAAGCCGCGCCGGGTGATTTCCGGGGCGGGATCGGCGTCGGGATCTTCGAAGGAAACGTGGATTACTTTCGGGTCTAGGAATTCGTGAATGGTGCGGAAACCGCGGCCGGAAAGAATGAGTTCCCAACTCACCTGAGGATAGCGGCGGCGCATGAAGCGGAGCAGTTCAATTTGCTGCTCGGTGTGCGGAGCGAAATCGGAGTGGCCACCTTCGGAAGGCACGACGCGGTAGCGGCCGCCGTCCCAAACAAGAAATGACTGGCCGAGACCAGTTCCGGCGGCGAGCAAAGCGCGAGTTCCGCCAGGTTCGGGAGTGCCGGGGTTCAGAACGCAGAAATCTGCGGGCGGAAGATGCTCGATGCTGTGGCCGGTGGCGCCGAGGTCATTCAAGAGTACGACGTGAGGAACGTCCAGCTCCTTGATGAGAGTCTTGGTGTCGACGATCCACGGGAGATTGGTGGCGCGCACGGTGCCATTGATGACCGGTCCGGCAATGCCGAACCCAGCCGCGACGATGCTTTCCTTGCCGAGATGGTCGGCGGCCTGGCGCGAGAATTCCTTTACGATGCGTTCGAATTGTGCGAACTCTTTGCTTGCGAAGCGCTGCTTAAAGACGGGCGTGAGGGTGCCGCCTTTTTCCGAAAAGAGCGCCAAGTTGCACTTCGTCCCGCCAACGTCGCCCGCGAGGATCAAGTGTCCCCTCCCGCAAATCTTCTGAAACGATTTAATGAACCAATTATAGCATCTATGGGTTGTACCACTGTCTGCCGTCACGTTCGAGCAGAAGATCGGATTCCCGAGGACCCCAACTGCCCGACGCGTATTGGGGCACGGTGGCGCTCTTGGCCGCGCTCCAGACATCGAGAATAGGATCGACCAGGGACCACGCCGCTTCGACGCTGTCGCCGCGATCGAAGAGCGTGGCATCGCCGCGCACACAATCGTTTAAGAGCGTGGCGTAGGCACTGCGGCTCGCGTCGCCAAAACCTTCCTTATAGCTGAAATTCATGGTTACGTTGCCGATGCTCATTTCCGTGCCGGGCCGCTTTGCCCCAAAGGAAACCGAGATGCCTTCGTCCGGCTGAATATTCAGGATGAGGCGGTTAGGCTCCACTTCGCGCTCGCGGAAAACCATGTGGGGCGCGCGGCGAAACTCAATCATGATCTCAGTGGTGCGCTTGGCAAGACGCTTGCCAGTTCGAAGATAGAACGGAACGCCAGCCCAGCGCCAGTTGTCGATCAGCAGCTTGCCAGCGACAAAAGTTTCCGTCTTGGAAGCAGGATTCACGTGGGGCTCTTCGCGGTAACCGGGTACAGGAGTATCGCCCAATTTTCCAGGAGAATACTGGCCACGAACAACGGCTTGCGCGACCATTTCCAAATTGAAAGGGCGGATGGATTGCAAAACTTTGAGTTTTTCGTTGCGAACAGCGGTGGCGTCAAAGGAGGCGGGAGGCTCGACGGCCACCAGTGAAGTAAGCTGAAGAACGTGACTCTGAATCATATCGCGGAGCGCACCGGCAGTTTCATAAAATCCTCCGCGACGCTCGACACCGAGCGTTTCCGAGGCGGTGATTTGCACATGATCGACGTAGTTGCGGTTCCAAAGAGGCTCGAAGATGCCGTTGCCGAAGCGCAGCACAAGCAGGTTCTGTACGGTGTCTTTCCCAAGGTAGTGATCGATGCGGTAGACCTGTTTCTCGTCGAAAACGTTGAGGACGATCTTGTTCAATTCCTTGGCGGTGGCCAGATCTCTCCCAAAGGGTTTTTCAATGATGATGCGCACCCAGGAATTCGGCGAAGAAGGGCGAGCGAGACAGGCACGTCCGAGCTGCTCAACAATGGCAGGATAAACTTCAGGCGGCGTGGAAAGGTAAATCAGGCGGTTGCCGCCGATGTTCTTTGCAGATTCGATCTCCGTGAGTCGTTGGCAGAGTTGCGTGTAGGCTTGGGGATCGGCGTAATCGCCGGGACTGTAATAAAGGTTGGAGGCAAATTCATCCCACTGCTTCGGATCGATGGGACCGACTTCCGAGATACTTTTTGCCGCATCGCCGAGCGTAGTGCGAAAGGCGTCATCCGTCATGGGCGTGCGCGCGAAACCAATTATGGCGTAACGAGTTCCGAGCCCATTGTGAATTGCCAGGTCGTACATCGCGGGAATGACTTTGCGCTTAGCGAGATCGCCCGAAGCACCGAAAAGAACGACGGTGCAAGGTTCTACCACCCTTCCGTAAACGGAACTGGAACGACCCAAATCGCCAGCCATTGTCACACCCTCCGCGAAGTTGCGCCCAGTTCAGGTACCTGAAGCAGCGTTCAAAACTATACCTCAACCCCGTAATTTCCAAGCTCGGAACGCAATTGCTCCGCGTTCTGATGATGAATGGCGTTCATGCCGAGGCGCCGTGGGCTCTCCAGGTTTAGCGGGCGGTCATCAATGAAAACGCACTGATCCGGCGGGCGCTGGGTGACTTCCAGAGCGACGCGAAAGATCGTTTCTTCGGGTTTGCGGGAACGAACGTAACAGGAACTGAAGAAAACCAGAAAATTCCTCCGAAGGTCGAAGGCTTCAATGCGGTATTGATTGAGCTCCAGCGGCTCATTATTGATGGCGCCGACAAAGTATTTCCCGGAGCTGGCAACCAGATCGAGGATGGCGCGCGTGTCCGGGTATTCCTTGGACTGCGCGAACATGAACGCGATGAACTCCTCGCGGGTAAAGCTGCGCTGGCGGTAAAACAAAGTCCGGTCAAGATATTCGTTCAAGGTGATTTGACCGGTGTCGAAAGCCGGGAAAGAGAGCTCGTGGCGGTCCTGAAATTCCTCCCAGTCCAGATGGAAGGCGTTGGCGGCCTCCTTGCGCGAGCCGCGATCCCAACCGTTGGTCAGGACGACGCCACCAATGTCCCAGAAAAGTGTGGTGATTTTAGCCAAGGTCGCAACGCCTCCGAATTTTGGGATTTGCTCGCGGCCGTACCATTGGATGAACGAGAACGCGAAGAGGTACGAAATTTATGACGAAAGAATACGACCCTTCCCCAACGCGTTATTGAGAAGGGCCTCCAACTCGAGCAAGCCCCGCTCGGCCCCGCTCAGCAGGTGCAATCGTAGTACGGGACTTCGACGGCGACCAAGGGATTCGAATTCACCGATTGCCAGGGCGAGTTGCAAGGACCCCTTCCGAGGCACCGTACGCAACTAGGAATTTCAGCAAGTTTGCAGTAAGGTGAGATGGAAGAACGCGCGTGAGGAGAAGAGCATGGCGAATGAATCTTGCGATCCAACACCGGCGCCCAACGAAGCGGTCAAGCCCGGCGCTCGCACGGTGCACTGCGTCAAATTTGGCAAAGAATTGCCCGGCCTGGAGCGTATCCCGTGGCAAGGTGAGCTAGGGAAGCGCGTGTACGAAAGTGTTTCAAAGGACGCCTGGAAGCTCTGGCTGGAGCATTCCAAGATGATCATGAATGAATATCGGCTGAATCCGCTCGATCCCAATTCACAGAAGATCATGGGAGAGCAGATGGAGCAATTTTTCTTCGGCGAGGGCGCCAAGTTGCCCGAAGGATACGTCGCGCCCAAAGCGAAAGGTTAGTTGCCCTGGTTGGTTATTCGGCGCGCCGCAGGATGTTCGACGGGCAGGCTTGGCGTAATTTTGAATGATAATTTTTGATGGGCCTCGCGGAGCGCCTGCTCAACTTCCTTGGGTGTGTTCCCCCGCGCAAAAAGAAATCCCAGATAGCTTGCGCCCTCCGGCCAGGCGGCGATGGCATCATGCAGCCGCGCTGTGATGGTCAGTTCGGTGATCCCCGAAATTGACCGAGCAGCTTCTTCTCCAGAGCAGCCTTCCAGAATTCCGCTCCTTGGAACGGGAATCATCATGACGCCGGAGGCAATTTGTTCACGGGGCGAATTCCATCCGGGAAGCTCCAATGCGTGGCGAACGAGCAACTCTTCCAGGCCGATTGGTTCGAACTCGCCATCAAAAGTAAAGCGGAGAGATCGGGCGCAAAGACCACCGATCGGCCGTGGCGCGACTTCGATCGGCCACACCCCTTGCTCGTTGATTCGAAACTCGGCATGGATTGGTCCATGGGACAGACCTAGAGCTCGGGCGGAATCTCTCGCGCATTTCTCGATAGCGCGCTGCACAGATTCGGGAAGCCTTGAAGGCGTAACGTAAATCGTCTCTTCGAAATACGGACCCTCGAGGGGGTCTGGTTTATCGAAAATCGCCAAGACACTTAAGTGGGGAGATTGCAGTAATCGCCGGATGCGCGCCGCTGCCGCTAGGAACTCCTCCCGATTGTTCGCGCGCACTACGCCTTGACTGGCCGAAAGCGAGAGCGGCTTGAGCACACATGGATATGAAATCCCCAGAAGCGACGGCTCGGGGGTGGGGTCGATGGGGAGTTTCTTGAACCACGAGACGTTCAAGCCAGCATCGCGAAAGATTTCCTTGGTTCGGAGCTTGCTTCGGCAAGCCTCCACTGCGGCGGGATGGTTGTAGCGGATTGCCAAGCCGCGAGCAGCGTAAGCGGCGGCGGCCGCGGGCCGGTCACCAAGCGCAAGAATCCCGCCGACGATTTGCCCGCGAGCCGCTTCCATCACGGTGTAAGCAGCAACCTCCGGTGTTTCGAAATGCACGGCGATGGCTTGGTCGCCCCAGGGATCGTCAAGCTGGTGGCAGCGATCAGTAACATAGATGAGTTGCACGTTCAGCTTGCGCGCCGCTTCTTCGAAGCTGCGCGTTTGGTAGCCCAGTTTCGCGGTGAAGAGCAGCAATCGTTTGGAGGGATAAGCCATTGGCGATGCGTTTCTCGCAGTGATCAAACAAAACCGTCGGCGGTTGCGACGGCTTTGTTTAGGACCGGCTTCGGTACGCCGATGGAAACAAGTTGATCGCGGGTCGGCTCGGCACAGCAATACCAGGGTTCGCTGAGGAACGGAACGCCAACCTGCGATTGCGTCGAAGCGTCGATTTGGGGCGCGGGCAAACTGGCGGCGGCGTGCGCAGCTTTCCAGATGCGCTCGAACGTGGCCGGCCGCGATTCTTTCTGGCGCTCCGCCGCGGCGGCGATTTCCTGCACCGTTTCGCTCAGGGTGTCGAGTCGCGGGTCGGCATTTTTCCAAGGGTACGCCAGCGACTGCGGGTCGAACGGTCCAACCAGTCGACGCACATCTTCCAATTCGAGCATGCGCGAGCCTTGAGGGATCAGCAAACGAATTCCGAGCTGAATGGGCGCGACATTTTCGATTACGCCTTGTTGCGCGATCACTCGCAATAGATCCAAAAAGCCATCCACGGTCGTCCAAGGCGTGAAGGGAACGAATGTCGGATGGAGCGTCGTGCCGAGTTGGCGGAAAATATGGACAACGCGCAGAAAATCTTCGCGCGTGTGTCCTTTGTCCAGAAAGCCCAGGACCGCATCATCCACGGACTCGACCGCGCTGATTACAAAAAGACAGCCAGTATCGCGAAGCGCGGGCAAGTGTTCCTGATATTTGAGCAAGTGTTCGATCTTGATGGTCACGTCGTACGTGACAGCCGGAAATTCGCGATGAAACGCTTCGACGAGTTCCATGGCGTGACGAATGCCGTTAAAAAAATCCGGATCGCCGAAAGTGATGTGTTGGGCGCCGGCGGCCACCTGGCGCCGAATATCTTCTAGCACAACGTCGCGGCTCACGATCCTAAACACGCCGTTGTAAACGGGGACGATGGGGCAATGCCGGCAAAGATGCTTGCAGCCACGGCTCGCTTCTGTCGAACCGACGACGCGAAAGCCGTTTCCGGGAACAATGAGATGCGCGTAATTTTCCATCGTTGGCATTCCCGAGCGATCCGGTACTTCAAACTGCAACCGGGCCATGGAAATCATGGACTCCATGGGCTGCGCACTTGCTTGCGTTCCATTTGCGGCGAGGCGCTCGGCCAGTTGAACCAGCCCCTCTTCAAATTCGCCGCCGAGAATCGTGGATACGCCGAGCGCGCGAAGATTGTCGACGTTCATGGGCGCGTACAATCCGTAACAGCAAAGATGCGCGCCCGGATTTTTTTCTCTGAGCAATGGAATGAGCCGCGCCGCCAGCCGTGTGGCCGTATGCATCGGTAAATAAATGGCGATCAGCTTGGCATCGCTAATCGCCGATTCATCCGACGACTGCCGCGCAAGGTCGAGCGCCACCACGTGGTGGCCGCGTTTCCGTAGCCAGGCCGCAGGAGAAGCCAGCCCAAAAGGCTGCCGGCCCAGCTCGTAAGTCGAAATGAGAACAATGTTCACGCCAACACCAGTATAGCTGCGCGGCGCGCGGATTCAATTTCGGTTATCATAGAGGGCTACGGTTCACGGCGAAAGGACTGTCAGAATGGCCATCAATGCGGGCAATTCTTTCCGCACACGCGACAAACTGAACGTTGGCGCGCAGAACTTTGAAATTCACCGCCTCGAGTTTCTCGAAAAGCAGGGCGTCGC
>WNFN01170623.1_pt1 | contig 15163 bp, 10 predicted proteins | sample 5400161 | NCBI WGS metagenome assembly WNFN01 (sample SAMN13153353, study PRJNA577476) | soil metagenome | isolation source: 80 cm saprolite on Douglas fir-dominated hillslope | place: USA:California | collected 2013-09-17
GTGTTCGAGCCGCATCGCCGGCCGCGCGTGGTGCTGGCCACCAACGTCGCGGAGACCTCGCTGACCGTGCCCGGCATCAGGTACGTGGTCGACCCCGGCACCGCGCGGATCTCCCGCTACAGCCAGCGGACCAAGGTGCAGCGGCTGCCCATCGAGCCGATCTCCCGGGCGTCGGCGGACCAGCGCAAGGGCCGGTGCGGGCGCACGTCGGACGGCGTGTGCATCCGGCTGTACAGCGAGGAGGACTTCGCCTCGCGACCGGAATTCACCGACCCGGAGATCCTGCGCACCAGCCTGGCCTCGGTGATCCTGCAGGCGGCGGCGCTCGACCTCGGTGAGGTCGCGGACTTCCCGTTCGTGGACCCGCCGGAGTCCCGCAACATCGCCGACGGCGTCCGGCTGCTGGAGGAACTGGGAGCCGTAACGCCCGGCCGCGGCCCGACCCGGCTGACCGGCGCGGGGAGAAGGCTGGCCCGGCTGCCGGCGGACCCGCGCCTCGGCCGGATGATCCTGGAGGCCGGCCACCACGGATGCGTCCGCGAGGTGCTGATCATCACGGCGGCCCTGTCGATCCAGGACCCGAGAGAGCGGCCCGCGGACGCCCGCGAGGCCGCGGACGCCATGCACGCGCGCTTCGCCGAGCCGGGGTCCGACTTCCTCGCCTTCCTCACCTTGTGGGATTACCTGAACGACCGGCAGCGCGAGCTGTCGTCCTCCGCGTTCCGCCGCATGTGCCGCCGCGAGTACCTGCACTACCTGCGGGTCCGGGAGTGGCAGGACGTGCACGCCCAGCTACGGCAGGCGGCCGCCGGCCTTGGCATCGGCACCGGCCCGGGCCGCGGCTCCCCGGAGACATCCATAACGCCACGGCAGGCTGGCCCGGGCCGCAGGGCCGCTCAGTCACGATCGGGCCGCCAGGCGGAGCCCGAGGTTGCGGCGCGCATCCCGGCGGATGTCGCGGAACGGGTACACATGTCGCTGCTGGCCGGCCTGCTCTCGCACATCGGCATGAAGGACACGGCGCATCCAGACACAGGGCAGAAGCCGGAACGCAAGCGGCGCGGGCCGGCCGAGTTCGCCGGGGCGCGCGGTGCCCGGTTCGCGATCTTCCCCGACTCCGCGCTGGCGAGGAAGCCACCGCAGTGGGTGATGGCGGCCGAGCTGGTCGAGACATCCCGGCTGTGGGCCAGGACAACGGCGAGTATCGAGCCCGAGTGGGCCGAGCCGCTGGCCGCGCACCTGGTCAGGCGCAGCTACAGCGAGCCGCACTGGGATGCGCGGCGCGGCGCGGCGATGGCGCTGGAGAAGGTAACCCTGTACGGTCTGCCGATCGTGGCGGCGCGGCAGGTCAGCTACGCGCGCGTCGACCCGGCCGCGGCCCGGGACCTGTTCATCACCGGCGCCCTGGTGGAGGGCGACTGGCAGACCCACCATAAGTTCTTCCACCGCAACCAGCAGCTGCTCGCCGACGCCGCCGGCCTGGAGGAACGGGCCAGGCGGCGCGGCCTCGTGGCCGACGACGCGGCCCTGTTCGACTTCTACGACCGGCGGATACCCAAGGACGTGACCTCCGCCCGGGACTTCGACACCTGGTGGAAGAAGGCGCGCGCGCAGGCCCCCGATCTGCTGACGTTCACCTCCGGCGACCTGGTCAGCCCGGCCGCGGACGATATCCGGCCCGCTGACTATCCCGCCTCGTGGGGCGGGCTTCCGCTCTCGTACGAGTTCGCTCCGGGCGAGCCGGATGACGGGGTGACCGTGGACGTCCCGCTGGCCGCTCTGGGCCAGGTGAGCGGCGAGGAACTCGGCTGGCAGGTGCCGGGCCGGCGCGAGGAGCTGGTGACCGAGCTCATCCGGTCCCTGCCGAAGGACCTGCGCCGGGCCTTCGTGCCCGCGCCGGACACGGCCCGCGCCGTGATCGCCCGGCTGGGCGAGCCGCGCGGGAACCTGCTGGACGCACTCGGCGCCGAGCTCGGCCGCCTGGGCGGCGTGCAGATCCCGCGTGAGGCGTGGGATCTGTCCCGGCTGCCCGCGCACCTGTGGATTACGTTCCGGGTCACGGACTCCGGCCGGGAGGTGGCGCGCGGGAAAGACCTGGAGGAGCTGCGCCGGCGACTGCGGCCCCGGCTGCAGGCGATGCTCACCGAGGCGGCCGGCGACATCGTCCGGACCGGGCTGAAGGACTGGACCATCGGCACGCTGCCGCGGGTGTTCACCCGGGATCAAGACAGCGCTGGCCCGGGGGGGCACAGTGCTCCCAGGGACAGCGCCGTCCCGGGGGACACCCCCGGATCCCCAGGTCCCGGACCCCGATGGCCCCAGACCCCCCCGCTCGTGGCCTACCCGGCGCTGGCGGACGCCGGGGACGCGGCCGACGTCCGGCTGTTCGCGACCGAGGCCGAGGCCGGCGCGGCCATGCTGCGGGGCACCCGCCGGCTGCTTCTGCTGCAGGTACCGTCCGGCGTGCGCTCGATCGCCGATCGCCTGCCGACCGAGCGGAAGCTGGCGATGAGCCGGAACCCGTACCCGAGCATCGGTGCCCTGCTCGATGACTGCGTGGCGGGCGCGGCCGACCAGGTGATCGCGGACGCCGGCGGGCCGGCCTGGGACGCCGACGGGTTCGCGCGCCTGGTGGCCGAGGCCCGGTCCGCCCTGCCGCTGGCGACGGCCCGGGCGGTGGACGTCGCCGCGCAGGTTCTCGAGGCAGCCCACGAGGCCGAGGCCGGGCTGCAGCGAGCCGCCAGCCCGGCGCTGGCCGCGGCGCTCGCTGACGCGCGGGCCCAGTTCGCCGCGCTGATCCACCCCCAGTTCGTCAGCGAGACGGGCCTGCCCCGGCTGCCCGACCTGGCCCGCTACCTGCGGGCGATCAGCCGGAGGCTGGATACGGCCGCGGAGGATCCCGGCCGCGACGCCGACCGGATGGCGGCCGTGCACCGGGTCATGGACGCCTACCAGCGCGCCGTCGAGGCGCTCCCGGCCGCCCGGCGCTGCGCCGCGGACGTCCGGTCGGTGCGCTGGATGATCGAGGAGCTGCGGGTCAGCCTCTTCGCCCAGCTGCTGGGCACCTCCGGTCCCGTGTCCGAGAAGAGGATCCAGGCCGCTCTCGCCCGGCTGCCGGACACGCCCTGATTGTCAGACAGTTCTGTGGCCTGATCACCGCCTCCGCACTGCTGCGAGGCCACGACCGGGCCCGAGACGGCGCCCAGGCCAACACCAAGCCGGCTCTGGCGCGGATTCGGTGATGATCACGTCATGGAGACCGGGTCGGTGGGCGCCGCCGTCCCGTCAGGTCGGCCGCTTTGATCCGTTTTAGCCGGGTTCCTCACCGCCTCATTGCGGGGAGGTCCACCCGGGCCTGGCCGGAATGACCTCGTCTCAGTCGAAGCGGGACGACGCCCCACGATGCCTCGGCCCCTAGCGGCCTGATCATCGGCACCGGATTGCCACCTCTTGACGGATATCCCGCCTTCTGTTTCGGTAGAACACTGTTCGTCCGAAACAGAAGGCGGGATCCTGTGGCTGAGGCCATCGTCGCTGCGCGGCGGTCGTACATGGCGGGTCGCTGGATGCAGTTTCCTCGTTTGCGCGACCGCAGAACCCTGACGTGACCGTGGACGATGCGAAGCTCAGCCACGCGAGCCAGATCCGGCGGCTGGCCAAGGACCGGCCGGACGAGCAGGTCTACACCCACGTTGGCGTGGACGGCGCGGAGCAGGCGTTCCGCTGGGCTTGGCTGGACCGTCGGTCCAGCCAGCTGGCCGGCGCGTTCTCCGTCCGAGGGCTCGGCCATGGAGACAGGCTCGGGATCGGGCTGAGAAACTCTCCGCAGTTCGTGCTGAGCGTCTTTGCGGCCTGGAAGCTGGGCGCTGTCCCGGTACCCGTGCGATGGGACGTCCCGGACTGGGAGCTGAATCGGCTCCGCGAAGTGATCGCGTCCCGTGTCAACCTGAGCCCCGACGACCTGCCGTGGATCGACGCGACGGCTGATCACGACGTTCCCGCGCTTTCGGACGTCATCTCACCGCACTCACACGGGATCTGCAGCAGTGGCTCCACGGGCACGCCGAAGGTGATCGTCAGCGCGGCGCCGGCCGTATTCAACCCGGCGCATAGCACTCCGATGGCGGAGGCGTGGAACCCGGTGCCCCGCCCCCAGACGATCCTGGTGCTTGCGCCGATGTACCACATCAACGCCTTCGCAACGCTGAGCAACCTGCTGGCAGGCGATCGCCTCGTGGTCCTGGAGAAGTTCGACGCGGCTAGGGCGGTTGACGTCATCGAGCGGCACAGGATCACCAACTTCACGGCTACTCCCACGATGCTGCAGCGAATGGCCGATCTCCCCGGTATCGACCAACGGGACCTTTCGAGCCTCGTCTGGATCATCCAGGGTGCGGCACCCATGCCGCCCTCACTCGTACACCGGTGGGCCGGACTGATCGGAGCCGAACGAATCTTCATGGCTTACGGCATGACCGAAAGCATCGGGATCACCGCGCTGCGCGGTGACGAGTGGATGCGGCATGAGGGAAGTGTCGGACGCGGGATGCGGGGCACCGACATCAAGATTCTGAGCCCGGACGGCCGAGAGCTCCCCCTGGGCGAGATCGGTGAGATCTACCTGCGCGCTCCCTCCTATGGGGGCTCTATCTATCTCGGCAACGCGCCGCGGCTGCGGGGAACCGATGACGGATTTCACACCGTAGGGGACCTCGGTTACCTCGATGCCGGCGGCTACCTGTACCTGGTGGACCGGCCCGTCGACGTGATCATCACCGGTGGTGCCAACGTGTTCCCCGCCGAGGTCGAGACGGCGCTGATCGATCATCCCAAGATCGCCGATGTGGTGGTCATCGGGCTGCGAGACCCCGAGTGGGGCCGCCGAGTGCACGCCTTGATCGAGCCCGCTGACCCCGTGGCACCACCGACACCGGACGACGTGATCGCCTACGCCAAAAGCCGGCTCGCCCCGTACAAGGTGCCCAAGACCATCGAGATCGTCGACGCCATTCCGCGCAGCGAGGCCACGAAGGTAAATCGCGGGCGCCTGGTAGAAGCCCGCGGCGGCTGAGGGAACGGTATGGGTCAGCACGCGTCTGATCTGGCCACGTGTTCAGCGCAGCAGCAGGCGGGCGGCGAGTTCGAGGTGGTTGCTCACGTCGTCGGCGGAAGCCCGCCGGGTCACCCAGGCGACCAGGTTCGACAGCCAGACATCGCCGATGACCCGGGCAATGGCCTTGTCGTCGGTGGACGGCTCGCCGTCGTGCATGGCCCTCGTGAGCATGTGCTCCATCAGCCGGGCGACCGTGTTGACCTCGGCTGCGGCACTGGGATCGGCGAACATGAAGGCCCGCGTCATCGCCTCGGTGAGCATCGGCTCACGTTGCATGGACCGGGTGATGCGCCCCAGCACGTACAGCATCCGGTCGTAGGGCGTATCGCCGGGGATCGGCCGGCGGTCGAGCTTCTCCTGGGTGCGCTCGAACTCCCGGGCCAGCCCGGACACCAGCAGGTGGATCTTGGAGGGGAAGTACCTGTACAGCGTGCCGAGAGCCACGCCTGCCTGTTCGGCCACGGTCCGCATCTGCACCGCGTCGTAGCCGCCCTTCGACGCCAGCGCCAGCGTCGCATCCAGGATCTTCTTGCGACGATCACGCTGCGCGGCCGAGCCGAGCTCGGCGGCGGGCGCGTTCGATGCCACCGGACCGGTGGTACGCGTTCTCGCTGCTGCCATCAAGGCCTCTCGTGGGATCGGCAGAGCCGGACCGCGCCCGATGATCTCCGGCCGGCGATCAGCGCGGGCCAGACGTGGTGTCGCGGTCCGTTCTGGCAGTCAGCCTACCAACGGCGGCGCGCCTGATCAGGCCGCCTGCTCTGGCCGCCGACAGGTAAAACGTGTTCTAATTTTGCCGTCGTCTGGCAGGATTGGCGCGCCGCCAGTGGAGCGGCCTGCCCAAGCGAGACAAGCGGGGAGACGCGCCATGCCCACCGCACGAAAGGCCGGGCAGCGGGGACGCCTGCAAGTCAAGCCGCCCGGCGAGCGGTTCAACATCCAGTACGTGTCCGCCTACCTCCCCGCGGCGCTGCCCGCACCGGTGTACCCGGTCGATGTGTCCGCCGGCCTCATCGACTGGGGCATGCTCGGCAACGGCCCCGACCCCACCTGCACCACCCACCCGAACGGGGTCGGAGACTGCACCTTCGCCGGACGCCAGCACTACCGGATGGCCAAGGCAGCCGCCGGGAACGAGACCGAGCAGTGGGAGTCCTCCAACGACCTGGTCGCGGAGTACCTGGCCTACGACCACGGGCAGGACCAGGGGGCCCAGATCGCCGACCTCCTCCTTTACTGGTACAACGCGGGCACGGTCCTGGCCTTCGCCCCGGTCGATCACACGAGCACGGCCGAGCTCGACGCGGCCATGGCGGCGTTTCGCGGCGCTTACGTCGGCGTCAACCTGAGCGATGACGCCGACAGCCTGTTCGAGCAGCACCAGCCGTGGACCACCGCGAACGGCGAGCAGCCCGATCCGAACCACGGCCACTGCATTGTGAAGGTGGCGGCTGACGGCAGCCAGTACGACACGTGGGTCACCTGGGGTGCCTTGCAGAAATCCACCCGCGCGTGGACTGCGGCCTGCCTGGAGGAGGCCTGGGTGATCATCACCCAGGATGACGCGAACGCCGCCAGCCTTAACCTTCCGGCGCTGCGCGCCGACATCGACGCCCTGCACGGCACGGGCGGATGACCTCAGGCGCTGCGCCTCATCCGTTATGGAACGAAACTCAGCTGGCGCCGGCCAGGTCGAGTGCCGCGATGTAGCCGAAGGTCATCGCGGGCCCGATCGTCGCGCCCGCGCCGGCGTAGCTGTGGCCCATGACGGCCGCGCTCGCGTTGCCGGCCGCGTAGAGGCCGGGGATCGGGGTGCCGTCCTCGCGCAGCACCCGGGCCCGCTCGTCGGTGCGCAGCCCGCCCTTGGTGCCGAGGTCGCCGGGCACGATCTTGACGGCGTAGCGGCCTCGGCGAACTCGTTGAACCTGACGACGGTCTTGGTGAGCGCGGCCGGATCCAGGCCGGCCTGCCCGGCTAGCTCGGCGATGGTCGGCGCCCGGTAGACCGCGCCCGCGGCATACCAGCGGCGGGGGAGCGGCCGGCGGGGAGGAAGGCCGGCGAAGACGTACCTGTTGCGGTAGCGCTGGTCGATGACCAGCCAGGACGGGATGTGCGGGCTGACGGCGGCGTGACCGTCGTACATCGCGTGCACCGCGTCGACGTAGGGGGCGGACTCGTTCACGAAGCGCTGCCCGGCGCCGTTGACCAGGATGCAGCCGGGCAGGCTGCGCTCGGCGAGGCAGAAGTACGGCCCGCCGGACAGCGGTATGGTCGGGCCCCACCAGGCGTCGTCCATGAGGTCGAGCGCTGCCCCCGCGGCCGCGCCTGCGGTGATCGCGTCGCCGGTGTTCCCGGCCGAGCCGGTCGTCCACTCGGTGCTGATCGGCGGGCGCTGGTAGTGCCGCCGCATCTGCTCGTTGTGCTCGAAGCCGCCCGCGGCCAGCACCACGCCACGCCCGGAACGGATGACCGCGGGCTGGCCGTCGCGGGTCACCCGGACTCCCGTCACCCGGCCATCCTCAAGATGCAGGCCGGTCATTGGAGTGCCGAGCCACACCGGCACGTCCTGGGCCGCCAGGCCCGCCCGCAGGCCCGCCGCCAGGGCCTGGCCCATGCTGAGCGTGCGGTGCCCGAGCAGGCGCGTGCGCGCCATCCGGCCGAAGATCCTGGCCGTGGCGAGGACGGCCCGGGGGTGCCGCGGGCCGAGGCTCAGCCACCGGTAGTCGGCCTGCGTGATGGTCACGCCCCTCGGCGCCGGCAGGTAGGGCGGGTTCAGGTGCGCGAGCTCCGGGCCGAGTACGCGCCCGTCGATCGGCACCGGCTCGACGCTCCTTCCTTGCGCCAGCCCGCCCGGGGCCTCGGGGTAGTAGTCGGCGTAACCCGGCACCCAGGCGAAGTCGACCGGGCAGGTGGCGCGCACGAAGGCGAGCATGGCCGGGCCGTGCTCCAGTAGCGCCCCCCGCCGCCCGGACGGAACGCAGTCCCCCGCCACGTACTCCAGGTACGCCCTGGCCTGCTCCGGGGTATCCCGGACGCGGGCCCGGCGCAGCACCTCGTTCCCGGGCGCCCAGATGCCGCCGCCCGAGCGGGCCGTCGAGCCGCCGAACCGGTCGGTCTTCTCCAGCACCACGGTGCGCAGGCCGTGGTGCGCGGCGGTGAGCGCGGCCGTCATCCCCGCCGCGCCGCTGCCCACCACGATGACGTCGAGCTCGTCATCGTCCGTTGTCATCGCACCTCCCGCCGCCCATACTAGAACACGTTACAGTTCTGGCCGAGGGGCCATCCTCCGGCGCCGCCGGCCGGCCGGCCGCGCGCGATTGTCCCGAGGAGGCGCTGGTGCCGCAGACCTGGGATGTCGAGGCCGACGTGGTCGTCGTGGGCTTCGGCGCGGCAGGCGCCTGCGCGGCGCTCGAGGCCGCCCGGGCAGGCTGCGGGGTCGTCGTCCTGGACCGGTTCTGCGGCGGCGGCGCCACGGCCCTGTCCGGCGGGGTGGTCTACGCCGGCGGCGGCACCGCCCAGCAGCACGAGGCCGGGGTCAGCGACTCGCCGGAGGCGATGTTCGACTACCTGAGCCTAGAGGTCGGCGACGCGGTGTCGCCGGCCACGCTGCGGGAGTTCTGCCAGGGCAGCCGGGCGATGCTGGCCTGGCTCGAGGGCCACGGCGTGCCGTTCGAGGGCAGCCTGTGCCCGGACAAGACCTCGTATCCCACCAACCGGCACTACCTGTACTACTCCGGCAGCGAGCTGTCGGCCCGCGACGTCACGCCCCCGGCGCCGCGGGGGCACCGGGCCCGCGGCCGCGGCACCTCAGGCGGCCTGCTGTTCGCCCGGCTGGCCCGGGCGGTCCGCCGGTCCGGCGCCGGGGTGCTGGAGCAGACCAGCGCGCGGCGGCTGGTCACCGATCTCTCGGGCCGGGTGGTCGGGGTCGAGTGCCGGACGCTGCGCGGCGCTCCGGGCTGGGCGGCGGGCACGGCCGCCCGCTGCTGGTGGGGGCGCGCCGCGGTGTCGTGGTCTGCGCGGGCGGGTTCGTGACGAACCGGCAGATGCTGCGCGAGCACGCGCCTGCCTGCCGCGGCGCGCTGCCGCTGGGCACCCCGGGCGACGACGGCAGCGGGATCAGGCTCGGCACCGAGGCGGGCGCCGCGACGGCGTTCCTGGACCGGGTCTCGGTCTGGCGCTTCCTCAGCCCGCCGGCCGCGCTGCTGCGAGGCGTCCTGGTGGACCGCCCCGGACGGCGGTTGTGCGACGAGTCCCGCTACGGGGCGGCCATCGGCGATGCGGTGACGCGCAGCGGCGGGCAGGCCTGGCTGCTCGTCGACCGCGCCACCGTGGCCGAGGCGCGCCGGCATCTGCGACGCTCGACGCTGTGGTTCCAGCGGCTGCAGGCCGCCTACCTGCTGACCGCCGGCCGGGTCAGCGCGCCCACGATCGCCGGGCTGGCGGCGCGCGCCGGGATCGACCCGGGCGGTCTCGAGGCCACCCTGAACGCCTACAACGCCGCGGCCGCCGCGGGCCTGCCTGACCCGGAGGGCAAGCCGGCCGACCTGATCCGGGCGCTGAGCCGGCCGCCCTACTCGCTGATCGACTGCGCGGTCCGGCCGCGGCTGGCCTACCCCGCGCCGGTGCTCACCCTGGGCGGCCTGGTGGTCGCCGAGGACACCGGCCAGGTGCGCCGGGCCGACGGGTCCGCGGTGCCCGGGCTGTACGCGGCCGGCCGCAGCGCCGTCGGCCTCTGCTCGCACTCCTATGTCAGCGGGCTCTCCCTGGCCGACTGCGTCTTCTCCGGCCGCCGCGCCGGCCGCCACGCCGCCGCCGCAATCGGAACTGACCAGGCGGCGGGCCGCCGCCTTTCACCAGGCGATGAAGGAGTCGCGAGGCGTCGAGAACTCCTGCGTGGGCGCGTACAGATTGCGGCTCGTGAATCGACCGCCGACGATCCGGCCCTCGCCGCCGCAGATCGCCGTCGCCCGGGTCCCGGACGGGTTGCTCCACAAGGCACCGCACCATGACCCCATCCCGGACTCGCGTTCGGCGGGAGCCACTACCTTCAGGGCCCGCCCGGTACGCGCCGAGAATTCCACTACCTCGGCCATCGGGCTGGCCGGTCCGCCCCAGAGCATGGTGGCGAACATCTTGGACCCGTCCGCGCTGATCAGCGGGTAAGCCACGCCGGTGAAGGTCCCGAGGCGTGTGCGGGCCGCCTGGTCAATGACCATGCGCGAGACCAGCAGGTTGTGGCCGGCCCCTGCGGTGTCCAGCAGGCGTATTCCCGAACGTGCCCGCGTCACCTGGGCGGAGTCGGATCCGTCCCACCACAGGAAGGCCAGCGACCGGTTGCCAGACCACGACAGGTCGGTCACGTGACCGCTGGGCGCGTCCCAGGCTCGCACGCCTCCGGACGCGAGCGAGACGACCTCGATCCCGGCGCTCTTCGCGGTCGCCGTCGCGATCGCGAGCTTGCTGCCGTCGGCCGAAACCGCGAACGCCCCGTCGTAGGCCAGGGCCGGAACCGGCAGCGGCACGACCGGGCGTGGCTGGCCGGCCGGACCGAGCCGCAGCTCGTAGAACCCGACGACGGACGCGCGTGACTGCGCGGCGAGCACGAATGTGTGGTCATCGTCGGCCGCGGCGACGCCGTTGAATCCCGTGCTGTCGGCCGGTGGCGACACGCGGGCCAGCACCTTGCCGGTGAGCGCGTCAGTCACGATCGCCGGCTCGCCCTGGCGTTGGGAGGCGAGCGTGACGAAGTAGGGGGCGGCGCTGAACGCAGCGTTCGCGGCGGGAAGCTGTCCGGCCGGATACCAGGTCGCAGCCGCGGACGGCGAAGGCTCCGCGGGCTGGGCGGGTGTCGCCCGCGCGCCGCGCCCGGGCGAAGCGGGCACGCACCCCGCCGCCACAGCCAGCATCGCCGCCACCACCGCACACCGCAGCACCCAGCTTCGGGCACGCCACCGAGCCATGGCCTGTCCACTACCCTTCGTAGCCATACATTGACTACTAGTAGTTACGCCCTCACGGACGCTGTTAGCAAGCACATGGCTGCGTGCCGTCCTGATTTCGTGACGCTGCGGAGCCGGCCAACGGCGGGCGCGCGCTGGGCCATCGTGAACGGTGTGTCCCGGGCGCTAGCCGATGGCCGCCATGTCCGCCGCCTGGCGCAGGGCGGCCCGGGTCGCCCCGGGGCTGGCCGCGAGCAGCGGTAGCCGCACGGCCGGGCTGGGAATCCGTCCCTGCGCATGCAGCGCCGCCTTGATCACGGCGGGGTTCGGCTCGGCGAACAGCGCCTCGGACAGCCCGGCCAGCCGGTGCCCGAGCGCGCGGGCGCGGTCGGCCTGCCCACCGAGCCAGGCGTGCACCATCTCGGCGAAGCTGTCGGTGCACAGGTGCGCCGAGGCCAGGATGGCGCCTGGCGCGCCGAGCGCGAGCAGTGGGGAGGCGAACATGTCATCGCCGGCCAGCACCGCGAACCGTTCCGGCCGGTCCGCCATGAGCCTGACGGTGTCGGAGTCGATGCCGCCCACGGCGTGCTTGATCCCGGCGATCCCCGGCAGGTCAGCCAGCCGGCGCAGGGCCCGCCATCCCACGACCTGGCCGGTCCGGTACGGGATGTTGTAGATGATCAGCGGCACCGGGCTCTCCGCCGCAAGCGTCGTGAAGTGAGCGACCACGCCCTCCTCTGAGGGGCGCGTGTAGTACGGCACGATCGTGAGCGCGGCCGAGACTACGGGCCAGGCCGTCAGCTCCGCCAGGGCCTGAGCCGAGGCACGAGTGTCGTTCGACCCGGCCCCGGCGATGAGCGTCGCAGAGCGCTCCCGGCACACCCGGGCGCAGATGTCCAGGACGCAGTGCCGTTCCGAGACGGTGAGCGTCGCTGCCTCCCCGGTGGTCCCGAGAGCCACCACGCCCGCGGCGCCATCGTCGATCACGCCGTGAGCCAGGCCTTCCAATGCGTCCGGCGCTAGCTGGCCGTCGGCGCTGAACGGGGTGACCAGGGGGACGTACAAGCCTGCCAGGGTGAGGTCCATGGGGTCGAGGCTCGCATGGCGGATTATGCAGGTCCAGTTCACGTTCCTTCCGTTGCTCGTAAGCTGAGCTGATGCTTGACGTGCGCAAGCTTCGCCTGCTGCGCGAACTGGCTCACCGCGCGACCATCGCCGCCGTCGCCGAGGCACTGTGCTACAGCCCGTCCGCGGTCTCGCAGCAGCTGGCCGCGCTCGAACGCGAGGTCGGCGTGCCCCTGCTGCGTCGCAGCGGCCGGCGAGTCACTCTCACTCCGGCTGGCGCGGCGCTGGCCGAGCAGACAGAGGCGGTACTGGCTCTCCTGGAGCAGGCGTCATCGACGCTCGCGGCTACCCGCACCGGACTGACCGGGCCGCTGAAGATCGGGGCGTTCCCCACCGCAGTGCGCACCATCCTCCCGGCCGCGCTGGTCGCGCTCGGCCGCGACCACCCTGGCCTGGAGCTAATGGTGACCGAGCTCGACCCGGCGGCCGTCCCCCACGCCCTGCGCTCCGGGGCCCTCGACGTCGCGCTCGTCCACGACTACGACTACGTGGCGGTCCGGCCGGACCCCGCCCTGGACACCGAGCCGCTGATCGAGGAGGCCCTGTCAGGCCGCGGGCTTCACACCGCGCATCCGCCACCACGCCGACGACTTCGCCACCGTGCTGGCCCTCGTCGCCGCGGGCCAGGGCGTGGCGCTCGTCCCGCAACTCGGCGCGATCGACCCGCCCGCCGGCGTCGCCCTGACCGCGCTGCCGACCCGGCGCCGAACCCGGATCGCCTACCGGAGAGGCGCCCGCCACCGGCCATCCGTGTCCGCCTGTATCGCCGCCATCCGCGCCTCGGCGCACACACTCGCTCCGGGGATGCCCGACCTCGGCCCCCCGACGGTGCGACAGACCACCGGTTTCATGATCCTCGAGTGCTGATGCGGAGCCTCGGGTGACCAGGAAATCCAGGCACCGCCCTCAGAAGCAAGCGGCAAGATAAGAGCGGGTGCTCGATCCAGAGAGACGGCGGCCAGGTCATGAAACTCCCGCACCAGCCCGGCCACCCGGGCCAGGCTCGCCTCAGAGGTGACCGACGCGGGCTGCGCCGGTTCCCAGGGGCACATGACCGTCGACGTAGCTGAGCACCTCCCGCCCCAGCTCATCGGCGCCCAAGTACCTCGGCGCCCCGTCCCACCCGCGCCGCTCGAACCATTCCACCAGGGCGTGGACAAACCCAGGATCCTCAGGCTGCGCCCGCCAGACCGTGTTCCTGGCCCGCACGACCGTGGTCACCAGCCCGCCCGGCAGCGACTGCTCACCCACAACCCACCCTGCCACCGCACCGCCGCGGTGCGGTGGCAGGGCTATGCCTTTGGCGTTTACGGAGGCGGAGCTGAGCAGGCCGAAGATGGGGGGTGGGCCCGATGACCAGCATCGAGGGCGCGGTTGCGCTCGTCACCGGCGGGCGCCGCGGCCTGGGGCGGCGTACGTGGATGCGCTGGTACGGCACGGCGCTGCCAAGGTCTACGCCACCGCCCGCAAGCCCGCCTCCAGCGACGACCCGCGCATCGTGGCAGAGATGCTGGACGTCACGGACGCCGAGTCCGTCCGATCGCTGGCTGAGCGGACCGGCGACGTGGACATCATCATCAACAACGCCGGGGTGCTCATTCCTCGTCCGCTGCTGAAGTCGGCACCGGAGGATGTCCGGGCGACTTTCGACACCAACGTCTTCGGTGCCCTGCGCGTGGCACAGGCCTACGCCCCGATCCTGGCCCGCAACGGCGGCGGCGCGCTGGTGAACATGCACTCGGTGTTCTCGTGGGCCTCCGGAGCCGGCGCCTATGGCGCATCGAAGGCCGCGCTGTGGTCGCTGACCAACTCTCTGCGCCTGGAACTCGCCGAACAGAACACCCACGTACTCGGGGTACACGCAGGATTCATCGACACCGAGATGGTCGCGGCGATCAAGACGCCGAAGATCAGCCCGGACCTGGTCGCGGAGAAAGTAATGGAAGCCCTCACGGCCGGCCAGGACGAAGTGCTGGCCGAGCGCGACCAGGAGCGTTGGGCGGCCGGGTGCCAATGACGGCGTCGTAGCGCTGCTGGGCATCGCGAGGGCCTGGCGAGAGTTGACGGGTCTGACCCGTCGGGCACCTTGCTTGCCAGACCCGCCGGCGGTGCCTCGTTACCGACCGTGCCAGCTCGGCGTGTCGGCACGCGATATCCGCCTTATTGCGCGGCAGGCGGCTTGCCAGCGGAGTCCGTCCAGGCGGCGCCCGCCCTAGAGCGTCAGGGTGTCGTTCATCGCGCCGTATTCGAATCCGCCGGCGCTGGAGTTGTAGGTTCCGGTGGTGAACAACTCGGCTGCCGCGCGGGTGGCGACCCCGTAGGCCGCCTGGGCGATGGCGGAGCCGAGGCTGATGCGGACCGCGCCGGCGGCGGTGAGCTCGGCCACTGCCGGCGCGCCGGGCCAGGCCATCACCGCGACCGGCAGCGGCCCGGCGGCCAGGTCGGCGATCGCCGCCAGGTCGGCCAGGCCGGGAACGAACAGGCTATCGGCGCCGGCTGCCCTGTAGGCGGCGGCCCGCTCCAGCGCGGCCGCGACTCCCGCGGAGGTTGAGGAGTGCGCGCCGCTCAAGAACACGTCAGTCCGCGCGTTGATCCAGACCGCTGCCGCGCCGGGGACGGGAGTGAGGATCGCCGCGGCCGCGCGGGCGGCGGCGAGCCGGTCCGCTTGCTCGGACGGCTCGAAGAGGGAGGACGACCCATCGCGGCGATCCTCCAGGTTCACCCCGACCGCGCCCGCCTCGACGATCGCCGCCACGGTTGCCGCGACGGTGTCGGGGGAATCACCGTACCCGGCTTCGATGTCCGCGGACACCGGCAGCGAGACCGCCGCGGCGATGCGCCTGATCACCGCCGCGGCGCGTTCGGCGCCCAGGCCGGCCCCGTCCGGGACGCCGAGTGACCAGGCGACCCCGGCGCTGGTGGTAGCGATCGCTTTCGCGCCGGCGGCGGCGATCGCGACCGCGGAGGCAACATCCCAGGCGTTCGC
>WNFN01059265.1_pt1 | contig 15158 bp, 21 predicted proteins | sample 5400161 | NCBI WGS metagenome assembly WNFN01 (sample SAMN13153353, study PRJNA577476) | soil metagenome | isolation source: 80 cm saprolite on Douglas fir-dominated hillslope | place: USA:California | collected 2013-09-17
GCGCAATGTCGTCGTCGACGGTAAGGTCTATTCGGTGAAGCGAGAGAGTGAGCCGGTTTTTCTGCTTCGACTTAGTGATCTCTCAGTCAGGTATCTGGTCGTCATCGCCGACGCAATCGACTTTCACGGCTTCCGGCGGCTCGTTTGGCCGATTAATGCAGAACAAATTTCTGTTTTCGAAAGACTGGACGACGCGACCGCCTATTTTCTGAAGCTGACGGATCCATCGGCAATGTGAACTTCGGCGGCAAGTCCCAGGACGCGCGCCCTTCCCATTGAGGGTTGACTTGCAATGCGGGGAGGGATTGCAGCCTGTCCGCCATAGCTTTTCCAACTATAACTTGTTCCGCCGATAATTGAGCGAAGGCGGATCCTCGCGATCCGTGTGTGCGCGCTGCCTGGGCGGCTTGGTTGTACGCCGGCGTAGCGTCGTCGCCAAGTTGGCCAGAGATCCAATAGTCGGTCGAGTCCACCGGTTGTTTTAGCGGAAATTCCATTCGTCGTGCCCGTTCGTGGTTCAGACCCGGATCAATAGCTTTCGAATGAATCGCTCTACCAGAAGGAGCGCGACCAGCAGCAGGGCCAGGAAGGGTGCAGTCAGACAGCCGCAGCAGCCGCAGCCGGAGCGCCGCTTGGATGAATACTCCGCGTAGAGTAGTCCGGGTCGTCTGCTCAAACGTAATCCCACACGGGCAATCTGGCGCGGTCTTTCATTCATCGCAATCGGATCGTGAATCCAGGCACGATGCTCTTCCTATTTTTTCGTCTTCCAAAAGAAACCAAATTCCTGTCGGATTCACTCCAAAATCCGCTTGCACGCCTTGATCCAGAGTCCTATATAGACTGCTTCTGTTCACGGCGCCGTCGGAACCTTTTCCAACGGTGAACCGAAAACAGGCAACCGTGAGCCGCGAACGATCGCTCTGGGTAGGTACCGAAGTGGCCAAACGGGGCAGACTGTAAATCTGCTGGCTTATGCCTTCAGTGGTTCGAATCCACTCCTGCCCACTCCCCTTTACTAGAGCCGCTCTTCAGCCTCTAGAGCCAATCGGCGGGAAACAGAGACAAATCTCGATGGGTTGCCGATGAGTCCCCATGAAAACCGGTGATTTGTCAAAGAAACCTGATGCTTTTGACAAATTTTGACAAATCTTTGGCTTCCAGAAACAATGCAGCGATCATGTCCGCCGATCCCCCGCCTGCCGACAATCACCGCATCAAGATCCACAACTGGCCGGATACAACCGATGAAACCAAGGTGATCCGCTACATGAAGCTCAGCACATTCTTATTGCTCCTGAACAACCGCGTCTTCATCCCGTCCATCCGGCTTCTTCAAAAGGATGACACCCTTGAAGCGAAAATCCCTCGATTGTGCTGCGAGCCATTACACTACCAATACGAGAACATGATGTGGAACCACGTCTTCGGAAAGATTGAGCAAGAGAATTGGCTCTTCAAATCGGCAGGCGTTGAGCCGGTGCTGCGTAAAAGCACTTCCCCGCACGAACCAATAACACTCTGGAACCTGACCGAGATCTGGCTCAAGCAACTCGCCAGACGCCGCTGTGTTTGGTGCTGGGATCGATCGACCGAGCAGTTGCACGCGATGTGGAAACTCTATGGGCAGCGGGGCGTAGCGGTGTCGAGCACCGTGGGCAAGATTCGAAAGGCGCTCGAATTGAGAGGAGTCCGCCAGGGGATTGTTTCCCCTGTTAGGTATGTCCGTCTCCCCTCTTTTCAGGAGCCCAATGTCTCGGAAGAGTTCAGCCTATTGGACCCAGCAAATCTTCCACGTCCGTACTTGTTTAAGGACTCCGGTTTTCGATTTGAAGAAGAGATCCGTTTCGTGCACGCGGCAAGTCCAAGCGCGACCGACGTACTCGGAGGTGCAATTTTCAACATCGCTGCGCAATCGATTATCTGCGATTTTGATGTGTCTCGTGAAATTCCGGAGGAGGAAAGGCGAAGTATTCAATTGCTCGCAAAGGAACGATTGAACGCTCCGGCCAAACCGCGATCACCTAACTACGAGGCCGCCTTCCCCGACGAGGCCATCTTTCCTGAATGGGAGCCATTCTCGCCGGAGCCCGATCTGCCGCCGGGCATCTTCCCAGACTTGGACTGACCTTCTGCTGGGGCCAACTCCTCCGCGTTAGCGCGAGTGTGTGCTACACTCCTCGATCACATATGCCAGCCAAGCCGAAACAATGGATTCTCACCGAGGAGGACGAAAAGTTCCGCGTCTACCACTACGAAGCCGGAGAGGGGAGCGACTCATGCCTCTGGATTGACTTGCGCTGGAGTATCGGCCGGGAGCTCTACACTTCCTTTCGGTCCAACGCGGTTGACTCTGGAGAGGTGTGGATTCGATTTGATCGGCCGATTCGTCACCATGCCGTTGCCAAACGCCAGGCCTTCGAAATGATTGCTTGGCAGAGTGTGCCCGCCTCGATAACGACGACCAAGTAATTAAGCGTCGTCCTCCTGGAGACTCTCTAGCCAGCCCGGGTCAACCGCTTTGCGTGGCATGTCATGGAGCTCGCGCAAAATCGAGTGCTGCATCTCGGTCAGCCGCTCGACCGCTACGTGTGGATCGGTGATATGGAGAAACTTACGGTGCCAACCCAAGGGAGCCAGGAGCATTTTCTGGCGCATCGCGACAAAGAGAAAAGTGAGCTGCTGAACCGCTAAGCGTTTGTCGATCAGTTCATCGCGCTCTTTAGCCAACGCCAGCTTGGAGCGTTTCTCCCGAGTATCGACGTAACGGATTTTGCTCCGGGTGTAGAGCTTGTTGAGCTCATGCTGGGGCAACTCCGGATGGGCCGCTTTCAGATCTTTTAAGGCTGGCTTCTTCATTTTTTAACTTCCTGTCAGGGAGTGAGCGTACATTCCAGAACCGGCTTACCCTGGTAGGAACGCAAGCGGGCACAGACGGCAATCTTGGTGTCGTCCTTCATCAGGACCACTCCGTCAAACTGCCAATTATCTGGCCGGTAACGAAGTGCGGCGCGATTACGACCGGGCGAGTTTACCAGAAATCCGATCGGCTCTAGTTCAATTTCCATTGTTATGTGATATGTGGCCAGGGATATGACGCCAAAAGAACAACAAGCAATGTGGGCACTAATGGATGAGGCAAACGAAGCACTAAGACTACTTCGCGAGCATCCAGATGGAGCGAACATCAAAGACAAACCTTTCGGTGACACGATCAGAGATATCGACCGTTTCCGAGCAGCAATGAAACGCAAGTACAAAGGAGATATTTTTCAAGAGGAACAAGTGAGCTTTGCTGCCTATTGCGAGACCCTTCTAGCCTTCCAAAAATCACCCAAGTTTGCTGGTGCTGAATTTTCGGTAGTCACAAAGGAAGCCGAACGATTTCTTAGCTTGGCCAAGGAACACTACGACAAGCATATGCTCGACCTACTCGACTTGGAAGAGTAAGCCATGCCTCGCAAAGCCTGGTCAGAAATTCGCACGAAAGAGGGCCTGCCAGCAGCGTCAAGACTTTTTTTCGGTTCACAGTACCTTTTTAAAACGTGTTGTGATGCTGCCATGGTGGGGGTGCACTGTTAGTCACGGAGAGATCTTCTTCGTTCCATTGCCGTTCGCTTTCACTCTTCGCGCCCAACGTCTGAGCGACGCATCACGTTGATAGCGCTCTCGCCTGTGTTCTCTCTGTTCATCCACTTCGAGTATTGAAGCAAGGTATTGACCATAACTGATGAGCTGACCGGTCGAATCGAGTATGTAACGACGTCGGCCGTGAGAGTCTTCGCTCGTCCACACCGTGACGAGTCGGCCAGGGGAGATAGCCCCCTGCAATTCTGGGGAGTGCATTCACAAAAATCTATTTGGTTTTCCTGACTAGGTGCCTGCGGTGGCCTACCCCTTCTGGCGGTCTATGCACTAGGATTTTAGCGGGTAGGCTAGGCGGGTCCTCGATAGTAGCTGCATGATTGTCGTTGTCGGATTCCGCCACGAGTCCGGGAATCTCCCGAACAAATTGGAAAGCCTTTTCAGTGTCATCGACCACCGAACCCGCGCAATAGAGACGACCACCGACTACAACGTTGTAGAGCAAACTAACCATGACTCTTGTTCAAGGATTAGGAGCAACGGGACGGGGTACGCCTAATCCTTCGAGGAAGATCCCGAGCTCCCGGAAACGCTCCACACAATCAATTGGTGCGACACTTGCGTTCGATCCCACCTCCAACTGATCGACCCGGAAGGCTCCCTTGCGATCTACTGCCGCATTGACTTCTTCTGTGCTCCCGGCCGCACCCGCATCGATGGTTTCGATGAGAATTCCGAAGATGTTGGGGATCTCAGCGGCTTCGTGGATAATCCGCAACCGGCGATCGGGTGGAATGCCAGCCGGATCATTCTCCACCATAATTGAGCCCATGTTGATCAACTGACCTCCCGGAACAATCGGCATCACGACCGGCGAGTTTGGTGATGTAGTTGTAGGCATAACTTTCTCCTTTTTCTATCGTTTAAGCGCCATCTTGTCGGCCTCGGCATAGGCGATGGTTCCGACTGGCTCAGTGAAAGGCGCAATCGGTGCGGTTGGCATCGAAACCCGCGTGACCACCGTGGCAACGGTCCAGGAGAGCACATCGACCGGAATTGGGCACGGCCTACTCATCAGCCGGAAGGCAACCGAGTCCTCCTCGCCCAATTTCACGTACTGCGGAACTCTGGCCATCCGGTAGGAGCTCACCATTCTAATGTCTTCCGGATCAACCTGAACACACTCGCCAAAGGCGAGCCGGTGCTGCATTTCCGGGCTAGCGATCAGGATTTGATCGGGTGGCATATAGTAGTCCATCATGTTCGTGAAGGGGTCGCGGTACATGGCCGAATATTCGAGAATCTGCAGACCAAAAAATGAGCCGATCGAGGCTATTCCAAAGAGCTCGGTATCCTCAGCATTCACGTGGCCCACTTGGTAGTTGAGGAAATTCATCGCGGCCCGGACCGATTCGTTGCGGAGAAAACTCGTCGCGACGTCTTGGCCGAAAACAATCAGTGATCCGGTATACCCCGCACGAATCACGCTCTGTTTTATGTTGCGAAGATCCGCCAGCGGATCACTTCCGGGCAAATCCCAAAATGCAGCCGGGGGAATCACGGTTCGGTTGATCGGGCCAAAATCGATCGTTTGGAGAAGCCGACCGTCGTCGCCATCAATCACATCGTAGCGGCCATCAAAGAGAACTTTCGAGCAACAAACCTCCTCTCTGCGCGAAATCCCAAGGTCCGCTTCCTCCAGGTCATCCATTTGCAGTTGGTTTAACCGGTTCTCTGGTGCCTGATTCGAAAAAGGACTTTCGTTGGGCAGTCTTTTGAGCAAATCGAGTGCCTTGATGTTGTTGATACTCTTGATGTAGCCGGGAGTGATCCAATTGGTTTGCCAACGGGGACGCGGCTTGGCGATACCACGTTTGAGCTCGTGACAGAAGGGGAGTGCGACGCTATCGCCGCGCTGAAAATCGCAAGCGATCTGATCCCCCCAGCACAACTCAGTTAATCGAAAACATCGGTCGCGAAAAAACATCGGCGCGGGGTAGAAGACCTTTAAAATCTCAAGCAGGTCAGTGATCGAATAGAGCGCATCGGTGGTAGTCCAATTTGTTCCTCCGGCTCGACTACCGCTCAAGTTTCTCCCCGTTCCGCCGTTACCTCCGGCCGCAGGTCTCACTCCCGATTGTTCTCCGCTTGCTTGGAAACCACCTCCAACGTTTGCGCCCAGAAGTTGGACGCCAACACCTTTTGGCATAGAAATTTTTCCTTTGCTGTTTTTTGGTGGGAAGCTCGCCGCCGATTGACGGACACACTCCACGTGTGGCCGTCCTTTGACGAATTCACACGTTGGCCCGGAGATTACGCCCCATTCCGCGGAATGGAAAGAAGCCTGAGAAAATTGTTTTTGTGGCGTCGGAGCCTTCAAGCACCCCGAAAAGCTCTCCAGGATTGGATATCGGCCACTCTTGAGAAGGTGCCCGCTATCTCCGCTATGGCGAAAATCCGAGCTTGCGCAAGGTCTCCACAATGCCCTCACCGCCACCAGTGACATAACCTTCGGCGCCCATCACCAAATGACGCAAGCGCAACCAAGAGCTCGCCTCGTCGACCTCTGCGGTGAACACCGGGACCGCCGTCACACCATCCAGGGGGAGAATGGCGAGTGTGACCGTGTTGAGCTCCCGGTCAATCTCGATCTGGTGTTGGTAACGCTCGCTCCAAAGGTGAATGTCGAGCCCGTCCTCACGGGTTTCGACTTGCGCGACAGTGATCTCCTCAAACTCACAAAGGCAATTGATACAATCTGCCATCAGGTTAAAAATCTTGCGCTCCAAACCATAGTCGTTCATTGGGTCGAAAGGTTTCTCGGTCATTTGGATATCACTTTCTTATTCGCCTTTAGCGCCCGCATCTGTTCCTCTTCTTTGCGCCACTCCCGCCACTTCTCAAAAAGCTCCAGTCCGTAGGCTTCGGCTTGGGTGAGCAATTCCTCCGGCTCCAGCTTATCCCGGAAAGAAAGGCTATCGGGGTCATAGACCGAATTGGCTTGCAGGAGCCCCGAGAGAGCTGATCTCATGCAAGCTAAGGCCTCCCGGTTGTCCCGGTTGGCTCGGATAATCTCACGGCGTCGGGTGCCGCCTAAATTCGTCGTTGCTATCGTTTTCATTCGTCAAATATCTCACTTTCACCAGGAGTCGACGATGAATCGGTTACCACGATTCCTTCTGGGCCGAAGGTAACAGTTCGAGGAAGCCAGTCCGAGTCCTCCGAGCGGTCAGCCTTAATCCAGGTATTCGGGCCATTTGCTTTCTGAATGGCATCCAAAAGCCATAAGATCGCCTTTTCGCAATCGCTCAACTCATCGTCGGAGAGTTCTATCTCTTCAATTCCCTTTGGATGAGCGACGCGATCTCGCAGATTCTTCACCTTCTCAACTTCGTTCCAGTGTTCGCAAACTTTTGGATCGAATTCGGCGTTTCCCCGAAAGGCGGCAAGTGAACGAAGAGCGAACGGAAGTAATTTAAGTACTGGCGGCCGCGAGTCAGAGGTTAAGCCCATAATAGCCGCCTGCTTCTCAACGGATAATTGACCGACGCTGCCGCTTCGAATCGCTTGCTGCAAAGCGAACACAAGCAGCCAGCTCGAAGCCTCCAAAGAAGAAAATATAACGAAAGGTTTTAAACGACGTGCCAAGGTCGACCCTTCACTAAGCAACTGACTAAGTTCACGCAGATCACAAAGCTGCTTAAAAATAACGTACCCAACGATATCGCCGACGGCCACAGACGGTCACGATCACCAAAATCACCGTCACGCGCAAGCGTTGCGCTATGCGCGTCTTTGGAAATAATTCCGGGGTAGCGGTAGGTTGTGTCACACATAAAGGGTCAAAATCGTTCTCGTTCACCGTTCACTGCCTATACCCTATGAACGGTGAACGAGAGCGTTTTTGCGTGAACGAGACAGTGAACGGGCGTGAACTAAAAGTGCTTTTCCCCTCGCTATGTGACATGAAGGGGCGTGAACGAAAATTCTGTCATGACTGAACGAGAAGCTCATTTTTCATTCACTCTCGTTCAGTCATTTTTGCCGCTTGTTCGTGCAACACACTATCTAGCGGACTCTGGGAATTTTCGATCGGCCGATACCGTCGCTTATCGATTTCGATTTTGCCTTCCGCCGCCAATTGCTTGGCCACGTTAGAGACACTGCCGGTTGAGCAATTCAGCTCTTTGGCGATCACATTACAGCTGCTTAGTCCGTCGAGAATCAGATCTAAAACCAAGTCCTTCAATGACGCTCGCTTGGTCGTTATTGTGACTCGTCCAGAGAATGCGTCGGGTTTGAATGTCCAAATGAGTGAGTCGGGATCTTGCGCACAATTTCGGTTCTTTTCGAATCGAGCTAGAAAGCAGCAACCGGCGTCGACGTAATCCTCCTGCCGTTCGAGCTTGATGATCCAAAAGACACTATCTTCCCGGCGACTCGTTCCCCGCATTTCTCCGCTGCGGCCAGCATGGTGAACGATAACGACGGCAATCTTGCGCCGTCGCAGATCGAGTAACCACGGGAGGAGCCGTTCCCAGGCGTCGGCGTCGTTCTCCTTAACCCCACCGACCAGAGTAGAAAGATTGTCGATCACCAAAATCTTGTGCCCAGCATCCAAGCACCATTGCATGATAGCCGCTTGTATCTTCTGGTCGGCCAGATTGAGCACTAAACCGGTGCGCTCGAAGAGAATCTCGTGATTGATCAGGGTCAGGTTTTCGCTCGCCTCGCCAAATGCCTTATCTCGCTCCTGCATGAGCTCGGCTGGCATCTCGCCATCGATGTAGCCTACAGGCACCGCGTTCTCGCCCTTCTCCCACACGCCAAACGCTTCGCCTCTGGCAACCGCTCTCGCTATCCCATAGGCCAGCCAGGCCTTACCGCCTCCACGAAACGAAAAGATAAATCCGGTGTCACCTTCGCGGAACCACTCACCCAATAACCGTTTGCGCGGGGTAATTTTGAGCTCTCGAAACGCTTGACCGCTGACCGAGCCTTTTTGGAGCGCCCCAAGGATCTGCTCGACGGTCAAACTTTTTTTGTGGTGATGCTCCTGCTGCCATTCGTGCGCGCCGTTGACGGCGTCCTCGATTTCTTTGCGTAGCTTCTCGTGCGGCCGTCCTTTCTCTGCCGTAGCTTCCCAAGTCAGCCGGACAGCCTCACTCGGCGAACACCCGTCCAACAAAAGCTTCCGTGTGCGCTCAAGTATCCAAGCATGTAGACCAGTCCCGGCCATCGGTGCCTCACCATCGGCAGGCGGGGCTTGAGTCTGATGATTAGCCCACGGCAGAAGCGAACCAAGCGGCCATTTGATCTCATCGAAAGCGATCGTGAGCGGTGCTGCGGCAACCAGAATCTGATACGGCTTACGGGTTTTCTGGTGCCGACCGTAGATGACCGATTGCCGACCCTTCGAGCGCCATTCGGCAAACTTGCGCTTGGCTTCGCCGGCTAAAAAAATGTCACCCGATTTCTGGTGATACTGGCCTTGGATTCTTAGCCAGAGTTGAAACCCGCGTGCGCCTTTTGAGCGCAAAGCTTTTCGAAGCACTGGATTGAGTTCGAGAAAGGTTTCCGCCTCCTCATCGCTGTCCAGATCGATTGCGATTAGATCGCCGGAGACGGGCCCCAGAAGCACACCAATTGAGCCGCCTGACTTTATGTGATCGATCAGCGCTTGCTGGTAGGCAGGCGTCCGGCTCTGTTCGAGTGTGATTTTGGTGTAGGCCTTATCGATCGGGACTTTGCTGAATTTGCCGACCCGCAAAAAAACTGTGTCCGCCCCAAAAAGCTCGATTAGTTCCCGCAGCTTCCCCTCGCCGTCGATTGGTGTTAGAGTCTTCATGTTTCAAACGCATTCATGTGAGCTTTTAGGGGGTTTGCGTGAGTGTGCTTTTGTCATTTCTAACAAGGTCCTTTCGAGTCCCGAGCGGGTTATCTAGCTGCCCGCTCGGACTCAACTTTTTCAGGCTTCATAGTCTGGCACGACCACGAGTCGCTGATTCTGGTACTCCCATCGACGGACCCGGTTTTGTTCTGCGTTCGATAGCCGCTTGAAATCCCGCAGTTGGATGTCGTCAGAGTTGCGAAGCCAAAGCCATTTGCGGCCACGACGGACCTTGACCGAGAAACTACTGTCCCGGTGTATCACCAACATCGGCGGTTCGAGTTGGTGCTTGGTTAACCCAAGGGGATTAGCCGCCGGACTCCTAGAGATTTCCCGCTTGGTCATTTGGCCATCTCCAAGCGCTGTTGTGCCTGGAATCGCAAGAGTTTTTGTCTGACTCGATCTTTCTCGGCTTCGCTCCCTTCAAGCTGGTTGACCAACTCTAAGACGAGCAGGATGCGAACGGTGCACACCCCCAGAAAATCCCGAAGTGTGATCTCTTCCTTGACGAGCGGACGAACGTCGGCCGCAGTAAATACGCCGTCCTCGTTCCTAGCCAGCCTTGAGAGCGCCTTTTCTTTGTGGCGAGTACAAAGCTCGCCGAAACATTTCTGAGCTTTCTGTTCTTCGCCGGGGGCAAAGAAGATTCTTCCTTCAACCGGAAGCCTGATGATGAACCCGCCATCTCTGCGGCGTTCGAATTTTATTTCGCCGAGCGAGTCAATGAGCTCGGGGGCTTGCTTGGGTGCCGCTTCGGGCTTAGAGTTGGGCTCTAACTTTTGTAACTTTGGAGCCCGGGGCTGTTCACCCGGGCTCTCTTTTTTTAGGGTTTTCATTCGGCAAACTCTTCCTCTCTGGCTTGAGCTAGAGCGTGGTCGAACTTGGCAAGCATCCGGGGATTAGTGAGCCGTTTACGCAGGCTGGCTTCAGCTTCATGAGCCTCTTGCGTGGCTCCGAGAGCTTCCAACTTGACAATGGCTTCGGCATCGCTCTCGACCGCGAGATGATGACCGATTGATTTCAGGATTTGGTCCTTTGTTGGTGGTTTCATGTATTTTGTTTAGCGTTGCCACTCTGCTTGGTGGCGTAAGAGAACTTGAAAGAACATCCGGGCGTCCGATTCCTGCTCCGGTCGAAAAATCATCCGGCACATCAGCGGACGGGTGACGACAAAAAATCCATCATCCCGGCGACGGAATACTGCCGGGCTTTCCTCGATCAAAGTCTCGGGTTGCTGTCCCGCGAGCCTGGGTTTAGGATTTGGCCTACCATTAGTGATGACTCGAAGGTCATCGGAGCCCAGCGTTGCGCCGCTGGGCTTTTTTGTTTTGTTCATGACACCTCTTGCACCTCCAATTTACGCAACGCACGCATCACAGAGGACAAGCGATAGCGGTAACTTTTGTGACCTAGTTTGACGACGGGCACGATTCCTTTTCGGCGCAATTCGCCAAACTTCTTAATGGGAATGTTAATCTGCGCTAACAATTCAGCTTCAGTTAACAGCTTCTCGTTTTCTTGCATGGCCGATAGGATGCTCTTAGCACCCTATGAAGAGCAAGTGCTTTTCGCTTTAGTACCAAAGATTGTAGGCTGCTAACATCCTACGATTTTGCTCATGCCTTCCGATAGGTGCTTGATGCATGCCGATAGGTAGGCTAATAGCATCCTATGCCACGTCCACCATCCACTCCGCACGTCCTACGAACCGCCCGCAAAATTCGCGGGCTAACTCAAGAGAAACTGGCTCAAGCTGTCGGCGTCGCCACGATCACAATTAAAGAAATCGAAGCCGGTAAACCCAAACTGAGCAGCAGACTCGCGCATCGAATCTCGATCGCTACCCGGCTTGATACTCGACAGCTAATTGAGAACTCCCGGCCGAACGCTCCGCGATTTTACCCGGAGCTCTACGAAGGGTTTGAAGAGTTAATCGACGTTGAAGCCGGTCAGTTAGCCAACGTCACCCGGAACATGTTGAAAAACTGCAAGACTCCAACCAAATTCTTTGTCTTGCGTTGGGCGATCTACGAAAAACTGCGGGAACTAGGGGCCGAGCTCGGCGTACCAGTGCGACCACCCGCGATGCGGGAAGTTACTAAGGCACCACCCGCCAGAAAGCGGCAGCTTCGGCAGGCTTCACCCGGTTCCGATAATGGCGAAAGAAAATCCGCAAACCGTTCGCGTGTCCCATCGCCTCGGCAGTCTCGGCCGCGTGCTTGAAGTGGGCGTAGTGCATCGAAGCGAAGGTGTGACGGATGGCATCTTGCGGCCAGTCAATGAGCGAGTGGACGGGAATCTGACCTTCCCCGAGCTTTTCAGCAGCTCCAGCGCGGGCTTTCTGCAGCCGGGTGTGGTATGCGTCGCCTTTGGGACTAACCGCGCCAGAATCCTTTTTGTGCGGCTTCAGCCACTTGGCGAGGTTATCGCTGATTTTGACAAACCTAGGAGCGACTAGAAGACATTATTGCGTTTTCTGGCGACGACTACGAGATCGCAAACGTCTCGCCAGAGGCCCGAGCGATCCTGTCCCACTTCGAGGATACCGTCTCACACTTTGAGGTCGCTCTTGAGTTGCCGCAGACGCAATCGCTCTAGTCGCGCCGTGAACCGAGTCGTCTTGACGGCGTCCGGTGCAAACATAAGCTGCGAGCCAGACAGCATCGACCGGCCTTAAGCCGATTTGATTTACTGTGGGATCAGCCCATCCGAGATTGTTCCAATTAGAATCGGAACCCGATTGCTAGTACACGCGTGAAGTGCGATCGATCGCGCCGAGATTTGCTAATGAGGTCCGTTCGGTTGGGGCTGAGGCTGGGGCTTGGGATGCTGGTGATGATGGTGCGGTGCAGGTTGGTTGCCGCCGCCACCGCCGCCGGGTGGCGGATCCGCGATTACAGCTACGGAGCCAAAGCCGAATAGGACCGCTAAGATGAGGATCAACTTGCTCATAAAGGAGTTTTCTGGTGGAAGGATTGAGGGGTTCGATTGCTCCAGAGTTTGCCGGGAGCGCATTCGGAAGGCAATCATGTAATGACGCCGGGAGCGCCGAGAACGCCGTCATCGCCGGTATCGCCGGTATCGCCGACAACGCCGGAAACTGGATCTAGGAGCACTTGGAGTAACTGTATTTGCGACTCCTTCCTGTCTCCATCAGCGCGCATTCGCTGTTTGTTTTAATGGAAAAGGACGACACAAAACACTCGGCGCAGCTTTCCAATCCGCTACCGGCGTTGTCGGCGCTACCGGCGCTACCAGTGTTTCCGGCGTTATTCCTGCTCAGTGGCCTTTCACCGGCTGGCCGAGCTGAGATCGATCGATAATGTAGGCCCGCTTCACTTCAATCTTGTCGACCGGGTTGGCATTAGTATCTGCTACGGCGTGGCTGACATCGTCCAGTACTTCAAGTCCGGAAACGATGTGACCGAAGACCGTGTCTTTACCGTCTTGCGTCGGAATTGGCCGGAGACAGACATAGAATTGGCTGCCGTTAGAAAGCCGTTTTGGATTTACGTTATCGGGAAGGCGCCCCATCGCCACCGCGCCGCGCACGTGTTTTAGCTGAATCTCTGCCGGTAATGTGTAACCTGGGCCACCGGTACCGATCACGTTGCGATTTTTCTTCTTACTGAGGGGATCTCCGCCTTGGACGAGGTAGTCCGGGATAACTCGATGAATCGCGGTTTTGATATAGAATTTTGCACGCACGAGTTTCTTGAAGTTGTCCACAGTATAGGGCGCAGCCTTCTCATCAAAATCGAGAGCGAAGCTACGCACCTGACGTTGTTTCCCTTTTCCCCATTGGAGGTCAAAAACCGCTACTTCATCGGCACGGACGGCGGAACCGGCCACCAAGGTTGTGACCAGGAGGACGATAAGACATTTCATGATTAAACGAACGGAAGGCTGCGGACTTCGGCGCTACCAATCAAGCTCGAAGTCGCGGAACGCGAAACTGAATAAACAGCCCCAGGCTGATCGAACCCTCGTCTGAGATAGGCGAGCCCAATCCAGCCGCCGAGTCGCTCGCTCATACAAGTGCTCGTGACCGTACCAATTTGCTTGCCATCTATTGCCGCCAGCTTGTCCTCCGGTCGCAAATCGGAACCATTGATCAGACGGACGCCGCGCAGATGCCGGTTTACATGACCGAGACTCTTTATCCGACTGATTATCTCTTGTCCCAGATAACATCCTTTGGTGTAACTGATGGCCCGTTCGTCCAAACCTGCTTCATTCGGGATCACTCCCTCGGAGAGCTCGGTGCCCCAACGGGGGATTCCTCGCTCGATGCGGAATTCCTCCAATTTGGAATCGGTGAGCGGCGACTCGTTTACCAACTTAGGCACCACATTTTTCCGTGTGGCTGGCAAGAGCAGATCTTTGCCATCAATGGCAAAGCGATTGCTGGTCGTGACGGTATCTTCTGCCAGGATCGCGTCCGGAAGCACCACGTCGGAAACGTGGAAGAGAGCGAATTGCTCGGTTACGTCTTCGAGTTCAACTTCGTCGGCGATGAGATATTTTTCCAAGCGCGCCGGTATCGAGTCGCGCAGCGCAGCTTCGTAGTCCAGCAGAAGAGCATCCTTCAGTGGCGTCACGAATAGATCGCCGCAAAGTTTCCCTTTAGCGGAGAGAGCGCAAGTATAGACCGAAAGGCCGGGTTCAGTTTTGGTTAGGTCGTTGGTGAGTTGCCCGTTCAGAAAGCGGATTCGATCCGGCCCAGTGACCCGAAGCTTTGCTCGATCGGATAAATCAATAAGCATGAACGAAAACCGTGCCTCAGCCCAGAAGTTCGTAACCAGGGAGGGTGAGAAAATCGACGTAAGTATCGCTGGTTGTTAGATCGGAAAATAACTTTGCTGCTTCAATATAACGACCCTTAGCGAATCGTGCTTCACCGACGCTCGTCTTTATTTTCTGCAGCTCTTCCGCGAGGATTTGGCGAAAGAGATCAGCCGTCACTTTCCTTCCATCGTCTAATTTTCCCTTTGGACTTCGGATCCATTGCCAAACCTGGGCACGAGAGATCTCGGCGGTGGCCGCATCCTCCATCAGGTTAAAAATCGGCACTGCTCCCGAGCCACGCAGCCACGCCTCGAGATATTGCACACCAACGCTGACGTTTGTGCGCAGACCCTTTTCGGTGATTGGCTCTTCCGGCCCGAACTGCAGCAGGTCCTGGACGGTCACCTGGACATCTTCTCGTTTGCGATCAATCTGATTTGGGCTCGTCATCACCGCATTGAATGCCTCCAGTGCGACTGGAACGAGTCCCGGATGCGCGACCCATGTGCCGTCGTGACCATCGTTGGCTTCCCGCTCCTTATCGGTTTTGACTTTGGCAAAGGCTTCCGCGTTCGCCTTTTCATCATTTTTGATTGGGATCTGCGCTGCCATTCCTCCCATCGCGTGAATGCCACGGCGATGGCAGGTTTTGATACATAGGAGCGAGTACGAGTGCATGAAGTGCGTGGTCATGGTCACCAGCGCGCGATCAGCCAGAATGAAATCCGATTTATTTCGGAATCGCTTGATGCAGCTAAAGATATAGTCCCAGCGACCGCAGTTTAGACCGGCCGAGTGATCGCGCAGTTCATAAAGGATCTCATCCATTTCAAACGCTGCGAGAATGGTCTCGATCAAGACCGTTGCCCGGATGCTCCCACGCGGAATCCCGATT
>WNFN01106120.1_pt1 | contig 15157 bp, 12 predicted proteins | sample 5400161 | NCBI WGS metagenome assembly WNFN01 (sample SAMN13153353, study PRJNA577476) | soil metagenome | isolation source: 80 cm saprolite on Douglas fir-dominated hillslope | place: USA:California | collected 2013-09-17
CAGGGCTGGCCGGAGATCGCTAGCATCAAGATCATGAAATTCGATTGGGCGAAACATAACGCGGAGAAGGAATCGATCAAGGACCGGTTCGCAGATCTCGTGGAGCGATGAACTGAAAACCGAGAAGCGTGTGTTACTGGAAGAAAGTCCCTTCCATGCAGATGCCAGTGCTACGATATCTGACGGTAGGGCAAGACCCACCATGAAACGGGGGAAGCGACGTGAACATTGTCCGGGCTCGCAGCTCAAGCCGAGTGAGCCTTCCGGCGCGTCCTGCTGATCTCGAGGTCGCGCTTGAGGAGACGGCCTTGATTGTCGTCGACATGCAAAACGCATATCTGTCGAAGGGCGGATATTTGGACCTAGTCGGGATCGACGTGTCGAAGGCGCCGCAGGTTATTGCCGGAACTAAAGCCGTCATTGATACGTGCCGGGCCGCCGGCCTAAAGATCATCTTCTTACAAAATGGCTTTGAGTCGGATCTCAGAGAGGCATCAAACCCGTCTTCACCAGTTTATCACAAGTCCAACGCGCTAAAGTACATGCGCGAGCATCCGGAGTACAACGGCAAGCTGATCACTAAAGGAACGTGGGATTTTGAGCTTGTAGATGAGATTCGTCCCTATCCGCACGACACCGTCATCAATAAGGCCCGCTACAGCGGATTCGCTGGGACCAATCTCGATACAACGTTGCGAGCGTATCGCATCAACAATCTCCTCATGGTGGGGGTCAATACTAACGTTTGCGTAGAGTCGACGCTTCGGGATGCCTACCACAGAGAATACTTTGCCATCATGGTCGCCGATGCCACTTTCCAATCCGGCCCTGCCGCGATGATGGACGCAACGATTTTCAACGTTGAGAAATTCTTCGGTTGGGTGTCGACGGTTGATGAGATCTGCCGAGCGTTGCCGCCTCGCTAAGACCTATCCGTTCGCATAATGACAGATTATGGAATAGGCGGGGAGCGCGGGCAGCGGATGATTGCCGATCATGCGGCTGAAAGCGATCTTCAAACTAATTCGCGCACCATGTTCTTCTTATGCCACTTCTACCCCTCGATCTCGAACTGGCGAAACGATACCTGGCCGCCTTGTCCGAAGCGGTCTTCCCAGTTGCTACGGATGAAGCCTGCAATCCGGGGATTGTCATCTGCGGTTGCTCGATCGTTGCTGAGATCGTCTAGCAGCGTGAAGAGTCCGCCGCCGATGCGTGGACGACGCAACTTGACGATGGGCCCATCCATCCCGTTGGGTGCACCGACCCGGACTTGAGCGGCCACCAATTTGTGATCGATCCACCACTCGACGCGGTCTCTAGGACGGTCGTATCGAATTTCATAGAGATGCCAATCGCCCATCCGTGTCGGCACGGGCTCGCCTAGGATCGAATACGCCGGATAGGGACCGAGCTGCTTGCGCGCACTGGGCAGCCGTTCATAAAGCGGCTTAATCCGGTCGTTCGACACGAAGAAGTCGAAGACCATGCCGGTCTCGGGATCGATCAGTACGAGGGCGCCCGTGGCGAGACGGGGGTCGCCGGGATCGAGACCGAACGGATTGTGTTCGGTTCCGAAGGTGCGCACGGCCATCTCCACTCGCACGACGAAGCTGCGGCTCTGCTCGATGTCGAAAGCGGTGGTCGACAGCATCAGGGCTTTCACGTGATTGGGATGAGAGGTCGTGAAACGCGGCAAATCGATCGTCAGCAAGTTCTCGGGCGCGCCGGGACAGCGGATCCTCGTTTCGGGGTCCCACAAATCGTATTCCGCCGATCGGAACTTCATCCAGCGGGGCGAGGGCCATACGCCGGCGCTGAAATCGTCGTAGATCAGCGTTTCCCCAGGTGTGGGACGCATTACGGGGGACATTGAAGGTTGGGCAACGACTTTGCCCGCGACCGTGCTCATTCCGAGCCCGACTAAACCCGATATCCATTCTCGGCGGGAAAGCCCGTGCTCCAAGTCCTGCCTGATCGATCCTTTCACGGCGTCCCTCCAAGCATGTTCTGGCACCGTTTCGGAAACTTCATCCGTGAGAGCCGAAACGCCACCTGTGTGTACCGAAAACCTCATACGCACTGATTAGGTAAGAGAATCGCCTAACGTGAGCGGCGATGATCGCGCTGTCCTCGGCGGGCTATACCATCGATATGCACGAATCTGACTTTTCGGACAGGTGGGTCAGCCGCCTCGACCTGCTGCCAGCAGCCTCCTCACGTAGTCGAACACGTCGGGAGGCGCCCGCGACAGGTCTTCGATGCTGTGACGCAGCTCATCTGTGCTAACGAGGGTCACGTCGAGGCCGGCTGTCTTCGCCTCCGCGAGAAATTGCGGATCGCGGTGGGCCGCGGCAAAGGCATGCTGCAGTGCGGCGGCGCGATCCGCTGGCAGGCCGGGCGGCGCGGCGTAGGGCCACGCCATCGTGAAGGGCGCTTCGGTGAATTGGATCAACGCGCGTGCTTTATCGTTGGGTGCGAGCTCGCGTGCCGTCGGCACATCCGGCAGCGACGGAAGGCGCGTCGCCCGGGCATACTGAATTAGAAGCTTGAAGTCGCCCTCAGGCGCAAGCCAACTGGGCCTGGTGGACTTGATCGACGAGAGCTCGTTCGTGCGGCCGTCCACCTCGCCGCTTTCCATCGCAAGGTAGATCGCTGCGCTGTCGCGATAGCCGACAACGAGCTTCACGTTGAGACCGAGCGTGTCGTGCAGGATTTTTGGAACATCCCTGCTGCCTCCGCCATCAGCGGTGCCACCGAGTACGAGCGGCGCGCCACCAGGACGAAGCGCGTCTTCGACCGAACTCACTCGCGCATCCTTGCGCACGATTAGGACATAGGCGTCATTGGAGAAGTTCGAAGACGAGCCGAGCCAAGTGAACTTGTGAGGATCGAACCGGACATTGGAATTGCCGCCGAGGAGGCCAAGCAATGGCATGTTGCGGGCGATCAGGCCGAAGGTGGTGCCATCCTTGGGCGCGAGATTGTAGAGATAGTTGGCCGCGACCAGGCTGCCAGCGCCCGGCATGTTCTGCACGATGACGGTCGGATTGCCGGGGACATACCGGCCGATATGACGCGCCAGCAGGCGACCAAAGACGTCGAAGCCGCCTCCAGGCCCATTGCCGACCACGAGCGTAACGGATTTGCCCTTGTAGAACTCTTCGACGGTCTGCGCGCCTGCTGGCTGAGCCGTGAGCGCGGCGGCCGCGAGACACGCGGCGATCCATCGTCCGAACATTTGCAAAACCTTTCAGCCGATCCAGTCTAAGTTGCTTCGTGACCTCGATGAAGCCGCAAGCAAAAGCCATGCCTCGGGTTTCGGCTCGAGGCTCACAGTGCCGCCGTCCAATGCCGATATTGGGCGAGGATACGAAACATACGTTCGCCCCACGTAGATCGCGGGTACTGGCCGCAACAGTGCGGCGAGGTCGCGTGATATGAGGGATTTCTGGCCCGAAATTTGCCTGTTCTGTTCGAATGAAGTTTCGGCGACGAGAAAGATAGGGCGTAAGAATGGCTTACGTTTTGGCCACCGAATCGTCGGATGCAAACCGGTGATGCGGCGGTGTTCTTCGCACCCGCTACTCCATGCCGCGATCCTGATGTCGCGTGTGTTATCGGCGGCGGCGCTAGGTGCTGGAGCGACCATTACCCATGCGCAGGAATGGCCGACCCATCCGGTTAAAGTCGTCGTGCCCTACGGCCCAGGCGGGATCGCGGATGTGTTCGGGCGCATCACTGCCGACCGGCTCACCAAGGTGTTCGGTAAGCCGTTCGTCGTCGAGAGTCGCGGCGGCGCTGCCGGCGCCATTGGCACCGAATACGTGGTACGCTCGCCGCCCGATGGCTACACGCTGTACTTCGCTGGTGGCGGGCAATTCTCCGTCGTTCCGCTGATGCAGAAGCTGCCCTACGACCCGATCAAGGACCTCACGCCGGTCAGCATGGTGACCGTCAACGGGATGGCTTTCGCGGTCAACAACGATCTGCCGGTTCAGTCGATACGAGAGTTCATCGACTACGCCCGCGCCAATCCAGGCAAGATCAACTATGGCGCAACCGGGCTCGGCGCTTCGAGCCATCTCGCGCCGGCCGCGTTCGCAGCGCGCGAACGCCTCGACCTAGTAGTCGTGCCTTACACGGCGACGCCGCCGTCGATCGTCGCGCTGATCAATGGGACGATCCAGCTGTTCTTCGGCAACGTCTCCGATATCGTGGGGTCGGTGCAGGCCGGAAAGGTGCGCCTTCTGGCGTTCTCGACCGAGAAACGCCTGGCGCAATTCCCGAACATTCCGACCGTTTCGGAGACGGTGCCGAAGTTCGTCATGACCGGCTGGAACGGCTATTTCGCGCCGGCCGGCACCCCTCGCCCAATCATCGACCGTCTGGCGGAAGCGATTGCGGCGTTCTGTCGCGACCCCGAGGTCATCAAGCTGATGTCCGGACTCAGCGTCGATGCGGTCGGCAGCACGCCGGAAGAGCTCGGCGCTGCCATTGAGGCGGATTTGCCGATCTATCGCGCGGCGGTCGAGGCCGCGGGCCTGATGCGAAAATAGCCCGCGGGTTTCTTGCGATGCGCAGGCGTTGTGCGCAGACGTCAGTGCAATAGGTTTTCCCGCAGCGTAGCGCCCGCGTATTTCTTTTTTGAGAGACCGCGGCGCTGAAGTTCCGGCACGACGAGGTCGACGAACTCTTGCAGGTTACCTGGCGCAGAGAATCCGCGCGCCAGCATGAAGCCGCCATTGGCGCCGGTCTCGAAATGCCATTGTTCGAGCTTGTCGACAATCTGCTTCGGCGTCCCGCCAGCGACCAAGATACGCTCGGTCATGAATCGACGTCCGAATTGCTCGACCGTGATGTTTGGATCGGTGGTTTTCAGGATTTCCTCAAAGCTCCCCCAATGCACGTTCTGTGCCTTGACCTCATCGGCAAGGTCGGCGAGCCGCATGTCACGCCGGAACATGGAGAAATCTAGTCCATACATGGATGAGAGTTCGACTAGTCCCGCTTCCGGCGGAATCGAATCGAGGTAATGCTCCTCCATGGCGCGCGCGTGTTTCTCGGAGTCGGCGACCTGAATGCGCACCGACCAGAGGATACCGCAGTCTTGCGCCTGTCGGCCGAACTTGGCGAGCCTGCCGTCGAGTTCGGTCCGATGCGCCTTCATACTCGACATCGTGCGGCGGGTGCTGAACTGCAGATCGGCATAATGCGCGGCGAGGTCCATGCCCGGCCCCGATTGGCCAGCTTGGATGATGACCGGCCGGCGTTGCGGCGAGGGCAGCGCGGGCAGCGGGCCGCGGACGCTGTAGTATTCGCCCTCGAAGTTAAGCAGATGCACCTTTTCAGGATGGCCAAAAATGCCCTTTTCGCGGTCAAGTACGATGGCGTCGGGCTCGACGCTGTCCCAGAGCGCGCAGCAGATACCAAGATGCTCCTGCGCGCGCTCGTAGCGCACGTCGTGCTCGATCATCTTCTTGTAGCCGTAGTTTGCCGCCTCGTTCTTCGAACGCGAGGTGACGGCATTCCAGGCGATGCGCCCTTTAGTGACGTGGTCGAGCCCATTGAACACGCGTGCGATATGGAACGGATGGTGATAGGTCGTCGACATCGTGATGCCGAAGCCGACACCCTGCGCCACCCGTGACATACACGGGATCATCGGCATCATGTCGTGGCGAGGCCATTTGGTGCCCCAGCGCACCGCCGCGTGGTGGTTACCACCATAATCCTCCGGCGTGCCGCCCGAGTCCCCGAAAAACAGCATGTCCATGACTCCGCGCGAGGCCATCCGGGCGATGTCTTCGTAGAATTCGGGGCTGCTGTAATACGGATAGCCTTCCCAGGAGCCTGGCATCTTCCATAGATAATCGGTGTGATAGTGCGACAGATCTACGGCGAGATGGATCAGCTGCGATTCAGACATACGCACGGACCCTTTACATTGCAAAGAAGTTCTCGATCGGCGCATTGCGCAATAGCCGCCCGACCTCGACGAACATCTCCATCTGCCGCTGTGCCAGCCGGCGCTCGGAGTCGGTGAACGTGAATTCCACGCGTGGGTAGCGCGCGGAGATAAGAAGCGCTTCGCGGTCGCCGCCGTAAGTCTTGACGAACACGTCCGCAACCTCGTCCATGTTCCGCTCGCTGTAGGCGAACGATTCGCGGAACGCGGCCAGCAAGGCGTCGCGCAGCGACGGGTTTTGCCGGATCAGGCTCTCGCTCGCGGCCACTATGTGCTTGATCATCTCGTCGAAGGCGGTCAGCCGATTCCATGCGTCGCCGTCGGTGTAGAGGCATGCGATATCCTCGGCCTGTTCGCCTTGGTGGAAGAACTGATCGAGCAGCACCACCGCGTCGGCGTCGCCGCGCCGCAGCACGCCGATCAGCGTCTCCTGCGGGCTCGCCGCCCATTTTAGTGTCGACGAGTCGACCGCATACGCCTTCTTCAAGAGGTACTGGTGAATGGCGTGGCGGCCTTGATGCGTCGTCACCCGGCGCCCTTCGAGCTCGGCGGGACCGCGAATTCCATTCCGTCGCACGAACAGCCCGTTGCCCTTACCCGTGGATTTCCACTCCGTGCAGAGCCCGATGATGGGCGCGCCGTCGAGCCGTCGTTCGAGGAAGTTCGGCAGGTAGACGTTGGAGATGTCGACCTCGCCGCGGATCAAGACGTCCTCAAGCTCGCGGCTCGGCGGATCGGGCACTTCAGCGATCGTGAAGTCGATCCCGTCGGCCTTCACCAATCCGACGCGCAGCGCGTAATAGGTCCGGAACATCGAAAAACGATTCCGGTAGTGCGCGAGCTTGAGCCTCATTAACCAAATTACCCAAGAGATCACCTCGAAACCAGCGTGAGTAGTACCGGCTTTCCAGCCACCTGTCATTCCCAAAAATCATATCCGCGCGTAGCGATGATGCAATCCGGACAACATTGGTAATGGTGGCGATGGTCCCAGATCGCTCGACGTGTCGTCCTAGCGGCGTGTCCTTGCCCAACCCGAGGTGCGTGCGCGTCTCATTGTAATAGAGCGAATACAACGTCAGGATCCGTCGCAAATGCCGTTCGCCATAGATGGACGTGGTCTAAGCACTCGCGCCGGAGTGTCCCGATCAGGCGCTCAACATATGGATTCTGCCAGGGCGACCCCGGTGAGATCGGACGATCCCGTATCCCCATCGTCCGGACTCGCCGGCTGATAGCCGATTGGGTGACGCTCAAGTGCGGCAACTACAATACGGGTGACCAAGAAGTGCGCTGGCGGGTAGTCGCCTTCAACTGTCCCGACTGACCGTCGCGCTGGCCTGGCTGGTTTCAATGCGTGTCGAACACGCGCTGATAACGTTGGATTGCCGCCTCGATGGCCGCCAGCTCGCGGGCCGTCGGGTTGTCGGGATCGCGCGCGGGCGGCAGGCTGCCGAACTTCATCAGGCACGCCATCAGCAACAATCTCGCCTTGGTCGCGCTGAGATTCGATCCGGAGATAAAGATCGGCGTCCCGTCGGCAAACCCTTCGGGGGCGCCGCGTCCGACCCGGACCACCGGTAGCCCGCTCAGCACCGCCCTTGCCATGTGCTTCTGGCGGGCCTGCGAGGTCATCGAGCCGTACGGGACTTGGCCTTCGGTGATGAAACCGGCGAGCCGTTCGCCGCAATATCCGCCGTCCTTGACGATCGACACCGAGGGAATCGCGCCCGGCAGGATTTCCCCTCCCGGTCCCTTGATCGCGATCTCAAGGGTTTCCATGCTGTCGAGCCCGACACGCACGGCGGTGGTCGTGCTCGGCAGTCGGCTGGTGTTCACCTCCGACAAATGGGTGTGCTTGTACGCGGGAACATAGAGCAGCGTCGGTTTGCCCACATGATTGACGCCGCCGAGGATGCCGCCGTGGCCGCCGGTGGCCACATAGCCGCCGGGCCGCGCATCGGCCTTCATGACCTCGCGCGCGGCGAAGGCCCGCTGCTCCTGGATGACCACCACGCCGGCGCGGTTGCGGCCTTGCTCATCGGCCCAGACTTTGGAGCCGATGAAAATCAGGGAATCGACGATGTTATGGGGACCGTCGTTGCTGATCTGGCCTTGCGGGCGCTGGGCGGCATTGCCGCAGATTGGTAGGGTCGTGTCGATCAGCAGGTTGAGCCAATAGGCGGTTTCCTCCACCGCGGGGCTGCCTTGCGTCAGGATTGCGCCGTCGTATTTGCCGCTCGCCATCACCTGCTGCGCGATGTTGGTGACGCGGGCGAGCGCGGGCCGCGGCGGCGCCGATGCCAGGTGACGCGGCTTGTAGGGAAAGAAATCACGGCCACGCACCTCGGGCTGGATGTCGCCTTCCCCGACGTCGGTGCGATGTTCGGCCGGCAATCCCTTGGTGTAGCCGCTCGGGGGCAGCAGCCGGTAGAAATCGATCTCGGCCAGCGACGAGATCACGCTTGCGCGACCGTCGGCGCCGACCGACAGGCGGTCGATATCGGAGAAGCTCCTCGATCCGTCCGGAAAGAATCCCTGGCGCGCCTTGTCCTCAGGCGCGTTGGGCGACGCGCACTCCTCTTCCCAGGCCTGTCCGCTCGCCTGCCGCGCCATGTAGGGCAGCGGATAAACTCCGTCCTCGGGATGAAGCTCGACCTCGTAGACCGGCTTGTCGCTGGCACCGCGCCGCTCCTTGTGAAAAACGCCATTGGAATCGACGAAACCGTCGGCCGGCGCATAAAGCTCGGCGGCGTCGCGCTCGAGCGGGTGCGCCGAGAATTGCTCGACATAGACCTTGACTGGGGCGGCCAGCCGTTGCGGGCGCAGCGCATCGTATTTCGCCACGCTGCCATTCGGATTTGTCAGGAGCGGCAGATTGTGCATCTGCCGCGCCTTGTTCGAGGTGACGAACGGCGGCGTGTTCTGGATCGTGGCATTCGGGCCGGCGAGATGTGCGATCCGCAGTTTCGAGTTGGATTCCATGGAGCCTCCTGTCGGCGAAAGATGCGGGTTAGCAGGCCCCTCTCCCGCTTGCGGGGGAGGGGAGGGAAGGGAGCGGCGCAGCCGGCGCGTCGTGATGCGGCAGGTCTTCGATCAGCACACACGACGCCACGTGGTCCGCCGCAACATGCCGCGGTCGCGGAACCGCCGTGGCGCAGACCGGACGGGCGAATTTGCAGCGCGGCGCGAAGCTGCAGCCTTGCGTGATGACACGAAGGTCGGGCGGGCTGCCGGGGATCGCCTCGATGTCGTGGTCGCGCAACGGATCGCGCGCGACCGACGCCAGGAGGCCCTTCGTATAGGGATGGCGCGGCCGCAGCAGCACCTCGCCCGCACTGCCGAGCTCGACGATGCGGCCGGCATACATCACGGCGACCTGGTCCGCGATCTGCGCCGCGACGCCCAGGTCGTGCGTCACGAAGATCAATCCCATACCGAGCTCGCGCTGCAGCTTGCGAAGCAGCAGCAGAATCTGGATCTGCACCGAGGCATCGAGTGCAGTGGTCGGCTCGTCCGCCAGCACCAGGCGAGGACGGCAGGACAGCGCCATGGCGATGAGCGCCCGCTGGCGCAGGCCCCCCGACAACTCGTGTGGATAGCTGTCGAGCCGCCGTTCGGGTAAAGGCACCTTCACCAGTTGCAGGAGCTCAAGCGCTCGCGCGCGTGCGCTGTTGCGGGAGCAGCCTTCGTGGCGCATCAGCGTTTCCCCGATCTGCCGCCCCAGCGTGTAAACCGGATCGAGCGCCGTCATCGGTTCCTGGAAGACCATGGATACGGTCGAGCCGCGGATCGCCGACATTCGCCGCTCGTCCAGCGCCATAATGTCGAACTGTCCGACTCTGATACGACCGCTGATGACGGAGCGCCGGCCTGGCAGGAGGCGCATCAGCGCGCGCATGGTGACCGACTTGCCGGAGCCGGATTCGCCGATGATGCAAAGCACCTCCCCCGGCATCAACTCGAACGACACGCCGTTCACCGCCCATACGGTCTCGTCGCCATCGAAGAATCGGACGTGCAGATCGTCGACCTCGACCAGCGGCAGATCGGAGCGCGCGGTTTGATCCAACATGCGTCAGCAACCGAGCGCGGCGGCGCGTTGTGACGACGGTGCAGTCCGGCTGTGACCGGACTGCGGGTCCGCCATATGGCAGGCGACCAGATGCGCCGCGTGGCTGTTCGACTCGCCCAGCGCCGGGTGCCTCACCGCGCAGATCTCCTCGGCGAAGACGCAACGCGTGCGGAATCTGCAGCCGCTCGGCGGATCGGCGGGGTTGGGCGGATCGCCCGCCAGCGGGGCTATCTCGACGCGGTTGCGCGGATCGGTCGTCAGGCGCGACTCCAAGAGCGCCTCGGTGTAGGGATGCTTCGGCTTGCGATAGATCGCGTCGGTCGGTCCGATCTCGACCACTTGGCCGAGATACATCACCAGCATTCGGTCCGACACGCAGCGTACGACGTTGAGATCGTGCGAGATGAAGACATAGGTCAGATTCAGGGTCTGCTTGAGCTGGCGCAGCAGGTTCAGCACCTGCGCCTCGATCGATTTGTCGAGCGCGGAGACCGCCTCGTCCAGAATGACCAGGCGCGGGTTGAGCGCGAGCGCCCGCGCGATGTTGACGCGCTGCTTTTGCCCACCGGACAACTCGTGCGGATAGCGAAAGGCGAACAGCGCGGGGTCGAGACCGACGCGCTGCAGCAGGTCGCGTGCAAGCCTCCTCGCCTCGGCGCGTGGCATGCCGTGCACGCGCGGGCCATAGGCGATGGATTCCACGATCGGCAGGCGCGGATTGAGCGAGGAATCGCTGTCCTGAAACACGATCTGCATGTTGCGGCGCAGCTCGCGCATCGGTAGGCCCTGGTGTCCGCCCACCAGCTCGCCGTCGAACACAATCGAGCCTTTGTCCTGGGGGATGAGCCCCATGAGCACACGGGCGAGCGTGGACTTGCCGCAGCCGGATTCGCCGACCACACCCATCGTCTCGCCCTTGAGCACCGAGAACGAGACATGGTCCACCGCCTTGATCGACCCGTGCTTGCGGCTCAGCATTCCACCGCGAATCGGGAAGTGCTTCTCGAGGTTCTGCGCGATCAGCAGCGGCTGCGCGGGGCCCCCGCGGTCGCGCGGATCGTCGGCCGCCGTTGGCGGCTGGGTTGGCAGGCGCGGCACCGCGTCGGCAGCCATTTGCCGCCTCCTCCTCAGGCCTTGATGTCCATCGCCTGCCGCAGCCCGTCGCTGACCAGATTGAAGGACAGGGAGCAGACGAAGATCGCGGCGCCCGGCAGCGCGCAGATGACCGGCTGCACATAGATCGACTGCCGCAGCGTCGAGAGCATCAATCCCCAATCGGGCGTCGGCGGCTCGACGCCGAGGCCGAGAAAGGACAGCCCGGCCGCCAGTAGGATCGACACCGAGATCAGGCTCGAGGCGTAGATCAGCACGGGCGCGAGCACATTGCGCAGCACATGGTAGAGCATGATCGAGAGGCTCGATGCGCCGCTCGCCCGCGCGGCGTCGACGAAGTCGCGGCTGCGAATCTGCGTCGTCGCCGCCTCCGATACGCGGCAGAGCGGCGGAATGAACACGAGCGTGAGGGCAACGAGGCTGACCACGATCCCGCCGCCCATCGTTCCCGAGATGGCGACCGCGAGTAGCACCGACGGGAACGCGTAGAACACGTCCATGATGCGCATGATCAGGGCGTTGACCCAGCCTCCGGCAAAGCCGGCAATGAGACCAAGAAACCCGCCGATGCAGGTGGCGAGGCCGACCGGGAGCAGGCCCATGAGCAGCGATATGCGCCCGCCGTAGATCAAGCGCGAGAGAACGTCGCGGCCGAGCTCGTCGGTGCCGAGGATGAATAGTCCCTTGTAGCCGATCGGCTTCAGGCGGTTGACGATGCTGGTCGCGTTCGGGTCGAACGGCGCGATGAGCGGTGCGAGGATGGCGGCGAGCGCGATGACGACGATGACCAGTGCGAAGAACAGCGTCACGTAGTCCCGCCTCAGCCGGCGGCCGACGGTGCGCCAATAGCCGCGTGCTCTCGCGCTACGCGGCGCCCGCTCCGCTGCGGCAAGCCGCGGCAATGGCAGCGCGGTGTCGCTCATGCCGCCCTCAGCCCCGCTTGATGCGCGGGTCGATCGCGGTCTGCAGCAGATCGACCACGAGATTGATCAGCACGAACCACAGGGCAAGCACCAGCATCGCCCCCTGCAGCATCGGAATGTCGCGCGTCAGAATCGCCTTGTTGAGCAGGAATCCCGTGCCCGGCCAGGTGAAGATCGTCTCGATCAGGATCGAGCCACCGACGAGATAGCCGAACTGCAGACCCATGACGGTGAGCACCTGCGGCAGCGCGTTGCGCAGCGCGTGGCGCAGCACTCCCCATCCGCGCAGGCCCTTCGCGCGCAGGGTGAGGATGAAGTCCTGTGATAACATGTCGGCGACGGCGGATCGCGTGCTGCGCATGATGATGCCGAGCGGCACCAGCGATGTGGCGAGCACCGGCAGCACCGCATATCTGAGCTGACTCCAGCGCAGCGGATCGAAGCTCTCCGAGCCCCCAGGGCCCATGCCGGCCGCAGGCAGGATATGCAGCTCGACCGCGAAGATGATGATCAGGACGATGGCGAACCAGTAGTTCGGCACGCTGATGCCAATCACGGCGACGCCGGTTGCGATGCGATCGGGCGCGCGCCCGACGTAATACGCCGCCAGCGTTCCAAGCACGAGCGCCAGCGGGAATGCCAGCATCACGGCGCCGATCGAGACGAATAGGGTGTTGCCAAGTGCGTGCAGCACCTCGCCCAGCACCGGACGGCTGGTCTGGATCGACTTGCCGAAGTCGCCGGCGACAGCGCGCGCGAGCCATTTGAAGTATTGCACCGGCACCGGCTGATCCAGGCCGTACGCGTGCTTCAGGTAGGCAGCGTCCGCTTGGTTGGCGTCGGGCGGCAGCAGGTTTTGCACCGGATCGCCGGGGGCCAGATAAACCAGACAAAAGCAGATGATCGTCACCCCGATGGCGATCGGGATCGCGAGCATGATCCGCCTTGCCGCGTAGTACCACATCGCGTCGTCACGACTGCATCGGGCATGGGCAGCCGAGCAAGTAAGGTGCCAAAAGCCTCCCGAGAGCCCTTCCCACGGCGCAATCTGCCTACGCTCCGCTGAACCTGCGGGTCGAACGCACATGAACCGCGCGGGCAAGCGCCGGAATTCTTGCCGCCGTGCCCAAAAATGCGGCTGAACGCCCACACCTGCGGCGACGTGAGGCGCAGCGCCGCCACGCCTTCGAAGGCACGGTCCTTGCAGGACAATTTGCAGGAAGAGCAGCAGCTCTAGCGCATTCAACGCCGAGAGGTGACCCTCATGCTCGATCTGCACAAAACGTTTGCCGCGGCCGCCCTTATGGCAGCGGGCGTCCTCGCGCTCCAGCCGCAAGCGGCCAGCGCGGAATCAGTGTTGCGCATCGCGATGACCGCCGGAGACATTCCGGACTGGACGGGACAGCCCGACCAGGGCTTCGAGGGCTATCGGTTCGTCGGCTTTGCCCTCTATGACGGCCTCGTCAATTGGGATTTGTCGCGCAGCGATCGGGAAGCCGACATCAAGCCCGCGCTGGCAACCAAGTGGTCCGCCGATCCCGGCGATCTCAAGAAGTGGATCATCGAGCTGCGCCATGACGTCAAGTTCCACGACGGCTGCGATTGGAATGCCGACGCCGCGGTCTGGAATTTTGAGCGGCTGACGTCGAAGGCGAGCCCCGCCTTCAGTCCGCTCCACTTCGCCCGCGCGCGCTCCCGTAGCAACGACATCGATCGTGTCGAGAAGATCGACGCCTACACGATCGCGATCCATACCAACGCGGTCGTCTCGCTGTTTCCCTATAACCTGCCGTTCCTGCTGATGATGTCGCCCTGCGCCATGGCCCAGGCGGGCAACGACTATCAGGCCTATGCGAAGGCGCCGGCCGGGACCGGCCCGTACAAGTTCGACAAGGTCGTGCCGCATCAGCGGCTCGAGCTGGTCAAGAACTCCAATTACTGGGACCGCGGCCGAGTTCCCAAACAGGACCGGGTGGCGCTGTTTCCGATGCCGGAGGCTTCGACGCGGGTCGCGGCGCTGTTGTCCGGGCAGATCGACTGGGTCGAGGCGCCGCCACCCGACGCACTCGACCGCCTCAAGGCCGCCGGCATGAACATCGTCACCAACGTCTATCCGCACACCTGGCCCTATCTGCTGAACTTCATGCGCGGGCCGTTCACGGACCTGCGGGTGCGCCAGGCGGCGAACTACGCGGTCAACCGTAACGAGATGGCCGAGATGCTCAACGGCATTGCCGTCCCGAGCTACGGAGTGTTCGTGCCGAGCCAGCGCTATTACGGGCATCCGTTCGAGCACAAGACTGACCCGGCGCTGCCGATGAACGAGCTCGTGAAGGAGCAGCTCGAGAAGGTCGGATTCAAAGTCGCGTTCGAGACGCTCGACTGGAACACCATCCTGACCATCTATATCCAAGGCGCGGTGAAATATCCCCAATATGACGCCGTCAATTTCAGCAGCGGCGCCACCGATCCGCTTAACTATCTCAAAACGGTCATGAGCAGCTACAAGGCGCCCAACGGGGCAAACTGGGGCGGCTACTCTAATCCCAAGGTGGATGAGCTCGCGCTACGTGCGTTCGCCACCTTCGACGAAGCCGAGCGCGACAAATTGGTCGCGCAGATCCACGAGACCACCAGCGCCGACGCCGTGCGCATCTTCATCGTCAGCGACCTCAATCCCCGCGCGCTGTCACCAAAGCTGTCGGGCTTCGTCCAGGCTCGCAGCTGGTTCCAGGACATCACGCCCGTCGCCGTCGGGAACTGATGGCTTGCGGCCGCTGAAGGCTGTACGGGTGCAGCAGACAAGCGAAGACGGGCGAGATCCGGGTGAGGGGCCTTTCGGTGCACAACTCCTTCACCCGGACACTCGCCGTAGCGCGTCGAACGGCGCGCGTGAACGCGCTTTAGGCTCGTGTCCAACTTCTCCCGCAAGGGGAGAGGACGATGTTTGTGTTGTCAAGGATTTCCTCGTGATATCAGTTAATTAAACAGAGGAGAGCCGCGATCTTAAATAGTGGGCTGCGTATAGGTAGCAGCGGCGCTTCAGAACGTCGACTTTGTGTCAAATCGCCCGCACGG
>WNFN01238487.1_pt1 | contig 15155 bp, 15 predicted proteins | sample 5400161 | NCBI WGS metagenome assembly WNFN01 (sample SAMN13153353, study PRJNA577476) | soil metagenome | isolation source: 80 cm saprolite on Douglas fir-dominated hillslope | place: USA:California | collected 2013-09-17
GAGGGAGCCCGCGGCTCAATGCTCACACAGGGAGAAGATGTGGAAGTTCATGCTCTGGCAAGCCGGGGGTGGTCGGTCTCGGCGATCGCCCGCCACCTGGACCGTGACCGTAAGACCGTCCGCGCGTATGTGCGCGGGGAGCGCCAGGCCGGGGTGCGGGCCAGCGACAGGCCCGATCCGCTGGCGCCGTTCGCGGCGTACCTGGCCGCGCGGTTCGCTGATGACCCGCATGTCTGGGCGACGGCGCTGTTCGATGAGGTGGTGCCGCTGGGCTACCCGCTGTCGTATGTCAGCTTCGCCCGGCAACTGCGGCTGGCGGGCCTGCGCCCGCACTGCGAGCCGTGCGCGGGGGTGTCGGGGCGGGACACGATCGAGATCGACCACCCGGCGGGCGAGGAGATGCAGTGGGACTGGTTCGAGCGGCGCAAGGCGCCGTGGGGCGGCACCGCGTATGTGCTGCTGGGCACGCTGCCGCACTCGGGCCGGGTCCGCGGCGTGCTGGCCGGGTCGCTGGACCTGCCGCACCTGATCGAGGCGATGGACGCGGTGCTGCGCCGGCACGGCGGCACGCCGCGGATCTGGCGGACCGACCGGCTGGCCACGGTGATCGTGCCGGGCAGCCGCGATGTGCAGCCGAGCTTCGCCCCGGTCGCGAAGTTCTACGACGTTGTCGTGGAGCCGTGCCCGCCCCGGCGGGGGAACCGCAAGGGCGCGGTGGAGTCCTCGGTCCGCTACGTCTGCGGCCGGTGGTGGCGGACGATGACCGCGGCCACCCCGGCGCAGGCGCAGGCCTCCCTCGACGTGTTCTGCTCCGGCACCGCTGACGCCCGCCCGCGCAAGGCCGGCGGCGTCGCGTCGACCGTCGGGGCGCTGGCCGGCGCCGAGCCGCTGCTGGCCCTGCCCGCCGGGCCGTATCCGGCGACCGTCACCGTGTCCCGGGTGGTCGGCGCGAACGCGGCGGTGGCGTTCCGCGGCAACGCTTACTCCGTGCCGCCGGCCTGGCCGGCACCCAGCTGGAGTGCCGGCACCGGCTCGGCACCGCCACGGTGGAGATCTGCTCGGCGGCCGGGGTCCAGCTGGCCTCGCACCGGCTCGCCCCGGATGGCGCGGGCACCCTGGTCCGCTCCGCGGCGCACCGCGCCGAGCTGGAACGGGTTGTGCTCTCGGCGTTCACCACCGACCGGCCGTGCGAGCGCAAGGGCAACCACCCGCCCGGCGAGTCCGCTCGCGCCGAGGCCGGCCGGCTGCTGGCCGGCCTGGGCCCCGAGGTGACCGTCGACCTGGCCGACTGGGCCGAGCTGGCGGAGGTGACCCGGTGAGCGAGGCGTCGGTTTACCAGCAACTGCGCGGCCACCTCGCCGAGCTGCGGCTGACCGCCGCCGCCGAGGCGCTGCCCGCCGAGCTCGACCACGCCGCCGCCGCCGGCCTCAGCCACACCGCGTTCCTCGAACGGCTCCTCGCCGCCGAGGTCACCGCCACCACGGCCCGCCGGCAGGCCAGCCTGGCCCGCTTCGCGTGCCTGCCCGCACCCTGGCGCCTGTCCGACTTCGACTTCGACGCCCAGCCCTCGGTCGACCGCAAGCTCGTCGCCGAGCTGGGCACCCTGCGGTTCCTCGACGACGCCACCAACGTGCTGCTGATCGGCCCGCCCGGCGTCGGCAACACCACGCCTGCCGGACCTTGGCCCAACGGCATCCGGGAGCCCGGGGCATCGGTCGCTACAGAAAGTAAGCACTCATAGGGGCGGCAGCCAGGGGCTCGCGCAGAACGCCGATTTTGTGCGACCTATCGATCGTCAGGTTGCCGTGTTCGGGCGGTGCAGAACACCCAATTATGTTTGGCCCTGCTGGCGACCACGCAGGCACGCGAAGAACGTGTGCTGGTAATGGTCGACCTTGGCCGGCGCCGCGTCGAGTTCTTCGACCGACGCCGCCGGGGCGCCCCGGAAGGCGTTGTGGGTGTAGAGCTTGTCGGCATCGTAGGGGTGGATCTCATGGATCGGAGTCTTGGCGATCAGGTCAAGGATGAATGAGCCTGTGCCGCCCAGCCCGACGATGGCCACTTTGGGCAGAGCGAGCTTGCTCGTGATCAGGCTGATGCCGGCTCGGCTCGAGGCCGAGTCCAGGTAACAGAACACCGACCGTTCGCGGCCGGCCTGGACCACGGGGAACGTCGTGGCCGTCGCTGCGGGGTCGATGGCCTAGGCCCAGCCAGATGTTCACGTATGCCATCACCTCGGCCTGGTAATCCAGGTCTCCGCCCGCCGGTTTGCTGGAGAAGGCGCGGCAGGCGATCAGGTCCTCGGTGATCCGCGTTTCCCTTTCCGATGATGATCTTGGAGAGCTCGGCGCCTCGGTTGTCGCCGGGGATGCCGCCGGAGAAGGACACCGCATGGGGTTGTCGGCGTAAGCGTCCATTGTCCGGGCATTGGCGAGCGGGCCGGCCTCGCGCGCATCATTCCCGCATATCTGGGCGTGACGGGCGGTCAGCGGTCAGGCGCCGCGCTGCTGCCGACCCCCAGTCGGCTGAGCTTGCCTATACCAGCCTGCGGGAGCAGGATTGAACCGGCAGAGCATAGGGCCTGCGAGAAGGATCGGCAGTGGCAGCGGGCGCCCGGCGGGTGATCGCCGGAGTGAACGGCTCGGTCAGGAGCCTGGCTGCGCTGCGTGCCGCCGTGGCCGAGGCCCGGCCGGCCGGGGCGGAATTGCTGGCCGTGCACGCCTGGGTCCCCGTCGGCGGGGAACTTGCCTACATGCGCGCGCCGTGCCCCGTCCTGCTGGAGGTCTGGGAGCAGGCGGCCCGTGACTGCCTGCGCACCGCCTTCGACCAGGCGTTCGGCGGGATGCCCGCCGGGCTGCAGATCCGCCCGGTCATCGTGCGGTCCGAGCCGGGCCCGGCCCTGGTGGCCATGGCCGGCCAGGCCGGTGACCTGCTGGTGATCGGCTCAGGCCGGCGCGGCCAGCTCGGGCGCGCCATCCACGGCTCGGTGCTGCGGTACTGCCTGGCTCACGCCCGCTGCCCCGTGCTGGCGGTGCCCCCGCCTGACATGATCCGGGAACTGCGGTCCTGGCCCCGTCACTGGCGCCCGGAAGGCTTCGCCGCTCCCCAGGCCAGGTAGCAGGGCGCGCAGCCGGGCGCGGCTCATGGGCACCCCGTACCCGGGTAGCTGGCCTGCGCGAGGCGGCGGAGCCCCGCGATAACGGACGCCCCAGGCAGCGCGGGCGGTCATGCGGGTTTGGATTGATCCCGCGGACCAGAGCCGGCACTACGTCCCGGCGCCAGGCGCATGACGGCCGCGCCGGCAGCTCGAAGTGCGCGGGAGCAGCTTGGTAGCGACGTATGGTCCAGCAGGTCAGGGCATTAGCAGCGGACTTTGCGCGCACGCGCGGCAGCAGGCTCGACCTGCCGCCGATGCGCACATGGCCGGCCGTGGCCCGCGCTCTCCAGGCCACGGCCGGGCTCAGCTGGCTATCGCCGCGAGTGCAGGGGACCCGCTCATGTGGTGGTGGTCATGGCTGGATGGTGAGGCTGAACGCCTGGGTGGCCTGATTGCCGAGCCCATCGGTGACCTTCATGGTGAAGCTGAAGGTTCCGGGACCAGGTGTAGGGCGCCTGGCCGCCGGACAGGAAGAAGTTCTGGGCGTACGCTGTGCCGACCTTCCCGGCGGGCAGGGTTGATCCGCCGGCCGGCAAGACGATGGTCAGCGGCGGCGGCGGGCCGACCGTGATGCTGTAGGCCTGCTGGAGTGGCTGCCCCAGCTGGTCGGTGCCTGTCACCGTGAAGGTGAAGGTCCCCTGCTTGGTGGGCGTTCCGGCCACGATCGTCCCGGACGCCCCGTAGCTGGCGGGCATGGACAGGCCGGGCGGGAGTGCGCCGGAGGCGATCGAGAAGGTGCCGCCGGAGTTATTGCTGGTGATGATGAACGCCTCATACGCCTGCCCGACGCTGGCCCCGGGCAGGACGCACACGCCGTTGACCAGGGTGCCGCCGTTGGTGGCGGGTGAGCAGACCAGCGTGTCCGCGGGCTGCGCGGTGACGGTGATGCTGTAGGCCAGGGTGGCCGTGGCTCCTTGCTGGCTGGTGGCCATGATGGTGAAGACGAAGGTCCCTGGCGTGGTGGCGATCCCCGTGACGATGGTGCCCGACCCGTATTGCGGCAATACGGTCAGGCCAGGCGGCACCGTGCCGGAGACGACCTGGAACGTGTCCCCCGCGTTGGGGTTGCTGACCGCGATGATCCCGAAGTAATCGTTCGTGCCGCCGGCGATCGCGCCGGGGAGCACGCATGTGCCGTTGACCAGGGTGCCGCCGTTGGCGCTGGTCGAGCAGAGCAGCTGAATCGGCGCCGGCTTGGCCTTGGCCAGGGCCGGGCTGGCAGAGGCGATCCCGAGCAGTAACGACCCGGCCGCCAGGCAGAGAGCTAGTGTCCTTTTCACCGCAGGAAACCTCCTCTGGCCGCCTGTGGCGGCCGGTAGACAGGTGCTGTCTGGGTGCGGTGAGAGCGCCCGGCAGCAGCCAGTGGAGACAATGACCCTCTACGTTTACGGCGGGGAGGCCGGATTGGTTCACCGGCAACGAAGCCCGGACGCATTTACTCGTGCCGCACCCCCGCGCCGCGGGCGGTCACTCCGGGTCCAGTCTGGGGGAGGTTCGGCGAGATATTCCCGTCCTGTCGATGAGAGCGAACCTTCCTGCGCCGTCTCCGGTGGGTGAGCGGCGCCGGCGGTGCTGGCGGATCTGCATATGGGCTGGGCGCTGCTGAGCCTTGCCAGCGGTCAGCGATTCTGGTCAGCAAGGTGCGTAGCAGTGTGCGCTCGTCCTGGTCGAGGGGCCGGAGCAGGGTGTTGGTGGCGTGGGCAAGCGCGGCCGTGGCCTTTCGCCGCAGCCGTGTCCTGTCGGCAGTCAGGTGGATGAGGAACGCGCGGGTGGTGCCACCGGCAGGACCCCTGGGGCGGTCCGGTCGTGACTGCCGGGGGTTCGGCTGATCCCGCGGATTCGCGCAGGTAGTCCTCGGCCGGGGCGGTGATGCCGGGCTGGGTGCCGTCGAGGTAGAGGTGGTCCAGGACGGCGTGGACGTCCAGGAGCAGGAGCATGATGTCGCGGGCGATGCCGACCGGAGGAAGCCCCTGATGCGTGACCTGGTGGTGATCGGGACCGCGTTTGCTTTGACGTTCCTGGCCGAGCTCCCGGATAAGTCGATGTTCGCGTCGCTGGTGCTGGGCACCCGGTACCGGCCGTCGTGGGTGCGGGCGGGCGCGGCCGCGGCGTTCGCGGTGCACATGGCGCTGGCCGTGACCGCCGGGCGGCTGCTGGCCTTGCTCCCGCAGCGCGTGGTCGGTGCCGCGGCCGCCGGGTTGTTTGCGGCCGGGTCGGCTTACCTGTGGGCGGCGAGTTTCCGGCCCGGGCGCGGGGAGGGGGCCGACGCGGCCCGCCAGGGTGGCCGCCGGGCGTCGTTCGCGCGGGTGGCCGCGCTGAGCTTCGGCGTGGTGTTCCTGGCCGAGTGGGGCGACATCACCCAGCTCACCACGGCCAACCTGGCCGCGAGGTATGACCCGCTGCTGGTGTTCGCCGGGGCGACGCTGGGCCTGTGGGCGGTCGCGGCGGCAGCGGTCAGCGCGGGCCAAGAGCCTGGACCTGGTCCCGGTGGCCTGGATCCGCCGGATCACTGCGACCATCATGCTCGGTCTTGGGGTCTGGGCCGCGCTGGCCGCTGTTACCGGGTAAGCGGCTGTTACCGGGTAAGCGGCCGCTTCCGGCGTGCCCGTCGTGAACCGGTCGCCCTGGCCAGGCGTGTTAGGGGTATGGCAGGCCTGATCACGGCCCGCCAGGGATCATGCCGGGCGTTCCCTGACCCGCCGCCTTCTCCCCGCTGCCGTGCGCGGCGCGGGAGGTGCAGCCGCCGTGCGCCCCGGCCGCGCGGGCAGGCGCGGCACGCGACCGTGATGCGGCATGGGTGGCGGGCATGAACGGCGCCGGGGAGTGCGCGCAGATCCGCACCGAGCTCGGGGTGTATGTGCTCGGCGCGATCGGGCCGGGTGAGCGCGCCCGGGTCGGCCGGCACGTGGCGTGGTGCTCCCGCTGTCGTGACGAGCTTGCCGGGCTGGCGGGGCTGCCGGGCCTGCTCCGCACGCTCGCGGCCGGCGAGACGGTGCGGGCCTGGGGCGATGAGGCTGGCGATCCGCCGCCGGGCCCGCCGCTGGAGGACCTCATGGGCCAGGTGGCGAGGATCCGCGGCCGGCGGCGGCGGCTGGCCGCTGCGGCGGCGGGGGTCCTGCTCGCCGGCGTCGCCGCGGCGACGGGCCTGGCGGTGTTTGGGGCTCAGGCGGCCAGCGCGCCCGATGCTGCCGAGCCCCGGTGGGCAACGGCGGTCAGCGGCGCCGGCCCGGTGACCGGGGCGTGGGCGGCGGTCCGGTACGCCGCCCGGCCGTGGGGCACCGAGCTGGAGGTGCAGGTCACCGGCGTCCGCGCGGGGACGCGCTGCCGCCTTGTGGTCACCGGCGCGCGGGGCCAGGATGTGGCCGCGGGCGGCTGGACCATCACCGCCGGCAGCCCGCAGGCCTGGTATCCCGCGTCGGTGCCGTTGCGGCCCGGCAGCCTGCGCGGCTTCACCGTCACCTCCGGCGGCAAGACCCTGGTCGATGTCCCCGTCCGGTAAGCCCCATCCAGCCCGGCCTGACCCGGCCCGGCGGAATCTCGCTGCGCCGGCCGGGCTCCGCGGCGCGCCCGGGCACATACCGCCGGATCGCCCGGGCGTGCCCGGCCTCGGCGGGCAGGCGCTTGCGGCCGGCCACGAGCTGCCTTACGACCCTGGTCAGCCCGGTGATGACCTGAACCCGCCGGCTGTCAGCCACGTGAACGGGGGTAGACAACGGGGCCTGTGCTAGATGAGCGGGAGATGTGCGATGAGCAAGATGAGCAAGATGAGCAAGAGATGGCTGGCGCCGGCCGGGCTGGCCGCCGCCGCGCTGATGATCGCCGCATGCGGCAGCTCGGCCAGCCCCAGCAGCACCACGTCCGGCGCCGCCGCGCCGGCCTCAGGCACCAGCACGCTGAAGACCACCACGATCGGCGGAGCCACCGTGCTCACCAACGCCAAGGGCTTCACGGTGTACTGGTTCGGCCCCGACACCGCGACCACCTCGAAGTGCACCGGCTCGTGCGCCTCGTTCTGGCCGCCGGTCACCGGGCCGGCCACCGCGGGCGCGGGCGTCACCGGCAAGCTCGGCGCGATCACCCGGGCCGATGGCACCACGCAGGCCACCTACAACGGGCACCCGCTCTACACCTATAAGGGCGACAGCGCCCCCGGGCAGGCCAAGGGCAACGGCCTGAACGTGTCGGGCGGGGTCTGGCATGAGGTCACCGCCTCGGGCGGGGCGGCGCCGGCTCCCAGCCAGTCCACCAGCTCCGGCGGGTACGGGTACTGACGACCAGGACCGTCAGATACCCAGTGCGCCGCCGGGGACCCGGGGCCGCAGCACCGCCCTGACACGCGCAGCTGCGGTCCCCGGGTTGTGAGCCGCGCGATGCAGCGCCCGGTGGCCGCCCCTTGAGACCCGGGTGGCCCTTGAGAAGGGTAGGTGTGGCTGTCATGTCTGACGCCAGGCTGCCGGGCGCCGGCGTCGTGGTCGCGGGTCGTTACCGGCTCGATGACCAGATCGCGGCCGGCGCCGTGGGCGAGGTGTGGCGGGGCGTGGACACGATGCTGGACCGGCCGGTGGCGGTCAAGCTGCTGCGAGCCGAGCACGCGCGACACTCCGGGATCGTGTCTGGCTTCCGGGCCGAGGCCCGGCACGCCGGATCGCTGGCGCATCCGGGCATCGTCCGGATCTACGACTATGGTGAGCAAGGCCCGGGACAGCGGCCGTACCTGGTGATGGAGCTGGTGATCGGGCGGTCGCTGGCCCGGGTGCTCGCGTCCGGGCCGGTAGAGCCCGCCCGCGCCATGGACGTCGTCGCCCAGACCGCGGCGGGCCTGCACGCGGCGCATTCGTCGGGGCTGGTGCACTGCGACATCAAGCCAGCCAACCTGCTGCTGGGCCCCGGCGGCGAGGTGAAGATCACCGACTTCGGTATCGCCCGCGCCGCGGCCCCGGCGACGGCCGCTGGCGCCAGGCAGCTGATCGGCACCCGCGCCTACCTCGCCCCGGAACGGATCGACGGCGCCCCCGCCGCCCCGGCCAGCGACCTGTACTCGCCGGGCATCGTCGCCTGGGAGTGCGTGGCCGGCCGCGCCGCCGTTCACCGGAACCGGAGGGGAGGCAGCGCTGGCGCGCCGGGACTGGCCGCCGCTGCCGCTGGCCGTGCCAGCGCAAGTGGCCGCCCTGGTCGCCGGGCTGACGGCCAGAGACCCGGCAGCGCGGCCGTCCACCCCCAGCGAGGCCGCGCGCCGCGCCGTGCAGCTTCGCGATGCCCTCACCAGCCACGCGGCCGGGCGGCCGGGCCGCCGGAGGGACTTACTGACCACACCCGAGCCCGCAGCTGCCGAGGAGGGGGAATTATGATCGCTGTCGGCCTGATATCCCGGCTCATCACCGCCGTCGGCGGGCTCTTCCACTGCCCTGCCGCCCGCCTGCTCGTCCCGGTGATCTCCGCCCGGTCCCGTACTGCCAGACGCCAGGCCCGCGACAGCCCGGTACGGCATGGTGCGATGACATGAGCGCACCCGGCACCGCGGGCCGCAGGTCCGTCATGGTGCGCCTGGCAGTTATCGGCCTGCTCGCCGCCGGAGTGACCGTGGCGCTGTATGTGGCCGGCCGACTGCACACGCCGAACGTCACGGCCAGCCTGTTCGGGCGGTCCGGGCTGGACGCGATCGCGCTCAAGTCCGTGCTGGCGACCGTCGCGCTCGGCCTGGCGGTGCTGCAGGTGCTGCTGGCCCTGTGGATCTACCGGAAGCTGCCGCTGGCGGGCAGCCCGCCGCGTCCGGCGCGGCTGGCGCACCGGGTCATCGGCTTCGGACTATTCATCCTCACCGCGCCGATCGCCGTGCACTGCCTGCTCGCCTACGGCGTGCAGCTCACCAGCCTCAGGGTTGCCGTGCACTCGATCGCGGGCTGTTTCTTCTACGGTGCCTTTGCCGCGAAGGTGCTGCTGGTGCAGAGCAGGCGGCTGCCGGGCTGGGTGCTGCCGGCCGCCGGAGGCACGCTCGCCGTCGTCGTCGGCGTGCTCTGGTACACCTCGTCGCTGTGGTACTACAACGGCTTCCAGCTACCCGCGCTCTAGACGTACAGATATCCCATGGCAGGCCTGCGCGAGCCGCGCGCCCGGGCGGTCCGCGCCAGGGGCGGCTCAGCTCCCCGGCACGGCCGGCCCAGGCTAGGGGAAACGCTTCACCCGGACGATCCGAAGCCGCCGTCCCGGACGTGCAGCGCAGCGACGGGTTCAGTGCGTGCCGCACACCGCGACGCCGCCCTCCACCTGCTGGCAGGCCCGCGGCGCCGTCAGCAGCCGGGAGACTCCGATGAACCGGATGGCCACCTTCGACGAGCTCGCCGCGGAGTTTCACCGGCGGGTCAGCCGGATCGTATGGTGCACCCTGGCCACCGTGGCCCCCGACGGGATGCCATGGACCCGTGTGCTGCGCCCGATCTGGGAGGCGAGCGGCGATGCGCGCTTCGCCGGGGACCAGCGTCGGTCACGCAGCGTGAACAAGTGTGGCACAGCGGTCAGATCCAAGCGCCGGTTCGGAGCGCGGACGGCGCACCGATTGGCAATGCGCGGTTCACCCACATCGAGGTCTGTCACGGAGTGTGATACGCCTGTAAGACTCGGTCATCGGCAGACCAGGAACGGAAGGGCCGGATCATCCGATTCGGCCGACCGCGGCGTGGTCAGCGCCCTGGCGTCACAGGCTTGCGCAGAATCGTGAGCGTGGTTTCGTACACCCGGAGGACGCCGGTGTCGTCCTCGGTTTCCCATGATGCGTGCTGGCGGCCGGCCGCCCGGTATCCGAGCCTCTGGTAGAGGTGGCGTGCCCGGGGGTTGTTGTCTTCGACGCCGAGCGCGGCGAAGGCCAGGCCGCGGGCACGGACGCGCTGCTCGCCCGCGCCGATGAGCATGGTGGCGATGCCCAGGCCCTGCAGCGGGCCCGTGGTGGCCAGCTGCGAGAAGACGCCAGTGTCGGCCTCGCTGGTGTAGTCGATCCTCATCTTGGCGACCGGCTCGCCGTCCGGTGCCCGGACCACCAGGTAGTCCTCCAGGCCCTGGGCGGCCCGCTGCAGGGCGGCGGCGACGCTGCGCAGGTGCGCCGGGTTGCCGGACCATGCCAGCTCGGCGACTTCGTCGGCGCGCAGATCGCCGACGGCTAGCTGCTGGACGCCGCCGGCCCGGATCATCGCGCGCAGGCCCTCGATCGCAGCCTGGTCAAGCCCCACAGCCAGATCGTGCGAGCCGCGAGGGGGCCGATGCAACTCGTTTAACTGGCCCGCCCACCTCGTCCGCGGATCCATGGTCATGCACCGGCGAGGGACAGGGCTTGCTTCAGGGTCCGCACAATTCCGGGGACCGCACCGGCCGCCTCGCCGGCGCGGCCGTGCCTCAGGAAGGATTCGGCCATCGTCAGGCCGACCGAGCCGGCGCAGACCGCGAACTCCCGGCGGTCCAGCCCCGCGGCGTAGGCCCACAGCCGGGCCGCGGCGGACTCGGTGACATGGCCGTGCCCGGCACCGACCAGCAACGCCTCGGCCAGGTCGTAGGCGCGCGGCCCGGCGCCGAGGGCCTCGACGTCGACCACCCACAGCCGGCCCGGGGTGGCGATGGTGTTGGCCAGGTTGAAGTTCCCGTGCACCAGGTCCTGGCCGGACAGCGGCCCAGGCGGGCAGGCCCCGGCGATGGCATCCACCGCGGCCACGATCCGCCACCCGCCGGGGACACCGGAGGCGACCCGCCCGCGCAGCCCGTCCCAGTTCTCGAACACCACTCCGGCCGCCCACTGCCCCCATCCGTCGGTCGCGCCGGGAAACATTGCCTCCTGCAGGCCGAGGATCCGGGTCATCTGTTCCGCGACAAAGTCGTCGAGGCGCGGCGGCGTCCGCCCGTCGATGAACTCCTGCACCACCCAGGCCTCGCCCGTCGGCGCCCGGCCTGTGGCCAGCCACTCCGGGGCAGGCCAGCCTCGGGCCCGGGCCACCTCCACCCGCTCCCGCGCGCCGAGCAGCCGTTCCGGGTCGCTCGCCCGCCATTTCAGCACCGCTCTCGAACCGCCACCCCGGACTAGCAGGTACGCGCCCTCGTTCCAGCCACCAGCCAGGCGGCGCTCCAACTGCCAGCGGCCGCCCAGCTCGGCATTGACCGCACCGAGCACCACGCCGATGTCCACCCGGTCATTGTGACCGAGCAATGCTTGAGACCTGTGGATCGGCCGGGAAGGGGTGTACCTTCCCGGTGACCGAGTGGAGTCTCAAGCAATGACCGGCGTTGGCGCGCCGGCCGGGAGGGTACAACCCGATGTTCACCGTAGTCCCTGGCGAGGGCTCAGGCCACGAGGGCGGGAAGGACAGTTCGCCGTCGCTGATCGATGAGATTGTGCGGGAGGGCGCACGGCGGATGCTGGCCGAGGCGCTGCGAGCCGAGGTGGATGCCTATATCGCGGCGTATGCCGGCGAGCGGGATGAGGATGGCCGCCGCCTGGTGGTGCGCAACGGTTATCACCAGGCGCGGGAGGTGCTGACCAGGGCGGGCGCGGTCGAGGTGACCGCGCCGCGGGTCAACGACAAGCGCACCGACCCGGCCGCCGGTGAGCGGCGGCGGTTCTCCTCGGCGATTTTGCCGCCCTGGTGCCGCAAGACCCCGAAGATCACAGAGGTGCTCCCGCTGCTGTATCTGCATGGGCTATCCAGCGGGGACTTCGTGCCCGCCTCGGGCAGTTCCTCGGGTCATCAGCCGGGCTGTCGGCGCCGGTGATCACCCGGCTCACCGAGACCTGGAAGGCCGAGCAGCGCGCCTTCGCGGAACGGGACCTGTCCGGGGTGGACTACGTCTGCCTGTGGGCCGACGGAATCCATGTGAGCATCCGGCTGGAGGAGCACAAACTGTGCCTGCTGGTGATGGTCGGGGTCCGCGCTGATGGGCGCAAGGAACTCGTTGCTCTCGCGGACGGCTACCGAGAGTCGGCAGAGTCGTGGGCGGACCTGCTGCGCGATTGCTCCCGCCGCGGCATGCGCGCCCCGGTGCTAGCCGTCGGCGACGGGGCACTGGGGTTCTGGAACGGGCTGCGCGAGGTCTTTCCCGAGGCCAGGGAGGGCCGCTGCTGGTTCCACAAGACGGCAAATGTCCTGGCCGCGCTGCCCAAATCCGCCCACCCAGGCGCGAAGAAGGCCCACGCCCTCGCTGCCGTCAAGGCGTTCGAGGCCGCCTACGGGACGAAGTTCCCGAAGGCCACCGCGAAGATCACCGACGACGTGGAGGAACTGCTCGCCTTCTTCGACTACCCCGCGGACCACTGGGTGCATCTGCGTACGACAAACCCGATCGAGTCGACTTTCGCGACGGTAAGGCACCGGACCAAGATCACCAAAGGGCCCGGCTCGCGAGCGGCGGGCCCGGCGATGGCGTTCAAACTCATCGAGTCAGCGCAAGACCGCTGGCGCGCCGTCAACGCGCCCCACCTGGTCGCCCTGGTCCGCGCCGGAGCCACCTTCATCAACGGCCAACTCGTGGAACGGCCTGGCGAGCAGGCCGAGCCCGAAGCAGCCTAAACGATCTTGATCCACAGACCTCCGATCTTGCTAACTGTCAAGCGGCAGCGGGTACTGGCGTTGCTGACTGTGCGGGGAACGCCGCAGTTTCGTTGTATGTCTGGCCGGTTTGCAGGCAGTGGTAGAGGCAGCCGATAAGCCGGTTGAATACGTTGCGCAGGGCAGCGGCATGCCGGTCGCCGTGCTCGCGTCGGCGGTAGTAGAGGGCGCTGGCTCCCGGTGAATGCGCGGCGGCGACGAATGCAGGTTGTCGAGCATGGCACTCCGGAAACCGATGAGCTTTTCGGCGCCGACGGGTCTACCACACCGAACGTTGGAGCAGGAGGCGCGGCTGAGGAGTTGCGCCGGCGAAGACAAGGAGCAGGCTCATGTCCTCATCGGTGCTCTACATGTCGATGTCCGTCGACGGGTACATCGCCGGGCCGAACGACGAACCGGGCAACCCCGGCGGCGACGGCTTCATGCGGCTGCACGAGTGGTACTTCGCGGACGGGGAGTCTGGCCGGCCATCCGGGCCGGCCGGGGAGGTGGCCGACCAGATGAACGCGACCGGTGCGGTGCTGGTGGGCCGGCGTACCGCGGAACAGGCCGGTCATTACAACGGTGATCATCACGGCGTGCCGATCTTCGTGCTCAGCCACCGGCCGCCGCCTCCCGCAGTGGCGAACTACCCGTCGGTGACGTATGTGACCGACGGGATCGCCAGTGCAATAGCTCAGGCGAAGGCGGCGGCCGGGGACCGGGACGTGCTGGTGCATGGTGCTGACATGGTGCAGCGGGCGCTGGAGGCCGGGGTGCTGGACGAAATTCAGATCCATCAGATCCCGGTGCTGCTCGGCGCCGGCCGCCGGTTGTTCGACACCTTGCCGTCGCGGATCGAACTGGAAATCGTGCAGGTGATCGACACCCCGCAGGCCACCCACATCCGCTACCGCATCCGCCGCTGAGCCGATCGACCAACTCCTGCCGCAGAAAGGACAATGCGATGAGGACCCTGCACTTCGGCCTTCGGGTAGCGGATCTGACGCGGTCACTCGAGTTCTACACCGGGCTCGGCTATGAGGCGATCGGGAACGTGCCCGAGACCGAGTTCGGCAGCCTGACGATGCTCAAGCTGCCCGGCGACGAGTTCGTCAGCCTCGAACTCGTCCACGATCCCGCCAGGGGCAGCGTCGATCCGGGCGGCCTCAACCACCTCGTCATCAAAGTGGAGTCCATGCAGGCCACCATCGTCGATCTCGCCGCCCACGGAATCGACGCCGAACCACCCGCCTCCCCGGACGGCTCCGACGACTTCTGGACCTCCTGGCTCACCGACCCAGATGGCTACCGCATCGAACTAGTCCAATGGCCCGCCGGGCACCCCGACGGTATGACCGAGGCGGACATGTCGGGCCAGGTCGCCCGCGATTGAACGGTCTCACGGCCGCTGACTCACGGACACAACCGGACCGACCGACGCTGTGTCAAAGCTTCCGAGGATGGCATCCGGCACGATCAACCAGACCAAGATCAAGCCCTGCCAAGAACTTGACGCATGACACGCCGATGGCCGGCGCGCCAGCGCCTACCAGGACTCCGCAGCCATGATCATGGAGAGGCACCCCGTGGGGGCGGCGGCCGGGTCGCTACGTAACTTAGCCGTGCTGGCCTACCTCAACGCAGGCACGTGAAATCTGGATCCACAGATCTTGACAATTCCTCTTGTGACCCGGGCACCGGCACAAACAGCCAGCCAGGCGATGAGGTCACGTCAACGGACGCGAACCGGGACATGCAGATCGCCCTATTCGGGGCGGCATCAACGACAACGCCGACCGACCAGGGACAACGCCAGAACGGCGGCTCGGCGAGTGTTCTCCCTGGCCTCTCCCCGTCCCTCAGCGTGGTGCTGTCGATCGACGTAGCCGAGGCTGACTTGGGCCGGTTCAGTGTGAGTGATCTGCTGCAGGTCACCGTCGGGTCGCGGGCCGGGTGCAGGAGTGTCACGGCGGATGCTCAGGTGCCGGCTGATGATCTCGTCGTGCCCGCTCGGCGAGGTCGGCGTGGCCGGACTCCCAGCTCCGGTGACCCGCAGCTGCCGCACTGCGGCGTCCTGGCCTTCTGGCCCGGCGGCGGGGGTGAGTTCGGGATGGGAGGCGGCGAGCGCGCGACGCCGTTCCGCCTGGCCCGGGCTGGGCCGGTCGGCCAGGTGGTGCGGGTCGTCGTGGTCGTGAGCCGCGGTCACGGCGAGCAGCCTGCGGCTGTTCGTATCCGGCTGCTGGGAGCGGCTGGAGCGCCAGGACGTGCTCTGGCCTGGGCGTCGTGCGGTACCGTGCCGTCGGCACCGCGGTCATGCGGTCGGCCGGTGAAGATCGTTTCAGTGAGCCATCGCCTTTGGCGTTTTAAGTTCTGGCTGGCCTGGGTTTTCACTGGTAGCTACAGCGTTGAGGCCGTGTCGCCTTACAAGCGAGGGG
>WNFN01207198.1_pt1 | contig 15152 bp, 16 predicted proteins | sample 5400161 | NCBI WGS metagenome assembly WNFN01 (sample SAMN13153353, study PRJNA577476) | soil metagenome | isolation source: 80 cm saprolite on Douglas fir-dominated hillslope | place: USA:California | collected 2013-09-17
CTGGGGCTATCGGCAATATGGGAGCCAAGCCCAGTTCCTGGGCGTGGTCTTCGAAGATACCGTGGAGAGCTCCAAAGCCTACTTGAGGGACCACCCCACTCCTTTTCCGCAACTGGTCGACCCGCAGTCACAGACTGCGGTGGACTACGGAGTGGCGGGCGTCCCTGAGACCTACTTCGTCGACGCTGAGGGTGTGATTCGAGGCAAATATGTTGGACCGCTCAACCCTGATCTGCTCTCCGCTCGAATCAAAGACCTGGTCCAACCGGTTGCCCAAGCACCGAGGTAATCCTCCATGTGGGATGGCATTCCACTCGCGATTCTGTTGTCAGCCGTGCTGGCCGATTTTGCTCCGCAGCAAGCCGGAAGCGAGCCATTAACGCCTGCGCTGGAGGGACGGGTGCAGAAGCTCGGCAAGCAGCTTCGATGCGCCGTCTGCCAGGGAATGTCGATTGCCGACTCCCCAGCGTCGATGGCGCGCGCCCAATTGGACAAAGTTCGCACCCTCGTCTCCGAGGGCAAGAGCGACGAGGAGATTCGGAGCTACTTCGTCGAGCGCTATGGCGAATGGGTTCTGCTGCAACCTCAAGCGCATGGAATCAATTGGCTGGTTTGGTTGGGCCCGCTGGTTCTTCTGCTGATTGGATTGGGGGTCATCGTCCGCCAAGTGCAGAAACGACCCGTTTCCACGGCACCCCCCGCGGAGCGTCGATCGCAGTCGACGGGCGCCAGCTCGAGTGAAGATGAGTATCTGGCGAAAGTCCGAGCGGAGCTCGAGCGTTGAACGAGACGAACTGGCTTCCCGGCATCGCAGTTCTCGCGCTCGCGCTGGCGGCCGCGGCAGGTTTCGTCTTCACCTTGTGGCGAAAGCGCGAAGCCCCAGCAACGCAGGTCGAAGGGATTGCCGATCTGGAAGACAGGGCGCGGCTGCTCTTGGATCAGCTGCGCGAGCTGAACCTGGATCGCCACCAGCTGACCGACGAACAGTACGCACAGGAGAAGCAGCGGCTCGAAATGGCCGCGGCCTCGGCGCTTCGTCAAAAAGACGAGCTTGCCGCAAAGGGTAGTCTCAAGGCGCGCGCCAAACCGCAACCTGCGAAATCCGCACCGCCTGGCTTGCTGTCACGGCATCCTCAGGTCAAAGGAGCGCTGTGGGGAGGGGGCGGGGTTCTCTTCTTCGTCGCGATCGGCCTCTTTCTCACTCAGGAGCAGAAGCCCCGAACCGAAGGTCGGGAGATGACTGGCAAAATTCCCGGCAGCTCGGAAGCCACACGCGAGGAGAGCCCGGAGCTCAAGGCTGCATTGGCGCGCGTACAGCAGCGTCCTGACGATCCGGACGCCGCGGTAGCCGTCGCGCACCAGCTGATCAACGAGCAGGATTGGTCGCAGGCGAGTCAGCTCACCGAACGAGCCGCCGGAATGGATCCCTTCCATACCGAGAACCGCATCCACCGCGCCTTCCTCAAGGCGGTTCAGGGAAACAGTCAGCAGGCGCTTTCGGAGCTCGAGCACCTCTTCGAAACGTATCCGGATGCGTACGAAGCCCTCTTGTTCCATGGCGCGGTGGCGCTTCAGGCGGGAAATCCCCGCGGCGCGCTGGCGAGCTTCGAGCGTTTCGCAATTGAGGCCCCTGCAAGCCAGCAGCCCCCCATGCTTCAACAGGGCATCGCGATGCTGCGAAAGCAGTTGGGGCTCTGAGCCGGATCTAGGCCTGCGCCCAGCGCCGGCGAAGGCGGCGGATGGCGTCCGCCCATGGCGCGGGTAATGCCTGCTTCAGCACGCCTCGCGCTCGAGCGCCGAGCTGTTCGCGACGGTTCCAGAGGCTGCCCGTTCCGCCTCGTCGGAAGACTCTCAGGTTGACCGTGCGCCGCTGTTGCTTGGTCCAGTCTTGCTTGTAGGGCTCGGTCCCGTGCAAGAAGTCATACTCGCGCAAGCCAGACGCGAGGCTGTCGCGGAAGGTTTCCCCCACCAACACCAATCCAACGCTCTGTTTGCTCCATTGGGGATCGTACCCGGATTGGAAATAGAGGAATTTGCCACGATCTACCAACCCGTAGACTGTCGCGAGGGGTTGGCCCTGCAGGCGGAGGGTATAGAAGCGGAGCTTTCCGCGTTCCGCCAGGAGCTGGGTTGCATCCCGATGAAACGCCTCGGCCTCCACGCTCCGAATGCCTTGAGATCCGCCGTCGCGCTGCCAGCGCAGTCTGTGCAACTGGAAGAATTCGGCAAGCACGAGCGGAAGCCTTTCCGGACGAGCCTCGATTTGAATCTCGAATCCCTTCTGCGCCTCCAACCAGCGCCGGCGGCGCAAGTAATTCGCGCCGCGAGAGGTCTGCCGAAGGAATGCTTCGAAGGGCTGGGTGGGATCGAGTGGCTCGAAGGGGCAAATGAACCGCTCGGATCCGCGAATCTCGAAGCTAGATTCTCGAAAGGCGTGCTTGAGCGATGTCGAGAGGAGCGCTCCGGTAGGCAAGTCGAGCAGATCGAGGAGGTCCCAATCATCCGCTCGCGCGTGCAATTCCTCGGAGAACGCGCGAAAGACGGGGCGCTCCCAACCGCGGCGCGCGACGCCCTCGAGATAGTCGCTGCCGACTTGCGTCTCCGCCAACCAGGCGAGTCGCCGCACCGGGAGTCCGGCGACTTGGCGATGGTCGAGGGCCAAGGGGAGAACACCGACCAGCGTCCCCTGATCGCTCCAAGCGGAGAGAATAAAGAGTTTCCGCTCCGGAGCGATTCGACGAAACCATGGGTACATCCACTCCCAAGAATTGAAAATCGCCGCGTCGCTGTCGTCGATCAGTTCGTCCCATTCCCTTCGAATCGCCGCGAAACGGATCGGATCGGAGATTTTCTCCACCTGGATCATGGCTCAGCTCGCCTTGTTGCTGACCGCTGCCCGGACCACCGCCGCCACTTTCCGGATTCGCGCCGGCGACAGATCCTGGTGACAAGGAATCTCCACCACCGTCTGGCGCAGTCGCGCTACATCCGGGAAGGATTCCAGCGCGCATGCCGGATGTGAAAAGCGCCAAAAATCGACCGCCTGAACGCCGCGCGAGCGAAGCCTTGACAGCACCTCGTCTTTGTTCTCGACGATCAAGGGGTAAAAGAGCGGGCACACGCCGTCCGGCAATCGCGGGTGCAGAGGCGGCGGGCATGCCCCAAGCTCGGTGGCCAAGAGCTGGTAGTTGCGCCGACGGGTCCGAACGATTTCGTCAAGGTCCTGCCGCATTGCGATTCGTTGGCTGAGACCGCTGATTCCGAGGTTGACGTGCCGCGGATCGAAGTGACGAGTACCGGTCGCCACTCGTTCCACCCCGCTGGCGTTGGCCGCGCTGCGGCCGAGCACTCGGATCAGCTTGCGGGCAAGTGCTCCGGGCTTGCCCATTCGCAGCTCGATCCCTTGCAGGATCGACGAGAGCAGGTGACCCGTGGTGGACCCCCAGGAAGGGGACACCGAGGGCATTGGAATTCGGCCGACCGCAGCGTTGAAAACCATCGCGCCTCCGTTCGGAACCGGAAGGGTCTTGTAGAGGCAAAAGATGCTCACGTCGCCAAAGGAGCCCAGCCGATGCCGGCCGTCGCTGGAGAGTAGCGAGAGGGCGCAGTCTTCGATCAATCGAAGCCCGTGATGGCGGCAAAGGGCCAACATTTCCCGGGTTGGCCCCGGAAATCCCGCATAGTGAGTCAAATAGAGCGCCCGCGTGCGGTCGCCGATCTTCGACGCGAGGTCGTCGAGGTCCACGTCCCACCGCGGCCCAATCCGGTAGAAACGCACCGTCGCGCCGGCGGCGAGCAGCGCCTCAATCTCCACTCCGTGGTGATAGGCGGGCGCCAAAACCTCGTAGCCCTCGAGTCCCAGCAGTTTCACCGCGTGCCAGATCGCGTTGCGAGCGAAGTAGAAGTACAGCGCGGAACACGACCCAAACGGCAAATGGTGCGCTTGGCGAGCGGAGCGCACCAGCATTCCGGGCCAGAGCGCCGGTAGGTCCGGCGCGAGCAGCGGGGCTTCGGACAAGCTCGCAATCATTCGCGTCTCCCGCTTAACGTCCGCTTGAGCGCTGGAAGCCAGTCGAACTTCGCTCGCCGCAGCGCTCGGCCCAACGCGTGATCGCGAAAGACGAAGAGCCAGTGGTGCACACGGGTGTGCTGGGTCCAGTCACGCTTCCAGGGCATGTCGGGACCCAGAAAGTCCAGCTCCTCGATCCCTCGAGCGACACAGTCCCTGAGCACCTCTTCCATCAACAGCTGGCCTGGGCTGCACTCCGCCAGATCTTCGGCGTAAGCCGGTTTGAGCAGAAAGTAGCGCTGGTCCTTCTGCAGCCCGTAATGAAACGCGATCGCCCGCCCATCCAGCCGCAGAAAGAACATCGAAAGCCGGCCCGCGTAGGACGCGGATCGGGCGAGCTCTGAATAGAATCCGTGGGTCCCCCTATCCTGCGCAATCGCCGTACCCCTCTGGCCCTTCCATCCGGAGCGCTCCAAAGCGAGGCCCTCCTCGAGCCTGGCATCCAGATCGGGTCCCCCGGTTACACGTTCAACCCTCACTTCTCCCCGCTCGGACAGTCGCCGCCGCCGTCGACGCAGGTTCGATCGGAATTTGCCCTGAAGCCTCTCTTCGAGGCTGGAATAGACCTTCGGCAGAGGAAGGTACGGCGAACGCATCGACTCCCAGATGCCGACGGGAAATTGCGCTTCCTGCGCGGCACGGTACAGATGCCAGGCGCCACCCCCGTCCGGAACGTCGCTAATCCGCAAGACATCCCAGTCGTGACGAGCCGCCAAACGCTCAAAGAACGCACGCCCGACCCGCTCCGGTTCCGTCGCGAGCAAATCGAAGCGACACGAGTGTGGATTCGCCGCCGCCGTCAGTTGTCGCACCGGCAAACCAAGAAACGTTCCGCCCTCAATCAGCGGCAGCGCGCCGACCAGCTCACGATTGTCGTAGGCCAGCAGCAGCCGGAGATTCTGCCGGGGCGCAAAGTTGTCGAGCCAAATCCTGAGGAAGGCATGTTGACTGAATGGCGCCGTACCCTTCGCCAATTGGTTCCACTGCGGCTCCAGTCGAGCGAAGTCCCATCGATTGCTACGCTCCTGGATCTCGAGCGCGGGAGTCGAATCGACCAGCCGAAGTTCGGGGCCCTGCGGTGTTTCGGACAAGGCTGGCGGTGGGCGGCGCTGTGGGTTCGGGCTCATGACGCTTGGCGCAAGAATTGACTCCGGACCAGCCGCAGCAGGCTGCGCGTGACGCGGCGGCTGTCATGGCGAATCCGCACCCCGCGTCGCAACAGGTTGGCCTCGATTGGCAGCACCCCCAACTTGAGCAATTCTTCGCGGTCGGCGGTAACTGGAAAGGAACCGCGCTTGGCGTACTTCTCCAAAAGAGCTTCGCGGATCGGCGCTCCGTTGATCAGGACGGCATCGAGGATCGGGCCTGCGTGATCCTGCACAGCTCTTACGTGCGCGACACAGTCCATCTGGTCGGTCTCTCCCGGCTCGCTCATTAGATTTGCGATCAGAACCCGAAGCGCCCGGGTTTGGCGCAGAGCTGGGGCGATCCCGGCCACCAGCAGATTCGGCAAAATGCTGGAGTAGAGCGAGCCTGGACCGATTGAAATCAGATCTGCCTCCGCAATCGCATCGAGAATTCCGTCCGCCGCAGGAGGGTGCCGCGGGTTGAGGTGCACCCGGACGATCTTCGCTCGGTTGCGTCGGATGTTGCGCTCGCCAAGGACCTCGGTGTTGTCGGCCAGTTGGGCCGAGAGTTCCACCGGGGCGGTGGTACAGGGCAGCACCCTGCCACGCGCGTTCAGCAAATTGGCGGTTACCTTCACAGCCTCGAGAAAGTCGCCCTTCAGCTCGGCGAGCGCGGCGATCAATAGATTTCCCACTGCATGGCCCGCCAAACCGCTTGCGCCGTCGAAGCGATACTGAAACAGCTGGGAGAGCTCGCTGCGTCGGCTGGCCAGCGCGACCAAGCAGTTGCGCACATCCCCAGGAGGCAGCGACCCTCGCGAACGCCGCAGCCGACCGGAGCTTCCCCCATCGTCGCTCATCGCCACGATCGCCGTGATCTGAAGTCTTGGCTGATCGTGCTGTCTACCCACTCTGCGAGCCAATCCCTTAAGTACCAGCGGTAGTCCGGTTCCGCCCCCGATGCAGACCACCTGGATCGGCGCCTGCTTTCGCAGCGGCAACAAGACGCCCTGCTCGAAATCCGTTGCTCTTTCCACCATTTCCGCCCTTTCCCGCCCGCTGTGACCCCGGCTATCTCGCTCCTCTGCCCAACAGCACATGCCTGAAGGTGTGAAAGATGATCATCAGATCCAAAAACAGGCCCCCGTTCCTGAGGTAGTAAAGGTCGAATTCCAGTTTGTTTCGGGCGTCCTCGACCGAGGCTCCGTACGAGTAACGGATCTGCGCCCACCCGGTGATTCCTGGAGGGACCAGCTCGCGCAGCTCGTAGAACGGAATCTGGTTTTTCAACTCAGCGACGAAAACCGGCCGCTCCGGGCGCGGCCCGACGAAGCTCATTTGTCCCAGCAGCACGTTGAAGGCTTGGGGGACTTCGTCGATTCGGGCTTTGCGTAGAATCTTTCCCACTCGCGTGGCGCGGCCATCATTTTCACGGGCCCACATCGCTCCATTGGCTTCGGCATCCTTCGCCATGCTGCGAAATTTCCAGAGCCAAAACGACTTGCCGCTCTTCCCAATTCGCTCCTGCCGATAGAAGACCGGCCCGGGCGAGTCGAGCTTGATCGCGAGTGCCACCAGCACCATCAAGGGAGCCGCCAGCACCAAAAGCGCGGTCGCCGCCACAATGTCGCAGGCTCGCTTGGTGATGCTTCGCAGGTTCGAGATCGACAGCTCGTCCGCGAAAGCGAGATCGGAGGCGCGCAGGTGCAAAACCGGGATTCGACGCAGCACCCGCTCACAAAAACCGGGGATGTCGTAAACCCTTCGTCCGGCCATCCTGCAGCGCAGAAGCTCTTCCGACCAACCCGATCCGCGCGGATCCTCGGAAGCCAATACCACGTACTGAGTGTCGAGCCGGGCGGCGATTTCGTCGATCGTTTGTTCCCCGGATCCGTCATTCGAGTCGCGGCGCGGATCGATCATTCCGCAGACCTCGAAGCCGAACTCTCCCTGTTCGACTGCGGCCTTCGCCAACCAACGGGCCCGCTTGCCGTTTCCAACGATCAGAATCCGTTCGGGCTCGCCCACCACTCCGCGCAGCCCGATTCGAACCAGAACGATCCCGAAGATTGCTCCGGCGGCGCCCCCCAACAGCGCCCCCTCGGGCGGATTGAATCGGCTCGCCATCATCGTCAGCCCCATCATCAAGGCGGCGATCCCTACCGCCCGTAGGACCCGGACGCCTCGCGATCGGTCCTCGGTCGCTACGCGCAAGTCGTAGAGATCGCTGAAGTACATCGCGAGTTGGAACGTCGCCACGAACGCCAAAGCGGTGGTTGCAAGAGCCGGAAGGGCTTCTGCAACTTGGAGACCGCCCCGGGCCGGCACCGCTGCCAGCGCCGTGACCGCCGCGCCGATCCACGAAGCAATCGCGATCGCAGAGCTCTCGACCAGAAAGAGCGCCAGCTTTCTAGATGAGAAGTAGTGGTGGAAGGCCCGAATCATTTCTCGCCAACGCCCGTCTGCCGGCCCCCTGGTCTGCCCGGTCTCCTTTCTATCGGAGGTAACTCTTCAAATATGGTGCCGCGGAATCCGCCGCGGCGTTGAGTACACACCCAATCACCGGCGCGCCCGCCAAGTGCTCGACCGCCTCGGCCACCTGCCTGAACGGCGTGAGATTGGCGCGAATCACGATCAAGATTCCGTCGCAGTGAGGCCCCAAGATCGCGGTGTCCGCGAACGGCAGCGACGGAGGCATGTCGATATACACTTCGTCAAACGCCTCGCGTACCAGCTCGAGCAGCCTCTTCATCTTGGAGCTTGCCAGCAGCTGGGTAGGCTGTTCAGCAACTTTGCCCGCTGTGATCACCGCAAGCGAGGAAGTCTTGAACCGCTGGATCACGTCGGGGATCTCCGCGTCGCCGGAAAGCAGCTCCGACAATCCCGGAATGGACCGAACGCCGAGATAGTCGCTCACCTGCCCACGCCGCAGATCCGCGTCGATCAGAAGAATCCTTCTCTCTGGGTTGGCGCAAGCCGCGGTGAGCGCCAAATTCGCGCAAGTCAGTGTCTTGCCTTCGCCGATCATCGCGGAGGTCACTGCCACCGTTTTCAACGGTCGAAGCCCGCGCATCCGATCGAGGCGATAATAAAGGCTGCGATACTGCTCCGACGCCCGCGATGCCGGTGCAGTCAGGGTAACAATCCGCCGGTCGACGCGACCCGGAACCAGCGCGCTTTCATCCACCCGGGGTAAGAAATTCGCTGCTCGGTCCAATATCTGCTCCATTTTCATCTCTCCTTTTTCGATCGCTTCGACAGCTTCAGTTGAGCTCCGCTTCGCCCGAAAGCGGGGTCCGACCGGAAGTGGGAATCAGCCTGCGCTGCTCCGCTTTCCCGTTCAGGATCGGTACCACCGCCAAAATTGGCAGTGGCAATCGCTCCTTGATCTGGTGCACGTCCCGAATGCTTTCGTCTCGCGCATCGACGAACGTGCCGGCCAACGCGCCCAGCGCCAGCGCTGCCAATAGAGCGAGGATCAACCCGCTCAGGCGATCAGGATGGCTTGGAGCGATGGCCACCATCGCCGGAGAGAGCACGTTGAACATTCCGTTTGCGCTCTGCAACTCCAGCTCCTGGGCCAGCTCAGCTTCGACCTTGCGCGAAACCACGCTTTTGTACTTTTCCTTCGTGATGTCGTAGTCGCGCTGAAGCGAGCTCAACTCTTCTGCCCAACGCGGGGTGCGATCCAGCCGTGCCTGGTAGATGTCGGCGCGCTTTTGCAAGTCTTCGATCTCGCCTTCGATCCGGGACACCCGCGCGCCGGCGCGATTTCGCTCCACTCGCTCCTCCGCGAGCTGCGTCAAAGCCTCGTCCTTCTTCTGTCGAAGGGTGGAAAGCTCCTTGCCCATCCGCTGGATGTCCGGGTGGTCCTCGGTCATCGTGCTTCGGGCCGCGACCAAATCCCTGACCAGGCCGGCTTCCGCCGACTCCAGGCGGCCAGCTTGGGTATCGATCGAATGCCGAGCGAACACCAGCTCGGATCGGTGCGACTCCGCCGCCCGAAGCTCATCGGATTTGGAGTGCAGCTCCGATCCGATCCGTTCCAGGGTGCGCATGTTCACCTCGAGCTGCTCGGGAAGCTCACCGGCGTGCGCGATCTTGAACTGAGCAAGCTTGCTTTCCCATTGCCCCAGGGACGCCTTGAGAGCCTCGGCTTCGCCGGAGAACAATTGGGTGGCGCGCTGCGCCTGCTGCTGGCGCGACGTCCTGGTCTGTTCGGCAAACACCTCGGGCAATCGGTTGGCGACTGCCGCCGCGATCTTGGGATCGGTGTATTGATAAGTCAGCTCGAAGGCGTTCTCGCCCTCAACCTTGACGGTTAGATCGCTGCGCATCTGCTCGATCGCGCCCTCCATTCCCTTCCGCGCAAGCACTTTGGGATAGAGCTTGAATTCCTCGATCACCTTTTGCAGCACAGGACGGCCCATCAGCTCCTGCCGGACGGTGACCAGCCGCTGCTCCACCGGCTCGCCAACGGTTCGCTGCACCAGCTCCTCGGTCGGCCTGGGCGTGGTTACCCGCACCACCACCGAAGACTGGTAGGTGCTCGGCAGCACGAGTAACACTCCCACGCCGATCGCGAAGGCGATCGCAGAGACGGCAGCAACCAGCTTTCGCCGGCGCCAAAGCGCTGCCAGAACCTGATCCGCCGTCATCTCCCTCTCCATCTTGTGCCTCCTCTGTGGCTCACAACGCCGTCAACACCAAACGAATCGATCCGATGTTTCTCGAGAGATTTACGCCCGCCAACGCATCCGGAGCCGCGACCTGGTCAAATCGCTCGAACGCTCCCTGCACCGAGACCACACTGCTCGCCCGCCATTCCAGGCCGCCGCCGACGCTGTAGCCCTGCGAAGTTCCCGCGCGCGGCGTTCCGAAATTGAAGGCAGTCCAGTCGTTGTTGGGTGCGAAGCCGTTTCGGAAGTAGGCGGCCGCACCGAAGATCCGAAATGGCTCGGAAATCTTGTAGCCAAGCGCCACCGAACCGTAGTCCGCCCAGAGCACGTTGGTGAAACCCGTGGCGCCGACAATGTCGTGGCCGATCGCCAGGCCAATGTCGAAGCGGCCTCCGATCCCATGGCTCAGCTCGAGCTGAGCCATCGGCAAGAACCCACGACTGCCACCGGTTTTGTACTCGCGAAAGAAAACTGGACCCGCGTGCGCGGTGAAAAGGGTGTGCCGCCCGAGGCGATAACGGTAGGCCCCGAAAATTCCGTTGGCATCCGCCGATTGGCCACCGAATCCAAAATACTGAAAGCGATACTCCGCGCCGATGTCGGCTCGGCGGGTGATTCGATACCAGAGCTCGGCGAACGGGGTATGGGCCGTCCCTCCCGGCCGGCCCGGTTCGTAGATTTTCGCGCCCTCGAAGCGGTAACCCGGATGCAGCAACAGCCGCTCCGAGAGCGCAATTTTGGCCGATATCTCCCCCCGACCGTACATGATTGGAGACAGCGAGCGCGCCATCCCGAGCCGCGGCAACGCCGTGGGATCCGAGACGCGCCAAAAGTTGAGATGGCTGTCCAGCTCGAAGGTACGGCTGAATTTCTTGTCGAAAGTGTAAGCCGCGCGATGATCCAGATCGGTGGTGTGGGATCCGTGACGGAATAGAAAATCCGCCGCATACCAGCCGCCCGTCTCGAGTGTTTCGTCCGAGACGTTCAGGCCGATTTGGGGACTGAGCTTGGTAATCATCTGCCCAGCTCCCTGTGGTGAGGAACGAAGGAGCGCATCATCGTCGTAGCGCTCTTCGGCCGACAGCCTGAGCGTGGGCACGACCTGCGTCTCGCCCGCGGCGCGCGCTCCAATCAGAAGCATCGCGAAGGCCACGCACCCCGCCCGCGCTCTTTGAAGACTCCCCGCACCCATCACGCCCTCATGCCTGCCTTTTCAACCGCGAATTGTCAGGCCGCCACGCCCAATGCGAGGCGAGCCCCCTCCCTCGCTCGGTTTTTCCTCAGGGAACGACCACCGTGTCTCCCGCGCGAAGGTACAAATCTTTGCGCGTGTCCTTCCTCGCGATCAGATCGTCGTAGCGAACCGGTATTTGCCCGCCATCTTTGCCCGGCCGAATCACCAGGATGCCGTCGGTGTTCGCAAACTCGGAAAAGCCTCCGGCCAGGGCGATCGCCTGCAGAAGCGATACCCGTCCTTTGAGGGGGAAAGCTCCAGGGCGAGCCACTTCGCCGGTGACAAAAACCCGGCTCGAATTCACCTCGCGGACAATGACCGTGACGTTCGGCTGCTGGACATAAGGAGCCAGCTTTTTCTTGATTTCAGCCGCCAACTCGCTCGGTGTCTTCCCGTCGGCCTGTATCTCTCCTACGATCGGTAAGGAGATGAAGCCGTCCGGGCGTACCGCGAGGGTCTTGGACAGGTCTGGATCCCGCCAGACCGCGACATCCAGGATGTCCTCCGGACCAATATGGTAGGGCTCCTCTGCCTGGGCTACCGGAATTTGAGACGAACCGTGGTGCGCACAACCCGCAGCGAGGACTGCCGCCAACGCCGCTAAACAAACCGTCGCCCTCTTCTCCATCGTCCTCTCCTTTGGCCGCTGCGAACGGGCCAAACCAGCCGTAACAATCCCGCTGGCAGCGCTTAGCAGCGGATGTGCCACGGGGCCGCCTCACCAACATCCACAATTTCAACTGCTTGACTGAGCGGGGGGTAACGAGCTGCCAGGAAACAGGAAAAAATTTCCTTCTCGCGGCGACCAACGAGACACGTCTGCCACTGATTGAAACGCTGCGGGGGCGTCCATACTCTATGGTCTACGAAGAGGAGTGAAGGAAATGAGCAGAGCGGCGGGATGGTTAGAGCGGCGGGATGGTTGGCGGCGTCGATGATGTTGGGAGGTGGGGCTGTTTCCCTGTTGCATGGCCTGCTGGGCCACCACGCGGAAGCGGCCGGGTTAGGCCTGGTAGGTCTCACCTTGATGGCAATTAGTCAGATGTTGAATCTCCGGTCGGCGACCCAGGCAAGCCAAGGGGCCGAGTCCGGCTTCGGCAAAGTCATCCGAAGCGCTTAGCGGAAAGCGGCGATCACGGGCATTTGATCCACCGCGCCACAGGTGCGTCCTGGCCGAGGGCGAGGGAGAGGTTGTCCCTCAACCTCCACGAAAGGACTTGAGCTTGGCGGCCGCGGTGGGATGCTTGCTCGATGGCTGAACCGCGGTATTGGCTGATCAAGAGCGAGCCGGACGTCTATCCGTTTTCTCAACTCGAAAAGGAGCGACGAACGGCCTGGACCGGCATTCGCAATTTCGAGGCTCGCAACAACCTGCGCCAGATGAAGCCCGGCGATTTGGCCCTCTACTATCATTCGGGAGAGGGAAAGGAGATCGTCGGCGTCGCGAAGATCATTTCCGATCCCACCCAGGACCCGACCGCGCCGAAGGAGGATTGGGCATCCGTCGATGTGGAACCGTTGATTGCCTTTCCCTCCCCCGTCTCGCTCGCGCAAATCAAAGGACTGAAGGAATTCTCCGATTTTCCTTTGGTTACTCGGTCGCGCTTATCGGTGATCCCGGTGCAGCCCAAGCACTTCAAGCGAATTCTCACATTGGCGAAGGCGTCGCTGCCGTGAGCAGGCGCCAAGCCGTTACCGCGCTCTTGCTCTCGACCGCCGTGGTTACCGGGTGCGGATACCGCTTCGCCGCGGGGGGTGCTCCGTTGCCCGAGGGCATCCGGGAGGTTTACGCGCCGGTATTCGTCAACCGTACGGGAAGCAACCCGATCACTCGATTGGGTGAAACCTATCGTGCCACCAACGAACCGGGCGTCGAAGCCGTCTTCACCCAAGCCTTCCGGGAGCAATTGCTGCGTGCTGGGGTGGCTGGCAGCCCCAACTCCGAAGCTCGGATCGAAGGAGAGATTTTAAGCGTCGACACCGGGCCCACCGTCCTTACCGTCGCCGGTCAGCTTGGCAGCTACCGCGTCTCCGCTCGCTTGCGCCTGCGCCTAGTGAAAAACGGCCGACCGCTGTCGACTATCGATGTGACGGGTTTCGAGGACTTCATCCCGAGTCGCGAAGTTGCCTTCCTGCCGGACGGGTCGTCGCGCCTCGTGGAGGGAGACGTGCTGCGCACCGAAACGAATAGAATGGCGGCGATCAAGCGTCTGGCCGAGACGATGACGCGAGACGGTTACGATCGACTCGCCACCGGCTGGTGAGCGACGCTACAGCGCGCAGCGGCTGTCCGGATAAATCTGCTCCGGCTGCGCCCGCTCGCGCAACTGCTCGAGCGCTTCGCCCGACAGCGAAACCGTCCGCACGCTTCCATCCGGCAGCACGCCCAGCGCGGTTACCTTCTGCGAGGAGCCATCCAGGGCCTCGATCTGCGAGGCGACCTTGTTTTCGAGCTCCGTGCGCTGGGAGGAACTGAGCGAGGCAAGCCCCGAGCTCGAAGCGTTTTCCCGGCTGGTGAAAAAGTCCCGGCCGCCGCCCATCACGCTCGACTTTCGGTAAAGGAAATCGTCTCCCTTGAAAACCAACAGCAACAACTGGATCGGGGCGGTCACGACATCGCCGACCAGCGCAAAAGGAAGGATCGCCACCCCGGTCGAAACCCGATTGCTGTAGACGGGCTTGTGAATGGCGTCCCCGAAGTAATAGTGCTCGGTCCACTGCGAAAACGCGCAGCCGGATAAATGGTGAAGAGCCATCGCCAAACAGGTCATGAAGCCAATCGTCTTCAGACCGCTCTTGATCCGCATGTCAGCTCCTCGATTGCGACCGGAGCTAAGAGCTTACTGTCCTGTGCGAAACGCCATCAAGGCACCGGGATCGACCCGCTGTGCTCCAGCGGGTACCAGGGTGGGTGAATGGGTCAGAACTCGGCCGAGCTGCGGGGGTCGATGATCCCACTCTCTTTGATTTTGTAGAGAAGCGCCTTGTAGCTGATCTTCAGCTTGCTCGCGGCCTTCCGTTTGTTCCAAGCAGTCCGCTGGAGCATCGCGAGAATTGCCTCACGCTCCGCCAGCACCGCGGCCCGTTTCCCGATGTCCTTGAGCGACATCTCGCTTTGAGAAACTCGCGGCGGTGGCGGCGGAGGCTGAGGCATCCCGAAGGGGTGATACGCCTGTTGGCCGGCGGCGGAATCGGCCCCGTTGCTCGAGCTCACGGTCGGATGGCCATTCGAGGGGGCCGATCGAGTCGTGCCTCGCAACTCTTCCAGAACCAGAACCGGATCGTTCAGGACCACCAGCCTGCGCACCATGTTCTCCAATTCGCGAACGTTTCCGGGCCAGTCGTAAGCGATGAACGCCTGAAGCACCGCTTCGGGTAGCTCCGAGAGCGAGCTGGGGTTTTGGTACTTTCGGCCATAACGCTTGAGAAAGTGCTCGACCAACGGGACGATGTCCTCTTTTCGCTCTCGCAGCGGAGCAATCCGGATCGTCACCACGTTGAGCCGGTAGTAGAGATCCTCGCGAAAGTTGCCGAGTTGGATTTCTCGTTCCAGCTCTCGATTGGTGGCAACCACCACTCGGGCATCTACGCGAACGCTCTTCTTGCCTCCCACCCGGAAGAACTCCTCATCCTGAAGGACCTGGAGCAGCTTGGCCTGGAGCCTGATCGGCATCTCGCCGATTTCGTCCAGGAAAATCACGCCCTGATCCGCCAGCTCGAACTTCCCCGGTTTTTCCGCCGTAGCTCCCGTGAACGCGCCCTTTTCGTGGCCGAATAGCTCGCTTTCGAGCAGCTCCGACGGTAGCGCCGCACAATTGATCTTGATGAAGGGCCGGTTGTGCCGCTGGCTCTTCAGATGAATCTCCCGCGCGATCACTTCTTTGCCGGTGCCTGATTCTCCTAGAATCAACACCGGGACATCGGTGTCGGCGATCCGCTCCGCCAGCACGCGGGCCCGCGCCATCGCCGGGGAAATCGAGATCAGCTGACGATCATCCGCACGCAGCTCGGGAACGGTTTCCGCCTGCAAAACGGATGATCCC
>WNFN01041951.1_pt1 | contig 15138 bp, 13 predicted proteins | sample 5400161 | NCBI WGS metagenome assembly WNFN01 (sample SAMN13153353, study PRJNA577476) | soil metagenome | isolation source: 80 cm saprolite on Douglas fir-dominated hillslope | place: USA:California | collected 2013-09-17
TGTGAAGAGGACTTTCACCTCCAAGCTATCGAACATGCTCGGCACACATAAAAAAGGCAGGCGCGTAAGGCGCCTGCCCAAAAAATCTTAGCTTCAAATTCCGTTAAATAAACAGCTCTTCTTCCTGCTCCAGCGGCTCTTCGGGCCGCCGTCTGCCGCGCCGCGCGCGGAGCAAATCGATTCCCACCTTGATCCCCTGCATCAGAGCTGACACCTTATGCATTGGGCGCCAAACGCTGTGTGTGAACTTAGTCCCCGCGTCCTCCACGGCTTCCAGCGCGCCGGTGAGAATGCGGTCGGCTCGCACAAGCTGTCCGCGGAGGCGATCCGAAGCTTCGGTGAAGACGCGGTCGACCTTCTGCGCCTGCGCGCGCGCCAGGTACACGACGTGCGCGGCATCGGCAACCATTTCGGAAATTTTGGGCTGTGTATCTTCCAGCAGGATTTGCACGCGGCTCAAAATCGGGGCAAGCCGCGACTCCAGGTCTGAGGTGAACCGCTCCATGCGCTCCATGGTGCGCCGCATCTGAAAAAACATGCCCACCAGAATCGCCGCCTGCAACACGAGTGCTGCAGCCGCAACGCAAACGAAAACTGCGACCCACGTTTCCATACGCACCCCAAGCCCCGATGCATGGGCTCACTTACGGCTGCCAATCATCCAAACGGCCTGCGGCGCGAAATTCAGCGCCTGGCCAGAAACTTAAGATTTTGCCGATTCGCGCAAATACGCTTCGCGTCCCGCGTCTACGGCCGCAGATATCGAATCCTTCTTGCGCACCGCCACGTCCTTGCTGCGCTCGATCAATTCGTCCGCGCGCTCGCGAAGTTCCCGCGCCTTGCGCTGCGCGTAATCTTTTCCTTCATCCGCTTTCTTGGAGAGCAGGTCGCGCGTCTCTTCGCCAGACTTGGGCGCGAACAAAATACCGACCAGCGCACCAACACCGAGGCCTACGAGGAAGTAAGTCACCTTGGATCCAACATGGTCCGCCATAGAAACCTCCAGAGAAACCGTAGCATAGCGACATGTGAGGTGCAATACGGCCTAACCGGTATCGCGAGCTACTTCAGGTTACCCGTCGTTACTTCCGCCTCCAGATGCGCCAGTATCGCCTCCGCCACTTTAGGTGAAACCACGCGACTCAGCTTTTCTTTGCCCGCCCGCCGCAAGTTTGCGATGCTGCCGAATTCGCGCAGCAGCTTCTGAATGGTCCTCGGCCCAACGCCGGGAATGTCGCTGAGCGCGGTCTTCGTCTGCCGCTTGCCGCGGCGCTGGCGATGAAAGCTTACGGCGAAGCGATGCGTTTCGTCGCGAATCTGCTGGATCAGGTGCAGCACCGGCGAGTGGCGGTCCAGAATGCACGGCTCATCTTCCTGGCCGAGGATATACAGAATTTCTTCTCTCTTGGCGATGCTGGCCATCGGCTGGTTGATGATTTGCAGCGATTCTAACGCTTGCGCCGCGGCGTGCAACTGGCCGATGCCACCATCGATCAAAATCAAGCTGGGCATCGGCCGCTTCTCTTCCAAGACGCGGCGGTAGCGGCGGGTCACCGCCTCGCGCATGCTCGCGAAATCGTCGTTTTGGCCGAGCACCGGGAGGGCGCCACCCGCGGCGCCATTTCCTTCGTCACCGCGAATAATAAATTTGCGATAGTCCGATTTCTTCATCCGGCCGTCTTCCCAAACGACCATCGAAGCCACCGTGTCTGTGCCCTGAATATGCGAGATGTCGAAGCTCTCGATGCGTCTTGGCTCCTCCAGCAAATTCAGCGCGTTCTGCACCGCTTCGCCAATGGCCTTTGACGTAGGCTTCAGCACGCGGAAGCGCTGCTCGAAAGAGTGCTTCGCGTTGTTTTCCACCAGGTCCAGGAAGGCGCGTTTGCTTCCGCGCTGCGGAGTAAAGATTTCGACTTTATGACCGGCGCGCTCGGTCAGCGTCTCTTCCAAGAGAGCGCGGTCTTCGAAATCAATCGGCACGTGAATCGCTTTCGGCAGATATTCCGCTTCCAGATAAAACTGCTTCAGCAGCGAGGGCACAAATTCGTGCGGATCAAATTCTGCGAGGTCTTCCCAGTAAAATTCGCGGCGGTCCACGACGCGGCCGCCACGCAAGTGAAACAGGTTCGCGGAGACGAGTGGCGGCTCTGCGTAATACGCAAACACGTCGGTATCATCGCCCTGCGCGGCGGCGATGCGCTGGCGCTCCTCGATGTCCTCCAGCGTGCGCAGCAAATCGCGATAGGCGGCGGCCTGCTCGAATAGCTCCTGCTCCGCGGCGGCAGCCATGCGCTCTTCGAGGCTCTTCATCAAATCATGGCGTTTGCCCTCGAGAAACATCCGGGCATCGCGCGCCGCCTCGGCATAGCGCTCATCGCTGGTGAGTCCGTTCACGCATGGGCCTTGGCAGCGTTTGATGTAATACTGCAGGCAAGGCCGCGGATGACTGCGCGTCAAATCCACCGTGCAGCTCGGCACCAGGAAACGCTTGTGAATGAAATGCAGAATGCGCCTAGCCAGGCCCGCGGGAAAATACGGCCCAAAATAAAGTGAACCGTCCTTTTTGATTCGACGCGTGAAATACACGCGCGGATATTTCTCCGCGGCGGTGAACTTGATGTACGGATAGGTCTTGTCGTCGCGCAGCAGGACATTGAATTTCGGGTGATAGCGCTTGATGAGATTGTTTTCGAGCGCCAGCGCCTCGCGCTCGTTGTCCACGACGATGGTTTCCAGGTCGGCGATCTCGCGAACCAGTGAACCTGTCTTGGCATCCATCCAGCGAGACTCGAGGAAATACGAGCGCACCCGGCTACGCAGCGAACCCGCTTTGCCCACATACAACACAGCGCCCGCGGCGTCCTTGAACAGGTACACCCCGGCGCTTTCCGGCAGCGCAGCAGCTTTTTCGCGAGGTTCCATAAAGCACTGGTTAGAGGTCGGAGGTCAGAGTTCCGATTTCCAAGCAACTTCCATCATACTAGAGCGAATCCGATAGCGGAGAGACGCGGGAGTCGAGCCGCGAGAGTGAGCAAAGATGGAACGCAGACCGCTGCTTCATTGGATGCTGGCAAGCGCAGGAATCATTCTGTTTTTGTCGGGGCCGCCTCTGCGCGCCCAGGATCCGCCGCAGGAATCATCCTCGAAGCCCGCCGACGCGCCAGCACCGAAAAAGCCGGACAAGAAGCACAAGCCAGACACCGCCACGCAGAATGCATCGGACCAGCCCACCTGGGATCCACTGCGCGCCGAAAAAGACCTTGAGGTCGGCCAGTATTACATGAGGAAAGGCGACGTGGACGCGGCCATCGATCGCTTTCAGGATGCCACCACCGCAAAACCAGGTTATGCAATTCCCTTCCGCTATCTGGGCGAAGCCCAAGAGAAAAAAGGGTTAAAGAAGGACGCCATCAAATCGTATTCGCGGTATCTCGATCTTTATCCTCACGCCGAGGATGGGGACAAAATCCGGAAGAAAATCGACAAACTTAGGAGCGAAGTGGAGCGCAAGAAGAAGTAACGGCCTAGTCTCCGCGATACTCTCTGCGCTCTCCGCGTCTGTTTACCCTGAGCCTCGAAGGGTGCGTTATCTCTTTCTTCTCTTTCGATTCATCGCGCCAGACGGTCGAGTACCCGCCGCGCGCGCTCGAATTCCGCGAACCGCTTCTCTTCTTCACGGAACTCTCGCGAGTGGGACACCAGGCTGCAGCCCGAGCGCCGCGTGGGATGCTTCACATGCAGCATCTCGTGAAACAAGACATATTCCACGGCGAATTGCGGCACGCCCGGCCGGTCCATGCGGCGGTTCAGCAAAATATGATTTGGCCCGGGATCGTAGCAGCCGAACTGCCGACGCCAGCTTCGATTGCTCCAGCCAATATGCGGGCGTTGCAACTTGCCGTCAAAATATCTGGCGTTGAGTTCCTCGAACAGTTTTTCCAGATCGAAATGGCGTCCCTGCGGACCCGCCGCTCCCGGACGGACGCGCTGCCTGCGCATCTGATTGATGCGCTCGCGCGTGCGGTCCGAGCGCGCATATTCCAGGTAAGGCGCCGTCAATGATGCCGAAGCTCTGCGCCGATACACACGCGACAATAGCAGCGCCGCCGCTCCCTCCAGCACGCTGAGGGGCGACCGCCGCAAGAGGTCCGAGAGCCGCACCCACACCATCTCTTCGCGGCGCCGGATGGTCAGCACCAGGCTGCTGTAGGGATAAAACTCAACGCGGAACCGCGGCGGCCGCCCCTCGCATCCCAGGCGCGTGTAGACCCGCTGAAACAACGCTGCGCCTCCGGGTACAATCGCGCTGCTACCGGGCATTCGCTTCGCGATTTTGCCTTTCAATCTCTGCCCGCCGTCGCGGTCTTTCGTTCTAAATTCCAAACCGGAGCTAATTCTTCCTCCTCACCGGGGGCGGCGCAACGGCCTTTTTGGCCTTTTCCGCATCATTCATCGCGTCGCGCGTGCCTTCGATGGCGTCGTCCAAATTGTCCTTGTAGATGTCGATCTCGGTTCCGTCCGCGGAAAGTTTCTCCAGCACTTGCAGGAACTCCTTCGTTTTGCCGGCCATTAAGTCGATTCCCGGCCGAATATTCTCCTGTTTCTGAATGCCCAGCTGAATCAGGTCCGCGGCATCGTCCACACAGCCAACGTAGGCGTTCATCAGCGCGTTCAGCATCTCGGGATGCTTGTTGGACGACGGGTGCTGCAATTCGTACTGAAACTTTTTCAGCCGGTCGTCCGCAAACGTAATAAACAGCTTGATGCGCTCGTTGGTGCTCTCCGCGTCGCGGATCTTGTCCGACTCGAGCGAAGACAGGTAATCCTTTTGCTCCGCCCTCGACGGAACGGCAAAGAAGCTCGCGGCAATCGCGCAAAAACACAAACAGAAAGACGCAGCACTCTTCATGGCAATACTCCCTGCCCGTCTGCAGAGCTCTTCACGGCGGCGGGCTTCTTCTCAGTCGGATGACGGGGAAACAGCAAGTCCAGCAGTTCATCGTCGATGGTAGCGAGATCGCGCCGCACAATCTCCAGCGGCGGCAGGTACTCCTGCGGTGCGACCACCATCACCTCGTCCACTTCGCGAAGCGCCTTGTGCACGTGGATCTGCAACTGCTTGAATCCGTTCGTGTGACGCTCCGCGTCCGGGTGGTCTTTCTTCAGCGCGTCGACGGCCGCGCGCGCATTGTCGCGGTATTTCTCCATCACGAATCCAATCGTTTTGTAGTCATTGGCCTGCGAGGCGCGGCGGGTGAGCTCCAGTTGCGCGTCGCCCAACTTCTCGAGCAGTTTGGCCTTGTGAACCGAATTTGTCTCGCGGTCGAAGCGCGCCTGCAGCGCATTCACGTCCTCGGTGGCGGCACGCGCGATCCCCACGGGAACCATCGCAGCCAAAATTATCAGCACGCTCGCCCCCAAGCGGCTCATGCTTATCTTTTCCCCTCCAGCATGTGTTTCAAGACCTTGCTGCGCTGCTGCGCCTGCCAGACTTGATCCGAAGTCTTTCCCTGCTCCAGCGCCAGGAACTTTTCATACGCCTCCAACGCCGGCTTGAACTGGTGCAACTTATCGTAGCAGAGCGCGCGGATAAACCACGCTCCCGATGCAGGCGGTTCCACCTTTGCAATCACGTCCAGAGTCGCGAGGGTCGCGGGACAGTTTCCGGAAAGGTAGTAGGTCGAGCTGAGATCCTTCCAGTAGACCAAATTGTTGGGGTCGATTTGCAGGGCCGTCTTCAACTCCTTCTCGGCGGACGCAAAATCGCGCGTCTGCACGTAGACGCGGCCCAGCCCGCCAATTAGCTGAGCGTCGCGGGGCGCCTGCGCGACTGCCTGCTGCAGGGTCACAATGGCGTCGGCGAATTTCTTCTGCCCGATCTGAATGTCCGCGCGCAGCCGCAGCGAATCCAGGGAGGTCGGCTTCCCCGCATCGGCGCGGTCAAGTTCCGCGAGAGCAGAGTCGTACTCCTGCGCGTTCACCAATAAATGGATGAGCCGGGCTCGCGCGCCGGAATCCCCAGGCTCAGCAACCAGGTATTTGCGATACGCGTCCGCCGCTTCGGGCTTGTTCTGCGCCTCCAGGCTCCGCGCCAACCCTTGCAGGGCCTCCGGCGCGTCAGGCCGAATTTCCAGCGCGTGACGAAATTTCATCTCGGCTTCCGCTGGCTTGCCTCTGCGCAGGTCAAGTTCTCCGAGGTAGTGATTGGCCGTGAAGTCGTTAGTATCGAGATGCAAGACACCCTCGAACGATCGCGCGGCCCCTTCTTGATCTCCAGACCGGTCCTGCGCAACGGCTAGGAGCGATCGCGGCCGGCTTTGCGCGGGAAGCAACTCCACCGCTTTGTTGAGCGGGACGACAGCGGCGGCATATTCCTGCTTGTCCAGCAGAAGAATGCCGAGATTCAGATAGGCTTCGGACATTTTGGGATCAAGTGCGATCGCGCGCTCGTACTCGGGGCGCGCTTCGTCGCTGCGCTTCAGCGCGGTGTACGCGTAACCCAGTTGGAAATGCGCGAATGCCACTTCCGGCCTTTCCGCGATGAATTTCTGCAGGGGAGCTACCGCGGCTTCGAAGTTGTTAGCATCGATATCGCGCTGCGCTTCGTCGAGCATGTCGTTGAGTGGATTCGCTACCTTCTGCTGCCTGGATTGCGTCTGCCGTTTCGGTGCGGAGACAGACTGCGCCAGCGCCGCGCCTTGGCTGGAGAAACAGAGTGCAGCTTGCACGGCAAACGCAACGCACACAAAAAAAAGCGCGGCTCGCCCAAGCAATACAGCTCCCCGCAATTGAAAATGCTTCATGGTTCGATTTCGGGAACGCCGGCTCCATTTGCAATTGTAGCCGGGTGGCCTGCTGACTTGGATGCGCCGTTCCCCGCGCGTTTTGCCTGCCCGGTTGCGTTGAGCACGCGAGACAGAAATCGACCGGTGTGCGAATGCTGATTGCGGGCCACTTGCTCCGGAGTTCCCGTGGCGATGACTTTGCCGCCCATGTCGCCGCCTTCTGGCCCCATGTCGATCAGCCAGTCCGCGGACTTGATCACATCGAGATTATGCTCGATGACCAGCAACGACGCTCCCGACTCCAGTAGCTTGCGAAATGCGGCCAGGAGTTTCGCGATGTCGTCGAAGTGCAGACCGGTCGTAGGTTCATCGAGAATATAAAGGATTCCGCGGTTCTCCGAGCGCGTCAGATGGGAAGCGAGCTTCAGCCTCTGGGCCTCGCCGCCGGAAAGCGTCGTGGCGGATTGCCCCAGGCGCAAATAGCCGAGGCCGATTTCATTCAGCACCCTCAGTTTCGATACGATCTTCGGAACGTTGCCGAAAAACGCCAGCGCCTCGCGCACGGTGAGCCCCAGCACCTCGTGAATGTTCTTGCCGTGATAGCGCACGTCCAGCACGGTGCTCTTGAAACGCGTGCCGCGGCACTCCTCGCAAATCAACTCCACATCCGCGAGAAATTGCATCTCCACGGTCACCGTTCCGTCGCCCTGGCACGTTTCGCAGCGCCCGCCGGGGACGTTGAACGAAAAATGCCCCGCGGTGTAGCCGCGGCGCTTGGCGTCCGGAGTATCGGCAAACACTTCGCGAATCGCATCGAACGCTTTTAAGTACGTCGCCGGATTCGACCGCGGCGTACGGCCAATCGGCGACTGATCGACGATGACCACTTCGGTGATTTGGCTATCGCCCTCCAGCCGATCACAAAACTCCTTGACGCTGCCGCCATTGCGTTTCGCGCCCAGCGCGCGGTACAGCACGTCATGCACCAGCGTGGATTTTCCTGAGCCGCTCACGCCGGTCACCACGGTGAGGGTCCCCAGAGGAAGCATCAAGTCAACGTTTTGCAAATTGTGCAGCGTCGCGCCAAAGAGCCGTAGAAATTTGCCGCTGGGCCGGTGCCGGTTGTTGGGCACCGGGATGCGCAGCTCGCCATTGAGATAGCGGCCGGTGAGCGACTTAGGCTCGGCCAGCATCGCGTCGTAGGAACCGGCAAACAGCAACTTCCCACCCAGCTCTCCGGCGCCCGGGCCAAGGTCGATCACATGATCCGCGGCCTGAATGGTGTCGGGATCGTGCTCGACGACTAGAACTGTATTGCCCAGGTCGCGCAGCGATTTCAAGATGTCGATCAATCGCTGCGTGTCCCGCGGGTGCAGGCCGATCGAGGGTTCGTCCAGAACGTACAGCGCTCCCACAAGGTGCGAGCCTAAAGAGGTGGCGAGCTGAATTCGCTGCGATTCGCCGCCCGAAAGCGTTGAGGTCAAGCGGTCCAGCGAAAGATACTCCAGGCCGACTTCGTCCAGGAATTGCAGCCGCGAGCGAACTTCCTCCAGAATCTTGTCCGCTATTTTGGTTTGCGCTTCGGTAAGCTGCAAGCCGGCAAAAAATGTGCGCGCCTCCTTAACCGTGAGTACGCAAATCTCCGTAATCGATTTCCCCGCCACGCGCACGGCACGCGCTTCAGCACGTAGCCGCGCCCCGCCGCACTCCGGGCACGTCGCATATCCTCGATAGCGGCTCAGAAACACTAGCTTCCGCTGGTCTGCGGTCAGGTGCCGCCAGGCGACATTCGTAGGAATGTCCTGCGTGCGAGCCCATTTCTTCAACTCTTGAAACAATGCTTTGTAGCGCGGCTTGGTCCACGGCTCGACCGCGCCTTCCTCCAGAGATTTGCTAGGATCGGGCACGACCAGGTTCAGATCGAAATCGATGGTGTTGCCGAAACCCTGGCAGCGCGGGCATGCGCCATACGGATTGTTGAAGGAAAAAAGGCGCGGCTCCGGCTCCTGGTACAGCGTGCCGTCGTTCTTGCATTCGAATCGCTCGTTGAAAACCAGGCGTTCCGCCGCATTGCCCGCCGCATCGGCGACAAACTCCAGAATCGCTTCCCCGCCCGCCTCGCGGTAACAAATCTCAATCGAATCGACCAGCCGCGCGCGCGATTCCGGGCTGACCGCCAGCCGGTCCACGACCACATACACCGGGTGCGAAAAGTCCACGTCCAGCAGCGTTTCCGGAGAAGAAAATTCGTGCAACCGGCCGTCCTGATACAGCCGGTTGAACCCGCGCTTCTGGATATCGCTGAGCGCGTTGCGCAAAGCTTCTTGCGAAGGCGGTGCGGGCTTTTTCTTTCCGCCGCATTGCTTCCGGATTGTCCCGCCGCACCTCCGCTCCGCACTTGATGCAAAACGTTTGCCCGCAGCGCGCGAACAGCAAACGCAAGTAATCGTAAATTTCCGTCGCCGTTGCCACCGTAGAGCGCGGGTTGCGCGTGGAATTCTTCTGCCGGATAGCCACCGCCGGCGCAATCCCGGAAATCTCATCGACATCGGGCTTTTCCATGCGCTCGAGAAACTGCCGCGCATAGGCGGAAAGCGATTCCACGTAGCGGCGCTGCCCCTCCGCGTAAATGGTGTCAAACGCGAGCGAAGATTTGCCCGAGCCGCTGACGCCGGTAACCACGGTGATGGCGTTGTGAGGCACTTCCAGGCTGATATTTTTGAGGTTGTGAACGCGCGCACCGCGGATGGAGATAGTGTCTTGGCTGGTGTTCACCGGGATGAGTTCGTTGGTCGCCACAGGGAAGCTCAGACAGCGCGTTCCGCGAGCGCTGCCCAAACTTCAAATTATACGGCGAGCGCGAGGGCAGGGCAAACCAAGTGTTTACGGCTCTTCGATCAGGCTGATTTGCCCCACGCCGCCGTGCACCGTAAGGCGAATCGTGGCGGGAGTCTTGCCGTAGGTTTCGTTGGTGTATTCGCCATCTTCGTGGCGCAATCCGTGCGCGTCGACGGCGCCGATCCCGCCGGAAGCCCGCACCACGACGCCAACTTTTCGGGGCAGCCGGATGGTAACCTGGCCGACGCCGCCTTCGAGATTGGCCTCTAGATCATTCTTCCGGTCGCCGGTAAGGTCCACATCCGCCTGGCCCGCGCCCATCGACATCTCCAGGTGCGTTACGGGAAGATCGCGAAGGCGCAGGTTTCCACGGCCTGCTCCAATTTCGACTTTCAATTCGAGCGGCACGTCATTGCTGAAGCGCAAATTCCACTGATTGTGTTTGGCGCCGAAGGTTGTGCTTCCATGATCCTGAGAAATACTCAGGTGGCCGACGCCGTCCGCGATGTTGTAATCGACGCGAGGCGTTTCGTAGGAATCGCTGTAATTGAAATCGGCGTCGAGCAGATGGCTTGAGCCGCCGCTGATATCGAATTCGCCGGAGCTGGTTTCGAGAAAGATATTTACGGACTTGGCGCCCTGCCGGTCCACCGTTCGCGACTGGTGCTGCGCATCGCTGGAATAATGGCGACCGTGGCTGAAAGCGCGGCCGTGCCAAAATAGAATGACCAACACCAGCACGAACGCTAAAATGCCGAAAGTCGCTCCTAGAGAAACGCCAGATCGCGCTGTCCCGCCCGGATTCTGCCGCGCGCGCGTGGCATCCCACATTTTCCCGAGACCGACAAATACCAGGATAAGCGGCCAGTAAGTGCGCAGGATCGGCCAGGGATCAAACGCCGGGCGCCAGTTCGCGTACAAGAACATCGCACCGATAGTGACCAGCACAATCGGGAGCACCAGCGAAGTTCGGCGGGGAGATTGACCGTTAGCCATTGCACACCGCTCCGTTCCTTACTACGCAGCGCCGAGAAGAAAAGTTCACTCCAGCATGACGAGGAATTCGTGAACAAAGCATACCGCCGAAACCGCCGGAGTCGCAACGCCACCGACTCGCGGGCTGTGCTAGAGTTCGCGGGAGTGCTCGAAAGCAAGGAGTGCGGCGATGGGCGCGTGGGAAAGAGTCATCTGGGTGGTGCTGGACAGCGTGGGCTTCGGCGAATTGCCGGACGCCGCGGATTACGGTGACGTCGGACGCAACACGCTGGGGCACGTCGCGGAATCGCGACCGCTGAAGGTTCCGAATTTGGTGCGATTGGGCTTGGCGAACATCGCGCCGCTGAAACATTTGCAGCCTGCCGCCGCGCCTATCGGTGCTTACGGCAAAGGCGCTACGCGCTCGCCGGGAAAAGATACGACGACCGGGCATTGGGAAATGGCCGGGGTGTGGCTGGACCAAGCGTTCCCCGTTTACAAGAACGGATTCCCGCCGGACTTGATCGCGGAATTTGAACGCTCGATCGGGCGCAAGACAATCGGCAACAAGCCCGCCTCCGGAACGGAAATTATCAAGGAGTTGGGCGAAGAGCATGTGCGTACGGGCAAGCCCATCGTCTATACCTCCGGCGACAGCGTTTTCCAAATTGCCGCGCATGAAGACGTGATTCCAATCGCAGAACTGTATCGCATGTGCGAAATTGCGCGAAAGTTGCTCGACGGGCCAAATCGCGTGGGGCGCGTGATTGCGCGGCCGTTCGCCGGCCCCGTCGGCAATTTCGCGCGCACTCCGCGCCGACACGATTATGCTGTCGACCCGCCGAAGCCGATGCTGCTGGATGTTCTGGAGGAGCGCGGCGTGCCAGTGTTCGGCATCGGGAAAATTCACGACATTTACAACGGGCGCGGCGTGCAAGATTACGTCACCACGAAAAGCAACGCCGATGGCATGGAAAAATTGAGCGCAGCCCTTCAACAGCGTGAGAAGGGCCTAATCTTTGGCAATCTCGTGGATTTCGACATGTTGTACGGCCACCGTAAAGACGTGGAGGGCTTTGCGAAATCGCTGGAGGAGTTCGACGCCTTGCTTACAGACTTCCTGCCGCGGCTTGCTCGCACGGACTTGCTCATGATTACCGCCGATCACGGCTGCGACCCCGACCCCCGATGGGAAACCACGGATCATTCCCGCGAGTACGTGCCGATCTTGGCGTACTCCCCAGCAGGCAGGGCGGGCGTGAACCTAGGCATCCGCGAAACGCTGGCGGATATGGGGCAAACAATCGCACAGAATTTCGGCGCCGTCATTCCTCATGGAACGAGCTTTCTCCGCGAAGCGGCGGAGTCGCCAAGCGACGAGGTAGTGAAGAGAGGAACCGTAAGCAGAAGCTAGGCGTGTAGCGAGAGTGAAATCTAAAGCGCCCGATGCGACTGCTGTCCGATCGGGCAGTTAACCCCTCTGTTCGTCCGTGCAGTTACCTTCGCCCACACAAAAACGGATTCACGCCTCTTGCGTTGGGTGTTTGTTCCCAGAATGGAGGTGTTGACGGGGGATGACTTTCCCGCCTGAGAGCAAGTCGCAATGAACGCTTCCGGATTTGGCAGAAGATTCCGCAATTTTCTTTTCATCATTGTCTTGGTTTCACCGGCAAATCTATTTTCAGCGAGAATTTGTTCGGGACAGACGGACTCCAAAGCAACTCGAAACAGCTACGTGGTGTCCGTGCAAGACCTGAAGATGGCGGGCAAAGGGCACGCGGCGTTCGAAAAAGGCAGCCATATGCTCGCGAAAGGCGAGACAGAGAAGAGCATCGCATACCTCGAGCAGGCCATCGCACAATATCCGGAACATTACGAGGCGTATTACGACTTGGGCGTCGCCCAGTTCCGGCTCTTACATCTAGCGGAGGCGGAGCAGGCTTTCCAGAAAGCCATCGACCTCACTAAAGGAAACTTCGCGCCGCCGCAGTTCGGCTTGGCTGCCATTCTGTGTCAGAAGGACGAATTTCCTGAGGCAGAAACGCTTCTCCAACGGGCCGTGGAACTGGATCCGGCGTCCGCAGTCGGAAAATACTACTTGGCATGGGCCCAGTACGGATTGAAGCGCTTGGTGGAAGCGGAGCGAAGCGCCGAGCAAGCGTTGCTGCGCGATGCGAAGTTAGCGCCTGCATACTTGCTCCTGCTAAGAATTCACCTACACCAACACAATCTGCCTGGGGCAAGTAAAGACCTGGAATCCTACCTAAAGATCGAACCACGCGATGAGCAGGCAATGGGGATAGCCGAGCGGATAAAGCGGGAGATGGCTCGGGACACCGCGGTGGTCGCCGCCGCGCAGCCGTAATCAACAAAAACTCTCACAGCAACTCAATGGAACAGGGACTGCCGCGGTTGCCACTTTGGCGATTGGGCCAGGGATCGGGCACGACCGCTAGCTTCCTCTAGCTGTTCTGCCGTCATTTGGGATCGGAGCATTTCGAGTCTGCCGGCGTGCCGCGCCCCGCGGCGTACATGCTGCCTACCATGATGCGGGCTTCTACGTGACCTCCGAGCGCCGCCTTTTGAAACCACGCAAATGCCGCAGATTCGTCATGAGGGACGCCCTCGCCACGAAGATACAGATCGGCGAGATTGAACTGCGCTCGGGGTTCGCCGCTGTCCGCCGCCCGACGGTACCATTTCGCGGCTTCTGGGCGATTCTGTGCCACACCTAAGCCCTGGTCGTAGAGGTAACCGAAATTCATCTGCCCAGCAGGGTCGCCGCTTAGAGCGCCCTTTTCAAAGAAGCGGAACGCCTCGGGGTAATCGCGGCGCACACCACAGCCCTCGAGATACACAATGCCAAGATCGAAGAGTGCCGGTGCGTACCCCTGCTCTGCCGCGGCGTGCAGCCAGTACAGAGCTTCACCGGCGTTTGGGCGCGTGCCCCAACCAGCCAATGAGAGCACTGCAAGGTTCACCTGGGCGGGCGCATAGCCCTTGCGCGCCGCTTTCAGGAACCATTTGTGCGCCTCGGTCATGGTTTCCCCGGTTTCTGGCGCTTTAGTGGCAATAATGCCCCTGGCGTTATCGCGAACGGCCGCCGCCTCGTTTCCACCTTGGCTAGGAGAGTTCACGCGAACTCCGTCTCGCTCCTGGACGATAAGCCGGGCCATTTCCGGGGAAACACAGGAAGGAGCCGCACTATCCGGTTGCCGCGTTTGTGCACGCGCAGGCAGCAGCGATGCCTGCGCGGTAAAGGTAAGGCACCAGAGCACGAACGCCCGGCGCAAAATGCTCTCCATTGCGAAGGTAACTTTCACGGCGCACCTCGAGACACACCTGGGAGGACACCATCTGCCGGTCTGGACGGAACGGGTTGACAGTGGGCAGTTGTTCTACCTGTAGAACGTCTACCTATACAAGAGACGACAAAACCCTCAAAAAGTTTCCGAAACTTTAAAAATTATTCGTAGCGCAAAGCGGTGGTGGGATCGATGCGGGTGGCGCGCCGGGCAGGCACCCAGCAGGCCAGCAGTCCAATAGTCAACAGCAATATCGCAACCGACGCGAACGTAAGCGGTTCGTAAGGGGATACACCCCACAGTTGCGCGACAATTACGCGCGCTAGCGCCACGCTGCCGAGCAGGCCTATGGCGATTCCCATGCCCACGAGCCGCAGGCCCTGGCCTAAAATCATGGTCATCACGTCGCGAGCAGCCGCCCCAAGCGCCATCCGCAAACCAATCTCGTGGGTGCGGCGCGATGTGCTGTAAGCAATCACGCTGTATACCCCGATGGTCACCAGCAGCAGGCCAATGGAAGCGAATACGGTAACCAGCAAGAATCCAAGCCGCGGCTGGGCGTAAGAAAAAATGTTCAGAAAGGAGTCCAGGGTTTGCGGCTCGGCCATGGCCACACTGGAATCGATGGCCCACACTTCCCTTCCCACGGTGCGGACCATTGCCCTGGGGTCGCCGGTCGTGCGTATCAGGATTCCGCGCATGGCCGAACCTGTAACGGTATACGGAATCCACGCCTCGGGAATGGTGGGTTCTTGCACACCCTGATTCTTCACGTCCGCGACGATGCCAATGACTTCGAACCACGGCTCGCTCACGGGATCTGGAAAGGTTTTCAACGTTTCCAGATGGATGCGCTTTCCGATGGGATTTTCATCTCCGAAATACCGTCGCTGAAAGGTTTTGTTGATCACCGCCACTTTTCGCCCATCATTGACTTCGTCATCGAGAAACGACCGGCCATCCAGCAAGGGAATGCGCAGGAGCGAGAAATGATCCTGGCTGCACAGTTGGAAGATCGTCTCCCATTTCTCCGTGTGCGTTTTGCCGGAGATATGCACTTCGCTCCGTATACCTCCATAGGCCGGAATGGAGCTCATGGCCGACGCAGACTCGACACCGGGTGTGGACTTGAGGCGGGTAATTAGCGGCCGAAAGAACGAAGCCAGTTGCGTCGCGGTTTTATAGCGTTCCGGCGGTAATGGCATGCGCACCACCAAAACGTGGTCTGACCGCAA
>WNFN01059709.1_pt1 | contig 15128 bp, 12 predicted proteins | sample 5400161 | NCBI WGS metagenome assembly WNFN01 (sample SAMN13153353, study PRJNA577476) | soil metagenome | isolation source: 80 cm saprolite on Douglas fir-dominated hillslope | place: USA:California | collected 2013-09-17
ATTTGCTTTTTCGTTGTACAGCTTGAAATCGACCAGCGTGCCGAGCATCTGCAGATAGGCGATCAGCGCGTCCATTTCGGTGGGAATGCCTGCCTTGCCATCAAAATTGCGTGCGACGGCCTTCGGATAGCGCTTTGTAAACGCGTCCACCCCGGCATTATCGGGATCGGCCTGGGCCTTCAGGTCGGCAACGGCGTTGGCGATCTGATCATCCGAATAGGGCACACCGACCACGCGGCTGGTTCGCAGATGATCCGCGATACCAGCGGTATCGACCTCGGTCTCGGCCAGAAACGGATAGCCGGGCATCACCGACTGGGGAACGATCGCACGCGGATTCATCAGATGCGTGACGTGCCACTCGTCGGAATATTTGGCGCCAACGCGTGCAAGATCCGGCCCGGTTCGCTTCGACCCCCACTGGAACGGGTGGTCGTACATGCTCTCGGCGGCGAGCGAGAAGTGACCGTAGCGCTCGACCTCATCGCGCAATGGCCGGATCATCTGCGAGTGGCAGAGATAGCAGCCCTCGCGGACGTAGATGTTGCGGCCGGTCAACTCCAGCGGAGTATACGGCCTGACGCCGTCGACCACCTCGATCGTGCTCTTCAGGTAGAACAGCGGAGTAATCTCGACGAGGCCGCCGATTGCGATCACCGCCAGGATCCCGACGATCAGGATGATCGAGTTCTTTTCGAAGATTTGATGCCGTGTCCAGAATGACATTTAATAGCTCCTCATTCCGCCGGCTGAAGAGCCACGGGCGACTTCACTTCGGCCTCGCCGACGCGCACCGTCATCCAGAGATTATAGGCCATGATCAGTGCCCCGATCAGGAACAGCGCGCCGCCCGCGGCGCGGATGATGTAGAAGGGGTGCATCGCTTCCACGCTCTCGATGAAGGAATATTCGAGGAAGCCGAGCGACGTATAGGCACGCCACATCAAGCCCTGCAAAATCCCGGACACCCACATCGCGGAGATGTAGAGGACGATCCCGATCGTCGAGATCCAGAAATGCCAGTTCACGAGCTTGAGGCTATAAAGCCCCTTGCGGTCCCATAACCAGGGGACAAGGCAATAAAGCGCGCCGAACGATACAAACCCGACCCAGCCCAGCGCACCGGAGTGGACGTGACCAATGGTCCAGTCGGTGTAGTGGCTGAGCGAATTCACCACCTTGATCGACATCATCGGGCCTTCGAAGGTCGACATGCCGTAGAAGGCGACCGACACGACCAGCATGCGCAGCACGGGATCGGTGCGGAGCTTGTCCCAGGCCCCGGACAGGGTCATCAAGCCGTTGATCATGCCGCCCCAGGACGGCATCCAGAGCATGATGGAGAAGGTCATGCCGAGAGTCTGGGCCCAGTCCGGAAGTGCGGTGTAGTGCAGATGATGCGGGCCGGCCCAGATGTAGAGAAATATCAAGGACCAGAAGTGAATGATCGACAGCCGGTACGAATAGATCGGCCGCTCGGCGCGCTTTGGGATGAAATAATACATGATGGCGAGGAAGCCGGCGGTCAGGAAAAACCCGACGGCGTTGTGTCCGTACCACCACTGAAACATCGCATCCTGAACGCCGCCCCAGGCGATGTATGACTTCGAGCCGAACACCGACACCGGCAATGCCGGATTATTTCCGAGGTGGAGGACGGCGATCGTGACGATGAAGGCAAGATAGAACCAGTTCGCGACGAAGATGTGTGGTTCCTTGCGCTTCACCAGCGTCATCAGGAACACCAGCAGATAGGTCACCCAGACAATCGTCAGCCACAGATCGGCATACCATTCGGGTTCGGCATATTCCTTGGATTGCGTTACCCCGAGCAGGTAGCCGGTGCCTGCGATGACAATGAAAAAGTTATAGCCGAGCACGACAAACCAGGGCGCGAGATCGCCGGCAAGACGAACCCGGCAGGTCTTTTGCACCACATAGAACGATGTCGCGATCAGAACATTGCCGCCGAAGGCAAAGATCACGGCCGAGGTGTGTAACGGCCGCAGCCGGCCAAAACTCGTCCACGGCAGATCGAAATTGAGCGCCGGCCACGCCAATTGGGAAGCGATCAAAAGCCCCACGGCAAATCCGGCGATTCCCCAGAACACGGATATTGCTGCCGCGAACTTGATCGGACCCATATTGTAATTGGGCCTGCCATTGATTTCCTGAGCCGGCAGCACCGACGAGCGATCGAAATACCGGTTAAGGATTGCAAAAACCGCGGCAAGGCTGGCCGCAGCAGTCAGCGAGGCATGAAATGCGAATGGGGCATCGACCGCTTTCGCCGCGCCGATCATGCAGAGAAAGGCGGTCGCCGCGAACAAAACCGTCAGGCCACTTTCGCCGATGGACATGAATTTTGAGTTAGAGGCCTGGCTCATGCGGATTCTCTCTTGGGGACACCAATCCAAACAACCACAGTCGCGGCCAAAGCGATTTGATCGAAATCAACTGCGTTCAAGTGGCGAGGTTGGCGCGAAGGCCAGCGAAATATGGCAGTCGCGTCTTTGCCAAAGACATCAACCGCTTGGGAATGCCGGTCTTTGTCAAAATGCGTTATGAAAGAGCTGTTGTCTGTTTTTCGATTGCGGACGGATCTACACTTCGCTGCGCGCGCAATCCGCAAGCGCTTTAAGAACATCCCTCCGAGCGATAATGCCTGCCAATCGATGGTCGCCGTCGATGGCGGGAACGCTCCTGATACGATGATCGATCATGAGCTGGAGTACGCGCGTCAATTTGGTGTCGGTTCGAACGTAAATGAATTCCGAAGTCATGACATCGGCGACGGTTCGGCTCATCAGCTGCTCATATTGGGGAACCATCTGGTTGGGCGTGAATACAAAGCATTTCAGCAAATCGAACTTGGTCACAATGCCGACAACCTGCGCATCCTCCTCGACCGGATAGGCATTGAAATCGTCGCGCTCGAACATGTCGCTCAGATCGCGCACGGTGAGCTCGCGCGTCACCGTCTTCACCGTGTTGGTCATATGACCGGCAACGGTTTCTTCGAGAAATTTATACACGGCGCGATCCCATCAATTGTGGTCGTTTCAGCGTTGATGCCTAATGCGACAGCAATACGCAACGACTGGATTGGGTAATGAGGTGCTGTGTCATGCCGCCAAGGATCAATTCGCGGAATCGCGAATGACCATAGGCGCCCGCGACAACAACACCTGCACCAACGTTGGCAGCTATTGCGTCCAGCTGGGCGATCACGTCTCCGCTCTGCTCCGGCACGACCTCGGAGGCGGAAACGCCGTGACGTGACAGCCACGTCACAACATCCCTGGCCCGCGACACCGCCGCCGGCCGGTTGTCACCGGCTTCCACGATCTCGGTGATGGTGACCTCCTTGGCTTTGCGAAGCATCGGCAAGGAATAGGCGATCGCCCGCCTCGCCTCCGGTGTGTCCTTCCAGGCCATCAGAACGCTTCGCAAATCGAGCCAACTGACGTTGTCCGGTGCGATGAACAGCGGCCGGCCCGCCTGCATCACAAGATCTTTCGGGCTGGCCAGCGCGAATGGGTCCGAAAACGCATGGCTCTGCCCACCGCTGACGATGATGTCTGCGCAACGTGCTTCCTGCAGGATATACCGTGCTGGAAAGTCGATCGCGCAGCGCCATTCGACATGCTTGGCGCGATTTTTGGTCGCCTCTCGGAATTGCACTTCCAGTTCCGACATCCGCTTCTTGATCGATGCCTGACCCTGGTCGATCAGATTTTGCGCCTGCTCTCCCGATGTGAAATAGAGTGGCGGACTGAACTGCGCCGCCGCGATCCCGACAAGCCCTGAGTCAAATCGCTCGGCGATCTGGCCGGCGGCTTCAAGACGAGCCTCGTTCGACTCATCCAGCGCCAGGCTGACCATGACGGTCGCGTATGTCATCTAACCTCTCCGTTGCCACCAGACGTCAGATGCTTCTAGGCTTCGAATCGAACGGCGAGATGAGATAGATCAAAGTCCTCCCTCCCCATCCGGGAAACATAGCGGCGAGAGGAGCGGGAACTTGCGCCCAGCGTCATTCGGCGAAATTGCAGGTCGGGCACCGGGGATTGAGATCGCGGCACTTTCCCGACCGCAATCTGGTGTAGGATCGCCGGGCTCGGTGTACATCGGTTCAGGCTAGCGCGTGACGCTGGATACGTGGAAGTGAAGGCTTTAGGCGTGACCAATATAACTCGATCAGCTGACGCTGTTGGCAAAGAGCATTTCAGGCTCAGAATCGAGGGATTCGGCGTCGGAACCTGGGACCTTGACCTTTCAACGCGCGAGTTGGAGTGGTCCGATACCACGAGAAGCCTTTTCGGCATCGGCCGCGACACGCCGGTTACCTACGAGCTGTTTCTTTCTCTTCTCGAACCACAGGATCGTGACCGCACCGAGCAGGCGATCAAGAGGGCCGCCGAGGTCGGCGGCAATTTCGACGTTTCTTTCAGGGTTGGCCGGACGCCGGGACTTGGTCAGTGGATTCGCGTGCGAGGCGGCCTCGTCAAGGATGAGGCCGGGGCCTCCCGCCATCTCAGCGGAATCGTTCTCGATATCGACGAGGAGAAACTGCTCGAAGAGGCGCTGAGGACGCGGGAAAATCACCTCCGCTCGATCCTCGACACGGTGCCGGATGCCATGATCGTCATTGATGGAAATGGCATCATGCAGTTTTTCAGCACCGCGGCCGAGAGACTGTTTGGCCATGCCGAGCAGGAGGCGATCGGCAAGAACGTCAGTGAGCTGATGCCCCACCCGGATCGGGAACGTCACGACGGCTATCTGGCGCGCTATCGATCCACGGGCGAACGGCACATCATCGGTATCGGGCGGATCGTGACCGGCAAACGCCGGGACGGAACGACCTTTCCGATGCATCTCACGATCGGCGAAATGCAGTCCGGCGGAGTGCCCTACTTCACCGGCTTCGTGCGCGACCTGACCGAGCACCAGCAAACGCAGGCACAGCTCCAGGAATTGCAATCCGAACTCGTTCACGTTTCTCGGCTGAGCGCGATGGGGGAGATGGCCTCGGCGCTCGCGCACGAACTTAATCAGCCCCTCGCCGCCATCAGCAACTACATGAAAGGCTCGCGCAGGCTGCTGTCCGGCAGCCGCGATCCCAATACGCCGAAAATTGAAAATGCGATGGACCGCGCCGCCGAACAGGCGCTGCGCGCCGGTCAGATCATTCGCCGGCTTCGTGATTTCGTTTCGCGAGGCGAATCCGAGAAGCGCGTCGAAAGCCTGTCAAAACTGATTGAAGAGGCGGGCGCGCTCGGTCTGGCCGGTGCCCGCGAGCAAAACATTCAGCTTCGCTTCAACCTGAACCCGGAGTTCGATCTGGTCCTGGTGGATCGGGTCCAAATTCAGCAGGTTTTGGTCAACCTGTTCCGCAACGCCCTCGAGGCGATGGCGCAATCACCGCAACGGGAGCTTATCGCGTCGAACGGCAAAGTCGCCGACGACATGATCGAAGTCGTGGTGTCCGATACCGGGACCGGATTCCATGATGACGTCAAGCCCAATCTGTTTCAGACTTTCTTTACGACCAAAGCGACCGGCATGGGGGTAGGCCTCTCCATCAGCCGCTCGATCATCGAAGCCCATGGCGGCCGGATGTGGGCCGAAAATAATGCCGCGGGAGGAGCGACGTTTCGCTTCACGCTGCCCGCAGCATCCAACGAGAGTTGACATATGGCGGATAAGGGAAAGGTTTACGTTATCGACGACGACGAGGCGATGCGGGATTCGCTGAACTTCCTGCTCGATTCTGCCAACTTCAAGGTGACGCTGTTCGAAACCGCTCTGAGCTTTCTCGAGGCGCTCCCCGGCCTGGACTTTGGATGCGTTGTTTCCGACGTCCGCATGCCCGGCCTTGACGGAATCGAGCTCCTGAAACGCATGAAGGCAGGCAACAGCACATTTCCGATTGTGATCATGACCGGGCACGGCGACGTGCCGCTTGCCGTCGAGGCGATGAAACTGGGAGCGGTCGATTTTCTCGAGAAGCCCTTCGAAGATGATCGCCTGATCGGCATGATCGACGCGGCTATCCGGCAGGCAGAGCCGGCCGCGAAGAGCGAGGCGGTCACACTCGACATCGCGTCACGGATAGCAACTCTCAGTCCTCGCGAGCGTCAGGTCATGGACGGCCTGATCGCCGGGCTTTCCAACAAGCTGATCGCGCGCGACTATGACATCAGCCCCCGCACCATCGAGGTCTACCGGGCAAACGTGATGACAAAAATGCAGGCCAACAGCCTGTCGGAACTGGTACGGCTGGCGATGCGCGCCGGGATACTGAACGATTGAGCTAAATCAAGCTGCGGCAGTCACGACGGGTGTTGTATGACGATATGTATCATCCAAATCAGTACCCAACGCGCGGTTTTTCGTGATGGCTTCGCTCGCAAAACCAACGGTCTACGTGGTTGACGACGATGCGGACGTGCTCAGTTCGCTGCGGTTTCTTCTTGAAACGGATGGATTCGCCGTTCGAACCTTCAGGAACGGCCCCGCGCTGCTGAGCGCGGTCCGTTCGACCGGCGTCGAATGCTTCGTGATCGACTACAAAATGCCTGATATAAACGGCATCGATCTGGCCGGCCGTTTGCGGAACCGTGACATTGCCGCACCGATCATCCTCATAACGGGTTACCCAGACGAAAATATCTCGGCAAGGGCCGCGGCTGCAGGTGTACGGCATGTTCTGCAGAAGCCCCTCCTCGAGGAGAGCCTTGCTAGCCGTATTCGAGGGGCCATTCAGGAAATTCGCCCCGTCACGGGCTAAGGAACCCGGCAATGACCTCCGGTACAGTACGTAGGTAGACCTCCTTAAGTTACCGCACGAAATTTCCAAACCCGAATATCCCGACTAGCAATTGGTCATCCGCAGCAAGGAGATGACCTATGCTCAGCACTTCCGTTATTAGCAACAAGATTAGCCCCGTTGCCTACCCCGTCCCCGCTCTCGACCAGTTTGGCGCGGTCACCGGGCACGCCGGCCTCATCGCCACTGAATTCACCTACAAAAAGGACGAGGAAATCTACGGAGAGGATGAGCCCGCGGAATACGTTTACCAGGTCATCAGCGGCGCGGTTCGCAGCTACAAATTGCTGTCCGACGGACGGCGTCAGATCGGCGCATTTCATCTGCCGGGTGACGTTTTCGGGCTTGAATCCGGGACGGTGCATCGGCTGGCAGCGGAAGCCATTATCGATACCACCGTGCGCCTGGTAAAGCGCCGCAGCCTTGAGCAAGCCGCCGGGGTGGACGTCAAGGTCGCACGTAATCTTTGGGCCATGACGGCAGGCGACCTTCGACATGCGGAGGATCACATGCTGCTGCTCGGGCGCAAGACCGCGATGGAGCGCGTGGCCACTTTCCTGCTGGAGATGGATCGCCGGCTTGCGGTCGCGGGCATGATGGCGCTGCCGATGTGCCGCCGGGATATCGGCGATTACCTCGGCCTCACGCTGGAAACCGTCTCAAGGGCGCTTTCGCAGCTTCACGCGCAAGGGGTACTCGGGTTTTCCGGCGCGCGTCAGATCGTGCTTCGCAATCGCCAGCGCTTGCGCACCATGGACGCATGAGAGCTATGATCATGTGGTCCGCCGGGTTTCCGGCATCACCAGCCAGATCATGGCAAGGCCCGTCGCCGCAACGGCCGCGAGCCCCAGAAATGCAAAACTGCTGCCGAAACGATCGGCGACGTAGCCGGCCAGCACGGTGCTGAGCGAAGCGCCGATGCCGGTCGCGGTGCCGACGATGCCCTGTGCGAGATTGAAATGGCCGCTGCCGAACGCGACATCGGCGACGATCAACGGAATCATGACACTGAATACCGCGGCCGTGACGCCGTCGAAGACCTGCACCGCGACCAGCAGGTAAGGGTCGCTCACGGTGGCGAACAGCACGCCGCGGATGGCCAGCGCGGCGAAGCCCAGCAACAGCAGCGGCCGTCTCCCCCATCGCTGCGCCGCGCGTCCCACCGACGGAGACGACAGCGCGACGATGGCTTGCGGCACGATGATGCAGGCGGCGATCAGCACTGGCGCCCACTGGCTTGACCGGGTGGTTACGACGCCGGCCATGATCGGAAGCATCGCTGCGTTGGCCAGTTGCAGCAGCAGCACGCTGCCGGCGAAGATCAACAGAGGCGGCTGGCGCATGAGATTTAGAACGCTGGTTGCGTTGGCGTCGGGTTCCGGTGACGAGAAACACCGAGCGGCTCGACAGCAGATAGCCGCACGTTCCCATAACGGCCGCGGCAACTCCGTTGCCAAGCGACGCATAACGGGCGTTGCGTCCGAACCGCTCGCCAATCGCAAGCGGCCCGACCAGGCCGAGGCTGATCGCGGCAATCGCCGGACCGAGGACGCAACTCGCGGCGGCGTGCAGGGTCGCAGCCGCCGCCACCACCGGAAAGATCGGCCATGCGGCATATCCCAGCGCGCACATGCCAATCGTCGCCACCGCAAGGCCGGCCACCAGCCGTTCGGAGCGCGCCGCGTCGACGATGGCGCCGCCCGGCATTTGTCCAATCAGCCCGACGAGACCACCGATCGACAGCACAAGGCCGATCTCGACCTGGGTCCACTTCTGCGTTGTCAGATACACCGCGATGAATGGACCGAAGCCGGTCTGCACATCGGCGAGAAAGAAGATGAACCAATCAAGTCCGCGCAAGCTCTGGCGCGACGGCGTTGACGCCGGCGGATCGGCAAGCGGCTCTGGCGCCGACGGCGCCATGGTTTCAGTATCGATCGGCCGCCCACGACGGTCACGATCAATCCGGTCAATCGAATGTCGGGATGAACGCGCCAATAGGATATCTCTCTGCCCTTAAGGACCATACTGCAGGGGCTGCAGACTGCCCGATGCGCCGAGCACGACGATCGGCGTATCCTCCTTGTATTCGGGCGCCGCCCTCACCTGCTCCTTGGTCAATTCGAGCGAGATGCTGTCGCTCTTGTTGCCGATGCGCCAGAACCGCAACGCATTCCAGTCGACCACGATTTTCCGGCTGCCTACGCCCAGAAAACCGCCGAAATCGATGACGGCTGCGCGCACCTGGCCGGCGCGATCGACGACCACGTCGACGATCCGCCCCATATCCTCGTCCGCCGCGCTGCGGACATCCCGTCCAAGCACGCCATGCGCATCCGCAGCGCCAATGATCGTGACGGAGGGTGGCGGCACGCCTTCTTTTGGGGCCGCCACCGCGGGGGCGGTATTTGGCGGCGCGGCGTTGGGACTGGCTTGCGGCACAGCGGTGTCATCGGCTGCCCGGGATGCGACAGCCGACAACGATGCAAGAACGATCATCATCAACGCGAACGGACGTTTGGCGCGCATATGGCCTCCTGTTCATCGAAGGGGCATCAGTTCCGCGTGCAGTCCAGGCGAGCCAGGTGCAGCCAGTCGTCGACGGCTGGAGCCCGACGGCCCGCGGGTACCAACGGGGATCGGCAATCAAAGTTCGACTCTTCCACGCTCAGCGGTGTCCCCGCGTTCAATGCGCGAGAACGATCGACACCTGAATCTGGCCGCGCGTACGCAAAACTTCCAGCGACACGTCATCGCCGTGGCGACGGACCCGCAGATCGACGCTCGAAGAACCCAGTTGCAGTTCGCGCAGGATCACTTCGTTAAGGAATGCTGGCAGGCGCGGGTTGCGCAGGCGAATTTCGCCGCGCTGCGCCTCGAATTCGAGACCGAGTGCGGCTTCCAGCAGCGTAAACGGCGTCGCGCTCGCCCAGGCCTGCGGCGCGCAAGCAACCGGATACAGCGTCGGGCCGCGGCGTCTTTCACGCTGAAACCCGCAGAACAATTCGGGGAGCCGCCGCAAATCCATATAGCTGGCGGCATCGAACAGGCCCTTGAACACATGTTCGACCGAATGCTTCAGCCCGTAGCGCGCGAGGCCGAGCGCTATCAACGCATTATCGTGCGGCCAGATTGATCCATTGTGATAGGACATCGGATTGTAGCGCGCTTCGCCACGCGCGACGGTGCGGATGCCCCATCCTGAAAAGAATTTATTGCTCATGAGATCGCTAGCGACCATGCGCGCCCGATCCGTCCGCGCAATCCCGGTGAACAGCAATTGCCCGGCATTCGACGTTCGCACCTTGCACGGCTGTTTGGCGCCGTCGAGCGCAAGCGCGTAAGTTCCGAGGTCGTCGCACCAGAAAGCCTCTTCGAAGCGTTCCGCCAGCCGCTGCGCATCAGCTTCCAGTTGTCGCGCCCTGTCCACCAAGCCCAGCCGGAGAGCGCAGCGCGCTGCGAGGTGCTTGCCGGCAAACACATAGCCCTGCACTTCCGATAGCGCGATGTAACCCTCGGCAAGCCGTCCGTCGGCGTGAAAGATGGCGTCGTAGGAATCTTTCCAGCCCTGGTTGGCCAATCCCTGCTCGGAGGCGCGCTGATATTCGACAAATCCATCCTGATCGGGATCGCCCGCGCCGTCGATCCAGCGCAACGCCGCCTCGATCGCAGGCCACAACTCGGCCAGTGTCTCGTCGTCGCCGGTGCGTTCGACATAGAGCCCGGCCAGCAGCACGAACAACGGCGTCGCATCGACGCTGCCGTAATATTGCGCGAACGGCACTTCGCGCAGCGCCGCCATCTCGCCGCCGCGCATTTCATGCAGGATCTTCCCGGGCTCGGCGTCGGCCAGCGGATCGATCGATTTTGCCTGGTAGAATGCGAGCCGCTTCAGCACACCACGCGCGACGCGCGGATCGATCCACAGCATCTGCAGCGCCGTAATCAGGCCGTCGCGGCCGAACGTCGTCGAATACCAGGGAATGCCCGCATAGGGATAGCGGCCCTGCGGCGTTTCCGTCATCAGCATGTTGAGGTCAGCCATCGACTGGCACAGCACCTCATTGAAGATATTGTTGGAGGTCTCGATGCTGGTTGCGCCCGATGTCGATTGGCGCATCTCGCGGCGGTGCGCCAGCAGTCCACGAAAGAATGGCGACGGCTTGAGCGCAGCCGGCTTGTTGCAGGCAACCGACACGAACAGCGAACTTGCCTGTTGCGGCGCCAGATCGAGATGAAAGGTGCCGGCATTCACCGCAAGCCGCGTCGGGCGCGGATCGAACTGAAGGGCGGTACTGCGCGGCTTACCGTCCAGTCCGCTGTATTCCAGCGCGACGTCGGCTGGGCCGAGCAGCTTGCTTGAGCCGATGCCCCGGCGCAGACGGCGCTCGCCGCGAACTTCAAACAAGTCAGCGAAGTCATTGTCGAACAGAAGCGTCAGGTCGAAGCTCGCGGTGTTCTCGCCGTGATTCTGCAGACCGATCCGCTGATAGGCGGTTCCGCGCCACAGAAAGATCGTGCGTACAATGTGCAGCATGTCCTTCTGCAGCACGATGCGTTCGTTACGATAGACGTCGGGATTGGTGAGATCGACCGTCAGCGCCGAGTTATCATCGCGCAGATTAGATCCGAGCAGCAGCGGCTGGACTCCGTCCAGCACCAGTTCAAGCCGCGCGAGATAGCGGGTGTCGGCATTGAACAGGCCATCGGGCCCGCCGGCGGAGGCGCCGATGTCGCCGTGACTGTCCAGCACGACGAAGGTGTCGTCATGCTTGAGTGCGCGGCGCGGCCTTGCCGCGGGCCCGGTCATCGGAATGTAGAACGGCGATTCCTCGACGACTTCGATCTCGCGAATAGCGCTTTGAGTCATAGCTTCGATTGCCATTGGGGGACCTTAGCCGGCTTGCTTGCAGCACGTTCCGCGCGACGGTACGCAAAGTCAAAACAATCCTTGACGGACGCTCAGGCCGCATGGGTTGCGGTTGCGTGGGTAGCAAGTCGGCCCATTTCCCGCGCGACCAGTTCCCGATACGGACCCCTGCCCTGCATCAGGATATCTGGTGGGCCGTCTTCGATGATTCGACCACCTTGTAGCATGATCACGCGATCAAAATTGCGCAGCGTCGCAAGACGGTGGGCGATTGCGATGACGGTGCGCCCACGCATCAGGCGGCCGAGCGCCTCGCGTATCGCCTCCTCAGATTCGCTGTCGAGCGCCGCCGTGGCCTCATCCAGCAGCAGGATCGGTGCATCCTTCAGGAAGGCGCGCGCGATCGCGATGCGCTGGCGCTGTCCGCCAGACAGCTTGACGCCGCGATCCCCGACCATGGTCTCCAAACCTTCCGGCGGTGTCTCGACAAAGTCGCAGCGCGGACATTTTCCATGATCGAACGATGGAACATTGAGATGTCCTGTGGAACCACCGAAATCGCCGCCCGAAGGCTCTCCTGGGTGACCTTGGAGATGTTCTGGCCATCGATCGAGATGTGGCCCTGGTTCACGTCGTAAAATCTCTGCAGCAGGGTGAACATAGTGGATTTCCCGCCCCCGGATTGTCCAACCAGCCCAACCCTTTGGCCTGCATTGAGGCGGAGGCTGAACTTGTCGAATACCTGCAGGCCCCCGGGGTAGCGGAACGACACCTTGTCGAAGACGATCGCTGCCCCAGCCTTCACCAACGGTTCGGCTTTAGGATGGTCGCGCAGTTCGTGGGGAAGCAACAGGGTGGCAATCGCCTCGGTCAAGCGGGCGACGTGCTGGGTAACATCGACCAGCGCCACCGCGAGATCTCGCGTCGCATTCAGAATGGAAAGTCCCAAGGTGCAGACCAGCACGACGTCTCCCGTGCTGGCGCCGCCGCGCTGCCAAAGCACGATAGCCCAGGCCAGCAACGCGATCGTCAGCACGACGGTAATCGCAGCGTGGGTGAGCCGCAACTTTTCGAGGTAACGAAGGCTGCGTCCGCGCGCCGTCACTTCCCGGTTGACGGTGGCATCAAACCGGTCGTGCTCGAGGCTGAGGCCGCAGAACGCCCGCACCAGCGGCATGTTGTTGATGACATCGACCATTTCACCATCGACCGCGGCGGCCTTGTCCGCGAACTCGTCATGCAAGGGTTTACCTTTGGCGGCCAGGTGAAACATCGCAACCACCATTCCACCTGCGATCACGATCAGGCCTGCCGACATCGGCAGGCTCACGGTTCCGATCAGCACGATCGCCGCCACGGTCGCAATGCACGGCGGCAGTACATTCCAGACGAACATATTTTCGACGGTGAAGACGGCATTCGATGTCGCGGTAATGCGACTTGTCAGCATGCCCGGCAGCCGGTTGGAAAAATAGCTCGGCGCGTGGCCGGTCAGGTGACGGAAAATATCGCGGCGCAAATCGCCGGTTACCCGCACGAAGGTAAAGCTTGCTGTCCAGCTGGCGATCCGCCACAGAAAATTATCTGCCGCAATCAGCGACATGAGAAAAACGAATGCCAGCCATACGCGGCCTGCACTGCCCGGCCCTGCCGACAAGCCATCGACCAGATACTTTACGCCATATTGTGTGCCTACGGAACAAGCAACCGCTGCAACAACAGCAGTCACAATGACGACGTGCGAAGCAAGACGTTGGCGAAGATAGCGCAGCACAAACGGCAGCGGACGATTTGCATATCCTGAAAGAACGTCCATGTAGCTGCAAACCCCTTGTAAGAGAAGGAAAACTCAAATCGGGCATAGGTCATACGATCGAATGGTGGAGCCTGCTTCGCAATTGCCTTCGCGACGCCATTGGTCCGCAACATTTGTCCCGCATCGACAGTGAATGAGATCTGACCGGGCGTGATGGCATCAGCAAGACCGTGATGTGGAAGAACTACGCTAGCTCTAAGGAACTTCGCAGATGCGAGAACGTTCCAGTTTCGACATGTCGGTGCCAACGCGGCCAAAGGGCGTTTTGGTCATTCACAATGAGAAGAGGAGATATGTAAAATGCGCATCGCGCAGGTTGCTCCGCTGACGGAGGCTGTACCCCCGAAGCTTTATGGTGGCACCGAACGGGTGGTACACTGGCTCACCGAGGAACTGGTAGCGCTGGGAAACGATGTCACGCTGTTCGCCAGCGGCGATTCCCAGACCTCGGCGAAACTTGACGCGACGTGGCCGAGGGCACTGCGCCTCGACGGATCCGTCCGCGACGCCAACGCGCTGCATATGGTGATGCTGGAGCGCGTACGACGAAAATGTGACGATGAAGAATTCGACTTTCTGCACTTCCATCTCGACTATTACCCGTTCTCGCTGTTTTACCGGCAGCCAACTCCGTTTCTGACCACCCTGCACGGCAGGCTCGATCTGCCCGAGCACCAGCCGGTGTTCACGACATTTTCATCGGTCCCGGTGATTTCGATTTCGAACGCGCAGCGGCGTCCGGTGCCGCACGCCAACTGGGTCCGCACGATCCACCACGGCCTGCCGGAAAAATTGCTGATGCCGCGGCCGGTGACCCCGAGCTACCTCGCCGTGCTGGGCCGCATTGCGCCCGAAAAGGGGGTCGATCGCGCCATCAAGATCGCGATCCGATGCGGCATCCCGCTCAAGATCGCCGCGAAGGTCGATCGGGCCGACCAGGACTATTATGATGAAATCATGCGCCCGCTGATGGATCACCCTCTCGTCGAATATATCGGCGAGATCAGTGACCACGAAAAATCCGACTTCCTCAGCGGCGCGATCGGGCTACTGGTCCCGATCGACTGGCCGGAGCCGTTCGGCCTGGTCATGATCGAGGCGATGGCCTGCGGTACGCCGGTAATCGCATATAACCGTGGCTCGGTTCCCGAGATCGTCGATGAGGGCTTGACCGGCTTCATCGTGGAGGATGAAACCAGCGCGGTCAGCGCCGTCAATCGCCTGTCCGGGTTGAGCCGACATGCGATCCGAAAACAGTTCGAGACCCGCTTCACCGCACACCGCATGGCGCTCGACTATCTCGCCGTCTATCGCGGCCTGATGGAGGCCGCGGAGCCACGCATCAAGCTGGTGAGCAGCGCCGAATAGTCCGGTCCGTGGCGGCAGTCTGAATTTCCGGCGCTGCCGCGCATCGTTGTAACAACGCGAAAGCGGAATACGCCTCGGATTCAATTTTCAAAGAGCCACGACGGTTCAAGTGTAAAACCGTCATTGCGAGCGAAGCGAAGCAATCCATCTCGCGGCGTAAAGGAAGAATGGATTGCTTCGCTTCGCTCGCAATGACGTGGAACTCCCGATACAGCTTCTCGCCCTCGCGGCGCGATGCG
>WNFN01205736.1_pt4 | contig 15117 bp, 21 predicted proteins | sample 5400161 | NCBI WGS metagenome assembly WNFN01 (sample SAMN13153353, study PRJNA577476) | soil metagenome | isolation source: 80 cm saprolite on Douglas fir-dominated hillslope | place: USA:California | collected 2013-09-17
CGCGCAAGGCGCCGCATTTCCAGGCCCGCCTCGCCGCGCTCGGCAAACATCCGCTGGTCGGCGAGGCGCGCGGTCTCGGGCTTGTCGGCGGGCTCGAGCTGGTCGCGGACAAGAACAGCAAACGTTCGTTCGAAGCGAAGGCCGGCATCGGCCCGCGAGCGGTGCGCTACGCCGAAGAGGAAGGGCTGATCGTTCGCTTCCTCATGGGCGATATCCTCTCGATCTGTCCGCCGCTCATCATCGCGCCGGCGGAGATCGACGAACTCTTCGATCGCCTCGGCCGGGCGCTCGACCGCACGCTGGATTGGGTCAAGCAACAACGCCTCATGCAAGCCTGAACCAAAAAATGGAACGGCGCCGGGCTCTCGCCCGACGCCGCTCCCAGCCCCCTCGAGCCCTCAGTAGCGGCCGACGTCAGCCGCGGCGAAGCGCGGCTCCCCCGACCTCGGCCCCAGCATCACTACGATCGCGCCCATTTTGACGCGATTGTAGAGATCGATCACATCCTCATTGGTCATCCGAATGCAGCCGGATGAGATCGCATGCCCGATCCATTCCGGCTGGTTGGTGCCGTGGATGCGGTACAGCGTGTCCTGCCCGCCCGAATAAAGGTAGATGCCGCGAGCGCCCATCGGATTGGCCGGACCGCCTTCGACGTAGTTTGGCAGCGGGCCGAGGCGCCGCTTCTCGCCCTCGGTCGGCGTCCATCCCGGCCATTCCTCCTTGCGGCCGACCTTGGCGATGCCCGACCAAGATTGCGCGTCTTCGCCGACGATCACGCCGTAGCGGATGGCCTGGTTGTCCGGCAGCACGTAGTAGAGGTAGCGCGCGTCGCTATCGACCACGATCGTGCCCGGGGCTTCCTTGCGGTGATACTTGACGATGGCGCGCTGGTATTGGGCTGGGATGCTCGCCTTCGCGTAGGGGGCATTCGCGAGTAGCTTCTTGTCACGCGCCGTCATGCTCGCCTCGGAGGGCGGCTCCAGCTGCGCATGCACGCAGCCGCCGAGCAAAAGCCCCGTCAGCAGCAATGCTATTCCCCTTACCCGCATCGTTGCCCCCATCGCGCGCGCTGGCGCGGCCCGCAATTAGTTCGTTTTGAATCCTCCACTTGCTTAATTAGGTAACGAAAAGGACTGCGTACTTCCAGGCCGATGACGGCTCACTTCGATAGTCTTTGGAACCTGTTGCAGGAATGCCGCAGTTTGGGCCCACGCCGTGGAAAGCTGCCTGTCCACACGGCCGGAATCGCCTTTCAGGTCGGCACCAACGCGCCGGTTGTTAACTCGCCGTTTACCATCCGCCGCCCGACGGGTGCCACTCAAACGACCGCGGGGAAAGGAGCGCCGGAAGGCTGGAGCGCGAAGCCACACCGGCTCGAGCGCGACTGGCAATTGAGGGAACCAATTTCCTTTTACGCTCTGTTTGAAATGTCACGATAGGACACGATTTGTTGCGCATTTCGGCCGCAGTCGCTCGTCATCTCGGTCAGCCGCGAGACGCGCCAAACCGGCCAAAATGCAAGTTCCCACGGAGTAGAAAATGACCAAGAACAATGCGGCGCAATTCAACGACGAGGGCCGCCGCGACGAGCCGAATCTCGGCAGCCGCTACGGTGAAATCGGAATATCCGCAGTTGCTGCCGCGCTGCCTTACCAGAGCGAGGTCAAGAATCCCGCTTATGCTCCAGCCGTCCACCGGTTGGACAAGTCGGTGCCTGAAAAGGCGGCCTGATCGCTTGCCGCCATCCTTGCCGGCTCCCGCACACATGCCATCGCACCGTTAGGCCTGTCACCGCGGCGTCACCCCGCCTGCGCATTGTCCTTGCAAGGTGAGGGTTGATTGGGCCATCACTGGCTCGATCGGGGGATCATGCGCGGATCGCGCTCGCTTGCGAGTCGGACGCGCTGGCGTCGGCGGAGGGGTCATGCTGTGGGTCTACGTTCCGCGCGGCACATCGCTCGACCGCGTGCCGGTCACGCCGGATGTCGCCGTACCTGAGAGTGCGGTGTGGTTCGACCTGGTCAATCCCAACCACGAGGAGGACAAGCTCGTCGAGCGTCAAGCCGGGACGGCGGTTCCCACCCGCGAAGAAATGCAAGAGATCGAGGTCACGAGCCGCCTCTACTCCGAAAACGGCGCGCGTTACATGACCGCGACGCTGATGTGCCAGTCCGACACCGCCGTGCCGAAGACGACTCCGGTGACCTTCATCCTGTCCGGCCATCGGCTCATCACCGTGCGCTACGACGAGCCGCGCCCGTTCATGATCGTCGGTAACAAGCTTGCGCGCGTTTGCCCGCCGTCCGTGACCGGCGAATCGGTCTTGATGGACCTGCTGGATGCGGTGATCGATCGCACGGCCGACATTTTGGAGCGCATCGGTTCGGAGGTCGATCAGATCTCGCACGACATTTTCGAGCCGCAGGCCGGCGGCGCCGATCGCACCCGAAGCTACAACGAAATATTGAAGACGATCGGCAAAAAAGGCGATCTCGCCTCCAAGGTCCGCGAGAGCCTGGTCTCGATCGGACGCCTGCTGCTTTACCTCGCAAACGAAGCCGACAGCATGCGCTGGGCGAAAGAGCCGCGCGCGCAACTTCGCGGCATGCAGCGCGACGTGCACTCGCTATCCGACCACGCCGCCTATCTTTCCAATAAGATTCAGTTCCTGCTCGACGCCATGTTGGGGGTCGTTACCATCGAGCAGAACAACGTGATCAAGATTTTTTCGGTCGCGGCCGTTGCGCTGATGCCGCCAACGCTGATCGCGTCGATCTACGGCATGAATTTCAAACACATGCCCGAGCTCGACTGGTCGCTCGGCTATCCTGTCGCCATCGTGCTGATGCTGCTTGCATCCGCGCTGCCCTATTTCTTTTTCAAATGGAAGAAATGGCTCTGAACTCAGCTGCGCTGCCGAAGCCGCAGGGTGGGCAAAATCGTCGCCGCGCGGGCGCGGCGCGCGCACAATTTTGCCCACATGGATAAGCCGAGAGACGCGCGCCTTTGCCCACCCTACCGCCGCTTCTTCTTCAAGTGGAAGAAGTGGCTCTGAGCTGAACGAATACGGGCCAGGGTAAACTCATATCCGCCGTCCGGGCTCTGCTGTCAGACGTGCTGGCCGCCGTTGATGTGGATCTCGGCGCCGTTCACGTAGGACGAGGTGTCGGTGCAGAGCACATAGATGATCTTGGCGACTTCATCGGGCGTGCCGAGGCGATGCATTGGAATCTGGTGGGCCACGATATCGGATGTCCCGGGCGAGAGAATCGCCGTGTCGATCTCGCCCGGAGCGATGGCATTGACGCGGATGCCGAGCGGACCGAAGTCGGCCGCCATCTCGCGAGTGAGCGCGGCAAGCGCCGCCTTTGACGTGGCGTATGCCGCGCCGGCGAAAGGATGCACGCGCGATCCCGCAATGGAGGTGACGTTGACGACGGAGCCTTTCGCGGTCTTGAGCTCTTCCACTAGTCCGCGCGCGAGCGTGATCGGCGCGAAGAAATTCACCCGGAAGACGTGATCCCACACATCGAGCGTCGTCTCGATCGAGGAGAGGCGCTTGCCCCCGTCGGCTTTGGGCGAGATCGCCGCGTTATTGACAAGAGCGTGCAGTTCGCCGTTCTCAAGCCGCTGCTTGACCTCGGAGATCGCACGCAGCGTATGCTCGGGATCGGCAAGATCGACCTGAATGTGATCCTCCGGCCCCATTTCCCAGGGGCAGTTCTCCGGAAAGGCATGGCGCGAGCAGGTGATGACGCGCCACCCGGCCGCCGAAAATCGCTTGACCGTGGCGTGACCGATGCCCCGGCTCGCTCCCGTGAGCAGGAGCGCGCGGCGTGGCTGGTTCGAGGGCGGCGTGGCCATGACGATCAATCCCGAAAACGTCGTAATGCTAGAGCGGTTTGCGGTCCGGTGAAACGGGTGCTCCGCGCGTGATGGCGTCCTCGCTGCTCGCCGGCGCGCGCTCGGGCGGAGAATGCATCAGGGATAGAGACGCGTCTTGCGCCAGGGCGCATCGAACGTTTCACGCCGGAATTCGAGCCGGTCATGCAGGCGGAACGGCCGCTCTTGCCAAAACTCGATGACGAGTGGTCGCAGGCGGTAGCCGGTCCAGTTCGGCGGTCGCGGAATCGTGCCGATTGCGAATTTCGCCGCGTATAGCGCGATCGCCTTCTCGAAGGCGTGGGGACTCTCGAGCGGCGCCGACTGTTTGCTGGCCCAGGCGCCGATCTGGGTGAGACGCGGCCGGGTGGCGAAATAAGCATCAGCGTCCGCATCTTCGATCCGCTCCACCGGGCCGCGCAGCCGCACCTGCCGATTGACCGATTTCCAATGAAAGAGCAGCGCGGCTTTGTGATCGCGATCGAGCTCGCGCCCCTTTTGGCTCTCGATGTTGGTGTAGAACACGAATCCGTCCTCGCCGAAGCCCTTCATCAGCACCATTCGCACGTTGGGCAAGCCGTCCGCATCGACGGTGGCCAGCGACATCGCGGTCGGATCGCGTGGCTCACTGCGGGTCGCTTGCTCGAACCAGGCGGCAAACAGCCGCAAAGGCTCATCGGCCTCGATAAGATCACCGCTCGTTAACCGGGCGAGGTTTTCTATTGGCGCCGATTCAGACATTCTGCGGAGTACTCGGGTGGTGGCGTCGTTGCCAAGCTCGCTGTTCAGGCAGCCCCCTTATAAAGGAACGTCGGGTCCCTCGCGCCAGAAACTTGCGGCACGGACAGGGCGAAAGGGCGAAAAATCTGCTTGCGGTGTTGCGACCGGCTTAGGAACGTGAAATCCGCGAAAGATCGGGCGGGGACCGCAGGCGCGCCCTCGTTGCGGTCTGCCGCCGCGCGCACCACATTGAATCGATGCGAATCGGGGCGATGCCCGGCGCGATAGATGGCGACCTGCCTGGGAGAGACTGAGGATGCGCGACCCCTATGAGGTCCTCGGGGTAACGAAGACTGCGAGCGCCGCGGACATCAAGAGCGCCTTCCGCCGGCAGGCGAAGAAGCTGCATCCGGACGCCAACAAGCACGACCCGCGAGCGGCCGCGCGCTTTGCCGAGCTGAATGCGGCTTACGAAATCCTGGGCGAGGAGGACAAGCGCAAGGCCTTCGATGGGGGCCAGATCGACGCCGAGGGAAAGCCGCGGTTCCAGGGCTTTGAAGGTTTTGGCCGTGGCCGCCAGCAAGGCGGCTTCAAGCCAGAGGACGTATTCGAAACCTTCAGCTGGGGGCGAGACGGTTTTCAACACACGCGTGGCCGCGCTGGCGGCTTCGGCGGTTTCGAAGATGTTTTGAAGGAAGCGTTCGGAGGCGCCGGGCGTTCAGGGCAGGCCGGCGGCGGCTTCCGCTTCGAGCAGGAGCATCGCCCCGGTCAGGACATCAGTGCTGCGCTCACGATCACGCTGCCGGAAGCGGCCAAGGGAACGGACAAGCGCGTGCAGCTGCCGACCGGTCGCGAGGTCGACGTGAAGATCCCGGCCGGACTGAACGAGGGACAAGTCATCCGCCTGAAAGGGCAGGGGCTCGCCGGCTCCGGCGGCCGTGCGGGCGATCTTCTGATCACGGTCTCCGTTGCTCCGCATCCGCTGTTTGCGCGCAGCGGTGCCGATCTGCGTCTCGAGCTCCCGATCACGCTCTACGAGGCGGTACTCGGTGCCAAGGTGCGCGTGCCGACGCTCGATGGCGCAGTCGAGCTTGCGATCCCTCCCGGCACCAGTTCCGGGCGCATCTTCCGCCTCAAAGGCAAGGGCTTCCCTGCCAAGCAGGGCAAAGGCGATCTACTCGCAACCGTGCGGATCGTGTTGCCCGAAGGCGGCGACTCCGACCTTGAAGAGCTGATGCGCAAGTGGCGCAAGCTCAAGCCCCATGATCCGAGACAGGACATGGGGTGAGCGCGCGTATAGCCTGCCGTCATGCGTTACCTCGGCTGCGGCGCGTTCTTGTCGATCTGGTCATACGCCGCCTGCGCCACGCTGAGCAGGCGCTCGCGGTCGGTTGGCCCGCTCACGACATAGGCAAGGCCGCGCTCGACCCAATAGACGGCGGCGAAGCGATCCGCTGAACGGTAGCGCATCGCCGTCTGTGGCGAATCCGTGCGCGCGTAGTAGATGGTAAAGCGCTCGCCGGAGTGCCCTTCATACATGCACAATGCCGCCGGGCCGAACGGGCCGGGCAGCAGACGTCCGCCGACGAGCTTCAATCCGATCGGTTCGAGATCGGGTATCTTGAGCTCGTAATCGAGACGTCTCGACAGCCACTGGATCAAATGCGGCCGCTCGCCCCCCGTGACCTCGACGGGATGGCGCACCTCGACCACGTAGACCCCGTGGGCGTCGAGCGCTTGTGTGGTGAAGGTGTCGAAGCGGCTCGGCGCCGCGGCCGATGCGCCATGTGCCATCCACCCGACAGCCCCGCCCGCGAGAAATGCTACGACCACCGCGGCGGCGGCAATCGCACGCCAAGAGCGTGCGCCGCGGGCCAGTTTGTCGAGATCGAAGCGCGCCGGGACCGCCTCCGAGGCGAGCATGCCGAAGCGCGCGCGGATCGCTTCGGCCTGCGCGCGCCATTGGGCGACGCGGGCAGCATCTTCCGGATGCGAGGCAAGCCACGCCTCGACGGCGCCGCGGCGGTCGGCCGCAAGCTCGCCGTCGAGATAGGCGTGCAGCTCTTCCTCTGTCACGGGTGCGTATCGATCGATCATTGTCTTCGCCCTCGATTTATTTGATGCGGCGGAGCGCGGGGCGCTCGCCGTCGAGATAGGCCTTAATCTGCATGCGCGCTCGCGCTAACCGCGACATCACGGTTCCGATGGGCACGCCCTGCACTTCAGCGACCTCGCGGTAGGTGAGGCCCTCGAGCACCACCAGAAGCAAGGCCGAGCGCTGGTCCTCGACCAGCGAGGCGAGCGCCCGCTCGATGTCGCGCGCTCCCGCCTCCGGTCCGGCGAGTTCCGCGGCGTCGTTGTCGTCGATCGCCTGCAGCGCCGGGCGCCGCGCCAACGCGCGCAGCCGGTTGCGATTGAGGTTCGTCAGAATCGTGTAGAGCCAGCTGCGAATGTCGCCACCGTGAAACAGATGTTCTGACCTCAGCGCCCGCACCAGGGTGTCCTGCACCAGATCGTCGGCCAGTTCGCCATTGCGCGTGAGCGCGCGCGCATAGCGTCGCAGTGCCGGTATCGCGGCCTCGATTGCTTGCCGGAATCCGACCAACGCCCTTTCCCTCCCAACTCCCCGCAAACGATGACCGCGGCGGCCGATATGCCGACAGCCTCGCAAGTCGTGACGAGGCGCCGATATCATCCGGACAAACACTTTGCCGCAAGCGATATTCCCGCGCCTTGATGGTGCGAGAATGGCGGTGCGTGGCCGCTGCTTGTGGGTCCTCTCCCCCTGTGTCATAGGGAAGCTCGCGGTCGGTCGCGAGCAGGGAAAATCATGCCGGAAACGTCAGGCCTCTTGCGCGGCAAACGGGGCCTGATCGTCGGTGTGGCCAACAACCGGTCGCTTGCGTGGGGTATTGCAAAAGCCTGCCACGCACAGGGCGCCGATCTCGCCTTCACTTACCAAGGAGAGGCATTCAAAAAACGCCTCGAGCCCCTCGCGCAAGAGGTCGATGGAATGGTGATTGGGCATTGCGACGTGACCGAGCCCGATACGATCGATACGGCTTTCGCGACGGTTGCGTCGAAATGGGGCGCGCTCGATTTTCTCGTGCACGCCATTGCCTTCTCCGACAAGGATCAGCTCTCCGGGCGCTACGTCGATACGACGACGGATAATTTTTCAAAGACGCTGCTGGTGAGTTGCTATTCGTTCACGGCGATGGCGCAACGTGCAGAGAGGCTGATGTCGGCCGGTGGTGCGCTGTTGACGCTCACCTACTACGGCGCCGAGAAATGGATGCCCCATTACAACGTGATGGGAGTTGCCAAGGCGGCGCTCGAGGCGTCCGTGCGCTACCTCGCCGCCGATTTGGGCGAGAAGAACATTCGCGTCAATGCCATCTCCTCCGGCCCGATCAAGACGCTGGCGGCGTCGGGCATCGGTGACTTCCGCTACATCCTCAAATGGAACGAGCACAACGCGCCGCTGCGCCGCAGCGTCACGATTGAGGAGGTCGGCGACACTGCGGTCTATTTCCTCTGCGACCTCTCTCGCGGCGTGACGGGCGAGATTCATCACGTCGATGCCGGCTACCACATCGTTGGAATGAAACATCCTGACGCGCCCGATATCGTCGTTGGCAAGGAATGACGAGGCTGACCGTTCAGGATAGCGCGCGACGCAGCACTGCCGGGGCGGTGTGGTCCGCGCATGACCGGGCCGCCCCGCGTCAGCGCCGACGGCCGGCTTCGGCCTGAGAGGCGGACCACGCGTGCCGCGACCCGTCATCTACTATATTCGCCACGGGCTCACCGATTGGAACGTCGAGCAACGGCTGCAGGGCCGCCACGACGTGCCGCTCAACGCGGCGGGCTGTGCCCAGGCCGCCTGCTGTGCCGGGATCCTGCATGACCTCTTCCGCCGCGTGGGGCGCGCGCCGGAGAGCTTCGGCTACGTGTCGAGTCCGCTCGTGCGTGCGCGCAAGACCATGGAGATCGTGCGCGCGACGCTCGGGCTCAAACCCGCCGACTATGTCGTCGAAGGGAAGCTCGCCGAAATCGCATTCGGAGAATGGGAAGGGCTCACCTATGGGGAAGTCACGGCGCGGGACAAGCACCTCATTGCCGCGCGCGAATCCGACAAATGGGGCTTCGCGCCGCCTGGCGGTGAAAGCTATGCGCAGGTGGCCGTTCGGATCCGCCAATGGTACGAACGCCTCGAGCGGGATACCGTCGTTGCTGCCCATGGCGGCACCGCGCGCGCGTTGATCGCACATCTCGGGCTCGCCTCGCCGCCAGATGCCGCGCATCATTCCATCGATCAGGGCGTGGTCTATCTGTTCGTGGAGAAGGGCCTCACGCGGTACGCGTGATATGGGCTGGCCCGTCAAAGGCGCCTTGAGCGCCGTTTACGCATCCCGGCGCGGGGATTTGACCGCGACAGCCACGCGGGCTACCACACGCCCCGAGCGGAACTCTATGTCGTTCAACACTTTCGGTCACCTCTTCAGGGTCACAACCTTTGGCGAAAGCCACGGCCTCGCTATCGGTTGCGTGGTCGACGGTTGCCCGCCGCGCATCCCGCTGACCGAGGCGGACATCCAGCCTTATCTCGACAAGCGGCGGCCCGGTCAGTCGCGTTTCACGACGCAGCGCCACGAGCCGGACCAGGTGAAAATCCTCTCCGGCGTCTTTCGCGACGAAACGACCGGCCAGCAGGTGACCACGGGAACGCCGATTGCGCTCGTCATCGAGAATGTCGACCAGCGCGCGAAGGATTATTCCGAGATCAAAGACAAGTACCGGCCCGGGCACGCCGATTACACCTACGATGCCAAATACGGCATACGCGATTATCGCGGCGGGGGGCGTCAATCCGCGCGCGAGACCGCCATGCGGGTTGCTGCGGGCGCGATCGCGCGCAAAATCGTGCCGGGCCTTACGGTGCGCGGCGCGTTGATCCAGATGGGCAAACACAGCATCGAGCGCGCGCGGTGGAACTGGGACGAGATCGAGCGCAACCCGTTCTTCTGTCCGGATGCGGAGAAGGCAAAGTTCTTCGAGGGCTACCTCGACGACATTCGCAAGCGCGGCTCCTCCGTCGGAGCGGTCATCGAGGTTGTCGCGGAAAGCGTACCCGTTGGTCTCGGTGCGCCGATTTACGGCAAGCTCGACGGCGATCTCGCCGCGGCTTTGATGGGCATCAATGCCGTCAAGGGTGTTGAGATCGGCGCGGGATTTGCCGCGGCGGCGCTGAGCGGCGAAGAGAATGCCGATGAGATCCGCATAGGCAACGATGGCAGGCCGGTGTTTCTTTCCAATCATGCGGGCGGCGTTTTGGGCGGTATCTCGACCGGCCAGCCGATCGTCTGCCGTTTTGCGGTCAAGCCGACGTCGTCGATCCTCACCCCCCGGCGCACCGTTGATCGCTATGGTGCCGAGACCGACATCAGCACCAAAGGGCGGCACGACCCTTGTGTCGGCATTCGTGCGGTGCCGATCGGCGAGGCGATGGTGGCATGCGTCATCGCCGACCACTATCTACGTCAGCGCGGGCAAATCGGCGAAACGCCGGTATGGCCGTTCGCCCGTGCCTGAATGGAGTGAGCCAGACGTGCTCGGCAACCACCAGCGGGTGGAATTGGTGCTCGCGGCATTCGCCGCCGGAGGAATCGTGGTGGTCAGCGATGACGACGACCGCGAGAACGAAGGCGACCTCTTCGTCGCGGCCTCGCTGTGCACGCCCGAGAAGATGGCCTTCATCATCCGCTACACCTCGGGCATCGTCTGTGCGCCGCTTTCGCCCGAGGAGGCGAGGCGGCTGCATCTCGATCCCATGGTTGCGGCGAACGATGCGCCGCTCGGGACCGCGTTTACGGTTTCAGTCGATTTCCGGCACGGCCTCACCACCGGAATTTCGGCGGAGGAGCGCAGCAACACGGTGCGCGCGCTTGCCAACGGCAATGCTGGCGCGTCTGATTTCGTGCGGCCGGGCCATGTCTTCCCGCTGGTTGCCAAGGACGGCGGGGTGCTGATGCGCTCGGGGCATACCGAGGCCTGTGTCGATCTGTGCCGGCTCGCGGGGTTGCCGCCGGTCGGCGTGCTTGCCGAGCTGATGAACGACGACGGCACGGTGATGCGGGGGCCGGCGGTGACGGCCTTTGCCGAGCGCCACCATCTCAAGCAGATCTCGATCGCCGACCTCATCGCCTACCGGCAGGCACGCGACAAGCTGGTCAAGCGCATCGGTGAATTCCCGGTGCAAAGCGAGATCGGCACGCTCGCAGGTTACGCCTATGTCACCCCCTTCGACGCCATCCAGCACATGGCCTTCGCGTACGGCCGCATCGGCGACGGCAAGAACATATTGGCGCGCCTGCATCGCGCAGACATCATCCGCGATGTCTTCGGCGGCGCGCATCCGATCCAGTCCTCATTGCAGCGCTTCAAGCAGGAAGGGCGCGGCGTGATCGTCTTCCTGCGCGATGGCGCGGCGGGTGTGCCCACGCACGCCATCCCGCAGGCGGGCTCGACCGGGTCCGAAGTGGCGCGCTCGCGGCAATGGCGCGAGGTGGGCCTGGGCGCCCAGATTCTCAAGGACCTGGGCATCACATCGATCCGCTTGCTCACCTCCGCCAAGTTCACCTATGTCGGCCTTGCGGGGTTTGGCATCGAGATCGTGTCGACCGAGAGAATCGATGATAGAAAGCCACGGCACTAGAAATGCCATGCGTTCGCCCATCCCACGGGCTGAGCGCCGTTAAGCAGGAGCTAATGACCCGGGCATGGAGAGGCGGATGCTTGCAGCGCTGATCTCGACCGTCACTGCGGGTGCTGCTGCGCTGCTGACGGTCACCGCGATCGCGGCGCCGAAACTGCTGTTCGTCGACAAAAGCCCGAACGCGGCACCCGTCGATGTCGAACTCGTGTTGGCCGTCGATGTTTCCTATTCGATGGACCCGGAAGAGCAGGCGCTGCAGCGCGAGGGCTATATGGCCGGCATCACTTCGCGCGACTTCATGCAGGCGCTGCGCGGCGGCCACCATGGCAAGGTGGCGGTGACCTATTTCGAGTGGGCGGGACCGTATGACCAAAAAATTGTCGTACCCTGGCGGCTGATCGATGGGCCGGAGGCCGCCGACGCCTTCGCCAGCGAGATCGGGCGCGCACCTTACCGGCGCGCCTCGCGCACCTCGATTTCGGGCGCGCTGAATTTTGCCAAACCCCTGTTCGACGGCAGCGGCTATAGCGGCTTCCGCCGCGTGATCGACGTCTCCGGCGATGGCGCCAATAACAGCGGGACTTTCGTCACCATCGCACGCGACGACGTGCTCGCGGCCGGGATCACCATCAACGGCCTGCCGATCATGCTCAAGCGGCCGAACGCTTTCACTATGGATATCGACAACCTGGATGTCTATTACGAGGATTGCGTGATCGGCGGCCCCGGCGCTTTCGTCGTGCCGATTCGCGAGCGCGAGCAATTCAAGGAGGCGATCCGTACGAAGCTGGTGCTGGAGATCGCGCAGGGCATGCCGCCGCACCGTCTGCTCCCAGTGCAAGCAAGAGCGCCGCGCATCTCTTGCACCATCGGTGAGCAGATGTGGCGGGATCGCTGGGGGAACTAGTCTGCTCGGAGATCGCAGGGCCGCTTGGCAAGATAAAATGGGCGGCCGGGCTTATGAGCGGACCTCGAGATGTCCCTCACCCTGCAGCGTCGCAACATCGATTCGGGCGACGCAGGTTATCGCCACATAGTCAAGCTTCAGGTCTCCGACCAATCTGATTTCGCCAGACCCATTGCTGTCGTTCTCAATGGCCCCAAGATCACAGCGGCTTCGATCGAGCGGGATTACGAGCTCGGTACCTCCCCGCGTGTCGGTAAACTTGACAGGGACATAACCGAGCTTAACAGCATCCTTCAAAGCATCGCGCGTTTTTTTACGCACGCTCGCTTCCACCGGATGTTCACCTTTGCAGAGAAATTCGACTAACTCGCTCACCGGACCCCTCCTTGATCAGTCGCATATACGGTTCGTGACGGCACCCATTGTCGCGCCGTCTCCAATATGACAGCGATCGCATTGCCTTTGCAATTTTGCCGGCAAAAGCCGAACAAAGAACTTGAAGGATAGGGCCGCTGCCCCCGGGGCGTCAGCTTTCGTGCGCCCCGCGCATCAATTTAAGCGCTGCTTCGATGTGCCTCCAAGTTTCGGCCTGTTCGCTTTCGCCTTGCTGTTCCAAGGTGCGAGCCTTTTGAGCAGCCTCCACAACCGCCTTGTCGCCGTGGGCGTCCAACAACTGTCGCGCGTAGTCGTGGATGTCGATTTCTTGCATTCTCATGGCCTCGTGCTCCTCTTTGTCAGCGCGATTGCGATCGCGCCTGGGTGCGGTTAACGCCCGGAGCGTCCCCAAGCCCGGTAATGTGCATCTGGCGAGGTCGCGCTGGCAAGTGTTCTCGGTGCGCGGAAATGACGTCGCAAAATCACTTCTCGAAATGCGCGACCAGTTCCACGTGCCTGGAGAAAAGGAATTGATCGACCGGTGTCACCTGCGCGAGGCGATAACCGCCCTCGAGGAGGATGCGGGCGTCGCGCGCGAAGCTAGACGGATCGCAGGAGACGGCAGTCACTTTCGCAACGCCGGATGCTGCAAGCTCGCGCGCCTGCGCTTGTGCACCCTGCCGCGGCGGATCGAACACGACTGCCTCGAACGCTTTGAATTCGGCCCGCCCCAAAGGATACCGAAACAGATCACGCTGCTGCGCCGTGACCGGCTTTAGCCCCGCGCTTCCCGCCGCCCCGCGCCGCAGGGCCGCAAGCGCGTCCGCGTCGCTGTCGATGGCGGTGACGTGGGCGCGCTCGGCAAGGCGCAGCGCGAATGGTCCGACGCCGCAGAACAGGTCGACCACCCTGGCGGCGCCTCGACAGTGCGACGCCACCAGCCGGGCGGGGCGCGGTGCGCGACGATCTCGCCGTGGCGCGCGAGGCGGACAAGGTTGCGGCGCTCGGCGACCTGCGCCAGCGCCGCCGTCTGCGCGGCAGTCAACGGCCCCGATCCGCGCACATCTACATCGAGGCCGGCGTCCGTCGCCGTCGCCTGGATATCCAGCGGCTTGCGCGTTGACGCGAGCACTTCGGCAATGTCCCAGGCCGTTGGGAGCGCCCCGCTGAGCGCCGGCGCAAGCACCGGGCAGCGGTCGATCCCCACCACGTGGTGAGCCTTGAGCGCGGCAAACCCGACCTCGAGCACGTCACGCGCGCTCCGTCTGGCGTGAAATACGGCGCGGCGGCGCCCCTCGCCGTGGGCATCGATCAAATCGTCAACCGGTGCATCGACCCCGGCACGCGCCAGGGCTGTGACCACCAAACCGCGTTTCCAGTCGCGGTATCGCGCGCTCGCCAAATGCTGAAGCGCGCAGCCGCCGCAAACGCCGAAATGCCCGCACACCGGCGCGATGCGTTCAGGGCTTGCAACCTCGACTTTGGTGAGATGACGGCGGTCGGCGTGGCCGGGCCAGGGCTCGACCTCGGCGATCTCGCCCGGCAGCGCATAGGGCACGTAGACGGCGCCAGCGGCGGTGTCCGCAACACCCTCGCCGTGCGCGCCCAATCGGGCGATGCGAAGCCGCTCCACCATGGCTTCCGATAGCTGGCAGTCGTAGATACGTCCAGGACGTCAGCTGCAATACGCGGCGATGAAGAACTCGCGATTACCATCGCCGCCCGGAATGACGGAAGGTTCGATGCCGGTGACCTGCCAGCCGCACGACGCGAGGAAGCCGGCGATGTCTTCGCATACCGAAGCGTGAACGCACGGATCTCGCACGACGCCTCTTTTCGCACGCCGGCGGCCCGCCTCGAATTGAGGCTTGATCAGCGCAAGCAAACTGGCGGGCGTGCGCAGCAATGCCAAGGCGGCAGGCAGGACGAGCTTGAGCGAGATGAAGCTCACATCGACGACGGCAAAGTCTGGTGGGTTGGTGAGCGGCGCCGGATCGAGGGCGCGAATGTCCGTTGCCTCGAGGCAAAGGACCTCCGGTCGTGCGCGCAGGCTTCGATCTAGTCGCCTGATTCAGTCAGATTGCAGGGTATAGATGCTTAAGTTTGATGCGAGCATTTTTGGTGGTGAATTGCCAGTCGGCCTTGGTGTGGTTGGTATTGCGGTCGTGCTCCCAGGCGGCGATTTCGTCGATGAGGATTTGTTTGTTGGGAATACGGCGATCGAGGCACTGAGACGTTAGGACGCCGAGTTCAGACTCGGCCAGATTGAGCCAGCTGCCGTGTTTTGGAGTGTAGTGCCACTCGAAGCGCTCGATCAGGCGCCTGGCTTCGACGGCCGGAAAGGCTTCGTAGAGTGAAGCCTTGCTGTGGATGCTGAGATTGTCCTGGACCAGAACGATGGTCTTGGCGTGCACGAAGTGGATGTCGGCCAAGTCTTTCAAGACGCGAGCGTAATCCACGGCGGTATGGCGATCTGTGACCTTGACGTGGCGCCAGCCTTCGAGCGGAGCAA
>WNFN01040953.1_pt2 | contig 15100 bp, 9 predicted proteins | sample 5400161 | NCBI WGS metagenome assembly WNFN01 (sample SAMN13153353, study PRJNA577476) | soil metagenome | isolation source: 80 cm saprolite on Douglas fir-dominated hillslope | place: USA:California | collected 2013-09-17
CCCCGCCATAGCCTTCTTGCCACGCAAATTTGCTCCCTTGACCGCTCATCCATTTGGACGAATATGCCTTCACGTTCAGAACCGCCTTGGCCAGAGAGAGCGTGGGAGGAATTTGCAGCAACAGATGGACGTGGTCTTCCATGCCTCCGATGGCGTGAACAAATATCTTGTCCTTCTTGCAAATGCCTCCCATGTAGGCCCACAAACGCTCTTTCATTTCAAGGGGAATGGTTTTGCGGCGCTCCTTGGTGCTGAATACCACATGGATGATGTTTTCGACGCGCGTATGCGACAAGGTGTCGCCCCTCCGGGGCTCAACATTCTTATACACTCTTTCCCAGGGCTTGCGCCCTGGGCTAACTTCGCGACGCGCCTACGGCGCTGAGTCGTGGCGGTTGCAGGCTTGGACGTCGCCTTTTTGGAGTCTGTTTTGCTTGCTGTGTTCACCCCCTCGGGTTCGAAAGTCACAAGCACGAATTTCCAGGGCTTGCGCCCTTCGTTTCGCTCCTAAGACCCATCCGTTAAGGAGAAAATGCCTTGGCCACCCATCCGAGCGGCTTCATAAATCGCTTGAATGACGGCCACACTGCCAGGACCACGGTGCCTTTTGCCCTTGTGATCTCCACCCGCCGCCGATATGCGGGATAAGCCCACGGCACGCTGGGACCGGTCCCTCAGCCAACTTTGGCGGAGGAATGAAGCGCTTCCCTCACCTTTTCCAGCAGAAGGTCAGGTGAAAATGGTTTTGGCAGAAAGCAGATGTCCGCATCGAGCACGCCGTGGTGAACCATGGTGTCGCCGGTGTAGCCGGACATATACAGCACCTGGGTTTCACTCCGTTTTCCACAAATATGCCGGGCGATCTCGCGGCCGCCGGCCCCGGGCATGACCACGTCCGTCAGCAACAAATGGATCGAACCGCGGTGAAGCATGGCAATCCCCTGGGCCTCCTCCGCAGTCTCTGCTTCCAGCACGGTGAAACCGGCTGTGGTTAAGACAGCGTGTGCGAGCTGACGCAACTGTGGGTCGTCATCGACCAGCAAGATGGTCTGATGGCCGTCCTGGGGAACAACACGGACCGGTCCCTGGCCCAGATATTCGACCGGCTCATTGACGCGGGGAAGATAAATCCTGAATGTCGTGCCCATGGCGGGCGCGCTGTCGACCCAAATGTATCCGCCGCTCTGCTGGACGATCCCGTAAACCGTGGCCATGCCCAGGCCGGTCCCCTTGCCAGGCGGTTTGGTGGTAAAAAAAGGCTCGAAGATGCGAGCCAGCGTCTGCGCGTCCATGCCCGTACCGGTGTCGCTCACGGCCAGCAGCGCGTAAGCGCCTGGCGGAATTCTGAAATGCGAGCCGGTCTGGCCATCTTCAAGATCAACGTTGATGGTTTCCAGAATCAGGTTGCCGCCCGCGGGCATGGCATCGCGCGCGTTGGCGGCCAGGTTCATCAGAACCTGTTCTATCTGACCGGGATCGGCCTTGACCGGGCCGAGATCCGGCGCAAGACCGGTCTGGATCTCTATGTCCTCGCCAATCAGGTGGGGGAGCATCTTCTGCAGGTTGGTAACCACGTCATTGAGGTTGATGACCCGCGGCCGCAGGATCTGCTTGCGGCAGAAGGCCAGCAACTGGCCGACGAGAGAAGATGCGCGTCCGGCCGCCTGGTTGACCTGTTCGATGTAGTTGCGGACTTGCTGATGGTCCTCCGGCTGGCTGAGCGCCAGCTGACTGTAGCCCTTGATCACTGTGAGCAGGTTGTTGAAGTCGTGGGCGATGCCGCCGGAAAAGGTGCCGATGGATTCCATGCGCTGCGCCCGCCGCAACTGGTCCTCTACGCGACGGCGTTCGGTGATGTCGAGCGAAACGCCGAGCACGCCGGCGACCCGGCCCTGCGGGTCGCGATAAGGGTTCTTGGTGGAAAGGAAGGTCCGTGTAACGCCGGCCGCGGTGACGGTATCCTCCGAGGTGAGGGCCTGGCCGGAACTTAGCACTTCGCGGTCGCTCGCCAGGATGGGTTCAACCGAGTCGGGAGAGAAGAGCTCATGATCGGTTTTTCCCACAATTTTTTCAGGCGAGCGGCTCAATTTGCGCGCTCCGGCGGAATTAATCAGCAGATAGCGGCCTTCGGAATCCTTGAGGTAAATGGCTTCACTGGTGCCTTCGATAATGGAGTGCAGCAGATTATTGCTGCCGTGCAGCCTCTCGACAACCTGTTCTTGCCGGAATTGCGTGACCAGCAACCGCACGCTGGCTATGCCAAAGGCAGTCATCGTCAAGCCAGCCCAGACAGCAGGAGCAGAAGATAACATGCGCGAGCTGAGCGCCAATACCACCAGAGGAACTGCGACCGGCGCCCAATAAAGGACCATGCAGCGACGCCGCCAGCCGGCCACGGACCGGCGCGTTTCGATTTCGTCCGGCCGGTTCCAGGTAAGGGCCAAAACCACTGCCACCAGACGGGGCACAGACCACAAGAGATCCAGCCAAGTGCCGGGCAGAGTGTTTCGGCTGGCCGCGGTATAAAGGTAGATGGCGTCGGCAAAGGTGTAGGAAAAGAAAAAGATGCCGAGCCGCAGAAAGAGCGCGCGTATCTGACGAGAGTCGGAGACAAAGGCCCGGCCCAACAAACAACCCAGCACCACCACATCGCGGATGAGGCGGACCTTCCACTTCAGAAAACCCATTTGCTGAGCGTGAGCTTGCCATTGGGAGGCATCGCCAAAAACGAAGAGGTGCAGCGCCAAGGCGAGCAGCACGAGCTGGCCGAAGTCCAGGACCGGAGTCCAGTCAAAACTTTCCCCCATTGCAGCAGGATCAGCCGCCGCCGCGGCGAGCAGGGGAACGATCCAGAAAAAGAAAAACTGATTGCTCACATGGGGACTGAAAGACCGGAAAAGAGCATCTCCGTAGTAGGTGACCATGGCTTGCCCGGCGGTGTAAGTCCCCACCGCGAGCGCGGCAAGAAACCATATCCGACTCGCAAAGCGGGTGGAGCGCCGGCCGGCCTCCAGCAGCGCCAGCACAGCCAGGGCTCCCAGCATCAACTGCGCCAGGTTCGACAATAAGGAATCCGGACTTCGCAAATCCGGAGTGCCCAGGATGATAACGTGCGCCAAAAAGCCCAAAAGGGCCAGGGCCAGCAGCACCCGCCGATAAAGATGACTCCAAGAACCCAGCCACGGCCCCGCCGCCGGGATCTCGCCCGAAGGCATACCAAAAGGCGCAACAACGCGCCTCCACAAATACTGCATGTTAACTACCTCAAAATTTGAAAGTATGTCTGGACGGAAGGCAGAAAGTGAAAGAGTGGAACTGCCGGAAAACGTCCTTCAGGGGCCCAACTTCGAGCCAAAGCTTCGAAGACAATAATACTACACTGTTAGTGCTACAATGTACAAGTAAAGAAAAGTAAGGGAGGAGCCGGACATGCCGCGTACTGCGGACCAGCATTTGCACGAGCGCATCCTGAAGGCGGCCCAGCGCTTGTGGCGAACACGGGGCGAAAAAGGGCTCACGCTGCGGGCGGTTGCCCGCCAGTCGGGGACGACCACCACCACGGTGTACAAGCGGTTCCGCAACAAAGAGGCGCTACGCTTTGCGCTGGCGGAACGGGTCTACCAGGAACTGGCCGCGGAGACCACTTCTGCCCCGACCCTGAAAGAAGTCTACCGTCGCCACCTGCACTTTGCCGAAAAGCACCCCTGGGAATACCAATTACTCTTTGGACCAGCGTGGACAGAAATTTTTGCTCCCGGCCGACCCCGCCCTATCAGCGACTGGCTGATGGCACAATTGGCGCAGAGATTTGGCGGGAAGCCGGAAGACTATTTGCAGTTCCATTTCGCCTTGTTCCTGGCCACCCACGGCGGAGCCAGCATGCTCGCGGCCGCGCCCAAAAGCCGCGCCAACATCGGCGTACGCGAGACTTGTCTCGCCGTCTGTGACGCCATGGTCGACAACATTCAGATCTTTCGCCGGCAGACCGAGCGCTGATCCCACATCTATGATTTGCCGGCCCGTTTCTTTTCCGGCATGACGAACGGCTTCTCCTCGATACCGTTCCTACGGGCCACGGTCACGGCGTTCAGCGCGCCCTCCGGCTCATCTTCATGCTTGAAGAAGGCAAAGACTTCTTTGTCCTGGCTTTGGTCTTTCAGCTCACCGCCGATTTTTTGCAACTGGGCCTGGCTGAATCCGGGCAAGCGAAGACGGAAGTAGAGGAAATTCGCGGTGGCCACGCGTGGGGTGGTGATCTTTTCGCTCTCCGCCCAGCACAGCGCGACGTTCTTCTTCTTCAGAATGTCGTACACCGAATCAGCAAACCAGGTTTCATGGCGAAACTCGAAAGCAAATTGGTATGCCTGGGGCAGCAGCCGGACAAAGTCCTCCAGCAGGGCGGTATCGGCCTTCAGGTTGGGCGGGACCTGCAGAAGAATCGGCCCCAGCTTGCCCGACTGGCGCATGGGCTCCAGGCTTTGCAGAAAAAAACGCAGAGACTCTTCCGCGCCCTTCAGCCGCTTGAAGTGGGTAATGGACTGGTGCGCTTTCGCGGCAAAGCGGAAATCAGGAGTCGTGTTCCCGACCCAGCCGGCGATAGCGCTGGCCGTGGGCATGCGGCGAAAGGTCGCGTTCAACTCCACCGCGTTCAGCCGCGTGGAATAAAACTCCAGAAAACGTTTTGCGGGCAGCTTCTCCGGATAGAAAGTGGGCTTCCAGGTTGGATACGACCATCCCGAGGTGCCAATGTGCAGGGCCATGAGCGGAAGTATAGCCGAAACCTAATTCCACCACGGAGGCACTGAGACACAGAGAATCAAAACAATTGTGCAACTTGGTAATTTTGTACTCGCACAAACAATTGGTCAAAGTCGACAATTGCACAAATACGAAATTTCCCGATTGCCCAATTCTTCTCCGCGCCTCCGTGTCTCCGTGGTGCTCAGTTTTCCTATTTATACAACAGATATTTCGTCCGCAGGTCGCGGAATTTCTGCAGGTCGTCCTGCCAGGACTGGGCGATGTTGCGCGGGTCTTCGCCGCCGGCCAAAGCGTCAAATACCTGTTGGTTCGATAGCGCGGTAATCATGTGCTCCATCTTCCAGTTGTCGGGATAGAGCTTCTTCAATGCCGCCGCCAGCTCAATTCCCATTTCCGGTGCATCCAGCACACTGCGGTCGGTAACAATCACGTTCACGCCTTTGCACTGCTGGCCGGAGTCGTTCAGGTAGTCAGAAAACGCGCGTGCATCAATCCACGGCGCGCCCATCACCTCGAACGGCGTGTCCGTGCCGCGGCCGACGGAAACATTCGTGCCCTCCACCAGCGCTACTCCCGGATACAGCTCCGCTTCGTTGACCGACCGCAGGTTCGGCGACGTATTAATCCAGACGATGCCGGTGGAATCGAACCAGTCGCCCCGGAGCCAGCCTTCCATGGGAACCACCCTCAACCGTGCGCCAATCTTGTTCTCCACGTTGTAGAGCTGGGCCAGCTCACCCAGCGTCATGCCGTGGCGCACCGGCAGCGGATGATAGTTGGTAAAACTCAAGAACTCCGCCTGCGACACGGGCCCCTGCACGAACGATCCTGTGATCGGGTTCGGCCGGTCCAGCACGATCACTTCCGTATTCGTCTGCGCTGCGGCTTCCAGCAGGTAGCCCAACGTCGCCGGGTAGGTATAGAAGCGCGCTCCGGCATCTTGAATGTCAAAGACCACCGCATCCAGCGTTTTCAGGATGTCTATTGGCGGCCGCCGTTTCGCGTCCGTTCCGCCATACAACGAGTAGACGGGCACACCGGTCACCGTGTCGGTTGTGCTGTCGATCTTCGTTGTGTCCTCGGCGCCAAAAATTCCGTGCTCGGGACTGAAGATAGCGGCCAGCTTGATGCCCGGCGCTGCGGCCAGCACGTCGATGGTGCGCATGCCCTGTGCGTCCAGGCCGGTCTGGTTGGTGAGCAGGCCGATGGTAGTCACTCGATCTGGCCACGGCATTGCGCAGCAGGTCTGCGGCTTGTCTTGCTTAAGCGACGCGAAATTTTCTTTCTCCAGAACATCAATCCCCGTGAGCACGTGCCCGTTACGCGCGCCGACGTGGCGCGAAGCCGAAGCCAGCTCGCTGTATCCGGTAATGGCCAGCAGCTTCTCGCGGGCAGAGGACGTGATGTCCAAGTGCAGCGCCGCAGCCACCGCCGTGGCCACGCGCGCGCGTAGCGACACCACTGGAACCGGGGACCGGCGCGGAAGCACGGAGTTGGTGAGCAGGATGATGTAAGTGTTGGTGTAAGGATCGATCCAGATGGAAGTGCCGGTATAGCCGGTATGCCCGAACGAGCCCACAGGAAACAATGCGCCGCGATTGCTGGAAAAAGGCGAATCAATGTCCCATCCCAACCCGCGCACCTCCACCGCATTGGGAGGCTGCTGCGGCGTGGTCATCTTTTCGATCAGGTCGGGGGCCAGGATCTTCTTGCGGTCGATCAGCGCCTGGGCGTAGAGAGCCAGGTCGCCGGCGGTAGAAAACACTCCCGCATCCCCGGCAACGCCGCCCATCCGTTCGGCGGTGGGGTCCTGAACGGTGCCGCGCAGGATGTGGTGGTTGCCGATCGACAAAGTCTCGGCTATCTTCGGCTTCCACGAGGGGTCCAGCGTCATGCCGGAGAGGCGCTGCACCAGTTCGCCAAGCTCGATGAAATTGATGTCGCTGTAGACGAACTGCGCGCCCTGCGGCGACTGCAGCTTTTCCTCATGGGCCATACGAAACGCGGTGTCTTGTCCTTCCCAGGGTGTTTTGAGGTCAAGGTCCGGCTTGAGCCCTGAATAATGCGTGAGCAACTGGCGGATGGTAACGGTTTCCTTGCCGTTGGCGGCGAACTCCGGAATGTGGCGGGAAACAGGATCGTCCAGCCGCACCTGCCCGAACTGGATCATCCGCATCACGCTGGGCGTGGTGGCAACGACTTTGGTCAGCGAAGCCAGATCAAAGATTGTGTCGAGCGTCATGGGTTCGCGCTTGGGCGAGACCGCGCGGAACCCAAAGGCCTTCTGGTGCACGATGCGTCCGTTGTGGCCGACTGCCAGCACGGCACCGGTGACGCCCTCTTCATTGACCTGCTCCTGAATGAGAATATCGATGGGAGCAAAGTTAGCCGATGGGCCAGCGTCGATTGCCGGTGGCTTAGCTGGCTTCTGCTTCTTTTGGGCCACGGGACCAGCCGCAAACACACTGAGGCTGACAATCAGGGTGCCGATCATGGTAGTTGCCGTGCTTGGGAATTTCATCTCTCACCTGAGTGTGTTATAAACCGAAAACAAAAGCAACTCGAGGGCCAAATTCTGAACCAAGCTATCAACAGCCCGCTACCGCAAGACTTTGCTGGACAGGACGAAAAGTTCCAGCGGGCCTTTGCCGTGCTGCAAGCGGGGATTGAGCAGAGGGCGTTCCCCGGAGCTTCCGTTGCGATTACGCATCTGGGAAAGCTGGTGGCCTTGAAGGGCGTGGGACGTTTCTCCTACTCGTGGCTCGCGCGCCGGGTTAAGGAACGCACTATCTATGACCTGGCATCTCTAACCAAGGTGGTCGCGACCACGGCGATGTGCATGGTCTTGCACGAGCGTGGAAAGCTCCACCTAGAACAGAAAGTCGTGGATGTTCTGCCTGAGTTTGCCGGTGACGACGCTCGCCGCTCGCAAGTCACCTTCCGCATGCTGCTAGCGCATTCTTCGGGACTTCCTGCATATGTGAAGCTGTTTGAAACCGCCAAGGACTGCCAGGGATTGCTGGCCCAGGCTTTCAAGGTCGCCCTTGTTGCCGACCCGGGAAGCCGCGCCGAGTACAGCGACATCGGCTTTATCCTGCTGGGCCTGGCCTTGGAACGGATTGCCAACGAACCGCTGGATAAGTTCTTCAGCCATGAGATCTTTGACCCGGCTGGGCCGCTTCTCATTGGCTTCAATTTGCCCAAGAAGCCTTGCCAGGCTTGGATCCCACCGACCGAAAACGACACAACCTTCCGCCATCGCGTGGTGCAAGGCGAGGTCAACGACGAAAACGCCTGGGTGATGGGCGGCGTAGGTGGTCATGCCGGCTGCTTTGCCCAAGCCGAGGCGGTCGCAACCTTTGCTGAATGCATGCTGCGCGGCGGCGCGCCGTTGTTCCAGCCACACACTGTGGAGTTTTTTACACGGCGCGAGAGCTCTCCGTCGGGGACTTCGCGCGCCCTGGGTTGGGACACGCCTTCCTCGCCCTCGCAGTCGGGTAAATATTTTTCGCCTAAGTCGTATGGGCATCTGGGCTATACCGGAACCTCCCTGTGGATTGACCCTGTACGCCAGCTCTCTGTTACGCTGCTAACCAACCGCACATGGCCGGACCGGAGTTCGCAGGCCATCAAACAAATCCGGCCGGCGTTCCACGACGCGGTGATTGAGGCGCTGGAGTAAGCGGCTTCTATATGGACATTAAGGACCTTGGAACCGAGCGCCAGAACCTAGCTTCGACGGAGCTGGACACGAAGTCCGCGCTGGAGATCGCCCGCGTCCTTAATAATGAAGATAAGAAGGTCGCGGGAGCGTTGGAGAAAGCCCTGCCCCAGATCGCGCTGGCCATCGACGCCATTGCTGAAGCCATCCGCGGCGGCGGCAGGCTGATCTACGTAGGCGCGGGAACCAGCGGCCGCATTGCCGCGCTCGACGCCTCGGAGTGCCCGCCGACTTTCGGCACCGATCCCAAAGTTGTCCAGTACGTGATTGCCGGCGGGGAAAAAGCTCTCACGCGGGCCACGGAAGCCAGCGAAGATTCGCGGACGGCGGGCCGTCGCGATCTGGCTAAACGCAAACCTGGCAAGCGAGACGTTGTAGTTGGCGTGGCCGCCAGCGGACGCACGCCGTACACCATCGCCGCCGTGGAATACGCGCGCAAGAAGGGCGCAAAGACGGTAGCCGTGGCCGGCAACCCCAACTCAGAACTGGGCCGGGCGGCGGAAATCGAGATCGTGGCCGAGGTCGGTCCGGAGGCGCTCTCCGGCTCCACGCGCATGAAGGCGGGCACGGCACAAAAGATGGTACTTAACATGCTCACAACAGGAGCGATGGCCCGGCTCGGGTATATTTACGGAAATTTAATGGTGAATGTACACACTAGGAATGAAAAATTGGCCGAGCGCGGCCTGGGCATCCTGGAAAAGGCGACCGCCGTCGACCGGCAAACTGCGGCCAGGGCGCTAAAGGCCGCAGGCAACCGGGTGGCGGTGGCGCTCATCATGTTGAAGGCAGGCGTGGACCGGAGCCAGGCGGAGAAGAAACTCAAAGCGTTCCAGGGAAATGTAAGAAAAGCGATCGAGAGTAATTGATTTAAGATGTGTTCATTCGAAGTATTGCGAAGCTGGCTCGGCTGAATTTTCCGCGAGGAGGAAATCCCTTGGGTAGCGCTCGCGAGCTGAAAAAAATCCCGGTTCCCTTCCGGCCTCGTCTGGGTGAGAATGGCATTAGAACAGCGTTGGCTGAGAACTTTATGGATAAATTCGTAATCCGTGGCGGCAATCCTCTGGTTGGAACCATCCGCGTGAGCGGGGCCAAGAATGCTGCTCTGCCGGCCATGGCCGCGGCCATTCTGACGGAAGAGCCGGTCATCCTGGAAAATATTCCCGACGTGCGCGATATACGCACCGAACGCACCCTGCTGGTCTCCATGGGCGCGGAGGTAGAGCTGGGCTACGGCCGCGCGCATCATCGCACCACGCTCTGCTGCCGGAACCTGGCCAACCCCGAAGCCGCCTACGAGCTGGTCAAGACCATGCGCGCTTCCACCCTGGTGCTGGGACCGCTGGTGGCCCGCATGGGACGGGCGCGGGTCTCGCAACCGGGCGGATGCGCCATCGGCGCGCGGCCCATCGATCTGCATATCAAAGGGCTGGAGCAGCTTGGCGCCACCATCACCCAGGACCACGGCTACATTGAAGCCAGCGCCGAACGTTTGCGCGGCGGGCACATCATCTTTGACAAAATCACCGTGACCGGGACCGAAGACCTGATGATGGCTGCTACGCTGGCGGAAGGCGAAACGGTGATGGAAAACTGCGCCCTCGAACCGGAAGTCTCCGACCTGGCCGTGCTGCTGAACAAGATGGGCGCAAGGATCGAAGGCGCGGGGACTTCCACCATTCGCATCCAGGGGGTGAGCAAGCTGCACGGCGCGCGGCACCGCATTATCCCCGACCGCATTGAAGCCGGCACCTTCGTGATTGCCGGCGCGCTCTGCGGCGGCGATCTCACCGTTTCCAATTGCGATCCCGGCCACTTGGGCGCCCTGCTCAAGAAGCTGGAAGAGTGCGGCGTGCAGTTTAAAACCAGCGAGAACTCCGTGCGAGTAACCGGCGGCCACGCTCTGGCGGCAGCCGACGTGAGCACCGAGGAATATCCCGGCTTCCCCACCGACATGCAGGCCCAATACATGGCACTGGCCACCCAAGCCAGCGGCGTTTCCGCGATCACGGAAAATATTTTTGAGAACCGCTTCATGCACGCGCAGGAGCTGGTGCGCATGGGCGCGAATATTATGGTTGAAGGAAGCCGCGCCGTGGTCCACGGCCCCGCACAGCTGAGCGGCGCCGCGGTGCAGTGCTCTGACCTGCGTGCTTCCGCCTCCCTGGTGATTGCCGCTCTGGTGGCCGAAGGCGAAACTATTTTGGACCGCGTCTATCACATTGACCGCGGCTATGAGCGCATTGAAGAAAAACTGCGCAGCGTGGGCGCGCAGATCCGCCGCATGGGCGAGATCCTGCCGAAAAAGGCCGCGGCCCCGGTGGGAGTGGCGTAGACTCATCTTTTGCAACGAGGGTGTCATCCCGAACCCTGACGTCGAACTTGTGAGACGGAATGGTGAGGGACATGCCCTGCTGCTGCTTCAGACCAAAACGCTTCGACCCCTTGAGTCCGGCGGAGCCGATTCCTCGCTCCGCTCGGAATGACACGCTTTATTTTAAAGGCCAAGCTCTTTGTATCCGTTGCCTGCTTTGCGGTACAAACTAAGCCATGAAAACTGGCAAGAAAGCCTCCAAGCTCGCCGGCGCTTTCCGGGTGGACCATGGAAAATCTTTCCACCTGAAAGACTTTGATCCAGCAGACACGCAGGGTCTCGGCTCCAAGGAGAAAGGCACAGAGCTTCTTGAGCACAACCTGGTTGAGATGCAGGAGCTTCAAGAAAAACTCTACGCCCAGGACCAGTGGGCGGTGCTGTTGATCTTCCAGGCCATGGACGCCGCGGGCAAGGATGGCGTGATTAAACATGTCTTGTCCGGCGTGAACCCGCAGGGATGCGAAGTATCGAGCTTCAAGCAGCCTTCTGCGGAGGAGCTGGACCATGACTTCCTTTGGCGCACCTCGCGGCGCCTTCCCGAGCGCGGCCGCATCGGCATCTTCAACCGTTCTTATTATGAAGAGGTGCTGGTGGTCCGCGTGCATCAGGAATTCCTGGCCAAACAGCATCTGCCGGCAAAGCTTATCACCAAGGAAATCTGGCAGGAGCGTTTCGAAGACATCCGCAACCTGGAGAGTTATCTGACTCGCAATGGAGTGGCGATCCGCAAATTCTTCCTCAACGTGTCCAAGGAAGAGCAGCGCCAGCGTTTTCTCAAGCGCCTGGAAGAGCCGGGAAAAAACTGGAAATTTTCCGATGCCGACGTGCGCGAGCGGGAGTGTTGGAGCGATTACATGAACGCGTATGAAGACATGATCCGCAACACGGCCGCGCCGGAAGCACCCTGGTACGTGGTGCCGTCGGACCACAAGTGGTTCATGCACGCGGCGGTAAGCTCGGCCATTGTTGAAACCTTGGAAGGACTGAAACTGGCCTTCCCCACGGTGGACCGCGAGCGGCGCAAAGCGCTGGAAGCTGCCCGAGTAGCCTTGGAAAAAGAAAAGCAAAGAGACCGTCACCACTGATTTCCTTTTCGACTTCCGCCGAATCTACTTCGACGCCGCGCTGGGCCGGTCCGCGCCGGAGAGCGATTGCCAGCCCCGGCGCGAGAGGTCCCAGAAAATCAGCCAGCCGGCCAGTGCGGCCACGCCCAGCAGCAACCCGCCAACCAGCCACTCGCCGAATACCAGCTTTCCGATTCCAAACAGCGAACAATAAACCATCAGGCAGCCCATGACCCAGTCGAAAGCATTGCTGCCGAGATCGCGCACCTCGGCAACTTCGGGGACGAGCCTGGCAATCTTCTTCCAGCCGTGCACCGTGGGACGCACCCGCCGGTAAAACGCGATCAGCTTCTGCTCCGACTCGGCCGGAGTCAGGAACGTGGCCACGACCCAGGCCACGGTCGTGCAACTGAGAGTGAACAACAGAGTTTTGGCAAAAACCACAGGTTCGTTTCCGGTGAAAGCAACTTTGCTCAAACCGAGGTACTGTCTCAAGGACGCGTTGCCCAAAACCAAAGTTACGGCGGCAGCTACGATCATGGCCACAATCTCGCTCCAGGCATTGATGCGCCACCAGTACCAGCGCAGGATGTACACCGCTCCTGTCCCAACCCCCAGCTCAAACACAATGCGCCATCCCTGGCCGATCGAGGTCAGTTGTCCGGCAACGTATCCGCTGACCAGCACCAGCCCGATGGTGAATGCCCGCCCGATGGCGACATAGTGCCGCTCGCTTTTCTTGGGCGCTAAAAAACGCCGATAGAGATCATTCACCAGGTAGGAGACGCCCCAGTTTAACTGCGTCCCCAGCGTGGACATGAAAGCCGCGAGAAAAGCCGCGATCATCACGCCGCGCAGCGCGGGCGGCAGATAATCCCGTAACACCATTACATAGCCCTGCTGCGGATTCGCAGCGAACGCCTCACTGGGATGCAGCCCACCATGAGGCGAGTACACCGCCAGCGCCACCAGCCCGGTGATGATCCATGGCCACGGACGCAGCGCGTAATGCGCGATGTTGAACCACAAGGTTGCGCCCAGAGAATTTTTCTCATCGCGCGCGCAGAACATGCGCTGGGCCACGTAGCCGCCGCCGCCCGGCTCCGCTCCCGGATACCATGCCGACCACCACTGCACTCCCAGGTAGGTAAGAAACGTCAGCAGTGGTAGAGTCCAGATGGCGCTGGTGGTCCAGCCCAGATGAAAGTCCGGAAAGAAAGCCAGAGGATTGGAAGTTTGCAGGCCGTTCTGCCCCGCCGCCTGGCCGACGATCTGCAATTGCAGCCGCAGCGCATGCATGCCGCCGATCTTCACCACCGCCACCCAGGCCAGCACGATCACCATGCCCATCTTCAAGACAAACTGAAATAAATCCGTGACCAGCACGCCCCACAATCCGCCGATCGATGTGTAAATCCCAGTAAACGGAATCAAAACGAAAACGCAGATCAGCAGCGCGGTGTGGTGCGGATCGCCCAGGGTGTAATGCAGCAGCGTGTGGCTGCCCAGGGTGAATTCGACGACCTTGCCTTGAGGAATCATCGGCTCCAGCAGCACTGCGATGATGGTGACCATGGCATTCGTCACCCAGCCCAGGATCAGGCAGTTCATGACCAGCCCCAGATAGACGGCCTTGAATCCGCGCAGAAAAGCCGCCGGACGTCCGCCGTAGCGAATCTCGGTCAGCTCGACGTCGGTCAGAACCTCCGCCCGGCGCCAGTAGCGGGCAAAGAAGAAAACCGTCAGCAAACCGCTGAGGCAAGAACTCCACCAGATCCAATTACCGGCAATGCCCTGCGTGGCAATCACCCCGCTGACCCACAACGGCGTGTCCGCGGCAAAAGTGGTGGCCACCATGGAGGTGCCGGCCAGCCACCAGGAAGCGTTCCGCCCGGAAACGAAAAACTCTTCGGTGCTCTCGCCGGCGCGGCGGCGGTAGTAGATGCCGATCAAGAGATTGATCAGCAGATAGCCCGCAATCACCATCCAGTCGGTTGCATTCAGCGGCATTGTTCCTCCGTTGACACATCGTTGCTTATGGTTCTGTTCATACTCGCCCTCACTCCGGCTTAATCGCTTCTACCATTTTCTGCACCGACGGAACAATCATATTGAGCAGCTCAGCCTGCGGCTGCTGCGCCTGTTTCAGTATTGCCAACTGTTGTTCCCGCCAGCCCGGCGGAGGGCGCAGGTCTGAATTCACGTAGTCCAGCGCCTTCAATCCAGTCTCCGCAACTGCTTTCAAGGTCTGCGACACGGGAACAATTTCCTTTAACAACGGGTTCTGTTGCAGGACAGGCTGAACCCTCTCGTCGTTGTCAATCCAAACGAAGAACCAATTGCGAATGGAAGCATACTCCTGGGGTGTGGCCTGTTGTTTCACGAGTTTCTCGACCAAACCGGCGAACTCTCTCGCGGCATTGCTCTCCGGGTGCACGGCATCCACCAGCCGGTTGAGCGGAGTTGTGGTTTCATACGCCTTGACGTGTGCGCGCGCGTAACCTTTCACTGGTTCAAGCACGTCCGCCAGCACACGCAGCGGCGGCGTACCGGTCCCGCCGGCCAAGCGCTCCAGCATCGCGCTGTAGCCGGCCTGATGCTTGAGCCCGATCGATTCTAATTCCTCGCTCACGGCCTGCAGACGGTTGTACATGGAATCAAGATCACGCACATCCTGCGCAGACCACAGGCGCTCGGCGATGGCAGCGGCGCGCGGCCAGATGCGCCCGTCGATGTTCTCTGGGATAACGAACTCAGCCCACATGCAGGCTTCCCCGCCCAGGACCCTCTGCTTTTCTTCCGCGCTCATACTGGCGCCGGCGCCGGCCAGCGGATCGATCAAATAATGCTGCGCGGCCGGCTGCATCAGATCGAGATAGTAGCCATGTGAAAGCAGCCCGCGATATCCCTGACGAGACGCGTCCGCCAGCGATTGCTGGCCGCGCCAGGACTGCACCAGCACATCTTTCGGCAAGTCGGCATGCAGAATTTCATCCCAGCCCATCATGATCTTTCCATGCTCCTTCACGATCGCTTGCAGGCGCTGGTTGAAGCTCGCTTGCAAATCAAGGTGGTTTTTCATGTGATGGCGGCGCTTAAATTCGCGGACCTTGGGATTTGCGTCCCACTGCTTGCCGTTGACCTCATCGCCGCCGATGTGGAAGTACTGGTCCGGAAACA